>Ga0315284_10000092_pt1 | contig 122967 bp, 116 predicted proteins | sample YL17G09_16_MG_FD_203696 | JGI IMG/M metagenome (GOLD analysis project Ga0315284, IMG submission 203696) | Sediment microbial communities from Yellowstone Lake, YNP, Wyoming, USA - YL17G09_16 | ecosystem: Environmental > Aquatic > Freshwater > Lake > Sediment | place: USA: Wyoming | collected... | reverse complement strand
CCAAAATCGGCTGGCCCAAACGTCACACGCCTGGAGCAGGACGTTCCCGTTCCTAACCAACAGGAAGTCTACTCCCAAACGCACCCGGCCACCCCTCCTTGAGGGGTATTGATATGCTAACAGCCCCTTGATTTGAGGACTTCGTGAACGTGGAGCCTTCTTCACCCCTTCGGGTGCAGGCGAGGATACTTCGCGACGGCTCGAATATCATCCCCTTTTGGGGACTCTCAAGCAAAACAAAAAGCCCTCTTGGCAAAGAGGACTCTGGTGAGCGTGGAGAGGCTCGAATATCATCCCCTTTTGGGGACTCTCAAGCAAAACAAAAAGCCCTCTTGGCAAAGAGGACTCTGGTGAGCGTGGAGAGGCTCGAATATCATCCCCTTTTGGGGACTCTCAAGCAAAACAAAAAGCCCTCTTGGCAAAGAGGACTCTGGTGAGCGTGGAGAGGCTCGAATATCATCCTCTTTTGGGGACTCTCAAGCAAAGCAAAAAGCCCTCTTGGCAAAGAGGACTCTGGTGAGCGTGGAGAGGCTCGAACTCTCAACCAACGGCTTAAAAGGCCGCTGCTCTACCGTTGAGCTACACGCCCGGCGCGGGACATTCTATCATGCCCCCCCACTCGCGTCAACAGCGTGTCGTGTGAAAGTGTCGCCGAGGCCTCCACTGCTCTGTGGGGGTTATTTTTTTTATTACTACTAGGATTTGAGTTCCTCAGTGAGAGGACGTTTCTGTTCAAGAACCTGAACGCCATTCCGTACCTGCGTTAATAGCTGTTCCATTTCGTGTTCTAGATTCATCAAAGAATCCAGAGCATACTGGTCAGCGCCAGCCTTGATATTTTCGGCCTCCATGCGCGCCTGGTCAATAATCTGGTCTGCGCGGCGCTTGGCGTCCTGGACGAGGGCTTCCTTATCAACCAGCGTGTCAGCTTTCTCCCGCGCCAGTTCCAAGGTCCGGTTGGCTTCTTCCTGCGCTTGAGCCATGACCCGGTCTTTTTTCGAATAGACCTCTTGAGCCTTCTTGACTTCCTCGGGAATGGAGATGCGCATCTGGTCAATGACATCCAGGAACTTGTCCTCATCTACGATGACATTATGCGTTAGCGGGATGGGACGGCTGTTGTTGAAGAGTTCTTCCAGGCGGTCAACTAAGTGAAGAATGTCCATTGGCTCCTCCGCTTGAACAGGCGGATATGATACTGCCTCATGTGTCAATTTCTAAACTTGCCCTTACTTCTTTTGATAGGTCAAAAATCAAAATTTGGTTTAGGCTGATGTGATGTCGTAGACTGTAATTATACTTTAATCCCGAAGGGATGTACCTGCTGATCGCCCTGGTCTTTGACTTTGTTCTTGAGGGCTGCTTCGACTTGCGGCGGGACCATACTGGAAATGTCCCCGCCCAGTGAGGCGATCTCGCGCACCGTGCTGGACGAAAGGAAGGTGTGTTCCTCGTCAGTGATGAAGGCGACGCTCTCGATATCGGGGGCCAGGCGGTGGTTGGCGAGCGCCATGCGGAACTCGAATTCGAAGTCGGAGAAGACACGCAAGCCGCGCACGATGACCTGGGCATCAATCTGGCGGCAGAAGTCCACCGTCAGACCACTGTAGCCGACGACGCGGACTTTCGGCACGTCTTTGAAGGTGTCGGTGACGAGGGCAATCCGTTCTTTGGGCGAAAACATCAGGCTCTTGAGCGGCCGGTCGTAGACGGCGATCACCAGTTCGTCGAACAGGCGGATAGCGCGTTCAGCGATATCAATGTGGCCGTAGTGAATGGGGTCGAACGTTCCAGGAAACAGGGCACGAACCATTTAGCTTACATCTCCTTTTCCACTGCCCCAGAAGCGGCCAAGGGCTTCAGCCAGAAGGCTGTTTTCGGGGTCTTTCAGGTCCGGGTCACGGGCGAAGAGCGCCTGGGCCTGTTCGCGGGCCTTTTCGATCAAGTGAATGTCGCTGAGCGAGGCCATCTTCAAGGATGTGGCATAACCGGCTTGGCGCGTCCCCAGGAACTCACCGGGACCGCGCTGCTGCAGGTCGCGCTCGGCCAGGACAAAGCCGTCGTTGGTCTCGGCCATGGCTTGCAATCGCTCGTTCTCGGCGGCATCTTCGTGATCGGGGATGAGCAGACAGTAGGACTGGGCCTCGCCGCGACCAACCCGTCCACGCAACTGGTGGAGTTGCGCCAGTCCGAAATGGTTGGCGCCCTCGACCAGCATGAGCGTGGCGTTCGGCACGTCCACGCCGACTTCGACCACGGTGGTCGAGACCAGAATATCATATTGCCGGTCACGGAAGGCCAGCATGATGGCGTCCTTTTCTTCAGGTTTCATGCGTCCGTGCAGCAGGCCCAGCTTCAGGCTCGGGAAGACTTCCTTTTGCAGGCGTTCATGTTCCTGCGTAGCGGCCAGAAGTTCGCTTTTTTCGCTCTCTTCCACCAGCGGATAGATGATAAAGACCTGGTGGCTGTCTTTGATCTGGCTGTGGACCAGGGTATAGGCACGCTCGCGCTCACGCGGCGTCAGGATATATGTCTGGATGACCTGGCGTCCAGGCGGCATCTCATCCATGACGGAGAGGTCGAGATCGCCGTAGAGGGTGAGCGCCAGCGAACGCGGAATGGGCGTGGCGGTCATCACCAGCAAGTGCGGATTGGTGCCCTTCGAGCGCAGGGCGGCGCGTTGCTCGACCCCGAAGCGGTGTTGCTCGTCCACGACGACGAACTGCAAGTCCGCGAACGTGACCGGCTCTTCGATCAAGGCATGCGTTCCGACGACGATCTTGATGCTGCCATCGGCCAACCTGGCCCGGATTTCTTCCTTTTCCTTTTCCGGGGTGTCGCCGATGAGCAACCGAATCTTCTCCGGCTGGAGCAAGCCATTTTCTCCGGCCAGAAGATGGGTGAAATTCCGGTAATGCTGTTCGGACAGGATGGAGGTGGGCGCCATGATGGCCGCCTGCGCGCCGGACTGATTTACCATGGAAGCGGCCAAAGCTGCCACTACGGTTTTGCCGGAGCCGACGTCGCCTTGCAGCAAACGGTTCATCGGCTTGCCAGATTTCAGGTCGCTGCGGATGTCGGCGATGGCTTTTTTCTGGGCGTCTGTCAAAGCAAATGGCAGGGCAGAGAGACGGGCCTCCAGCCAGGCATCCTCCACCTCGAAGACCCGCCCAGCGACAGACTGCCAGTCACGCCGTTGGCGCAGGACGCCGGTTTGCAAGAAGAAGATTTCATCAAAGGCCAGGCGCTGGCGGGCGGCTTGCAGTTTCTCGTCAGAGTCGGGGAAGTGCACCTGGAGCAGAGCCATCCCGAGGTCCGGCAGGTTCGCAGCGGTGCGGATGGTCTCGGGCAGGTGGTCGGTCAGTTTGGGAGCCCAGTAAGTCACTACCTGGTGCATCAACTTGCGCAGCCATTTCTGGGTGACGTTGGCCGTCAGCGGATAGACCGGCACGATGCGGTTGGTGTGCAGGTTCTCCACCTCCACCGGTTCCCAATCCGGGCTGTTCATCACCAGGCGGCCCAGGTACTGATCAATCTTGCCGGAGACCGAGATGGCATCCCCGACCTTAATCCGGTTGATCAGCCAGGGCTGGTTGAACCAGTTCAGGCGCAGGCCGGCCGTCCCGTCGTTGATGACGGCTTCGACGATGGACATTTTCCTGCCGCGCGTCTGGCGGCCATCCACCATTGTGATGGTGCCGATGACGGTCACCTGCTGGCCGTAGAAAGCGTCGCGGATGGGCTTGAGCCGGCTGTAGTCGTCGTAACGGCGGGGGAAGTTGTAGAGCATGTCACCCAGGGTGTTGAGGCCCAGGCGGGTAAGCATGGCGGCGTGACGCGGCCCGACGCCCGCCAGGACGGTCAGCGAGGCGTTCAGGGCGATGGGACGTTTGCTGGTGACACCGCCGGGACGCGAATTGGCGCGGCCCGGGACAGGACGCTGCAGCCGCGGAGCCGATTTTGGGGTGGGCGGCTGCGCGGCCGGACCGCCGTCCTGCGAGGCGTGCGCGGCCCTTTCTTCTACTGGAGGCGTTTCCGGCACAGGAACATTTTCCCGCCTCGTTTCTATCGTCTGCGGACGCGGCGCCCGAACTGGCGTTTGCTTTTTTGCGGCGGCTGCTTCTGGCACCTTTTCCAGGATCTGCTTCCACAGGGATTTCAATGCCTCGGCACGCTCTTCGGGAGTTTGATCGGCGTAGCCGCGCAGGGTCACACTGGTGGCCTGGATGAGTTCCTCCGGCAACTTGTCATTGCGGGCTTCGCTTTCCCAGAAATTCAGGATGTTTGCCAACCCACCGATGACGGCAGTGTTGGCGTAACCGTTTTCGTGCTCAAGACGGAAGAATTTGCGGAGTTTCTCCAAGGAGGATTGCATGAGTGTATTTTACCGCATAAAACAACTACGGGATTTTATTTATAATCTTGGATTCATGTTGGAAGTGAAACAGGATATAGTAAAAATATCTGAACAGGTGTTATAAAATCAAGGCATTATCTAGGATGATGGTTGAGCTTGTTGGCCGTGGCAAGGGCTTCTTCGAAGGTGGTCTTTGAGAAATCAGTGTTTTCGGGAAATACCGCCGAACCGCCGATAATATAAAATCTCCCGCAGACTTCTGCGGGAGATTTTATTTACGGCAGGGAATTTCTCAATCCTGTGATCAACTGCTGTTTCTCTGCGTTAGTCAGGCGGGCGGAAGGGTGCATCGGCAGATAAATCGCCGGGGGCATTTCGCCTTCCTGAATGATCTCAGTAGTTTCGCCCGCCCCGGGTTGAGGGCGATTCCATTCTGAGAAATCCAGCCTGGACCGGCCTTCCATCACGTCGTTGTAGACCAGCCAGGAAACCGGTGCGATATATGAGTACCACGGCCAGATCGTCTCATTGCTGTGACAGTCGAAGCAAGCGCGTTTCACCAGCGCGTGCGTCTGCGGGCTATCCCAGTTTGGTTCGGCCACGACCGGCGGGTTATTATTCCGCCCTGGCAATGGAATTAACTGAATGAGCAAGGTCAGTATAACAATACCAATAACGACCCAAAGGATTACTCTCTTTTTCATGGTTTGCCCCTTAATCGGATGTGTTAAGGCAATTTTATCCTCGATTGGCATTTCTGAGTAGTTTATTGCGGTGATTACCGCCTCTATGCTATTCTTCGTTTTTTTAACATAATTGCGAAATCGCAAACGACTTGCGGTGGATGGCGCACACCCCCAAACTTTTTATCGCCTCCTGATGGATGCGCGTCCCGTAACCCTTGTGGCGGGCGAAGCCGTAGCCGGAATACATCCCATCCAGTTCGCGCATTCGGGCATCCCGGGCGGTCTTGGCCAGCACGGAAGCAGCCGCTACGCTCAACGAGCGCCGATCACCTTTGACCAGGGCAGTCTGGGGTAGGTCGAGTTCGGGAAAGAGAAGGTAATCGGTGAGAAGGTAGTCAGGGATCAGGTGATTAGGGATGAGGGATTCAATGGCACGCGTGGCGGCCAGCTTTGTTGCCCGTACGATGCCCAGGGTGTCAATTTCTTCTGCCGAGGCAAAGCCCACGCCCCAAGCCAGGGCAGCTTCTTTGATGCGCGGGGCCCAGGTCTCGCGCGCCAGCGGGGTCATCAGCTTGGAATCGCGCACCCGCTCCAGGGTCCGGGTGAGGGACGGGTCGGGGGGCAGGATGACGGCTGCCGCGCAGACCGGTCCGGCCCAGGCGCCGCGCCCGGCCTCGTCTATTCCGGCAATGCGGGAGAAGCCGTCGTTCCAAAGAAATCCTTCAAAGTCGAGAGTGGGAAATTTGGGAAGATCAATCGTGGGCGTCATAGACGCCTCGCCGGGCGTTGCGGCGGATGGTCAGCAAGTCGAGGAACATGCGCCAGGAATTGTGCAGGACGTTGATCTTGCTGCCCGGGTTATAGTACCAGGGAATGCCAATCTCGGCGATGGAGTAACCGCGCCGGCGGGCGACGTACAATAGTTCCACGTCGAACGACCAGCCGGTCAGGGTCTGGAAGCGGAAGATATCTTCAGCGACGGCGGCTCGGAAACACTTGAAGCCGCACTGGGTATCCTGCAATCCGGGCAGGACAAGCGAGCGGATCAAATAGTTATATACGCGCCCGGTCAAATGGCGATAGGCCGGTTCATTGTAGCGGATTGCACCGGGAGCTTCGCGCGAGGCGATGGCAATGTCACAGGAACAGGGGGGTGGCAGGAAGCGGCTGATTTCCTCCACCGGCATGGAGAAATCCGCGTCGGCGATGAAGCGATACTCGCCGTGTACTTCCATCATCCCTCGCTGGACGGCGCGACCCTTGCCGGGCAGGTCTTCGTGTAAGACGCGCAAGCCTGGAAGGCATTGAGTGAACTTCTGGGCCACTTCCAGCGTGCGGTCGCGGCTGGCGTTTTCGACCACCACCACCTCGTAGGTGTAGTCCTGTTTCTCCAGGAACGCAAAGACCTGCCCCAGGGCGCGGGGCAGGCGGGTCTCTTCGTTATGAGCGGGAATGACAATGGAGAGGAAAGGCGATTTCAAGGAGGCAAGCCTACAGGTAAAGGTCTTTAATGACCAGAAAGATGAAAACAGCCACAATGAGACACCAGATGGCGAACATGCCGATCAGGAAAGCCCACTGCTTGCCGGTCAACCTTTTGCGCCACTGGGCGCGTGGCGTGGGCTGCGGGTTGGCAGCGGGGGCTGTCGCCGGCTGGGCAAACCAACTTGGCGGGACAGGCGTCTCGGCAGAGGCGGGAGCGGCTTCGGACCCAGGCAGAGCGAAGGCCGGGATGTAAGAAGCATCCTCCTGCTCCGTGGCAGGTGCAACGGTCGCGGCAGTCTCTGCTGTCTTGGGTGGGGCAGAAGCCAGTGGGTTCAGAATGCGGCTGACAACATTGTGGACGGTTTCCGGGCTGAACACGCGGCGCGCCTGGGCAATCGAAGCGGCAAAGAACTCCAGCGCGTCGCGCATGACCACTCGAATGATAGGACGCAGGCTGTCAACGCTGAATGAGGGGTCGGCGCAGAGTAGGACGGCTTCCACACTGGATAGCTCGGCAAAGCCCTGGCGTTGTAGAAATACCTGAACGGCGCGTGCCATCCGTTCGGTGCGGATCAGTAAGTTGGGTCTTTCGGGTTTGAAAGCGTTCCCGGAAATCGTGCCCCACTGGTCACCCTTGGCGCGGAACAAGCCAACGAGAGGGGTTACGTACATCACGTATACCCCCGTGGGGCCGACCAAGATGAACGGGATCCTGGCATCCAGACCAGGCGGTATAACGTTGCGCAGGAGGGTGTAACTTTTATCCAGTACCTTGTCCAGCACGGCGATGACAGATTTCTGCGCCTCGATTTCTTTGAACCAACCGAGTCCGAACTGTAAGATCGCCTTGCCACGATCAACCAGGCTCAGTTCGCCGTTTTCCTTATAGAATGGGGTTTGGTCAATGATTTTCATGGAAAAACCCTCCAGACAAAACTACGGTAGAAGCGCTAGAATACCGACACGCCGGCCAATCGGTCCCGCGCCGCGGCCTGTCCATCGGTGACGATGCGCTCGTCTATATAGCGCACTGCCAGTCCGGTCTCGAAGACGCCGCCAAGGCGGACATTCCGTTCGCCGGTCACAAAACGTTTGCCTTTCTTCAACCGTTCGACGAGTTCCTTTCGTTCGAGCAGAACATAGTCTGACCAAACTGCACCGTGGCGCTCGTAAGTGCGCACCACGGCAATCTCGCCGCGCGGAGTGTAGCGGACAGCTTCGATGACTCCGTCAATCTTTGCGCGTGCCATGCCGGTTTCCTTTCGGCTTTATTGTAGCATAACAATTTTGCAGTACCTTGTAGTGCAACCGCCGAGAACCAGGATGGTCTCGGCGGCGAGTCGGGGTGGGCGGATTCGAACCGCCGACCACCGCGTCCCAAACGCGGTGCGCTAGCCAGCTGCGCTACACCCCGGACGGTGTGAGTATAATGCGTAACGGGCATGCCCGTCAAGCAGCAGAGTACAATATATCTGATGTAAGATATAATTTTCCCATTGGAGAAACCATGAACATCTTTGTTACCGGTGGGGCGGGTTACATTGGCTCGGCTACTGCAGAAGCATTGCTCAACGCCGGGCATTCTGTCACCGTCTACGACTCCCTCGTGACCGGCTATTGGCCGGCCGTACCCAAGGGGGCACGTTTCATCCAGGCCGATTTGGCCGACGCGGTGTCCCTGGCCCCGGCCCTGTGTGCCGAAAAATTCGAGGCGGTGATTCACTTTGCGGCCTTTATCGAGGCGGGCGAGTCGATGAAAGACCCTGGCAAGTTTTTTATGAACAACCTGGCGAACTCTCTTCAACTCATGGAAATTGCCAGGCGCGCCGGTGTGCGCCGGTTCGTGCTTTCGTCCTCGGCGGCGGTCTACGCCTCCAGTGACGCGCCGTTGAGCGAGGAGTCGCCCATTGACCCGGCCAATGTTTATGGCTTTACCAAGCTCACCATCGAGCAGGCGCTGGACTGGTATCGCCGCATCTACGGTTTGCACTACGCGACCCTGCGCTATTTCAACGCCTGTGGTGCACAGCCCGGGCGCGGCGAGGCGCACCAGCCTGAGTCACACCTCATCCCGCTGGTGCTGAAGGTGGCTCTTGGTCAGAGCGAGGCAGCCTCCATTTACGGGACGGACTATCCCACCCCCGACGGCACCTGCATCCGCGATTACATTCACATCGCGGACCTGGTCTCGGCACACTTGCTGGCTTTGGAGGCGTTGGGGGAACGCGACCGGCTGGTGTACAACCTCGGGAACGGAAACGGTTACTCGGTCCGGGAAGTGATCGAGACGGCCCGTCGCGTGACCGGTCACCCGATCCCGGTCGTCGAGTCCCCGCGCCGCCCCGGCGACGCGCCGCGGCTGGTCGCTTCGTCCGAAAAGATCCGCCGCGAACTGGGCTGGACTCCGCAGCATCCCGGTCTCACTGACATTGTTGCCAGCGCCTGGGACTGGCACCGCACGCATCCGAACGGGTATCGTAACTGACGAGACTCCTATGGCCACATTGACTACATTTTTGGTAGTGCTCCTTGGCTGGATTTTCTCTTTGTGCTTGCATGAATTTTCGCACGCCCTGGTGGCATATTGGGGCGGAGATACCACTGTGCGCGACAAAGGTTACCTGACTTTTAATCCGCTCAAGTACACGCACCCGATTTACTCGATCCTCTTGCCGCTGCTTTTTCTGGTGCTGGGAGGCATCGGATTACCCGGCGGGGCGGTTTATATCGAGAAGTGGCGGCTGCGCAGCAGACGTTGGGAGAGCGCCGTCTCGCTGGCCGGACCGACGTCGAATCTGTTGATGGCGTTCCTACTGGCAATTGTCCTGCACTTCGCCCCCGTGAAGACTACTGGCGTCTGGCCGGGGCTGGCGTTTCTGGCCTTGTTGCAGGTGACAGCGGTGATATTGAATCTGGTCCCCATCCCGCCGTTGGATGGGTATGGCGTGATCGCTCCCTATTTTGCTCCACCCATACGGGCACAGATGGATCGCTTGGGGAATATCTTGATCCTGGTGTTTTTTGTCGTTCTCTGGTATGTGCCGTTTATTTCGGATGCGTTTTGGTCCATCACTTTTACGGTGGCGCGAGTATTCGGCATTCCCCTCACTCTCGCCGGGCAAGGGTTGAATCTATTCCAGTTCTGGCGGCGTTAAGAAATTATCCCAAAACCTTTTGAAACTGGAGCATGATCCCTGACACCAGCATAAACTGACCCAGATGATAGAGGATCATGTTCGCCAGTCGCCCGTTCTTGATGGGGGTGACAAACTTGTTCCAGGCCAGAACGATGTCAGAGAAATAGAAAAGGATTGCCCCCGCGCCGACCAGACCCGCGGCGGAGGTCTTCCAGTCGGCACGGTAGAACGTCAGGAGGGCTGAGAGCAGCATCAACGTAATGACCGTTCCATAGACAACTACCGGTGCCACCAGCAGTTTTAGTCCCTTCTGCCGCACCCCGGCGACGATGCGTCCCAGGACGCGGCGTGCTGTCAGCGCCAGGAGGATGGCCAGCCCCAGCGACCAGAACAGTGAAACGTTTGGCAAGGGAGTATTCAAGCCGACGATGTAGGACACGTGCGCCAGCAAGAAGGCGATCAGTCCCGGGACGAACCAGCGGTTGGAAAACCGATAGAAAGAGATCATCAGGAATACGTCGCCGGCCAGTGAGAAGAAAATCCCCAAGCCGACGCAAATCAGAGGCACAGAGTCGAAGCCCTCAACTAACGCCAACCAGCCGAAGAGAAGGATCATGGTCGCTGGCTTGGCGATGTACTCGACCGTCTTCCAGCCTTTGGCGACGGCCAGCCAGTTTGTTGCGGCGACCAGGAGTAGCAAAATGAAACCCGGGATCATTTTTTCCTCTTGATCTTATACCCCAGGCGGCGCAGGGCGTTTTCGTCGTCGCGCCAGTCCTTGTCTACCTTGACGCGCAATTCCAGAAAGACCTTGCGCCCGCTCATGGCTTCGATTTCCTTGCGCGCGGCCGAACCGATTTTCCGGAGCATCGCCCCGCCTTCGCCGATGACGATGCCCTTCTGTGAGTCGCGTTCCACCAGCAAAGTGGCGGCGATGTAGGCGTTGCCGTTTTTGCGCTCGCTGAACTCGTCCAGGCGGACGGCCAGGGCGTGCGGCACTTCCTGCTGCAGGAAGACCAGTGCCGCCTCGCGGATCAACTCAACGGCAATCTCGCGCTCGTACAGGTCGGTGATCTGTTCTTCGGGGAATTCCGCCGGGCGGACCGGCAGGCGGGCGGTCAATGCTTCCAACAGTTCTTTCAAACCCTGGCGTGTGGCTGCCGAAAAAGCCAGCGCCGGAGCCTCCGGGACGAGAGCCTGGTACATGGACTGGACCAAGTCCACCGCCGCGGCTGGGACCCGGTCAATTTTGTTGAGGCCGAGGATCAGTTCCGGTCTGCGGCGTAAGGACCAGAGCAGGCTGGCGGCTAGTTTGTCTTCATCGTCCGGCTCAACGCTGGCGTCCACCAGGAAGAGCACCACGTCCACGCCGTCCAGGGCTTCTTCGGCCTCCTGGTTGAAGAATTGGCCGAGTTTGTGGCGCGGGACGTGGACGCCGGGCGTATCCACGAAGACGAGTTGGGCCTCCGGCAGGGTCAGAATGCCGAGTTGACGGCGGCGGGTGGTCTGGGGGCGCGGCGAGACGGCGGCGATCTTCTGGCCGAGCAGGGCGTTGACCAGGGTGGACTTGCCCACGTTGGGCTTGCCGAGGATGGCGATAAAACCGGAGCGGAAGTCAGGCATTGGTCAATTAGAAAGAAACATTTAAGTTTGGGAACATACGGCAAGTCTATCACGGAATGAAGATCCTTCACCCCCGGTGTAGTCGTTTGACGGCTGTGTTATACTTAATTTTGGCCACAGGAGATTATTATGAAATACAGAGTGAAATTAGAGAAAACAGAAGAAGGATATGCTGTGTGGTGCCCGGGGCTACCGGGATGCTGGTCACAGGGCGAGACAGAACAGGAAGCGCTGGAAAATATCAAAGACGCCATTGAGGTTTACTTGGCAACCGTGGATGAATTAAGCCGGGGCAAAATGACTCGCCTAGTAGATGTTCCTCTCAGCCATGCCTAAATTGCCGGGCATTGCCCATCAGCCGGTGGTCAAAGCCTTCGAGAAAGCAGGTTTTTGGATCGTCCGCAGTGGCAAACATATTTCGATGACCAATGGTGAGCATATTATCATTATTCCGCATAACGATCCCATCAACGCTTTTACAATGGCCGGGATTGTCAAAGATGCCGGACTGACTATCGAAGAGTTCAAGAAATTGCTCTAAAGGATTGGGTAGCAAGCAAATTGTCACGCACTTTAGAAATGCGTGGCAGTTTTTTATTTACGCAATCAGCGCCCCCTCCAGCCTCAACAACCACTCCTTCGTCTTGACCCCCTCGGCTAAACCATATCCATGCAATTTTCCATCCCTCCCAATGACCCGGTGACAGGGTAGCACCAGCGGCATCGGGTTGGTGGCTTCGGCGCGGCCCACGGCGCGGGCGGCGCGCGGCCTGCCAATGTGCTCGGCGATTTCCTTGTATGTCCTCGTTTCGCCATAGGGAATCTCATAAGTGGCCCGCAACACAGACTGCTGGAAAGGCCGTAGCACTGTCCAGTCAATGACCAGAGTGAAGCTCCGCCGTTTGCCAGAGAGATATTTCCTCAATTGTGCGGCGGCCTCATGGATGCGCTTCGGGGCGTATTCCACGGTCCGCTTGAAGTGTTTGACCAGGTAGGCCTCGAATTCGGCCTGGGACTTGCCCCATTCCACCGCGACCAGCCCGAGGTCCGATACCGCCAGCCAGAGTTTGCCGATGGGCGTGTTGCCGGTCTCGCCGATATAGAGTGGTGATCTGTGAGTCATAAACTCCTCCTTCCTGTCGATGACTGTCAAGAGGCAAGATCAACCTTAAAAATTGCTTACAAAATTGTCAGACAGGCGTAGGGAAAGCGTAGGGCAGCCGTCATGCACATTTTAGACCAAGATGGTAATATACGGGCGTAAGGCGATTTCTCTTCTCCTCCTTTCACGAGAGCCGGGGTCGGCGTCCCCGGCTCTTACGATTCTATCACAATGTTATAATCCCTCTACCGGCAGCTTTGCCGGAGACGTGACATATGCTTTCTCGCCTCGCCTATCGCGCTCGCCAGTTCTGGAATGCCCTGCTCAGTCCCCAAAGGTGGGTCGAGACTCGTGCCATCTCTCCCCCTCTCACTTCTGCCCAGGTTATCCTTTTCCGCCGGATGCAACCTTCTGAGCAGGTGCACGCTTATCAGGTGTTTCAACACCTGAAAGCCGTTGGTCATACCGACTCGGACTTGCTGGTTGCTGCGCTCTTGCACGACGTTGGCAAAATCCTGTATCCCCTTTCTATTTTCGATCGCGTGGTTATTGTGCTGGGAAAACGTCTTTTCCCGCGCGCTGCGCAACGTTGGAGTGGAGGGACGCCGCGCGGATTGCGCCGTCCGTTCGTGGTTGCCGTGAATCACGCAGCGTGGGGTGCGGACCTGGCGGCTCAAGCGGGTGCTTCGTCCCGGACCGTGGAGCTGATCCGCTGTCACCAGGATTCGCCCGCACCTGAAACGGGTTCGCGCACTGAACGTCTGCTGGCCGCTCTGCATGCGGCGGATGATGAAAGTTGATACCCTGATGGTTATGAATAAAAAGTGAGGTATCTATGACAGTCAAAATTACTATTATCGGCCTGGGGCAGATCGGCGCCTCGATGGGGTTAGCGCTGGCAGGCCACAGGGAGCAAGTCACTACCCTCGGTCATGACAAATCGGCGGAGATTGCCCGCAAGGCTCACAAGATGGGGGCGGTTGACAGAATCGAGTATAACCTGCCCGCCTCCGTCGAAGGCGCGGACGTGGTCGTCCTGGCCCTGCCATTCGACCAGATATACGAGACGCTGAAATTCATCGCCCAGGACTTGCGCGAGGACGTAGTGGTCATGGACACCGCGCCGGTCAAGTCTGCTGTGGTGGGCTGGGTAAAAGAACTTTTGCCGCCCAAGCATCACTATGTTGGTCTGACCCCTGCGCTCAATCCGGACTGCCTGGAAGAAGCCAGGACGGGCATCGAGGCGGCCCGCGCCGACTTGTTCAGCCAGGGGCTGATGGCTGTCACTATCCCGCCAGGGACTGCCAGCGAGGTGCTCAAACTTGCTGCGGATTTTGTTACCTTGCTGGGCGCGCAGCCCTATTTTGCCGACCTGGCCGAAGTGGACGGTATGATGGCCTCCGTTCACCTCTTACCGGGATTGGCCGCGACTGCGTTTGTAGAGATGGTCACTGGCCAACCGAGTTGGGCCGATATTCGCAAACTGGCCGGGAAACTGTTCATGGCTGCCGCCCGTCCGCTAGATGGCGAAAAGTCCGCCGCGCTGGCCGAGGCTGCCTTGCAGGGCCAGACGAATGCCGTCCGTGTGCTAGACGAGTACATTGCCGTCCTGAAATCCCTGCGCGAGGACATTGCTGGGGAGCAAAGGGAGGGCTTGCAAACTCGCCTTGAGCGCGCCGAAAAGAGACGCGCCGAATGGCGGCATGAACGCGCCAAAGGCGACTGGCGGTTGGTCGAATTGGGTGGGCAGCCGATCCCAAAAGCTGGGGATGTTTTCTGGAAGCAGCAACTCGGCGGACTGGGAGGCCTGTTCCGGCGCGGCGACAAAAAATCGGACGCGGATTGAAATTGCCCTTACCCGTTATGGCCTTCTATTGCTACATCCTCGAATGTGCAGACGAGACCTACTACACCGGCTGGAGCACCGATCCGGAGCGCCGCGCCCGCCAGCATGACAACGGGAAAGGCGCCCGATATACCAGGAGCCGGCGCCCGGTCCGCTTGGTGTACATGGAGGAATGTCCCGACAGAGCAGCGGCGATGAAAAGAGAAAGGGCCATCAAAGCCCTCTCTCGTCTGCAAAAACAAAAATTGATCAGGTAGGGGCGGACCTGCGTGTACCCCGAATGGGCATGTGTCCGCCCGTTTTGTTAATTGGTAAACAGCGGCAGATGTCCGAGGGAGATGATATGCTCCCACTTGGCGCGCTCGCCCTCGGTCAGGATGGCGGCCTCGGCGACGATTTTTCCCCCGGCCTTTTCCATGATCATGCGCATCCCCTGCAAGGTCGAGCCGGTGCTAATGACATCGTCTACGATTACGGCGCGCTTGCCCTTGACATCTTCCTGGTCTTTCTCGTCCATGATCAAGGTCTGCGGCTCGCCGGTAGTGATGGACAGCGTCTCGGCGATGAGCGCCGCGCCCATGTAGGGCTTGTAAGCCTTGCGCAGGATGACATATGGTTTTTTTGTCTCAACCGAGAGTGCATATGCCAGTGGGATGGACTTGGCCTCGGCCGTCACGATGATGTCAAAATTCACTTCTTTGAGTTTTGTGTTGAGCGCTTTGGCACAAGCCTGGACCAGTTCGGTATCGCCGAGGATGTTGAGGATAGCGATTTTCAGGCCGGGCTTGATCTCAAACAATCGCAGGCTGCGCTCGAGGCCGGCAATCTCGATCTCATAGGTTTCGTGGGTGGGCATGGGAATTGCCTCCTGCATGGAATTGCTGCGAAAGGAGTCTATCACAAATTAATGTGAAAGGGTTAGAATCTTGCTATGCTCCCCGATCTGCAACTCAACGACCACTTGCGCCTGCGCAAACCGCATCCCTGTGGATCCTACGAATGGACCGTCGTCCGCCTCGGCGCGGACATTGGCCTGGAGTGCAAAGGCTGCGGCCGGCGCGTGATGCTGACCCGCCGTGAACTCACCCGGCGGCTGAAGGTCATTTTACCAGAGGCGCCCGATGGCCGAGCTTCAGATTGATAAACCCACATGATCTTCCTTTCCTCCACACCAGAAATCTGACCCAAAGTCCCTGTAGTATAATCTTCTCGCTATGCCCATCCTGGATGCGCACGCATTCGAATTCTTCAGTCGCTCCCCGGAACAGACCCGCCGCCTGGGGATGCGCCTCGGTGCGTTGCTCCAGGCTGGCGACTTGGTTTGTCTCCAGGGTGAGCTCGGAGCGGGCAAGACCACGCTCGTCCAGGGGATGGCCCAGGGCTGGGGCGCGTTAGACTCCGTTTCCAGCCCGACCTTTGTGCTGGTCAATGCTTACCGCCGCCCGGACGCCGGTCAGCTTTTTCACTTTGACGCCTACCGCGTCGAAAGCCTTGGCGAGGCCGAAGAACTGGACATGGATACTTTGCTCTCCCAGGGGCCGCTGGTTGTCGAATGGGCGGAGCGCGTCAAACCTGTCCTGCCCGCCGAACAGTTGTGGGTCTGGCTGGAGTATGAATCCGAAGAACACCGCGCCATGCGTTTTTCGGCATGTGGCAATCGTTACGAAACCTTGCTGGAGTCCCTCCGGCAGGCTGTTTATGGAGTGGCTTGATGTTGCTGGCGATTGATACCTCCAGCGCCCAGATCGGCCTGGCACTCTACGACGGTGCACAGGTGCCTGGTGAACTCGTCTGGCACAGCGGCCTTCACCACACCCAGGAACTCGCCCCGGCGCTGGACGAGCTGTTGAAGCGGGTGGAGGTCAAAATGGATGCGATTGCGGCCCTGGGCGTGGCGCTTGGCCCTGGCTCGTTTACCAGTCTGCGCGTGGGGCTGGCGTTTGCCAAAGGCCTGGTGCTTGCCCGACACATGCCGGTGGTCGGTGTCCCCACGCTGGACGTGGTTGCCGCGGCGGTTCCGCTCTCGGACCGGCGGCTGGCTGCCGTGGTCCAGGCCGGGCGCGGCCGTCTGGCCCTCGGCTGGTACCATGCCGGTGCAAACGGATGGCAGGCTGAAGGTCCGGCCACGCTGACAACCGCCGGGGAATTGGCCGAAAAAATCCAAAAGCCGGTGCTCATCTGCGGCGAGTTATCCGCCGCCGACCGTCGGCGGCTGGCGCGCAAATTCAAGAACGTGACATTGGCCTCCCCGGCGGAGTGCGTCCGCAGGCCGGGCATCCTGGCGGAGTTGGCCTGGCAAAAATGGAAGGCAGGCAAAACTGACGCGGCGGCTTCGCTCGCGCCGATTTATCTGCATGTGGTGGGAGGCCTCCCGGCGTGAACCTGATCATCCGGCGTATGACGCTGGAGGATGTGCCTGCTGTCCATGCAATTGACCTGCTCTCGTTCAGCCTGCCCTGGTCAGAGCGTTCGTTCCGGTTTGAAGTGGCCGAAAACCCAGCCGCGCGAGGCTGGGTGGCTGAAACCGAAGGGCGTGTCGTCGCCATGCTGGTGCTATGGTTTATTGTTGACGAGGCGCACATTGCTACGATTGCCGTCCACCCGGATTCCCGTCGGCAGGGCATTGGCGAGCAGATTTTGTTGCATGCGCTCCTGACTGCGCAAAGTGAAGGAGCGAGGCGGGCATTCCTGGAAGTGCGCGCCGGGAATACCGAAGCGCAGGCGATGTATAGGAAATATGGTTTCGTCGTGGATGGCGTGAGGTCGAAGTATTACAAGGACAACAACGAAGACGCGATTTTGATGAGTCTAGATTTGTTGCATGTCGAAAGTCTAAAGTCGGACCTTTGACGTTTGACGGAGGAATGAAGTGACCGCCGAGGAGACCTTAACCCAGATTGCGAAGGAAGTGGCTGTCTGCCAGAAGTGTGCGCTTTATCATTCGCGCAAGAACGCCGTCCTAGGTGAGGGGCCGGCCACCTCAGAGATCATGTTCATCGGCGAGGGGCCGGGCTTCTACGAAAACGAACAGGGGCGCCCGTTTGTCGGCGCGGCGGGTCAATTTTTAGATGAGTTGCTGACCCAGGCCGGGCTGAAACGTCCCGAGGTGTGGATTGGCAACGTGGTAAAATGCCGTCCGCCCGGCAACCGCGATCCACAGCCCGAAGAATTGACGGCTTGCAATGAATATCTGGAACGGCAGATTGCAGCCATCAATCCAAAAATCATTATCACGCTCGGGCGCTACTCGATGGGCAAGTACATGCCTGGCGCCAAGATCAGCGCGGTCCACGGGCAGATGCGGAGGGTGGGTGACCGGTTTATCATCGCTATGTTCCACCCGGCGGCGGCGCTGCATCAGGCCTCGCTCAAGCCAGCGATCATGAAAGATTTTGCACAACTGCCAAAGTCGCTGGAACAAGCGCGCGCCGCGCTGAAACATTCCGCGCCTGTGCAAATCGAGGAAGAAAAAGAAGAACCGAAGCAGTTGAGTTTGTTTTAATTTCATTCCCTCACCCCATCCCCTTTCCCACTGGGAGAGGGGTGCAGGGGTGAGGGGGAGGAAAAATGACCATCAAAGAAACTCTTCTCAAGCAATTGAAAGACAAGACTGCCCGCATGGCCATCCTCGGCATGGGGTATGTGGGCTTGCCGCTGGCAGTCGTGTTTGCCGAAGCAGGATTTAACGTCACCGGGATTGACCCGGACGCGCGCAAGTCCGATTCGTTGAACAAGGGCCTCAGTTACATTCCCGACGTTCCGACCGAGCAATTGGCGAATCTGGTCAAATCCGGGCGTCTCAAGGCCACTACCGACTTCTCAGTATTGAAAGAAATGGATGCGGTCAGTATCTGCGTCCCGACGCCGCTGCGCAAGACCGGTGACCCGGATATGTCATTCATCCTGTCTGCCACCGAAGAACTGGCGAAGTACATGCACAAGGGCATGGTCGTGGTGTTGGAATCCAGCACCTATCCAGGCACCACGCGCGAGGTCTTGCTGCCGAAGCTGGGTGAGGAGAAAGGGTTGACTGTCGGCGAGGACTGGTTCCTGGCCTTCTCGCCCGAACGTATCGACCCTGGCCGCGAGGATTTCACCACGCTCAACACGCCCAAGGTAGTGGGTGGCACCACAAAAGCCTGCGGCGAAGTGACTGCGGCCTGGTATGGTGGCGCTCTCCAGCACATCCACATGGTCTCGTCTGCAGAAGCAGCAGAGATGACGAAACTGCTGGAGAACACCTTCCGCATGATCAACATCGGCATGGTCAACGAACTGGCGATTATGTGCGAGCGCATGGGCGTGGACGTGTGGGAAGTCATTGACGCAGCCGCCACCAAGCCCTTCGGTTTCATGAAGTTCACCCCCGGTCCAGGTCTGGGCGGTCATTGTATCCCGATTGACCCGCTGTATCTTTCCTGGAAGATGAAGGCCTACCAGTACACGGCACGCTTCATCGAACTGGCCTCCGACATCAACACGAACATGCCGCGCTACGTTGTGACCCGCATTCAGGATGCCCTCAACGAGCGCGGCCAAGCGCTGAAAGGCTCGCACTTTCTCGTCCTGGGGGTGGCCTACAAGCCGGATATTGACGACATTCGTGAATCCCCGGCGCTGGACGTGATCGGTCTGCTCCAGAAGAAGGGTGCGACGGTCGAATACCATGACCCGTACATCCCAACCTTGACAACCCACGAGGACGTAGAAATGCGCAGCGTGTCGGACCTGATGGCTGCTATCCGTGCTTCGGACGTAGTCGTCGTCGTGACGAATCACAAGGTTTACGATTACAAGTCCATCCTGGATGCGGCCAAATTTATCTTTGACAGCCGCAATGCGCTAGGCAAGATGGGCAAAGACAGCCCAAAGGTGGTCAGGCTCTAATGGCGAATTATCTCGTCACCGGGGCAGCCGGGTTTATCGGGAGCCGCGTCAGCGAAATGCTGATCGAGCAGGGACACGTCGTCACCGGCGTGGACAACCTGAACGACGCCTATGATGTTCGCATGAAGGAGTACCGCTTACGGAAATTGCAGGCGCTGCCCGGCTTCACCTTCATAAAACTCGATATTTCTGACCGCTGTTCGGTGGAGAAACTTCCAGCCTTCGACGCGGTCATTAATTTGGCGGCCAGGGCCGGGGTCCGTGACAGCGTGGCTGATCCTTGGGCCTTCATGAAAACCAATCTCACCGGTACGCTCAACCTACTTGAACTTACACGCCAGCGCGGGATTAAAAAATTTGTCCAGGCTTCCACGGCAGGCATCTATGGGGCCAGCCCACTGCTCCCCACGCCTGAGACAGCTGAATCGGACCATCCGCTCCAGCCTTATGCGGCCAGCAAGAAGAGCGCAGAGGTCTTGTGTCATGCGTATCACTTCATGCATGACCTGGACTTAACGATTTTCCGCTATTTCACTGTCTATGGCCCGGCGGGGCGCCCCGACATGGTCATGTTCCGTTTCGCCAAGTGGATTTCCGAAGGCCAGCCGGTGCATCTGTACGGGACGGGGGAACAGTCGCGCGGATTTACCTACCTTGATGACATTGCGCGTGGCACCATCCTGGGCCTCCAGCCGATGGGCTACGAAATCATCAACCTGGGCGGGCATGAAACCATCAGCATTAACCAGATGATTGCCATGCTGGAAGAACTGACCGGTAAAAAGGCGCACCTCCAGAACCACCCTGCCCACCGCGCCGATATCCTCGCCAACTGGGCCGACATCAGCAAGGCCAAACGTTTGCTCGGCTGGGAGCCGCAAATGGACTTGGTAGAGGGGATGAAACATCTCGTGGATTGGTACCGCGCCGAGCGTGACTGGGCCAAAGAGGTGGCTACTCGGTGACATCCCTGCGTGGCGTCATTGCTATCTGGCGGCAGGATAACCTGCTGCGGAAAGTCCTGCGCAATACTGGTTATCTCTTTGCCGGGAACATGCTCAGCACGGTCGTCCAGAGTATTTTCGCGGCCCGTTTGCTGGGCGTGCTGGGCTTCGGTATCCTGGGAACGGTGATTTCATTCGCCTCGAATATCAACCGTTTGCTTTCTTTTCGGATGGGGGAATTGGTGGTCAAATACGTGGGTCAATCCCTCGCTGAAGGTAAAAAACAACATGCGGCGGCCGCTTTCAAAGCCGCTGCGTTGACCGAGACGCTGACCTCGGTGGCAGCGTATCTCCTATTGGTGCTGGCTGCGCCACTGGCAGCACGCCACATCATCAAAGATGAGACCACCACTTTGCTGATCGTGATTTACGGCCTGGCGCTGCTGGCGAACTTCGCGGCCGAGTCTTCTACTGGCTTATTGCAGGTCGGCGGGCATTTCCGCAGTCAGGCGGCGATTGGCCTGGTCCAATCGCTGTTGACCGCGGGACTGATTGTCTACGCTTATCTCATCCACGGCACCATCTGGCTGGTGTTGGGAGCATACCTGCTTGGGAAGTCCATTAATGGACTAGCTCTGGTCGGATTTGCCCTCTGGCGGGCACGGCAGATGTTTGGTCCGGGGTGGATGCGAGCGTCGTTCAAGTTGCTCCCTGGCCGTCGTGAGTTCTGGGGATTCGCCGTCAGCACCAATCTCAGCGGCACGATTACCATGATGACGCGCGACAATGAGGAAGTCTGGATCTCGTTGCTCCTTTCGCCACTCCAGGTTGGCTACTACAAGGTCGCCAAGGCGGTTATCAACCTGGTAGTGCTGCCTATCACCCCGTTCATTAGCACTACCTACCCGGAGACGACGCGTGCTGTGGCCGAAAAAGCCTGGCAGCGCCTGCGTGACTTGTTGGGCCGCCTGACGTTGATTGCGACGGCCTGGACAGGAGTGGTAACGGTGGGGCTGATTATTTTCGGCCACTGGCTGATTACCCGTTTCTACGGGGTTGATTTTGCCCCGTCCTTCCCGGCGATGCTCATCCTGCTGGTTGGCTTCGGTTTTGCCAATATCTTTTACTGGAATCGCAACCTTTTGCTCTCGCTTGGTATGCCGAATGATCCGCTCAAGGTTATGGCAGTGGCCGGGCTGGTTAAAATCACCCTGAGTTTCTTGCTGGTGCCGCGTTTTGGCTATTTGATGGAAACGGTGCTGATGTCAGCGTTTTTTGTTGTTTCGATTGGGCTCATCGTTTTGCGCGGCATCCGGGAGGTCCGCCACCGGGCGCGAGAATCCGCACCGACGGGTTCTCAATCCTTCGCTGCTGAATTGCCACGGTCTCTGTCCTCCGATCCTCCATCGCAGGGTGGCCTCGCTAAACGCCCTGAACAGACTCCGCGCCGGCTGCTCCAGAGATTGACGGCAGGTTTTGCAAATCCTGGCATAAACCGCTGGGACTGGCTGGTCGTTTCATTTTTCCTTGCCTTTGCCGGGTTGTATTTCCTGGGCCGTCTGCAAGGGAATTACCCGGTGGTAATCCTTACCGGCGACGGCGGCAATATCGCCAGTTATGCCGCCGCCATGGATCACCCCGACTGGTTCAAGGCCGACCCTGTGCTGGGTGATTCAAACAACATCGGCATTTACGCCACCATTCATATCCCATTGATCAGCGCCCTGGCCCGACAGACCGGCGATTACGGCCTGGCGTATGCCTGGTTGGTCCTCCCGGAAACTTTCCTGCAACTGCTCGGCTTTTATGTCCTGGGCCGGGTCCTGTTCAAGAACCGTTTTTGGGCCTTTTTGCTGGCTTTTATTACTGCCATGACAGTCATCAATATCGGCTTGGGCGAAATCTGGGGCGTGTGGCAGGATGCACTACCGCGCGTTACTTTCCAATCCTTGCTGCCCTTCCTGCTGGCTCTGGTATTAGTCTGGAAGGATCGTCCCGGCCGCTGGCCGTGGCTGATGGTTTTCGTTGGCCTATTAGTCTATGTTCATCCGATCAGCGCCCCGGCCTGGGGTTTTGCCATCTGGCTCAGTCTCTGGCTGCTGCAACCTAAAAGCTGGGGATGGCAGCGACGGTTTTTGGTTATGGCGGGGCTGGGTGTCTTGTTTTTGGCAGCAATCGCTCCCTTTGCAATCAATTACTTCTCATACCAAGCGCGTGGTGAGGTGGTGGACTATAGTACCGTGATGGCAGTTCTACAGGCTTATTCTCCCGCCAATCTGCTCAATGCTCCTGCTGCGCTGGGTAATTTTCTGTGGAATATGACCCGCAGCTTGCTCATCCCGGTGGCGCTGGTCGGTTTCGTGGCTACCTGGCTGCTTAAAAAAAGTGACTGCATGCCGGTGAAGGTGGTGTTGGTTTGGATGACAGGAATTTTTATCATCAGTATCCTGATCCCCTTCACCGAGCGGATGGTCGAACAGCATTTTCACATCCTGCCCCTTGAGACTGAATTGGTGCGCTGCATCCGCTATTTAGTGCCGCTTTTTCTAAGTTTCTGGCTGTGGCCGCTGGCCGAGGCGGCTCCTCGTTTTGTCAACCCGCAGGCCCGCCGGGCGGTTTTCGCTCTGGGGATTGTGCTCTTCGGTTTCTGGGGAGCTACCAATCGCCCGGCCGTGCGCGACATGTTGCAGGCCGTCTCCTGTTTCTCAAAAGCCCGCCTGGTATGCGTGTCTGACCGACCGATTGACGACCTGATTATTACCTTGCGGACCCAGACTCAACCAGGAGAAGGTGTGCTTTTCTTCAACGAAGATACAGCCTACACGTCCCAGACCCTCAGTGTGCGCTATTCGGCCATGCGTCCGCTGGTGTATACTTCACGTGATAGTGGTATTCTGGGGTATAGCAATCGCTCCGCCCTGCCGACCTGGCTTGCAATCACCAAGCAGGTTGAAACCATACGAGGCATGACCGCCCCCCAGGAACGTCTAGACTGCCTGGTTCCCTTGGCGGAGAGTCTGAATGCCAGTTACCTGGTCATTGATTTCAAGGTTGCACCGGAGTCGATAAGTAGCCTGCCAGTGACAGTGGTGATGCAGAATGAAGGATTTTCATTGCTTAAGTTGCGTTAACCTTGTGTTCCTGGTGCGTTCAGCAGAGAAAAATATTGGCAATGCCGGATAGGGATCCAGCCTCAGTTTCTGCGTAGATTGAGAAATATATGCGTAATAATAGAACCATTCCTCAGAAATTGCGGTTGATCGAAAAATCAGCCGAGCTTTCCGTTGTAGTTCCAATATATAACGAGGCGAGTTCTTTGTCCGTTCTTCTCGCAGACCTGGTTCCTTACTGCCACGATCAGAAGTGGGAGCTGATACTGATGGATGACGGTTCTAATGACGATACCCCCAAGATTTTAAAGGAGTATGAAGGTTATTCTGGCGTAAAAATTATCCACCATAAAGTCAATCGCGGGTATGGCGGTGCTTTAAAGACAGGTATTCTTAAAGCCGCCGCGCAATATACGGTGACGCTTGATGCAGATGGCCAGCATGAGTTAAGCGACATCAACGAATTACTAAAGTTTACTCTGGACAACGATGCTGACCTGGTGGTTGGGAATCGAGGTAAACAAGGCCATTCGGGGCTATACCGCAGGTTAGGCAAATGGATTATTCGAAAATTTGCCGCCTTGTTGATGCCAATCAATATTTCCGATTTGAATTCCGGGTTCAAACTATATCGTACCGAACTTGTGCAGAGATACTTGGCCATTTGCCCGGACTCAATGGCCTTTAGCGATGTGATCACCTTGGTCTTCATCAAAAAACGCCATCTGGTATTGGAGCATCCAATTACGATTAAAAAGAGGTCGGCTGGAAAAAGCACCATAACGACATTCACAGCCATCCAGACAATTATGGAAATCATCAATATAGTTATGATGTTCAACCCCCTTAGAATCTTTTTGCCGCTCTCGGTATTTTGTATTGGTTTTGGATTTGCTTGGGGAATCCCGATTATGCTACGCGCTCGCGGTGTAAGTGTAGGAGCCATGTTGGCAATTGTAACGGGATTACTGTTCTTCTTTATTGGCTTGGTCGCCGAACAACTATCTGCAATGAGAATGGGATTGCTGGACATGCGTAAAGATGATGTTCGAACTGATGACGAGGGGTCTGTTTAATGAGTTCTCGAGCTGATCGGGTCAAATGAAAATCATTTGTGTTTCAGCGGCGCAGATTCCATCGGATACGGCCAACAGTATCCAGGTGATGAAAGTCTGCCAGGCTTTCAAGCAAATTGGGCATGATGTTACGCTGGTCGTGCCGGGGAAAGGGCAATCAACCACCAGCAATCCGCAATTGCAGAATCACTACGGCCTTCATAAATTCTTTGACATCGAATGGCTTCCAGTACACAACCGCCGCCTGTTCCCGTGGAAAGCCGTCGGGCGGGCGCGCCGCCTCGGCGCGGACCTGCTCTACACCTGGCCGGTCCAGTCCGCTGCACTCGGCTTGCTAGCCGGCATGACGACCATGCTGGAATTGCACGATTTCCCATCCGGGCGTTTTGGGCCGCTCTGGTTGCGTCTCTTCTTGGCTCTCCCCGGACGCAAACGCCTGCTCCCCATCACCGACGTTTTGCGGCGCGCCCTGGACTTGCCTCTCGAGCAGACTATCATTGCCCCGGACGGCGTGGACCTGGAGCGGTATGACTCGCTGCCGGATCCTGAACCTGTCCGCCGTGAACTTGGCCTCCCAGCCGCCCCGACCATACTGTGCACTGGTCATCTCTATGAAGGTCGTGGCGCGGGCTTGTTCCTGGCATTGGCGGAAAAATTCCCGCAAGCCAGTTTCGTTTGGGTGGGTGGCCGCCCCGCGGATGTGGAGACTTGGAAAGCCCGCACCGCCGGGAAAAATCTGACCAATGTTATCTTTACGGGCTTCCTGCCGAACGAACAAATTCCTCTCTATCAGTCCGCTGCCGACGTGCTGCTGATGCCCTACCAGCGGACGGTAGCCACCTCCAGCGGCGGAAATACCGCTGAGTTTTGCAGCCCGATGAAGATGTTTGAGTACATGGCTGCCGGGCGCGCCATCCTGACCAGCGACCTGCCCGTCCTGCATGAGGTGTTGGACGATTCCATGGCAGTCTTTTGTCCGCTGGATGACGCCGGGGCGTGGGAATCTGCTCTCGGCGAATTATTAAATGACTCGAAACGGCGGCAGGTCCTCGGTCGAAGCGCCCGCAGCGCCGCAGAGCAATATTCCTGGATCGCCCGAGCCAAACGCATCCTGGAAGGGTTTTATGAAACCCCTGCGTGACTTACTTTGGATCCTTCCCTCCAGCCTCGGTCTGGGCCTGGCACTTTCACTCCTTGGCCCGGGGACTTGGTGGATTGGCTGGCTGGCGTATGCTGTTCTCTTGAGTCTCGGTTTGCTGGCCTTGTCTGCTCTTTGGCGTTCTGGCGGTGCGTCCCGGACATTCGGCCTGATGCTGCTCCTGGCTTTGATTTTCCGCCTTGGGCTGGGCATGGCCCTTTCCTACGTATTGCCCCCCTATGGAAATGATACCGAAGTGCAAAACACCGGTTATGTCTTCCGGGATGCCTACACCTACGACTCGCAGGCCTGGAAATTGGCCTCCTCCGGTGAACCATTGTGGAGGGCATTCGACAAATCGTATGGCTCCGAGGACCAGTACGGCGGGCTGCTTTTCTTTCACAGCTTGTTCTATCGATTCCTCAGTCCAGATGCGCACCGTCCCTGGCTGATGGTATTGCTTTCCGCGTTGGCAGGCGCCATCGGCGTTGCACTTGCCTGGAAGGGGGCACAGCAGAGCTGGGGGGAGTCTGTGGCGCTGGTTATGGGGTGGATCATGGTGCTGTATCCGGAGTCTCTCTTGGTTGGCAGTTCACAGATACGCGAGCCGTTTTTAATCATGTTTACTACCATGGCTTTTTGGGGCGTGGTGGATTGGCAGGCCAACCATCATCGTACTGCCTGGTTTTGGCTGGGGGGGAGTGTCCTCGGCATGTTGCTCTACTCGCCGGGCGTGGCGGTGGCCGCACTGATCGTGTTGGGCATCTGGGCTTGGTTGAGGGGAAAAGAACGCCGCATCAATTGGTGGTGGGTTGCCGGGGCAACGGTAGTGATCTTTCTGGGGACCGTATTCTTGGGTGTACTGGTCGGTGGCACTCTTCAGGCTCCGGGCGGTCCGCTGGCGAATCTGGTCAACTGGTTGCGGTATTCGATGAATTTCGGCGCGTACGTTACCACGCTGAATTCCGGCTGGCTGCAAACGATTTTCGAGACCTTGCCGGCGCCGTTGCATCTGCCGTTCATCGTCGCATACGGGATCGCGCAGCCGGTGCTGCCGGCTGCCATCGCCGACCCGGCTGTCTGGCCGATGCGCGTCATCGGCATCCTGCGCGGCCTGGGCTGGTATGCGCTCCTCCCGTTCCTGCTCTACAGCCTGCAGCCGATCTGGAAGACGGCGGAAAAACGCCAGCTGATGGCATGGTTGTGGCTATGGCTGGCCGTTTGGGTTTGGATTATCCTAGCATCGGCCCGCGCCGGCGGCGACCAGTGGGACAATCCGCGTTACCGCACCATTCTATTGCTCTTCCAGGCAGCACAGGCTGCTCAGGCTTTCTCATGGCAGCGCGCCACCCACGACCGCTGGCTTGGACGTCTTTTGGCGGTGGAGGGGGTGTTCCTGGTATTCTTTGGCTACTGGTACGCTGCCCGTTATACGAACTGGCGGGCTGGGCAAGTGCATATCTTTGTTGTTATTGGGGCGATCGTGATCGTCAGCATTTTAATTCTCGCCGGCGGATGGGTATTTGACCGGCGGCAAAAGCTCTCGCGATAGCTTCGAGCGTACTTGACGTATTCCCATTTGTGTTTATAATTCAATAACTGAATTTTGAAACAAGGAGCGAAGATCATGCCCATTGCATTAATCACCGGCATCACCGGTCAGGATGGTTCATATCTGGCTGAGTTTCTACTTTCAAAGGGATATGGCGTGGTTGGCATGGTACGCCGGTCCAGCACGGTGACTTTCGAGCGTATCCAGCACATCCAGAACGACATTGACATTGCTCAAGGTGACCTGCACGACCAGAGTTCGTTGGTGGCCGCTCTCGAGCAATACAAGCCCGATGAAGTGTATAACCTGGCAGCCCAGTCGTTTGTCGTCACCTCCTGGAGCCAAGCCGTATTGACCGGCGAAGTGACCGCTCTGGGTGTGACACGTTTGCTGGAAGCCATCCGGCTGGTGAACCCGCAAGTACGTTTCTACCAGGCATCTTCCAGTGAAATGTTTGGCAAAGTGACGGAGACGCCGCAACGAGAGACAACCTCCTTTTACCCGCGCAGCCCGTATGGGGTCGCGAAAGTGTATGGACACTGGATCACCATCAACTATCGTGAGTCGTATGGCTTGTATACCGTTTCAGGCATCCTTTTCAATCACGAAAGCCCGCGGCGCGGCCTGGAATTCGTCACGCGTAAGATTTCGCACGGGGCGGCCAGCATAAAATTAGGATTGGCCAAGGAGATCCATCTTGGCAACCTGGAAGCCCGCCGGGACTGGGGCTTTGCCGGGGAATACGTCCAGGCCATGTGGAAAATGCTCCAGCAGGAAAAGCCTGAGGATTTTGTGATCGGCACCGGTGAAACACACTCGGTGCGTGAGTTTGCCGATCTTGCTTTTAAATGCGTTGGCTTAAATTACGAAGATTATGTGGTTCAGGACCCGCGTTTCCTGCGTCCCTCGGAAGTGGATATGCTGGTCTCCGATCCGGCCAAAGCCCGCCAGAAACTGGGGTGGAAACCGAAAGTAAAATTCCGGGACCTGGTCGAGATGATGGTCGAAACTGACCTGAAACGGTTGAAGGATACTTTATAGATTTCCATGGATACCTCCTCAGAGTCGACGCGTGAACTAGCCTTGCTTGAGCATATCGAGAGCGATCCGGATGTGACACAGGCTTCCCTTGCCACCCAACTCGGCGTGGCGGTCGGGACGGTCAATTGGCACCTGAAGCGCCTGATTGCGAAGGGTTATGTCAAGATCAAGCGTGCCGAGCGCAAGAAACTGCGCTATCTGATCACGCCCGAAGGCATCGCCTTGCGGGCCCTACTTACGGTGGATTATATTGAACAGCAGTTCCTTCTATACCGCAATACGCGTCAGCGCGTCCGCGAGCATCTGGAGCAGGTCAAGGCAGCCGGTTTCGAGGCAGTTTCGATCCGCGGCGAAGGCGACGTCGCTGATATTTGCCGGCTCTCTTGCTTGGAGCAAGATGTCGCTATCACCACAAATGGCAATGCGCCGGCATTGGAAGTTGTTGGTCTGAGAGTGTTTTTAAACCTGGAGGGCCATCATGAGTGACAAGAAACACATCCTGATTACGGGCGGAGCGGGCTACATCGGTTCGCTTCTGACCTCGGAATTACTGCGCTCCGGCTGGCGCGTAACTGTGATAGATAGCGTGCTGTATGGCGGCGAGTCGCTGCTGGGTTTTTGGGCGCACCCCGATTTTCATTTCGCCAAAGCCGATGTTACCGAGCCCGGTTCCGTTCGTGCTGCGTTGAGCCGCGATTGGCCGAAACCGGATGCGGTTGTTCATCTGGCGGCGATCGTCGGATTCCCGGCCTGCCAGGCAATCGGAAAACAGGCAGCCTGGCAACACAATGTCGAGGCGGTGAAACGGGTCTTCGAGCAGGCGGCAGGACTGGGGTCCGGCAGGTTTGTGTTCACTTCGACGTACAGCAACTATGGCCTCTCGATGGATGGGAAGCCAGTGACGGAGGAAACCCTGCTCACGCCGCAGTCGCTCTATGCGGAGACCAAGATCGCCGCCGAGGAATATCTGCTGGCGCAGAAAGAGTCAGCCACCGCACCGATCATCTTCCGCCTGGCCACGCTCTACGGCATCTCGCCGCGCACGCGTTTTGATCTGATCGTCAACCAGTTCGTGCTGGATGCCTATACCAAACGTGAACTCATCATTTATCAGCGCGGCTATTCGCGCTCATTCGTCCACGTGCGGGATGTGGTGCGTGGAATCATTTTAGGTCTGGAAGCACCCGAGGCAAAAATACGCGGTCAAATTTATAACCTGGGTACGGACGAGGGCAATTACACGAAGGATGAAATTGTTGGCTTGGTCATCAAGCGTCTGCCGGAAACGGTGGTTGCCTACAAAGACCTGACCTTTGGCGGCGACATGCGCGATATTGCCGTCTCGTTCGGGAAAGTCCGAAGTGCCCTGGGCTTCAAGGCGGGATTGACAGTAGACGACGGTGTGCGCGAAATCGTCCATACTCTGCGGATGGGTATCATCCGTAATCCGCAGGACGAACGGTATACGAATGCCAGGTTTATTGTTCAATAAATTCATAGAGAATGGTTCATGGTGAATAGTTTCTGGAAAGATAGGCGTGTGATCGTCACCGGCGGGGCGGGCTTTTTGGGTTCGTTTCTGGTGGAGAAACTGATCCAGCGCGGAGCTGAAGACATTCTGATTCCGCGCATTGAGCACTACAATCTGGTGGATCGGGAAGACATCCGCCGCTTGCTGGATGACGCCCTCCTCCCGGTTGAAAATCGTCCGTCTCACCTTCAACCCTCTCACCTTCCAACCTTCCAACTTTCAAACTTGTCAACTTTTGATCCTTCCAATTTAGTAATTTTGCATCTGGCGGCAAAGGTTGGCGGGATTGGCGCCAACCGTGAACACCCGGCAGAGTTCTTCTATGACAATCTAATGATGGGCGTCGAATTGATGCACCAGGCCTGGCAGCGCGGTATTGGAAAATTCGTGGCATTGGGAACCGTGTGCGCTTATCCGAAATTCACGCCCGTGCCCTTTCACGAAGATGATCTATGGAATGGCTATCCAGAAGAGACCAACGCGCCTTATGGCCTAGCGAAGAAAATGCTTCTCGTCCAAGCGCAAGCCTACCGTCAGCAGTATGGATTTAATGCCATCTTTCTTTTACCCGTTAACCTGTATGGACCAGGTGACAATTTTAATCCAGCCTCTTCGCACGTCATCCCGGCTTTGATCCGTAAGTGTCTCGAGGCACAGGAACGCGGTGAGAAAGAAATCGTCGCCTGGGGTGATGGTTCCCCGACGCGCGAATTCTTGTACGTTGAAGATGCCGCCGAAGGTATTCTACTAGCGACCGAGAAGTATAACGGTGCGGAGCCCGTCAACCTGGGTACCGGGTTCGAGATTTCTATCAAAGACCTGGTAGAAATGATCGCCCGGCTGGCCGGTTTCACCGGAAAATTGGTCTGGGATACGAGCAAACCCAACGGCCAGCCGCGCCGCGGACTCGACGTCAGCCGCGCTGTAAAACTCTTTGGATTCCGGGCTAGTACGCCGTTCGAAGAAGGCCTGCGTCAGACCATTGAATGGTATCGGCAGAATAGGAAATGAAAATGGCAAATGCCGCGATGGTCAAACTCGATGAGGTCCATAAGAATTCAGAAAAATGGGACTTGATTATTGGGCCGCGACGTAATCTGTTCGACCTGCGTTTGCGTGATTTGTGGCATTCCCGTGATTTGATCCTGTTGTTTGTGCGACGCGACTTTGTTTCAGTCTATAAGCAGACCATTTTGGGTCCGCTCTGGTACCTTATCCAACCGTTATTGACGACCATTATCTTTACGGTCATCTTTGGTAATATCGCCAAACTCCCCACGGATGGTTTGCCATCGTTTCTGTTCTATATGTCCGGTACGGTCATCTGGACCTATTTCGCCAGTTGCCTGACCAAGACATCGGAAACATTTGTGAGCAATGCCAATCTATTCGGGAAAGTATATTTCCCGCGCCTGGCGGTGCCGGTTTCTATTCTTATTTCCAACTTGATCGCTTTTACCATTCAGTTTGCCTTTTTCCTGGCTTTCATGGCCTATTTTGTCTTGCGGGGAACGCCTTTGCATCCGAATTGGTGGATCCTGTTGACGCCAGTGCTGTTATTGATGATGGCCGGCCTGGGATTGGGATTTGGCATCATTGTTTCGTCGCTGACGACCAAGTACCGCGATCTACGTTTTCTGGTGCAATTCGGAGTGCAGCTCCTGATGTATGTTACTCCGGTTATTTATCCGACATCCGCCTTGCCGCATCGATACCAAGCGCTGCTTCAATTCAATCCCATGTCGCCTGTTGTGGAAACTTTCCGCTATGCTTACCTTGGAGCAGGGACGGTGAACGTCCTCCAATTGGTTTTTAGTTTCGGCTTAATGCTGGTTGTAATCATCATTGGTGCGGTGATTTTCAACCGGGTTGAAGCTACATTCATGGATACGGTATGAACCCTGTTGTTATTTACGTGGAAAATGTGTCCAAGGCCTACCGGCTGGGCCAGATTGGCAGCGGTACGCTCACCAACGATCTCGAGGCCTGGTGGGCTAAAGTACGCAGTAAGCCCAATCCCCTGCTCAAGATCGGGAAGGAGGATCATGGCAACCGGGATGGTGAGATCCTCTGGGCGCTCAGGGATGTCAGCTTTACCGTTGAACAAGGCGGGGTGCTAGGCATTATTGGGCGTAATGGTGCTGGAAAAAGTACGTTGCTTAAAATTCTCTCGCGGGTCACGGCCCCCACCCGCGGACAGGTGAAAATTAAAGGCCGTATTGCCAGCCTGCTGGAAGTCGGCACGGGATTTCATCCCGAATTGACCGGGCGCGAGAACATTTATCTAAATGGTGCTATCCTGGGGATGAAGCGGACAGAGATCGACCGTAAGTTCGATGAAATCCTGGACTTTTCCGAGGTCGAGCAGTTCATTGATACGCCCGTCAAGCGTTACTCTTCGGGCATGTACGTGCGCCTGGCTTTTGCCGTGGCTGCGCATCTGGATCCGGAGATCCTGGTGGTGGATGAAGTGCTGGCGGTAGGGGATGCCGAGTTCCAGAGGAAGTGTCTGGGCAAGATGGGTGATGTGGCTCAGCAAGGGCGCACGGTTCTGTTCGTCAGCCATAATATATCGGCCATTCTGCGTCTGACCCAGGAAGCCATTGTGTTGGAGAAGGGTCGTTTGGCGTTGCGTGCCTCCTCCCGCGAGGCAGTGGATTATTATCTATCGGCGGGTAATGCCAGTGAGGGGGAGCGAATCTGGGAAGAGCATGAAGTTCCTATCAGCGCTGCGCCATTCCGCCCGATTGCCCTGCGTCTGCGTGACAAGAAGGGCAAGGTGGTGGAGACGATCCGCTCGGTGGAACCGTTCGCCGTCGAAGTGGAGTACAACCTGTCATCACCACTTACCGGGCTGCGAATTGGCCTTTACCTCAACTCTGCCCGCGGTGACCAGGTTCTGACTACCTTTGACACCGATGATGGGGCTCGTTTTGAAAAATACACCTCACGCCCGGCCGGACATTATGTCAGCCGGTGTGAATTTCCCAAGGACTTTCTGAATGATGGGCGGTACATCCTCGGCATCAATGCCAGTTCCTATCGTGTGCGTCGCTATTTCATGGATGAGCAAGCGCTGTCCTTCAACGTGAATACCTCCGGCGCACCGGGGAGGCAGTGGTCTGAGCCGCGCCCGGGGGTGCTGCGTCCGCGTCTGGAATGGCAGATCGAGGCAAAATGAGACCGAAGGCGCTGGCCAAAAACTTGTTGGGCGAGTTGCCCCTGACTGCCGAGATTGACTGGCTGTTGCGTTATCGGAGCAAGAGAATTCATAGCCGGTTCAAGTTGTCCGTCCTGGAGACACACTTGTCAAAGGTCATGGCGCAAGTGTTGCCTCATGCCCCAACCATGCCAACTGGCAAAAAAATCTTTTTCTTCGCCTCCTGGCATTATTGGATCGTCCATACGGCTTTGTGTGGATTGACCTTGCGCGGCCTGGGCCACGATGTAACCCTCGGATACTTTCCCTATAGCGATTATGACAAGCCAATTGGCCGCTTCGACCTGCGTCGCCAAGACTTATACGCCCGTCACATTTTGAGAGGTGCACAACCTCTCCTGAAAGCCGTCTCTTTCCTGGACCTGGAATCGGCGCACGAAATCCCCGCGGCACTGACCAGGGCTGTGGAGCAGGTCACGATCTACGATACGCAGTACACCCTCCAGCGCGAGGACGTGACTGGGAACGAATCGATCTACCGGCTACGCCAGGAGCGCAACCTTGAGGCTGCCCGCAAAGCTTTTGTCTACTTCCGGAAACACCGCCCGGATGTGGTCATTGTCCCGAATGGAATGATCCAGGAATACGGGGCTGTTTATGAAGTGGCGCGTGTCCTGGGCATCCCGGCGGTTACCTATGAATTCGGCGAGCAGGACCAGCGTACTTGGTTGGCCCAGAACCAGCAGGTGATGTATTTCAATGCAATGGATGCTTTGTGGGCGGCGCGCCAAACTCGCAAATTGGATAAAGAGCAGCGCGCCTGGCTGGAATCTTTTTTGGCGGCGCGGCAAGGACTCTCCATTGGTGATCAGTTTGCCCACCTTTGGCAGAAGACGGATCGCGAGGGCGGTGCGAAAATCCGAGCCCTTCTCGGTCTGGATAGTCGCCCGGTCGTGCTTTTGCCGACCAATGTGCTGGGTGATTCGGCCACGCTGGGCCGGACGGTCTTCAGCCGGTCATCGTCTGAATGGATTGAACGCGTTGTCCCGTTTTTCGCCAACAGGTCCGAGGTCCAGTTGGTGGTGCGGATTCACCCGGCCGAAACCTGGACGGTGGGTCCATCTGTCGCCGAGATTATCCGCCGGGCTTTGCCGGAATTACCCTCCCACATTCATTTGGTTGGTCCGAAGGAGAGGGTCAACACCTACGACCTGATGGAAATAACCGACCTGGCGCTGGTCTACACGACGCATGCCGGGCTGGAAATGGCGGCGCGTGGCATCCCGGTCTTGGTAAGCGGTCGTGCTCATTATCGAAAACGGGGGTTTACCCTCGATGCCGATACCTGGGAAGAATATTTCCGAGAACTGGAATTGGCGCTGGCAGGTTTGCCCGCCCGACGCCTGACCCCTGAACAAGTCGAACGCGCCTGGAATTATGCCTATTCCTTTTTCTGTGAATACCCGCGGCCTTTTCCCTGGCACCTCGAAAAGATCGAGGCTGACCTGGAAAAACGCCCGCTTTCTTACCTACTCAGCCCGGATGGCCGCGCCGAGTTCGAAGCCACTTTCCAGAACATGGCGGGCGCGCCACTGGATTGGACAAGTTGAGGAAACCAATATGCTCCAGTCGTTCTACGAACGTCTAATAAATCGTGCTCGACGGCTCTTGCGCGGAAAATCCGCCGGGATATACCATACCATTCGAGGTAGTGGCAATGTCTTGAAGGCGGACGGCGCGATGCTTTCTGGTGTACAGTTGGACATCATTGGCGACAGTAACCAGGTGTTGGTGGGACGTGGAAGTGTTCTGTCGAACGTCCGCATTCGGATCAGGGGGGCCGGTCATCGCATCGAGTTTGGTGATAATTGCCGAATCAGCCGCGGCGCGGTACTCTGGTTTGAAGACCGCAATGGCCTTTTGCAAGTTGGTTCTGGAACTACGATGGTGGAAGTCCACATTGCGGTGACAGAGGATGGTTCTAAAGTGACGATTGGTGAAGATTGCATGTTTGCCAACGATGTTGATATTCGCACCGGTGACAGTCATTCCGTCATCGACGCACGGACTGGCGAACGCCTGAACTATGCTGGAGATGTGGTCATCGGCCGACATGTCTGGATCGCTCCGCATACTGTCGTTTTAAAGGGGGTGAGTATTGGTGAGAACTCGATTATTGCCACTGGCGCTGTTGTGACCAGATCATGCGAACCGGGTGTGATCATGGGAGGAAACCCGGCCAAGATTATAAAAACGGGTGTTTCCTGGAAACGGGAACGGGTTTCCAGGCGATAACGCCAGCTTCGACATATCGTTTAGAAGGAGAAAAAATTATGACTCAGACACGTGTTCTCGTTACCGGTGCGGGCGGCTTCATTGGCCATCACCTCGTCACGTTCCTGCGCGGAAAGGGTTACTGGGTGCGCGGCGTGGACATCAAGTATCCCGAATACAGCGAGGTGGACGCTGACGAGTTCGAGATTCTCGACCTGCGCCGCTGGGACAACTGCCTGCGGGCCACACGCGGCATCGACGAGGTCTACGGCTTGGCCGCGGATATGGGCGGCATGGGGTTTATTTCGTCGCACCACTCGCAGATCCTGCACAACAATTCCTTGATCAACACCCACACGCTGGAGGCGGCGCACATCAACGGCGTGAAGCGCTACTTCTACACTTCGTCTGCCTGCGTTTATCCTGAATTCAAGCAGACCGAAACCAATGTGATCCCACTCAAGGAAGAGGACGCTTATCCCGCCATGCCGCAGGATGCGTACGGCTGGGAGAAGCTGGTCATGGAACGGCTGTGCACCCATTACCGCGAAGATTATGGCCTACAGACCCGCATCGTACGTTTCCACAACATCTTCGGCGATGAAGGTACCTGGGACGGCGGGCGAGAGAAAGCCCCGGCGGCACTCTCCCGCAAGATCGCCGTTGCCAAACTCACCGGCAGCCACGAGATCGAAATGTGGGGCGATGGCGAACAGACCCGTTCCTTCTGCTATATTGGCGACTGTCTGGAAGGTATCTACCGCCTGATGCGCTCCGATTACGTCTCCCCGCTGAACCTGGGTTCAGACCGTATGGTCACCATCAATGAACTGGCCCATATGATCGCCAAGATTGCCGGTATCAAGATCACCATCAAACACATTCCCGGACCTCAGGGCGTGCGCGGTCGCAATTCGGATAATACCCGCCTGCGCGAAGTGCTCAAATGGGAGCCGCAGCTTACGCTGGAAGAAGGCCTCCAGCGCACTTATACCTGGATCGAGAAGCAGGTAGCCCGGAAATTGGGCATTGAGAAGTAGTCATGGCATTTTTGACCGTGTTCACGGCTCCCAAGCCCTTCACCAATCCGCATATTAACATTATCCAGCGGAACGCCATCCAATCCTGGAAGCGGCTGGAGAACGTAGATGTCATGCTGATTGGCGACGAGCCGGGCATTCCCGAAGTCGCGAAAGAGTTGGGAGTCAAGAATGTCCCGCTGGTGGATCGTGACGAAAAAGGTATTCCAATTGTCAGATCAGTTATGGAAATCGGTCATGCCCACAGTGATAGCCCATTATTTTGTTATGCCAACGCCGACATGATCCTGATGTCAGACCTCCTTCGGGCGGCTCGCCAGGTCTCGGAGCAGGCATGCGACTTTCTGCTGGTCGGCCAGCGCTGGGACTTGAATCAGACCGAGCCGCTGGATTTTTCTGGCGATTGGGAATCCCGCTTGCGCCTGGATGTGGCAAAACGCGGCAAGTTCTACTCGCCGTGGGGAATAGACTATTTTGTCTTCCCGCGTCGTCTCTATACCGACGTTCCAAATTTCACCATCGGACGCCCGGCCTGGGATAACTGGATGGTCTATCATGCCCGCACAGCTTTTGGCATGGCGATCGACGCCACGCGGGACGTATTGGCAGTCCACCAGAACCACGATTACAGCCACCTGCCCGGCAACAAACCGCCGTATGGCTCTGAGGTTGCCAAGTCGAATCGTGCGAAAGCGGGAGGCCGGAGACATGTCTACAATATCCTGGATACCAACCGCGAACTGGTTCGAGGGCGCATTTGCAGGCCCCAGGTCCGGATCGTGCGCCTGCTACGGCGACTCGAACGGACTTTTATCAGCGAGGCAGCGAATGGCTTGGGTTGGGAACTGTCACTACGTCTCCAGCAATTGCAGCGTCCTTTGGCGATAAAACCGAGGAGATGACCTCATGCGAGTCGGTCACAACCCCGCCCGTTTTGTCGAGAAAGTCGCCCAGCCTGCCGAAATCACGGTGACAGTGGTCAATTGCATCCCGTTTTTGAGTGGTTATTATGAGCAGAGTTTGGATGTGCTCAAGACTTGTATCACGACCATCAATGAGAGCACACCTGAGCCGCACGACCTGATGGTATTCGATAATCATTCCTGTCGTGAAGTGCGCCAGTACCTTCAGCAAGCATACGAAGATGGCCTGATTCAGTATCTAGTGCTTTCGGATAAGAACATTGGAAAGATAGGTGCCTGGAATTTTATGTTTGGCGCGGCGCAGGGAAAATACATCGTTTTCTCTGACGGCGACGTGGCTTTCCGCCCTGGCTGGCTCTCAGCTTCCCTGAAACTCTTCGAAACTTTCCCAAATGTTGGCATGGTGACCGCCCGGCCGCTGCGCACGCCGCTGGAATACTCTTCCGCCACGTTGGATTGGGCGCGGAAACAGGTCCCTGGCGTGCTGGAAGAAAAGTGCTTCCTGGATTGGGAGACGTACTGGGAACATGTGCAGAGCATTGGTCACGAGGAAACACAGGCTCGTCAAGATCACCCTAATGGAATAGACTACCGCCTGACATACCATGGCAAGACTGCTTTCATCGGCGCGACGCATTTTCAATTCACGGCGCGTAGCGACCTGCTCAAGAAAATCACTCCACTCCCATCGGAACAACCAATGCGGGGGGAACGCGCACTGGATGTGGAAATCAACAAAATGGGCCTCTTACGTTTGACGACCGAAAAACCTTTGGTCTGGCACATGGGTAATACTCTGCCTGTTTCTGCTTTCCTTACTGCACCTGCCCCGAAGCGCAAATCCCTGCTTCAGCGGTTGTTGTGGTTACCTGGTATTCGTCAAACCCTGCTCTGGCTTAACAACCAGATATTTCGTCTGTATTTCTTTAACGTGGAATAAACCCATGCCTGAAAATGTTCGTATCTGCCCATTGTGCGGAGGTAACCACAGTGCGTTTTTCGACCAGCGCCAGTTCCACGGACAGGTGGTTGTCAATCGCATTTGCCAGGCTTGTGGGCTGGTTTACCAATCCCCGCGCATGACCGAAGAGGAAGCAGCGGCCTTTTATCAAGCTGAGTACCGGCATATGTACCAGGGTGAGGAAGGCCCTATTGCCAGAGATTTTTCCACTCAAGCGGCGCGTGCCGAGTCCCTGTTTGGTTTCGTCCGACCTCAAATTTCGGCCATTGCCTCGCATTTGGATATCGGGTGCTCCACCGGTTTGATTCTGCTGTACTTCGAGAAGCAATATGAATGCCTATCAATCGGTATCGAACCCGGCGAGGCCTACCGTGAATATGCCCGCCAGCAGGGATTAACGGTCTATACTTCGTTAGACGAGGTAGAAAAATCAGGAAAAAAACGCTTCAGTCTCATCAGTATGTCCCACGTGCTCGAGCACCTGCCAGACCCTCTCGGTTATCTTGTCCATTTACGCGAAACACTCCTGGACCCGCAGGGTTGGTTGCTGCTCGAAGTGCCTAACCTCTACTCTCACGACTCGTTCGAGACAGCCCATTTGGTTTCGTACAGTTCGCGCACTCTGACTCAGACGGTGGAAAAAGCCGGTTTTGAGATTATAAAGTTGGAACGGCACGGACGACCACGCTCAATCTTGCTGCCGCTCTATATTATTTTATTGGCACGTCCGGTGTCCGGATCGCTCAAGACCTTGAACATACAATCGGAAAAGCAAGTAGCGCTCAAGCGCCGAGTTGGAATGTTTCGCCGCCGGATATTGGAGAAATTGTTCCCAGGGCGTGCCTGGTTGAAAGAATAAATGACCAAACGTGTTTTCATTATTGCTGACCACGGCTTGACTCTTATCTACTTCCTCCAGTCCGATGTCGTCCCCACTCTCCTGAAAGCCGGGGCGGAAATTATCCTGTTCACCGATGATGATGCCCGCCAGGCTATTGAAGAGCGCTTTCGCCAGCCTGGCCTGACTTTCGAAGGCCTGCGCCTGGAGCAGTGCGAGCGCTATTTCCAGTCGGTCAATCCCTTCCTGCAACGCTGCTTGCAAATGCTGCGCTGGGTGGGCGGCTCCAAACGCATCAACGTTACAGCCATGAATGGCAACTACCATCTCCTTGCCATTGGCTTTACCGGGCGTGGACGGTTTGCCCTGCCTTTCCTGCGGGCACTGATCTGGCTGATGCGCCGTTCGCGTCTTTTACGCCGGCTTGTCGTCCGTGCTCAACAGCGTTACAACCCGGAAATCTATAAAGACTTATTTGATAGATATCAACCAGATCTGGTAATTGCCCGAACCCCCGGTTGGCGCATGGATCGTTATCTCTTGCGGGAGGCGGCTGCACGTGGGATCCGGACCGTAGCCACGATTGTCGGCTGGGACAATCCATCCTCCTATAACCTGAACGGCGCGCCGGTGGACTACATCACCTGTTGGTCGGAAATTCAGAAGGAAGAATTCGTACTCGGGTCCGACTGGGACCCGGCGCGTGTCCAAATCGGCGGGGTTCCCGCATATGACGGTTATTTCAAACGTGAATGGCTCATCCCGCGCGACGAGTACTTCCGCCAGCACGGTCTTGACCCGAACCGCAAACTGCTCTCCTACGCTTGCAGTTTTGAGACCCTCCATCCCAACTTCCCCAACATGAAGGCGATTGCCGACCTCGTCAATAACAACGAACTGGCCGAGCCCTGCCAGTTACTCATCCGTTTCCATCCCAATCACTTCATCAAAGGCTCACGCTTCGAGACCGAACGACTGAAAGTGATCGAATACGTGAAGGGTATGCCGCACGTTCATGTGGTCGAACCGGTCTCGCTGGGCGGCGGGCTGGGCCATTACTCCGGCGAAGACATGCCTGAGAAAGCCTCCATGATGGCCTGGTCCGATGTGTTCCTGACGGTTTATTCCACCATGGTGGTGGAAACGGCCATCCACGATAGGCCGATCATCAGCGTGACCATTGATACGCCGGGCGGCTGGAACATGAAGGATGTCTATTCCCTGCCGCTGACCGCCATCGGCGACTGGCCCACCCATCTGCGCTTCCGTCAATCGGGGGCGGGACGGGTGGCCTGCAACCGGGAAGAAGTGCGCCAACACATTAACTTCTATCTCAAGAATCCGACCGCAGACGGCGAGAAACGCCGCAAATTCATTCTGGACGAATGCACTTATACTGACGGCAGTGCCGGAAGACGTACGGGCGAATACCTGCTCCGTCTCATTGAGGAATCCAGATAAATGTCCAAAGTAATGACCCCCGAAGTACTCGCGATTGTCCCTGCGCGTGGCGGCTCGAAGGGCATCCCGCGCAAGAATATCCGTCCGTTTGCCGGGTACCCGCTGATCGCCTACAGCATTGCCGCGGCTTTACAGGCTGAGACGGTCACACGTGTGATCGTGACGACCGACGACGAGGAGATTTCGGAAGTCGCCCGCCATTATGGCGCCGAGACCTCGTTCCTGCGTCCGGCGGAACTGGCCCAAGATCGGACAACGGATTTGCCCGTCTTCCAGCACGCCTTGGAGTGGTTGGTGGAACATGAGAACTATCACCCAAAAGTGGTCCTTCACCTGCATCCCACCAGTCCGGTCCGCCCGCGCGGGTGTCTGGACCAGGCAGTCCGTTTGCTCCTTGATCATCCAAATGCAGACTGTGTTCGCAGCGTGGTGGAGCCTGGCCAGAGTCCTTATAAGATGTGGCGTATTGAAGAGCAAACGGGCCACATGATTCCACTGCTAACGGCTCCCGGAATTTCCGAGCCTTATAACACTCCACGCCAGATGCTCCCACCGACTTACTTGCAGACCGGCCATGTCAACGCCATTCGCCCGGCAGCAATCTTGGGCGGCTCGATGACTGGCCGGGTGATCCTGCCGATTATGATAGATGCGCACTACGAAGTAGATCTGGACACCCTGGCGGATTGGCAACGCGGCGAATGGCTGGTTGCCAAAAATGAACTAGAGATGGTCTGGCCGGAGGAGAAGAAATGACGAAACCCGAAGTACTTACCATCGTCCCCGCTCGCGGTGGCTCGAAGGGCATCCCGCGCAAAAATATTCGGCCATTTGCGGGATACCCGCTGATCGCCTTCAGCATTGCTGCGGCCTTGCAGGCCGAGACAGTGACGCGCGTCATTGTGACAACCGACGATGAAGAGATTGCTGAGGTTGCCCGCTGTTATGGAGCTGGGACCCCGTTCCTGCGTCCGGCGGAACTGGCCGGTGACCGCACCCTCGACCTGCCTGTTTTTCAGCATGCCTTGAAATGGCTGGCAGAAAACGAAGGCTATCACCCTGACATCGTCGTGCATCTGCGTCCGACCACCCCTGTCCGCCCACCGGACCTGGTGGACAAGTCTGTCCGCCTGCTGCTGGCTCATCCCGAAGCGGACTCGGTGCGCGGTATTACCCCGGCGCGCGAAAATCCTTTCAAGATGTGGCTGACGGACGGCGAGGACGAATCCATCCGCCCGCTGACGACTGTCCCCGGGATTGACGAATCGTACAATGCGCCACGCCAGATTTTGCCCATTGCTTACCAGCATACTGGCCTGATTGACGTGATTCGTCCGGATACCATCCTGAAACTGAATTCAATGAGTGGTAAAACGATCCTGCCCATCATTTTCGATCCGAGTTACGCTGCCGACCTGGATACCCCCGACGACTGGCGGCGTGCCGAAGAGCGTGTGCTGACCGGCGGGCCAGCTATGGTTTGGCCGGGGGAACCGCGCCGGGGCATGCCCGAAAAGGTTCAATTGCTCATCCTTGACTTCGACGGGGTCTTGACGGATAACAGCGTTTGGGTGGACCAGGATGGACGCGAGATGGTGGTCGCCAACCGCAGTGACAGCCTGGGGATTAATATGCTTCGCCAAGCCGGGGTAGAGACGGTGGTCATTTCTATGGAAACCAACCCGGTCGTCGCAGCCCGCTGCCGCAAGATGAATGTCCCTTATATCCAAGGCGAGGACGATAAAAAGTCTGCCTTGAAGAAATTGCTCGCGGAGCGAAAGATTGAAGCAGCAGGCGTTGTCTACCTCGGCAACGATGTCAACGACTTGCCGTGCTTCCCGCTGGTCGGTTGGGCGGTGGCGGTGGCCGACGCCATGCCCGGAGTGGCGCGCAAGGCCGATTTCGTCCTCAGCCGGCCCGGAGGTCACGCGGCGGTGCGAGAATTGTGTGACCTTATCCTGGCTCGGAAGACCGGGTCAGAAAAGAGCACGATCTAAAAATCAATTCACTTGTTCCGATCAGGTGAGTATGCGGTCAATTTACACGAAATTCCTAAACTTCATTCGACGACCATCCTTTTTGGCTTTCGTCTATTTCGCCTTTCTCACCTGTGTGATGACTTACCCGCTCGTCTTTCGGATGGGTGATATCGTTGGGGGAGGGGGTGGCGACGGCACCTATTTCGTCTGGCTGGTCCGCTGGTACCAAAAAGCGCTTTTTGAATTAAGGATATCGCCGTTTTTTAGCCCATATTTGAACTACCCGCAGGGTTGGTTTTTAGCTTCTACTGACATCACCCCAGCCATGGTGGCCCTGGCGCTGCCTGGAAGCCTGCTGTTCGGGCCCACCTGGGGCTACAACTTTTCCATGTTGTTGAGTTTCGTCCTGTCTGGCTGGGGGATGTATCTGTGGATCAAGGACTTGACGAAGGACAATTTGGCAGGGTTGATTGCGGGAACAATTTACGGGTTCATCCCCTTCCATATGGCCCACTTCCTCATCGGACACCTGAGCCTGTCCGGGATGCAATGGTTCCCGTTCTACTTCTGGGGATTGTTCAATCTCCTGAAACAGGAGAAATTTTCCTGGAAACCGGTGTTGATGGCGTCCCTCTCTATTTTTTTGATTAGCCTGACCAGCCCTTATTACGTTTACATGACGATCCTCATCTCGGTAGTGTTTATCCCGGGATTTATTCTCTTCAAGGGGTATAAGCGTTTGAAGGATCCGGCGTTCTGGAAAAACATCCTGGTTTTTGGTCTATTTGCGACCGTGCTGGTGGGCGTGGCGATGCTTCCTTATCTGCGTTTGAATGCGCAGAGCGGACTGGCGACACGTTCCGTGGATTACGCTTCAGAATATTCTACCAGCCCAACTGACTTTGTCCTGCCATCCATCAAGCAATTCCTGTGGGGGAAATGGATTGATGACCGTTTCAGCCCGGAGATCTGGCAGGAATCCACTTTGTATATCGGCGCCGTCTCATTTGTCCTGGTGATTATTGCCTGGTGGAAGCGGCGCCAACTGACCCATCCGGAGTTGTTGAGCATTGCTGCCTTGGCCGGCTTGAGCGCATTCGTTCTCGCTCTGGGGATCGAGCCCCACTGGCTGGGTCAAAAGATCGTTTCTTTGCCCAGGATACTCCAACTCATATTCCATCGCACAGACATGCCGCAAATCTATCTCCCAGCTTATTATCTGTTTCGTTACCTGCCCCTTTTCTCCAAGATGCGCGTGATGATGCGGTTTGGGCTATTTACGTTAGTGTTCTCAAGCTTAATGGCCGGTCTGGGAGCGCATTTGTTGCTCAAATCACACACTTCCGCAATCAAAAGATGGATTGCTGTCGGTCTGCTGGTTCTGGTCTTCATAGATTTCTATCCAGGACCCATTCCCAATCTCGCTCCCATCGCGGGTAGTCCAGCCGATTACTGGCTGGCGCCCCAGCCGGATACCGGGGCAGTTGCCGTATTCCCCTTTATTGATGAATCCACTCAGGGTCAAGTTTACAATACCCTTGTCCATCAAAAACCATTTCTTGGCGGTTTTTTCAATGCCAACTCGCCAGAACAATACACCCGCATTCAGCCGGTGATGGACAACTTCCCATCTTCCGAAAGTGTCGCCATGCTCCAACAATTGGGCGTGGCTTATGTGGTTGTGGATTCGTCCCAGTATTCCAATTACTCCACGGTTGACCAGACTATACAATCGCTAGGGCTTCGATTATTGCAGGTCTGTGCATCGGAGTACGTCTACGGTTTTCCATAGATTATGATGGTTTATTTTTCTGAGAGCATGCCTTCAGCACAAAAGATATCTTCTGAACTACAATTACGTGCAATCGCTGGCTTGGGAGAGGCGATTTAATGGTTCATTTTCCAGTTGAAATTCAATGATTTGGAGGTTCAAAGTGACAGAGATTAAGATTGGTAATATGCTGGTAGGTGATGGACATCCCTGCTATGTCGTAGCGGAGATTGGTGTCAACCATAACGGTGATATCAATATTGCCAAGAAACTCATTGATGTTGCGGCAACCGCTAATTGCAATGCAGTCAAGTTCCAGAAGCGCACCATTGACGTAGTGTATTCGGCTGAGGAACTGGCACGACCACGTGAGAGTCCTTTCGGCACAACCAATGGCGATTTAAAGTACGGGCTGGAATTTGGCCAAGAGGAATACGAGGAGATAGATCGCTATTGTAAGGAAAAAAATATTTCCTGGTTCGCATCCTGTTGGGACGAGCAATCGGTTGATTTTATCGAGCAGTTTAATGTGCCTTGTTACAAGATCGCGTCTGCCTCCTTGACAGATGATGTGCTGCTCCGCTATACACGCGCCAAGGGACATCCGATCATGCTATCAACAGGCATGAGCACATTGGAGCAAATTGATCATGCTATTCAAGTATTGGGAAAGGAAGATTTGGTTGTTTTGCATTCCACCAGCACCTATCCTGCTTTTTATGAGGAACTCAATTTGCGCGTGATTCCGATGCTGAGGCAGCTTTATGGACTGCCGGTCGGTTATTCTGGACATGAAACCGGACTTTCTACCTCGATCTCTTCGGTGGCATTGGGCGCTTGTGTGGTAGAGCGTCACATTACCCTCGACCGCTCTATGTGGGGCTCAGACCAGGCCGCCTCGGTCGAACCGCAAGGCTTTATGCGCCTTGTGCGCGATATACGCCTGGTTGAAACAGCCATGGGAGATGGCGTCAAACGCGTGATCGACAGAGAAGTGCCAATTATGAAAAAACTGCGACGCGTTGATAGCGCTGGAAGTGGATCATAAAAGAAGCCGAATCGGCGCACACGGGAGTCCGATAAACCCCCCAGGCATGAATGTCCCAGTTTCCGTCGCGGGCATTCAAAACGGAACGATCTGACAGATACGTTGATGGCTGATGGAGAACGAATGACACGTATTGGTGTGATGCAAGGGCGTCTTTTGCCGCCAGTGGACAACCGGATCCAGTGTTTCCCGCGCGAGTATTGGGCCAAGGAGTTTGAACTGGCTGCCCAGGCCAATCTTGATTGTATTGAGTGGATCTATGATCTTTATGGGGCTGACGTAAATCCTCTCTCTACGAAGGATGGGATAGAACAAATCAAAGCACTCTCTAGGCAGTATAACGTTCAAATCCTGTCTATTTGCGCTGACTACTTCATGGACAAGCCGCTCGTACGAGCCAGTCAATTAGAAACGGAGGAGCGCTTAAAGGCATTATTCTGGCTGTTACACCAAGGCCACTTGATCGGTATTAACCGGGTTGTCTTGCCGTTCGTGGATGCCTCACGGATTGATACGGATGCGGAATTCGACAGCATGATCGCTATCTTGCAGCGGGTCCTGCCAGTAGCGGAAGAAACCGATATCGAGATTCATCTGGAGACCTCCCTGGAACCTGACCGGTTCGCCGACCTCCTTTCCAAATTGCCCCACCCGATGGTCAAGGCCAATTACGATTCGGGCAACAGTTCTTCTCTTGGCTATGCTCCACGCGAGGAATTTGCGGCCTATGGCAAGCGGGTAGGAAGCGTGCACATCAAGGATCGTATCCGCGGCGGGAGCACGGTACCGCTTGGAACAGGTGATGCAGACTTTCAAGCGCTGGCCGATAGTCTAAAAACGATAGGATATAAAGGTGATTTTATTCTCCAGGTCGCGCGTGGCACCAGCGGAGACGAAGTGGCTTGGGCCAGGCAGAATCGCGAATTCGTTTTGAAACATTTCTGTTCAGCATGATGGCTTTCACCTGCGAGGATGAACCAAGATGAAAATTCTGATAATAGGTCTCGGCGGGATCGGACAGCGCCACCTGCGTAACCTGCGGATGTTACGGGGTAACGATATTGAAATCATAGCGTATGATCTCCGCCCCAATCCGCTGGTTCTCACCGACCAACTCAAGGTTGAAGAAGGGGTGAGGCTGGAGGAAAAATACAACCTGCGCACCTTCCTGGACCTCGAACAGGCTCTGGCTCAAAAGCCACAGGCCGTCTTCGTCTGTAACCCCACCAGCCTGCATATCCCGGCGGCAATCCGGGCAGCCCAGGAGGGTTGCGCCTTGTTCATTGAAAAGCCGCTCTCGCACAACCTGGAACGGGTGGACGAATTGATCAGCCTGGTGGAGAGCGACAGCCTGGCAGCGGCGGTCGGCTACCAGATGCGTTTCCATCCCTGTGTGCAACGCCTCCATGAGCTTGTTCAAGAGAAGAAAGCCGGCCGGATTCTGTCTGTCAGGGCGGAGGTCGGCGAGTATCTGCCCGGCTGGCATACGTATGAGGATTACCGTCAGATGTATGCTTCGAGGCAGGATTTGGGGGGAGGTGTGATCCTTTCGCAAATTCACGAACTGGATTATCTTTACTGGCTGTTTGGCATGCCCCGACGCGTATTTGCGCTGGGGGGTCATCTAAGCAGCCTGGAAGTTGACGTGGAAGACACATCCGATATTTTGATGGAGTGCGTGACGGATGGCGGTCCCATCCCTGTCAGCCTGCACCAAGATTACATACAAAATCCATCCAGCCGGACCTGTCAGGTCGTTGGCGACGCCGGTAAGATTCTGGTGGATGTACGGGCACTCACGGTGGACGTCTTCGATGGTCAGGGCAATCATGTTGAGGCCAGTTCTTACGAAGGCTTCCAGCGCAATCAGCTATTCCTGGACGAATTGAGGTGTTTCCTGGATTGTATGCAGGGAAAACAGACCCCATTGGTGAACCTGCGCGACGGGGCGCAAAGCCTGCGCATGGCACTCGCAGCCAAAGAGTCCCTGGCCACCGGGAAAGTCGTTGAGTTTTCGAGGTAATGAAAATGGCTACAATGAAAAAGGATTTGTTCGATATCACCGGTCGCGTTGCCATCATTACTGGCGGCACCGGACTGCTGGGTCAACAACACGCAGAGGCGATTGCCGGAGCGGGAGGGATCCCTGTGTTGGCAGACATTCGGTTGAATGGAGTTGATCCTGAGAGCCGTGCATGGAAAGAACGTTTTGGCGATCTGGCGTCTGCCGTCCAGGCCGACATCACTGATCCGGAGAGTGTAAAAAAACTGCTGGCGGCCGTGCTGAACGGGTATGGAAGAGTGGACATTCTGATTAACAATGCCGCCAACAATCCCAAGATGGAAAATAAGGCAGAAGTGGAATTTTCACGGTTGGAATTCTTTCCTCTTGAGCAGTGGGAAACCGATCTGGCCGTGGGACTGAAAGGCGCTTTCCTGTGCTCCCAGATCATCGGCAGCGAAATGGCCCGCCGCAAACAGGGTGTGATCGTGAATGTCGCTTCTGATCTGGCGGTGATCGCGCCCGACCAGCGTCTCTATCGAAAGGATGGGTTGCCTGACGAAAAACAACCAGTCAAGCCGGTGACCTACTCGGTGGTGAAGACCGGACTGATCGGGTTGACACGTTACCTGGCCACCTACTGGGCCGACAGCGGCATCCGGGTCAATGCGATTTCGCCGGGCGGCGTTTATAACAACCAACCGGACGATTTTGTCGAACGGCTCACCAAGTTGATTCCTTTAGGGCGGATGGCAAATGTAAATGAGTACCAGGCAGCCATTCTCTTCCTGTGTTCGGATGCGTCATCTTACATGACGGGCACCAACCTGGTAATTGATGGTGGAAGAAGTTGCTGGTAAGCAAGTTTTTTGTCAACTGTCAGAGTGAAGGTGAGCGAGATGAGTCCAACCATGCTTGAATCAGAACTCGAAGTGCACACGCAGATACTGGTGCAAACAGTTCAACAATCTTCTCGATTGATTGCTGATATCGCAGAGTGTATCGTCAAGTGCTTCCGGCAGGGAAATAAATTATTGCTGTGCGGCAATGGCGGCAGCGCGGCGGACGCTCAACATGTGGCGGCCGAGTTCGTCAATCGTTTCCGTTTTGACCATGCCGCGCTACCGGCAATCGCGCTCACGACGGATACTTCCATCCTGACCGCCATTGGAAACGATTCGTCTTATGAGTTTGTCTTCTCGCGCCAGGTGGAAGCCCTTGCCAAAGCCGGCGATATTTTAGTGGGCATCAGCACAAGCGGACATTCTGCTAACGTGCTACAGGCCTTGGACGCAGCCCGGGCACAGGGTGTCATAACGATAGGGTTCACTGGTGAAAAAGGACGAGAAACGCTGGGATCAAAATGCGATTTCTGCTTGACAGTCCCTTCGGCCGATACTCCCCGTATCCAGGAATGTCATTTATTCGTATGGCATGTGATTTGCGGAAGCGTGGAACAGGCTCTGTTCCCGAAATAGAGATGTGAGAATAGGCGTCAGGAGCCTTTTCTAGGGAATGATGCCAGGCGATTTTTATTTACTGTTTGGAGGTCCGTATGGCTGAGATCAAAATTGGCGACCGCTTGATAGGGGATGGTCATCCCACGTACATCATCGCGGAGATTGGCGTAAACCATAATGGCATACCGCAACTGGCTTTTGAGTTGATTGACGTTGCTGTGGATGCCGGGGCGGATGCCGTCAAGTTCCAGAAGCGGAAGTTGGAGAAGATTTATCCCCAAAGGTACCTGGATAATGTCAACGCGGGTGAGAAGAGCCTGCGCTACCTGCTCCCCATTCTGCAGCAGGTGGAACTGCCGGAAAGTACCTATCACGAGATTGTTGCTTATTGCATGAAAAAGGGCATCACCTTTTTGTGTTCCCCCTTCGATCGAGAAAGCGCCGACTTTTTGGAAACCCTTGACGTTCCGGCTTTTAAAGTGGCTTCAGCAGATTTGACCAATTTGCCCCTGCTCGACCACTTGATTAAGAAAGGGAAACCTCTCATCCTGTCTACAGGTATGTCCCGCTCGGATGAGGTGGATTTCACTGTCAAGTACCTAAAAGAACGCGGTGCCCAGTTTGCATTGTTGCACTGTAACAGCACCTACCCCGCGGCTTTCGAGGACATCAACTTGCGCTATATGGACCAGTTGCGCAAGTATGGTGTGCCGGTGGGATATTCGGGGCACGAACGCGGTATTGCCGTGTCCACAGTTGCGGCTGCTCTGGGCGCGAATATCCTCGAGCGGCATATTACCCTCGATCGCGCCATGGACGGTCCTGACCACGCCGCCAGCCTGGAACCGCAAGGTTTCAAGAAGATGGTGCGCGATATCCATATGGTGTCTCTGGCCCTGGGTACCGGTGAGGAGAAATTCTTCTCGCGTGGCGAGATTCTCAACCGCGAGACCCTGGCCAAGAGTTTGGTGGCGGCGCAGCACATTGATCCGGGTGAGGTCATTACGGATGAAATGGTCACGGTCAAAGGACCGGGGTTAGGGCTTTCCCCTCAGCGTTACCCGGAATTGATCGGCAGGCGCGCCGAGCGAGTGATCGAGGCTGATGAGCCTTTCGTCGAAAGCGACCTGGGCATCCGCCCGGAGTTGGATATGGAACATACGCTGCCCATGCAATGGGGCTTTACCGTGCGTTTCCGTGATTATGAAGAATTGCTGGTTTATAAGCCGCGTTTCCTGGAATTTCATTTTACCGACCAGGATCTGGATGAGCATTACCCTGGTGCAGACTATGACATGCCGTTGGTCGTCCATGCCCCCGAATTCTGGGACCGGACGCTGGTGGACCTGTGTTCGGTTGACGAAAAACAACGCACCGATTCCATTGCCCTGATGCAAAAGTCCATTGACAAGACGCGCGAGATGGCAAAGCATTTCAAAGGGACACCCAAGGTCATTGTCCACCCCGGCGCGATGACCCTCGACCAGCCCATCCACGACAATAAAAAACTATACGAGAAATTGAGCCGTTCGGTCGAGCAGATTGATTACCAGGGCGTGGAACTCTTGCTTGAAAACCTGCCCCCGCATCCCTGGTATTTTGGCGGCCAGTGGGTGACCAACGCTTTCATGGATGCCCATGAAATCCGCGATTTTATTACTGCAAGAGGGCTGAATATTTGCTTCGACACCTCACATTCCAAGCTGTACAGCAACTGGGCGCACGTGGACTTTTACGAGCAAGTGCAGATTCTCCTGCCTTATACCCACCATCTGCACATCTCGGACGGTTCAGGCCTGGATGGGGAGGGTTTGCAAATTGGCGAGGGCAATATTGACTGGTTGCACTTCTTTAACATCACGAAAGATTACCACGGTACCATGATTCCTGAGATCTGGCGCGGACACCAGCATGCCGGTCAAGGGTTTATCCTGGCCATCCAGCGTCTCTCCGAGGCGTATTTTAAGGCACGAGAAGAGAAGTGAATCAGTCCGCTTTAACGCAGAGGATTTTTCGACGGTTACAAACGGCAACGAGCAGTCTGAAGAACGACTGGCAGACCCTGCGCCTGGCGCGCCAGGTGGCGAGCCAGGACCGGGGAGATCAGGGACGGTTGCCGGTGGTCTTCTTCAACGCCTCCACGCGCATTCGCGGGCACAGCCTGAACGCGGCCTTTTCACTGCTGGCCTCCTGGGCGGTACGTCTGAGCGGGGTCCGCGTTGTCCATTTTGTCTGCCAGGCCGGGATGAGCCGCTGCGTGCTTGGCACGGAACAGGACGCCCCTGAACGGCCCATGCCGTGCAAAATGTGCATCCACCAGAGCCGCACCAATACCACCGGAGCACCGGTACGCTGGTTCACCTACCAGCGAGACGAATCCCTCGCCGCCGCGCTCCAAAACCTCAGCCTCCTCGAGCTTTTATCTTACGAACACCCCCTGTCTCCCTATTTACCTGATTCCAGATTACCTATTTCCCTGCCTTTAGGCTCTCTTGTCCTGCCTTCCTTGCGTTGGAGATTACGCCTCCAGACCCTGACCGACGACGAATCGACCCGTTTCATCTGCCGCGAGTTCATGTTCTCGGCCTGGAATGTGGCGCGCAAGTTCAGCCGCTTGCTAGAAAACGTCAAACCGCAGGCAGCCGTCCTGTTCAACGGGATGCACTTCCCCGAAGCGATGGCGGCCTGGTTGTGCCGTCAGCGCGGCGTGCGCGTCATCACGCACGAATCGGGTTTCCAGCCCTTCAGCGGGTATTTCGTCGAGGGACAGGCTACCATGTATCCCATCCCCATCCCCAATGTGGACCTGACTCCCGAACAGAATGCCCGCCTGGATGCCGACCTGCAAAAACGCTGGCAGGGCGATTTCAGTATGGCCGGCATCCAGTTCTGGAGCGAGATGCGCGGCCTGCCGGAGGAACTGCTGCAGAAAGCCGTCCGCTTCAAACAGGTAGTGGCGGTCTTCACCAACGTTATCTTCGATACCACGCAACTGCACGCCAATGCGGTTTTTGTGGACATGTTCGCCTGGCTGGATACGCTGCTGGAAGTTTTCAAGGCACATCCAGATACGCTCTTCATCCTGCGCGCCCACCCGGATGAGGCACGCCCCAGCAAGGCCAGCCGCGAAAGCGTAGCGATGTGGTTCAAGCAGAAGGCCACCGCGCTGCCGAACGCGGCTCTCATCCCGCCGCAGGATCGAGTCAATTCTTATGATCTGCTACGGATGTCAAAATTCGTCCTCATCTACAACTCCACCATTGGGTTGGAGTCCACACTGCTGGGTGTCCTGGCGCTGGCCGCAGGGTGGGCCTCGTTCGTGGACTACGACACTGTTTACTTCGAGCGTGACCGGGAAACCTACCTCCGCCGGTTGGAATCCTTCTTGACGGCGGCCAGGCTCGAGGTCCCGGAAGAACGGCGGCGCAACACACGCCGGTTCATGTATTACCGCTATTACCGCTTCTCCCTGCCTTTCGGCGAGTTCGTCGAGTCCACTCCCCCCACTGGCTACGTGCGCTTGAAAAAATTCCCCTGGCGCGCTCTGGAGAACTCACCCACCGCGCGCGCCCTGGTGGGCGGCCTGTTGCACGGGGAGAGGTTTGAACTGGATGTATAGTTATTCGCTGGTCGTGCGTGCTTTCAACGAGGAGTGGCACATCGGGCGTCTTCTGGAGGGAGTCAGACACCAGACGGTGCGGGACGTGGAGGTCATCTTGGAGACTCTGGTTCGACCGACGCCATCGCCGCACAGTACGGGGCGAAAGTGGAGCACATCCCTCCGGCGGAATTTACCTTCGGGCGTTCCCTGAACCGGGGGCTGGCTGCCGCGACCTGCGACCTGGTCGTCATCGCCAGCGCGCACATCTACCCGGTCTACCCGGACTGGCTGGAGCGCCTGCTCGAACCTTTCCAAGACCCATAAGTGGCTCTGACCTACGGCAAGCAGCGCGGCAACGAGAATAGCAAATTCTCCGAGCACCAGATTTTTGACCGCTGGTATCCAGACCAACCCGACCGGCATCGATCACGCCCATTCTGCAACAATGCCAACGCGGTGGTGCGACGCTCGCTCTGGGAAGGGCACCCCTACGACGAGACCCTGACCGGGTTGGAAGACCTGGCCTGGGCAAAATGGGCGTCCGAGCAAGGATACGTTATCGCCTATGTAGCGGAAGCGGAGGTTGTCCATGTCCACGAGGAGATACCACGCGGGGTGTACAATCGCTATCGGTGCGAAGCCATGGCCTTCAAGCGGATTTACCCGGAGGCGCATTTCAGCCTGTATGACTTCGTCCGCATGGCTTCGGCCAATATCGCCAGCGATTTGTGGCATGCGTTGAAACAGCGCCTTTGCTGGCGGAGTGCAGTCAGCGTCTTCTGGTTCCGGACGGCGCAGTTCTGGGGCACTTATCAGGGCTACCGCCGGTCACTGGAATGGAACTGGAATTTACGGCAGACGTTCTATTACCCGCATGGCATGGAAACGCTCGAAACACCCACGCCGCGCCAAGTCGAGCCGATTCGGCACAAGGAGTAACCAAATGACCTACAACATCTTGATCACCGGTGCCAACCGTGGGCTTGGCTTGGCGCTGACCGAAAAACTCCTGGCGGGCGGACATCATATTTATGCCATCAACCGCCGGGACAGTGACGAGTTGTTGCAATTGCAGGAAAAATGCCCCGAGAGTCTCCGGCGTTATTCCGGCGATGTGACCGACGAAACCTCCATCCGGCAGTCGCTGGAAACGATAGCAAGTCAGGTCGGGGCGCTCGACATCGTTCTGAACAATGCCGCCGTACATCTGGACCCGTCTCGTTCGCCTTTGGAGAAGGTTGATTTCTCGGTCTATCTGCCCGCTTTCCAGGTCAACGCCGTCGGTCCGCTGATGGTGGTCAGGTATGCCCTGCCGCTGTTGCGCAAGGGACAGAAGAAGTTGATCGTCAACATCTCGTCCGAGGCCGGCTCGATTGGAACGTGCTGGCGCAAGAGTGAGTACTCCTACTGCATGTCGAAGGCTTCGCTCAACATGGCCAGCCAGATCTTGCAGAACGCCTTGAAGAGCGAAGGGATGAAAGTGCTGGCGTTGCACCCGGGCTGGTTCAGCTCGGACATGGGCGGCGCGGCTGCCCCGATCACCCCGGCGGATGCGGCGGAGGAAATTGTAAAACTGGTGTTGAACCCGCCAGGTTTGGATGGGCCGGTCTATGTCGCCTCGAATGGCGAGGCGATGGAGTGGTAGCGCTGGCGTCGGGCGCGATCAAGTCGATTCGGTATAATGAGTAATGGCGACAGAAAGGAGAACCTATGTCGACAGAATGGAATAATGTCTTTCGTGATCGTAAGCGAGGTTTTGAAATAAAACATCCACATGACGCCAATGCAATTCCTGTCTCGATAAAGGTCCGTGTGACATCTGGTCGTTTTTACCGGGATTTTTCGCGTCATGCTTATGAAATCATCGATGATTATTTGTCACGTCTTCCCGCTGATGAACGAGATTTTGCCTTTGAGGAACATGAGAGTGGCCCAGAAATCCTTGTTTATCTTGCTGTGACGTCTGCTGGGCTTACACTGGCCACAAGTGTAGTTAACCTTATTACGGCTATTATCAAGGCAAGTTCAGAGAGCTTAAAGAAGGGTGACCATCCCCAAGCCCCTTTGGAATTGATTGTCCGTCGCTTTGATAAGGCTGGAGAGATCCGAGAAGAAAAAACTTTACACTTTAGCTACAGCGATCCGGTCAATTCCGGTGAAATCGAACGAAAGCTGACTGAGTCGATAAAGAACTTGTTATCTGATAATAGCCAACCGCGTAAGAAGAAAAAGTAAACATATTTATGAAAATCGTCGCCCTCGTTCCCATGCGCCACCACTCGCAGCGCATCCCTGGCAAGAACTACCGTCCGCTGGCGGGGAAGCCGCTTTACCAGCACATCATCGAGACATTGCTGGTTTGTCCCGAAATTGGGCAGGTCATCGTGGATACCGATTCCGAGCCGGTGATAGAGGGCCTGCGGCGCGATTTCCCGCAAGTGACTGTTCTGCCGCGCCCGGCGGACCTGCGCGCCGATGCCATCTCGATGAATGAGGTCCTGCTTTACGACACCTCCCAAGTCAAAGCAGACTTCTACCTGCAAACGCATAGCACCAACCCGCTGCTGCGCCCGGAGACGGTCTCGAAGGCCATCCAGACTTTCCTGGCTGATTACCCGGCCCATGACTCGCTTTTCTCCGTCACGCGCCTGCAGACCCGCCTGTATGACCAACACGGTCAAGCCATTAACCACGATCCGAACATCCTGCTCCAGACTCAGGATTTGCCGCCGGTTTACGAAGAGAATTCGTGTTTGTACATCTTTTCCCGGGAAAACCTTGCCCGGCGGTGCAACCGTCTCGGCGACTGGCCGTTGATGTTCGAAATAGATGCCGCCGAAGCCTGGGATATCGACGAAGAACTGGATTTCGCCGTCGCCGAGTTCCTCATGGACCTGCGCCTCAAAAAGGACAAACCCTCCCAATGAGAAAGAGCTTCTTGAAAATCATCAACTTTCCGTGGTATTTTGTCGCCTTCGCTGCTTATCCGGTGCTGGCGCTGCTCTCTTCCAATTTGGATGTATTTGGGTACACAGTTGTCTTCCGCCCGTTGGCGATTTCCATTTATATCGCCGTCATGTTGCTTCTACTCTTGACCCTAATTTACCGGGACTGGAACCGGGCAGCTTTTGCTATATCTGCATTGACCGCATTGTTCTACACCTACGGTTATGTTACCGATTGGATTTCGAAGAAATGGGACACAATCCATCTTGCCGAATGGCTGCTCGGACTGTGGCTCGCACTGGTAATTCTGGTGCTGATATTGGCAGCTCTCCGTAAGGTTAAATTCATCAAAGCTGCTTTCGCTTTGAATTTGATCTCGCTCTGTATGGTCATCATCGTTGTCTTCCAAATCGTCTCCGGGTCAGTCCTGCCCCCCACGAAAGGTCCTGCCGCGGAATTTGCACCAACTCAACCGATGCATGTGCAGGAAGGCCAGACGCCACCGGATATCTATTACATCATTTTGGATTCTTATGCACGCGCCGACCTACTCGAGCAAACTTACCATTATGATAACAGCGAATTCATTCGCCTCCTTGAAGGGATGGGCTTCTATGTGGCAGGGTGCAGCCAAAGCAACTATGGCCGCACCGATATCTCGATTGCATCATCTCTTAACATGGATTACCTTCAGAATCTGGACAGTAGTTTCAATCCTGAAAATATTAACCGAGACACTCTTTGGGCCTCGATTCTCCATAGTGCAGTACGTGCCAACTTGGAAAGTGCCGGTTATAAGACCGTGGCCTTTGCCACCGGTTACAGCTGGACCGAAATGAAGGATGCCGACGTTTTTCTGAGTCCATCGCCTCTGTGGTCGGGGATAACCGAATTTGAAACCTGGCTCATCCACACAACCCCGCTTCGCCATCTGGAGGGAACGAGCCTGCTTGATTTAGACCAGATTGACGGTGAACATTATCGCGAGCGTACACAATTGATCCTCGACAGCATGGTCGAGTTGGCGCATATGCCTGACCCAAAATTCGTCTTCATCCACATCGTCCCGCCTCATCCGCCGTTTATATTTGGTCCGGATGGCTCCTGGACCAACCCCGCTGACTTCCTGGATGAAAACCTGGAATACTCCCCGGAAGATTATTCGCGCGGTATTCTGAACGAGGTTAAGTTCATCAACACACAAATAATAAAAGCGCTTGCCACACTGCTCCTGCAATCCTCGCATCCACCGGTCATCATCCTGCAAGGCGATCATGCCCCCTGGTTCCATTCCAACAGTGACGAAAAAAAGATACTCAACGCCTATTACCTGCCTGGCCACACCGATTTGCTCTACCCGACCATTTCGCCAGTCAACTCCTTCCGCCTTGTCCTTAACACCTACCTGGGAGCCGATTTTTCCTTGCTCGATGATCGAAGTTACAATTCGAACATTCCGGATATCTACACCTTTGATGAGGTTATGAATCCATGCGCTCCGACGCCCTCCCGATGAAAGAGATTTTGCCGTACGACACCACCCAAGTCGAACCTAATACCTATCTGCAGATCTACGGCACTAATCCCCTGCTCAAGATTGAGACCGCCTCGCGCGCTAATCAAATCTTCTTGGTCAATTATCCAATCCACACCTTGCTCTTCCCGGTCACGCGCTTGCAAGCTCGCCTGTATGACCAACACGGTCAAGCCATTAACCACGATCCGAACGTTCTGCTCCAGACCCAGGACCTGCCGCCGATCTACGAAGAAAATTCCTGCGTCTATATTTTCGCCCGCGAAAACTTGTCCCGGCGCCGCAACCGTCTCGGCGAACGTCCGCTCCTGTTTGAGATGGATGCCGCCGAGGCCTGGGACATTGACGAAGAACTGGACTTCGCCATCACCGGTTTTCTGATGGGACACCGCAAAAAAATGTCGTTGCGAGCGTAGCGAAGCAACCCCACGGCAACTACAATCTTTCGATAGCCAATGCCATGAGACTGCTTCATCGCTCCGCTCCTCGCACAGCTTCCCCTTTGGGGAGCGACAAATTCTACTGCTTCTTGCATAAATCTCTGAACTTGCTTTTATCGAATTACTCACAAATGACGGGATTTTGGTTCAGATATTTACGCAGTACTCTGTAATTACAGGTTATCTTCTTGAAAAAACGTCTCGCCAAAATCTTCCACGCCCCCTGGTACTTCGTCCCCTTCGCTGCTTACCCCGTGCTGGCGCTGCTCTCTTACAATATCTCGCAGGTTCGTTATACCGCCGGGATTCGTCCGCTGGGGATTTCGGTCGTCGCCGCGACGATATCTTTCCTGCTCTTCCGGCTGGTCTACCGGGATTGGCACCGGGCGGCTTTCATCACTGCCGCGTTGACGGTGCTGTTTTACACCTACGGGCACGTCTACATCGTGATCGAAACGAAATGGGAAATTCTCTACTTTCCTGCTTGGTTGGGCGGACTATGGCTCGTTCTTTTGGCCCTGGCACTGATCTGGGCGGGGCGGCACCAGACCCGGGTCCAGAACGCCGCGCTGGCGCTGAACGTCGTTTCCCTCGGCTTGGTGTTATTCGCGGCGGGCCAGGTGGCCTGGCGGTCGCTCCCGAGCGGGATGGAAGCGAGTGAACCAGTCGATCCCCACGCCCCCGTGCAGACACCGCACATCCCCAGTGGGCAGACGCCGCCGGATATTTACTATATCATCACCGATTCCTACGGGCGCTCCGATTTGCTGGATGCCAATTTTCAATTCAATAACAGTAAGTTTATTTCCGACCTGGAGAAAATGGGATTCTACGTGGCGAAGTGCAGTCAGAGCAACTATCCCCGAACCGATGTCTCTCTGGGGTCGTCTTTGAATATGGATTATCTCCAGAACCTGAACGATAAGTTCAATCCCAAAAATGAGGACCGCACTCAACTTTGGCAGTCCATTCTCCACAGCACTGTTCGGTACGAGTTGGAGAGCGCTGGTTATAAAACGGTCGCTTTTGCCACCGGCTTTGCCTTTACCGAGATGACTGCTGCCGATGTCTACCTCTCGCCTTCGCCGGTCTGGTCCTCGCTGAGCGGGTTCGAGACCCTGCTCATCCGTACCACTCCGCTTCGCCATCTGGAAGACCTGGGCCTGATCAATCTCGATCAAGTGGATGGGGAACGTTACCGTGATCGGACCCGCTTAATCCTGAACAGTATGGATAAACTGGCACACATGCCTGGCCCAAAGTTCGTTTTCATCCATCTCATCCCGCCGCACCCACCATTCATTTATGGCTCGGACGGCACGCCCACCGACCCTGCTCTTTTTATGGACGAAAAGGGTATTTACTCATTCGAGAACTATATCAGCGGTTATCGCAACCAGGCCGAATACATTTCGAGTCAACTGGAAAAGGCCGTGGTGACGCTGTTGGTCGAGTCGCCGCAACCTCCGGTCATCATCATTCAGGGCGACCATGCCCCCTGGCTCCAGTCGGGCAGCGACTGTTTCAAAATCCTCAACGCCTACTATCTTCCCGGTCATACCGATTTGCTCTATCCGTCCATTTCACCGGTCAACACTTTCCGTCTCATCCTGGATACTTACCTGGGAGCCGATTACCCTCTGTTGGATGACATCAGTTACGAATCACCTGTCCCGGATGTTTTCAACTTCTCGAAAGCCTCGAATCCCTGCTTGGACCATTAGCCTGCCTATGCTCACTATCCTTTTATCTGCCCCCTACATGCTCCCGTCTCTCGACCGTTTCCGCCCGGTGCTCGAACGCCACGGGTTGGATCTGCTCGTGCCGGAGGTCCAAGAACGGCTCGAAGAAGCCGATCTGCTGAAGTATGCCGGTCAGTTCGACGGAGCCATCTGCGGCGATGACGGTTACTCGGCGCGTGTCCTCGAAGCCTGCGCTCCACGCTTGAAGGTCATCTCCAAGTGGGGGACGGGGATTGATTCAATTGACGCGGCGGCCTGCACCCGCCTGGGGATCAAACTCTACCGGACGCTCAACGCTTTCACCCTGCCGGTTGCCGACACGGTGATGGGCTATATCCTGGCTTTTGCCCGCCGTCAGCTCTGGATGGACAGAGCCATGAAAGCCGGTGTATGGGAGAAGATCCCCGGTTGCGCCCTGAACGAGTGCACACTGGGCGTCATAGGTGTGGGGAATATCGGCAAGGTGCTCACTCGCCGGGCGCGTGCTTTTGGGATGAAAGTGCTTGGCAACGATATTATCGAGATTGACCATGCCTTTATCGTCGAGACGGGCATCCAGATGGCCGATCTCGACTCTCTGCTGGTGGAGTCCGACTTCGTTTCAGTAAACTGTGACTTGAACCCGACCAGCCATCATCTCATCAACGCCCGGACCTTGAACCGGATGCGCTCGACGGCAGTGCTCATTAACACGGCACGTGGGCCCATTGTGGATGAGGCCGCGCTGGTGGCGGCGTTGAAAGCCGGTACAATAGGCGGTGTGGCTCTGGATGTGTTCGAGGTCGAGCCGCTGCCTGCTGACAGCCCTCTCAAGCAGATGGACAACGTGATGCTGGCTCCCCACAACTCCAACTCCAGTCCGGCCGCCTGGGAACAGGTGCACTGGAATACCATCCGCAATCTTCTTGAGGGATTGGGCATTCCCTCAGCCGACTTGAAAGAATAAAAAATGGAAAACCAATCGTCAATCGTCAATCAAAAATCAAAAGTCGTATTGATCACCGGCGCGGCCGGCGGCATTGGACGCGCCACCGTCGCCCTGTTCGCCGAAAAAGGCTGGCAGGTCATTGGCGTGGATCGTGCCCCGTTCGGTAAAAAATTCCCTGCCAACGGATTGTTTATCCAGTCCGATATCTCTGAGCCGGCTGACATGGAAGACATTTTTCGGCAGGCTCATGCCTTCACCGATCGCCTGGACGCGCTGGTCAATAATGCCGCCATGCAAATCACCAAGCCGCTGCTCGATACCAGTGTGCAGGAGTGGGATGCCGTCATGGCTTCCAACCTGCGCTCGGTCTTTTTGAGTGCCAAGTTGGCTTATCCGCTCTTCAAGAAAGCGGGCGGGGGAGCGATCGTCAACGTTTCCTCAGTCCATGCCGTGCAAACCTCGGCGGACATCGCCGCCTACGCGGCCAGCAAGGGTGGCATGTTAGCCCTGACGCGCGCCATGGCAATTGAATTTGCCAAGGATAATATACGTGTCAATGCCATCCTGCCCGGCGCGGTGGACACGCCCATGCTGCGCGCCGGCATGAGCCGCGGTCACATTTCAGGCGACGACATCCATACCCGTCTCGAAAATTTGGCCCGCAAAACTGTCAACGGTCGCGTCGGCAAGCCCGAGGAAATCGCCCACGCTATCTACTTCCTGGCCGACGGTACCCAGTCGTCATTTATGACCGGCCAGGCCATGATTGTGGACGGCGGGGCGACGGCGAGGCTCAGCACCGAGTAAAGAGAACCGCGTAATGACTGCCAAGCAGACCCTCAAACAAGCCATTCCACCTCCAGCCTGGAATATCCTGCGCAAGACCTATAGTGGGCTGGTGCACCTACCCGACCTGCCTTCCGCCTATTTGCATCCCTGGCGGCGCGAGAGCATGGCGCGCCTGGCCGAATTGAAAGATATTCATAAAGGCAAGCGGGCTTTCATCATCGGAAATGGTCCCAGCCTGAAGCAAACTGATTTGAGCAAGCTTAAGGATGAGTCCACATTTGGCTTGAATCGGATTTATTTGATGTTCCCTGAACTGGGCTTTGGCACCACGTATTTTGCCTCGGTCAATGATCTGGTTATCGGACAATGTATCAACGACATTTCCGCGCTGCCCATGCCGAAATTCTTGTCATGGCGTTCACATCGGTTCTTCCCGGCCGGTCCGCTTCCCGCCACCTTTCTCTACACTACTTATGACAACCCCGCCTTTGCCCGCGATGTCCGTCACCGCGTCTGGGAAAGCGCTACTGTCACCTATGTTGCACTTCAACTGGCCTTTCACATGGGCTTCGCGCAGGTCATCCTGGTCGGGGTGGATCATAATTCTAATGTCCCCGGAAAAGCCAATACCACAATTGTTTCCCAAGGCGACGACCCCAACCACTTCCATCCCGGTTATTTCGGCAAAGGCTTTCGCTGGCAACTCCCCGACTTTGAAACATCCGAAATCGGTTACCGCCTGGCGCGTCAGGCTTATGAGGCCGACGGACGCCAGGTCCTGGATGCCACGATTGGTGGTAAGCTGACCGTCTTCCCGAAAGCCGATTACCTGTCATTGTTCTAACCATGCCGGACCTTCCGCTTGTTTCTATCATCACCCCGTCCTATAACCAGGTGCGCTTCATCGAGGCCACGCTGCGTTCGGTGCTCGAACAGGATTACCCGAATGTCGAATATCTGGTCGTAGACGGTGCCTCCACCGACGGCAGCGTGGAGGTGATCCGCCGTTACGCGGACCATCTGGTCTGGTGGGTATCCGAGAAGGACTCTGGCCAATCCGAGGCGGTTAACAAAGGCCTGCGGCGGGCGCGCGGCGAAATCGTCGGCTGGCTGAACTCCGACGACGTTTACCTGCCCGGCGCAGTGTCCGCGGCGGTGGCGGCTTTTCGGTCTCATCCCGAAGCGGGCCTCGTCTACGGCGATGCCCTGGCGATTGACGCGGACGGCAAACCGTTCAATGTGATGCACGCCCGCCAATACACGCTGGCAGACCTGATGGCATTCAATATCATTTGCCAGCCGGCCGCTTTTATGCGCCGCTCCGTGCTGGAACAAGTAGATTATCTTGACCCGGCTTACCATTTATTGATGGATAACCTGCTGTGGATGCGCATGGCGCAGAAAGCTCCGCTGGTCTACGTCCCGCAGACCTGGGCGGCGGCGCGCTACCATGAGCAGGCCAAGAACCGCACCCGCGGCGCGGCCTACGGACAGGAAGCCAGGGTGTTGGTTAATGATCTGAAATCCCGCCCCGAGTTTGCCGAAATCATTGCATTGGATGAGAAGCGCATTATGGCCGGCATGAATCGTTTCGACGCCTTCTACTTGACCAACGCCGGTCAGCCGGGCGCAGCTCTGCGCGCCTATGTACGCGCTTTCCGTCTCTATCCCCGGGTTGCTTTGGGTGATTGGAAACATATCCTCCTGGCTGTTTTTTCTTTGCTTGGGCTTCAAAAAGTACGCAATCTGTATGACCGTCTGCGCACAAGCAATCTTCAATTACCTGGAGAATAGATATGTCACATCATCGCCTGGTTACTTGGTCATTCGCGGCCTTGTTGATTTTGTTGGGGTTATCAATTCTGGCAGTTGTTTTCATACCCTATGCGACGATGAAAATAGTATTGAATTTGTTGGCGCGGGATGGCAACCTTTCGATATTAAAACCAGAAAATGCTATTGCGTTCAGATTCCTGATCAGCATATTCAGTTTTAGCATACTTGGGTTAGCATATCTTATCGGGATGCGAAGATGGGAAGTGGTAGTAAATTTTTTTAAACAACTTTGGAAAGATTGTCGCAGCTATTTATTAATTATCAATCCTACCCGAGTAGAAAAAAGTTTTCTGGGTGCGCTGTTGGTTGTTGTGGTACTGGCGGTGATTCGACGTCTGGCATTTATAGAAGCTCCAATGATGCACGATGAGGCTTATGCTGTAATGTCATTTTCAGACACAATTTTTCATGCTATTACCGACTATTCACTGCCGAATAATCACATTTTTCATACTATTCTGGTCAATTTATCAGTCCGATTGTTTGGTTTTGCTTCCTGGACAGTACGGTTACCGGCTTTTGTAGCAGGAGTTTTGATAGTGCCAGGCGTGTATTTGCTTGCAAAACGCATTTATGATCCTTGGACAGGTCTCGTAGCCAGCTTACTGACGGCTTTTGCCCCTGTACTTATCAATTATTCAACGAATGCGCGAGGCTACACTCTTGTGGCATTATTTACCCTGATTATATTGATTTTGGGGGATTATGTCCGTAGAAAAAGAAACCTTTTCGCATGGGGATTGATTAGTATCTTCTCCGCCCTCGGTTTATATACTGTGCCTGTCATGCTATTCCCTTTGGGAGTACTGTTCACTTGGCTGTTTTTGGAAAACCTGGTGGCTAATACCGCCTCGTATTCTTCAAAGTGGGAGTTTTTTCGTTATTGGTTATTTACTGGTCTCATTGCAGTTTTTCTAACCGTATTGTTTTATACGCCGATCCTGATTTACACCGGCCCGCACGACCTTTTTGCGAATGGCTTTGTTGCCCCCTTACCTTGGGGTGACCTTCTGGATACTTGGAATGCCCGCTTTATCGAGACTTGGAGAGAATGGACACTTGGTGTTCCCCTCGCCATTATCATCACTATGGTAGCAGGCTGGATCTTGGGCCTGATTTTTCACCGAAAGCTTTCAAAGACACGTATTCCACTTCAACTGGCATCATTCTTATGGATTGCTAGTCTCTTATTCATCCAGCGGCCTAATGCCTGGGCAAAAGTTTGGGTCTTTCTATTCCCAATTATGCTAATATGGGCCGTGGCCGGGGTTGTTGGCTTAATGCGAAATGTGCGTTTTAAATTTGCTCATAGCATATCATTGGCGGCGATTGTGACCAGTGTACTATTATTGGTTGGGGTATGGTCTTCCATCCAACTGGTTCCCAAATTGCCTGGATTGTGGGCAAGCCATGGCGATGTAGAAAACGCCGTTTTATTTTTAAAAAATTATGTCAATGAAACCGATTTGATTGTGGTTGATTGGCCAGATGATTCCCCGACATGGTTTTATTCACTGGAGTATGGTATCAATAACTCGCATTTTGATAAACGAATACCTTATCACCGGGCTCTGGTGCTGGTTAATCAGGCAGAAGGCCAGACCTTGGAATCTGTCCTTGCTGATCGGGGCCCAGATATTCCCCCTCTCGATCTTACCTCTGCCAGGCTGCTTCAAAAGTTCGGAACCCGGCAAGTTTTTGAATGTTCTGCTAAATAATCAAGAATTATTCTGGAAGGTAATATTGATCTTATGATAGGCCAATTTATATATCACCTTTAGTTGGAGAATAGGATGATGACGCGTCGCAATTGGCTTACCTGGCTCTTTACCATAATCATTGCCCTGTTCGGGGTGCTCTTGCTTGTCCTGATTTTTCTTCCATACGGGACGTTAAAAACTCTTGCCGATTCGCTCTTGCCAGATCACAATTTCAATTCCTTAAAGCCATGGAATGTTGATGTGTTCAAAGTTCTCTTTGGTACGAGCGGACTAGTCTTTCTCGGCCTGGCTGTGTTGACTGGCCTGCGGCGGTGGAATCTCGTTGGAACTTTCTTCAAGCAGCTATGGGCGGATGCCCGTCGCTTTTTCGCTGGCCTGCGTCCGAAAAAGGGTGAGCTCGGTTTCCTGGTTGCGGTGCTGGTCATCATGATGCTGGCAGTTATCTACCGCCTGGAGCATATCTACTCGTCCCTGCACCATGACGAGGCTTATACGTACGTGGCTTTCGCCCGTTCCCTGTTCGCGGCTGTCGCTGATTACCATTTGCCGAACAACCACGTCTTTCACTCCATCCTGGTTTATTTTTCGACGAAAATTTTCGGCATCCAGCCCTGGGCGGTGCGTCTGCCGGCCTTTACGGCGGGCATGCTGCTCGTCCCGGCAGCCTACTGGCTGGCAAAACGTCTCTACGACCGCTGGACGGCTCTCGGCGCGGCACTGCTGGTGGCCTGGTTTCCACCGCTCATTGCTTATTCGAATAACGCCCGCGGCTACACCATCTTAGCCCTCTTTACCCTACTGACACTGATATTGGGTGATTTCGTCCGCAAGGAAAAGAATCTCTTTGCCTGGGGTCTGATCAGTCTGTTCTCTGCTCTCGGTCTCTATACCGTCCCGGTGATGCTGTTCCCGTTTGGTATGTTGTTCGTCTGGTTGTTTCTGGAAAACCAGGTTGAGGGCGTTGCCGTGAGCGGTCAGTCGAACGGTCCCGGCCCGTACCGGACGAAACGGGAATTTTTCTGGCATTGGCTGGCGGCCGGCCTGGGCGCGGTTGTCCTGACCCTGTTATTCTATACGCCGATCCTGGTTTTCGCTGGCCCGCAAGAGCTCTTTGCCAATGGATTCGTCGCCCCGCTCCCCTGGGCGGACTTGCTGGAAACGCTCTCCCATCGTTTCGCCGAGACCTGGGCCGAGTGGACTTTCCGTATTCCGTTGGTCGTCCTGCTCCTATTCGCGGCAGGCTGGACCCTGAGTCTGCTCTTCCACCGACGGCTTTCTACCACCCGCGTTCCGCTGCAACTGGCGGCGCTTCTATGGATCATTGTGTTGCTCATCCTCCAGCGGCCCGACGCCTGGACGAAAGTGTGGGTGTTCCTTCAGCCGCTCATCCTCATCTGGGCAGCCGCCGGGATTCTCGGCCTGCTGAAAAAGGTGCACTTAAAATTTGCCCGCGGGTTGTCAGTGGTGGTGATTGTTTTCGGCTTGGCCTTGCTCAGCGGGACATGGCAGGCTGCCCGGCTTGTCCCACAATTGCCCGGACTATGGGCAATACGCGGGGATGAGGAGAACGCCGTGCTGTTCGTTCAGAGCCAGTTGCAGGAGGGTGATTTGATCGTCGTTGCCCCCCCGGATGATGCTCCTGTGTGGTACTATTCCGAGTTGCATGGCATTCCTGACGTCCGTTTTGACCCGCGTAATTTGGCCTTCGAGCGTGCCCTGGTTCTGGTGGACCCGGTTGAGGGTCAGACTCCTGCTTCGGTTATTGAGGAACGCGGCCCCGAGCAATCCATTTTGGATGTAGAATCAGCCAGCCTGCTTGGGACTTTCGGTAAAATCCAAGTGTTCGAAGTCCCCCGTAAGTAGGTGTTGTCATGAAAAGAATCTTTGCAAAAATCATCTTCCGGGAACGGCCCTGGATGTGGAAGATGACGCTGGCGCTGATGCTTCTGGGAGGCTTCGCCCTGCGTATGATCAACCTGACCAACCCGCCGCTGGATTTTGCCCCCACGCGCCAGTTGTTTTCCGCCCTCAAAGCACGCGGCATGTATTACCAATACGTCACCGACGCGCCGGATGGGAAACGCCAACTGGCAATCTCGCTGGGTGATGTGGGTATCGTTGAGCCGCCGGTGCTGGAGACCATCGTCGCGCAGACCTATCGCCTGACCGGCGATCACCTGTGGATTGCTCGAATCTATTCCTCGCTGTTCTGGGTGCTGGGTGGGCTGGCGCTCTTCCTGCTTATTCGCGAACTAGCCTCCACCGGTGCGGCCATCATTGGGACGCTATTCTATCTTTTCGTTCCTTTCGGCGTTGTTGCCAGCCGCACCTTCATGCCAGATCCGCTGATGGTGGCGCTTATTATTTTCACACTCTGGACACTCTTCCGCTGGCAAAACACTGCCAGGTGGAAATGGGCAATCCTCTTTGGCATATTTGGCGGATTGGCGCTTTTCGTGAAGAACTTATCCGTCTTTATTATTGTTGGAGGATTTGCAGGTGTGATCCTTGGGGCAAGGGGATTGAAACGCTCCATCCGCGACCCGCAAGCCTGGGTGATGGCTGTGCTGCTCGTCTTACCGGTGGGGATTTATATGTTGTACGGATCGTTGAGACTCAACATGGGAAGTCAGTTCGCTCTGCGTTTTTTCCCGAAAATGTGGCTGGACCCGGCCTTTTATTTCCGCTGGGATGCCATGATTAATAATGTGGTCGGTTTTGGAGCGTCCATGTTTGCTATCGTCAGTATCTTTCTGACGGATAAAAAGCGCGAACGTCCGCTGCTCTTCGGATTGTGGATCGGATATTTCCTCTTCGGCATGACCTTCCCGTATCATTTTTACACCCATGACTATTATCAACTGTCGCTGATTCCAATTGTTGCCATTTCATTGGCTTTTGGTATTCGCTGGTTGTTGGAGCGATTCGCCAAATACAATCCAGGCATTCTGTCAACGGTGGTATTGGTTGGCATTGTCCTTTTCGGAACAGTCGTGCAAGCCTGGTATGGGCGCGCCCGTCTGGTCTCGTCGGATTATCGCAACGAGCCTGCTTTCTGGGCTGAGATCGGAGACAAACTCGGCCACGGACCCGGCGTCATCGGCCTTACGCAGGACTACGGTTACCGCCTGGCTTATTGGGGTTGGCAGGGCTCGGCAGCCTGGTTCACCAGCGCGGACATTGGCGTGCGTTACCTGGCAGGTCAGGATATTGATTTGATGCAGATGTTCACTGAAGATACCGCCGGGAAGAAATATTTCCTGGTCACGATGTTCGGAGAGTTCGACAATCAACCGGTCATCAAGGATTTGCTTTACAGTCACTACCCAATCTTCGCCCAGACGGACGAATATGTCATCTTCGACCTTGAGCATCCTTCGGAAAGTCAGCCTTAGGGCTTAAATATTATGGAAAACGACAATCATCCCAAATTGTTCGTCAAGCCTTGGCTGACGACTGCCCTGATTGTCGTCCTTTTTGTTGCCGCGCTCGGCATCCGCCTCTATGATTTGACCGATCTCCCTAACGACTTTTACATGGTGCGCCAGTATCGTTCCTTGCTCATTGCGCGCGGGATGTACTACGAGCACCTGCCGACAGCCTCCGAATGGCAACGTAATTTGGCGGTAGCCCAGTGGAAAGGGGAAGGCCTGATCGAACCTCCCATTATGGAAGCCTTGACGGCGCTTACCTATGATTTTACCGGTGTGCAGATCTGGATAGGGCGGATTTACGCCTCGTTGTTTTGGCTTTCAGGAGGACTGGCTATCTGGCTGCTGGCAAGGAAAATGTCCATGCGAGGGGGCGGGATTATCGCCCTGGCCTATTTCCTGTTCGTTCCCTTCGCGGTAACGGTCAGCCGGGCATTCCTGCCCGATCCGTTGATGGTGGCTGCCATTGCCTGGGCGCTGTGGGCGCTCTACCGCTGGGAGTTACGCCACACCTGGAAAGCGGCCATCCTGGCCGGGGTGTTGACTGGCCTGGCCATCCTAATCAAATCGGTGGCGGTTTTTCCCCTGCTGGGCGCGGCAGTTGGACTGGTGGTCAGCCGCGGGTCGCTGAAGCGCATCCTGGCCGACAAACAGACTTGGGCGGTTGTCGGGATCACAGCCATTCCGACCATTATTTACTACATATACGGGTTTACCTCCTCCGATTTGGGCAGCCAGTTTAGTTTGCGTTTCTTCCCGGAAATGTTAAAAGACCCTTCGTTCTACGTTCGTTGGCTCTTCCTTACTGCCGGGTTCTCCGGGTTCGCGGCCATGTTCGCCTCGCTGACCGGTATCCTGCTTTTCCCTTCCAATGGCCCGCGTTTCATGGCAATCGGAATGTGGATCGGCTATATTGCCTATGGCCTGGCATTCCCTTATCACTTCATGACCCACGATTATTACCACCTGCCGCTGATCGTGATCGTCACCTTTGGCCTGATCCCGGTGGCAGACCTGCTTGTACGCCAGGTAATGCAAAAAACAGGCGGGCTGTGGCAGGCTGCATTTATCGGCCTGCTGCTATTCGGCATCTCCATGCAGATGTGGCTGGCGCGTAATTCCATGGCAAGTGCAAATTATCGAGATGAGGCAGCCTTCTGGCAGGAACTCGGTCAGACCATCGGCCATGATAAAAGTATTGTCGAACTCTCCGGGGATTACGGTTATCGCTTGGCTTATTTAGGCTGGGTCAATGGCTCTCAATGGTCGACTACCGCCGACGTGGCGCTGCGCTCCCTGGCAGGGCAATCACAACCTGATTTTGCAACCGACTTTGCAAAGCGGATTGCCGGCATGGATTTGTTTGTAATTACTTCTCCACCGGAGTGGCAGAGTCAGGCCGACTTGCGTGAGTACCTCACCACTCACTATCAATTGATTGCTTCGGATGAAGGGGACGGCTACTGGATTTTCGATTTGCATGACCCTGTTTCTCCTTGAGAATTATGACCTCCTCTAAATATCCTCTCGTATCCATAGTGACCCCTTCTTACAACCAGGCACCCTATCTCGAGTCCACGATCCGCTCAGTGCTGGGACAAGATTATCCCAGTCTCGAATACATTATCGTAGATGGTGGTTCTACCGATGGCAGCGTGGACATCATCCGCCGCTACGCGGACCGGTTGGCCTGGTGGGTTTCCGAAAAGGATCGCGGCCAGACCGACGCGATCAATAAGGGCTTTGCCCATGCCCACGGCGAAATCCTGGCCTGGCTGAACTCGGACGACACTTACCAGCCTGGCGCGGTGGCTGAGGCGGTGGCGTTTTTACGCAGCCGGCCCGAGGTTGGGTTAGTGTACGGCGATGCCAACTTTATCGACGAGAACGGGCGCTACATCGGCCATTTCCCCGCTGCTCAGACCGATTACAAACGTCTGCGGCGTGGCTACGTCCACATCCCACAGCAGGCCTCCTTCTGGCGCGCCGACCTGTGGCACAAGGTCGGTCCGCTCGACCTGTCGTTCTACTTTGCCATGGACTATGACCTGTGGGTACGCTTGGCGGCTCAGTCTCCCGTGCAATATACGCCGCGGCTGTGGGCCAATTTTCGCCTGCATACACAGGGCAAAACCATCGCTTCTGACGAGCGGTGCTGGCCGGAGATGCTCAAGGTGCATTATCGAGATGGCGGCTCTTGGTTCTCCATCATCCAAGCAAAGTACGTGATCCGAAAGCTTGCCGCGCCGTTAATCAATGCGCGCCGCTGGGTAAGGTTGCGTGGCAGAGGGTAGGATAATCTCGTATTGTTTGCCGGGCAAAATGAGATGAAGTCATGGTGGCTATTGCCGGGTTGGGGCGTATGGCAACGAAGCGTAAGATGCCCTGTTTACGTTTCGTGGTAAAATCCTCCAGTCTTTCTGCAACTTCATCAGGTAATCATGCAACCAACACCGATTTACGATTCAGCCCAATTGATACCGCATGCCCTCCAGGAACTCAAGGAAGCAGTGCGTTACCGCCACCTGCTTTTCCAACTGGTGCGGCGCGATATTCTTACCCGCTATAAGCGCTCCTTCCTTGGCGTAGCCTGGACCATGCTCAGCCCACTGGGTATAATGCTCATACTCAGCTTTGTCTTTTCCAATATATTTGGTGCTACCCGTGCATACCCTGCCTTTATTCTAAGTGGTCTGATGGCCTGGAATTTCTTTTCCCAGAGTACAACGGGTGCGATGAGCAGCCTGGTTTGGGGGGGCGGGTTGCTGCAACGCATTTACGTCCCGCGTGCTTCTTTTGGCCTTTCTGCCATCGGATCGGGTATTGTTAACCTGGTCTTATCCTTTGTGCCGCTCGTCATTGTGATGGCTGTCACAGGGGTACCGATACAGATTACGGCGGCCTTCTTGCCGGTTTCTCTACTGCTGCTGGCCTGTTTTACACTCGGCCTGGGTCTGGCGATCTCAACGCTGGCAGTCTATTTTCCCGATGTGGCCGAGATGTACCAGATCATCTTAACTGCCTGGATGTACCTGACTCCAATAATTTATCCCGAAACCGTCATTCCGGCCAAATACCAATTGATCTTGCATCTAAACCCCATGTACTACCTGGTCAAGCTCTGGCGCCTGCCCTTGTATGACGGGCGCTGGCCCACCTGGGGCGAGTTCTGGCCGGCGGCGGTAATAGCGATTGGGATGCTGCTGGTGGGGTGGTTTTTCTTTACTTCAAAATCCGATGAATTTGCCTACCGTGTCTGAAGCGATAAACATAATGGTTGAAGAACAAATCCCTCATTCTGAACAAGTCATTCATCTGGAGGGCGTTTCGGTGCGTTATCGCGTGCCCAGTGAGCGCATTGGCACTTTTAAAGAATATATGATTCGCCGCCTGAAGCGCCAAGTTCAAATGCGAACGTTCTGGGCATTAAAAGGCATCAATGTAGATGTATATCGGGGTGAAATATTCGGCTTTGTGGGAGACAATGGAGCGGGAAAGAGCACGCTCCTGAAGGTCGTTGCACGTGTTTTGCGTCCAACAAAAGGAAGGGTGATCGTAAGGGGAAGAGTGGCGCCTTTATTAGAGCTGGGTGCCGGTTTTCACCCCGAGTTAACCGGTAAAGAGAATATCTTTCTCAATGGCGCTTTGTTGGGCTTCAGCCACCGTGAAATGCTGGAAAAATATGACCAGATCGTTGATTTTTCCGAATTAGGTGAATTTATCAATGCTCCCATCCGCACCTATTCCACTGGCATGTATGCACGCCTGGGCTTTGCGGTTGCTACGGCCAGCGAGCCGGATGTGTTGATCGTTGACGAGATCCTGGGTGTGGGGGATGAAACCTTCCAAAAAAAGTGTGCGGCGCGCATAGAGGATTTTTGCCGGCGAGGCACTTCCATTTTGCTTGTTTCTCATAGCATGGCCACGATCGAGGCGATGTGCCAGCGGGCGGCCTGGCTGGATCATGGAGTTTTGAAATTTGTCGGTGAACCCGGCCAGGTTATTCGAGCATACCGCGAAAAGGAACGTTGAGAAGTATGGAATTTGAACGAACTACAATTCCAGATGTGATTGTCCTTCAACCAAAAGTATTTGGTGACGAACGGGGGTTTTTCATGGAAACCTTCCGGGCAGATGATTTCGTCGCCTCCGGGATTACGGAGTCATTTGTCCAGGATAATCATTCCGGCTCCCAGCAAGGCATTCTGCGCGGCCTGCACTACCAGATTCGCCAGGCGCAGGGAAAGCTGGTGCGCACGGTGGCCGGAGAGATCTTTGATGTGGTTGTTGACCTACGCCGTAGCTCGCCGACTTTTGGTCGTTGGGTAGGTGTGTTGCTTTCTGCGAAGAACAAAAAGCAATTATGGATCCCGCCTGGGTTTGCGCACGGTTTTTATGTCCTGAGCGAGTGGGCCGAGGTGGTTTACAAAACCACGGATTATTATGCTCCAGAGTGGGAACGCTCGCTGCTGTGGAACGATCCGGCTCTGGGGATCGAATGGCCACTGTTGGATGGGCGGCCGCCGGTTCTCTCGGAAAAAGATTCCCATGGAAAATTATTATCGCAGGCAGAGCTGTTCGATTAGGAGATGCACGATGAGGAATGTACTAGTTACCGGCGGCGCAGGGTTTATTGGCTCGAATTTTGTGCGTTACGTTTTGCAAACCCAACCCGATGTCTTCATCGTCAACCTGGACCTGCTGACCTATGCCGGCAGTCTGGAAAACCTGAAGGGATTGCCATCTCCAGATAGATACGAATTTGCAAAGGGCGACATTTGCAATCAAGCGTTGGTCGAGGATATCCTGCGGCGCTATCAGATTGATGCCATCGTTCACTTTGCGGCCGAGTCGCACGTTGACCGTTCCATCCTTGGCCCGCGTGCATTTGTGCAAACCAATATCTTTGGCACGTTTTCCCTTTTGGAAGCAACGCGCAAGGTCTGGTTGGACGAAAACAAGGCAGACACAAAAACTGTCCGCTTCCATCATATTTCCACAGATGAAGTCTTTGGTTCGCTGACAGCGGATGCTCCTGCTTTCGAGGAGACCACCCCTTATTCCCCCAATTCGCCTTACGCGGCTTCAAAGGCCAGCAGTGATCACCTTGTACGCGCCTATTCGCACACGTATGGCTTGCCGGTGACGCTCACAAACTGCTCGAATAACTACGGGCCATACCAGTTCCCCGAAAAACTCATCCCGTTGATGATCTTGAATGCTTCGGAGGGAAAACCATTGCCCATCTATGGCGATGGGAAACAAATTCGTGACTGGCTGTATGTGGAGGACCACTGCGAGGCCATCTGGCAGGTGTTGCAACATGGGCAGACCGGTGAGAGTTATAATGTGGGCGGGAACAACCAACCGACCAACCTGGAAATCGTAGATGCCATCTGTGATATTCTGGACGAGTTGAAGCCCACCTCGCCTTACCGGCCCCATGCTGATTTGAAAAAGTCTGTGACTGACCGGCCGGGTCATGATAGGCGTTACGCCATGAACATCGAAAAAATAGGGTTAGAATTGGGCTGGCAGCCGAAATATGCTTTGAAGGAGGGTCTCTTGAAAACTGTGCGCTGGTATTTGGAACATGGCGATTGGATCCAAGCCATCCGCAAGCAAAAAGAGTACCAGTCCTGGCTCGACAAAAACTATACCGAACGTGGGGAGAGCAAGAAATGAAAGGAATTATCCTGGCCGGCGGCAAGGGAACGCGTTTGCATCCCATCACCCTGGCAGTCAGCAAGCAGTTGCTGCCGGTGTATGACAAGCCGATGATCTATTATCCGCTTTCGATGCTGATGCTGGCGGGCATGCGTGAGATTCTGGTCATCAGCACCCCTGAGGATCTGCCGCTTTTCAGGCGTTTGCTGGGCAGTGGCCAGCAGTGGGGCATGCAATTCAGTTATGCCGAACAAGCCGAGCCACGCGGCCTGGCGGATGCTTTTATCATCGGAGAGCAATTTGTCCGTGAAAATCCGGCCTGCCTGATCTTGGGAGATAATATCTTCTTCGGGCAGGGTCTGCCCGGACAGTTGCGCCAGGCGGCTCAATTGGAAGAAGGCGGAATTGTGTTTGCTTATCCGGTGCGTGACCCCCAGCGCTATGGCGTGGTTGAATTTGACGATCGGGGGCACGCCATCAGCCTGGAAGAGAAGCCTGCCAAACCGCGCTCGAATTTTGCCATTCCGGGATTGTATTTCTACGACCAGCGTGTGGTGTCCTTTGCCAGGGCGCTCAAACCCTCGGCACGCGGTGAAATCGAGATCACAGACTTGAACAAAGTTTATCTTGAAATGGGCCAGTTGCAGGTCCAACAATTGGGACGCGGCATTGCCTGGCTGGATGCCGGCACGCACGAATCGCTCTTGCAGGCGGCCAATTTCATTCAAGCGGTGCAGGAACGCCAGGGAATTATGATCTCCTGCCCCGAGGAAATCGCCTATCGGATGGGGTACATTGACGCCGGGCAGGTGCGCCATTTGGCCCTGGTGACCAACAACCAGTATGGGGCGTATCTGTTGCAACTGCTGGAAGAGGCACGATGATGCTGAAGATTCTGCTTTTAGGCAACACTGGCCAGCTTGGCTGGGAATTGCAGCGCACCTTGCAGCCTCTTGGTGTTGTGGTCGCGCTCGATTACCCAGAAATCAATATGGTGGATGCGGTCAGCATTCGCAAGACAGTGCAGGAACACCGCCCCCAGATGATCGTCAATGCGACGGCCTATACTGCTGTGGATAAAGCCGAGAGCGAACCAGAACTTGCTGAAGTGATTAATGGCACTGGGCCGGGTGTGCTGGCAGAAGAAGCGTGTAAGTTGAATGCTGTCTTGGTACACTTCTCAACCGACTATGTGTTTGATGGGAAGAAGGGCGCGCCTTATATTGAAACTGATCGCCCCAACCCGTTGAATGTCTACGGGTTTTCAAAACTTCATGGCGAGCAAGCTATCCAACAAGTTGGCGGCGCTTATTTGATTCTACGCACCAGTTGGGTGTACACTCTAAGAACGAGTGCAGGCAGCCTGCGGCAGCAGGGTGGCTATGTAAATAAGGTGCTGCAGTGGTCGCGTCAACAGGAAACCATGCGCATGGTCACTGACCAGGTCAGTAACCCCACCTGGTGCCGAATGCTGGCCGAAATTACAGCTCAGATTTTAGCACGTGGCGATGACTATATCTGTGAACGCAAAGGGTTATATCACCTGGCCGGAGATGGCTACGCCAGCCGCCTGGAATGGGCGCGCAAAATTTTGGAGTTCGATCCTCATCGGGAAGAACAAGTCTGCAAAGAAATCTTACCTGCTTTGACGAGCGATTTTCCGACCCCGGCGCAGCGCCCACTTTTTTCGGCACTGGATTGCTCACATTTTAGGCATGTTTTCGACTTCGTCCTACCTCCCTGGCAAGAGGCTCTCCGTTTGGCCGTAGACTAACAACTACATTAGGAATAAGTGTAATGACGACTTCTTCTTTATACGATGAATATTACTATTCCCATGATTGTGGTCGCCCATACCAACGAGATGAAGTTTGGTTAACTTTTTTTGACCAGATTGCCAAAAGAATTATCGAACAATTTGAGCCGAAAACTGTTCTAGATGCCGGCTGCGCTTGGGGTTTTCTCGTTGAAGCATTTAGAAACCGTGGCGTGGAAGCCTTTGGGGTCGACATTTCTGAATATGCAATACAGAATATTTATCCTGATATTAAGCCGTATTGTTGGCTCGGATCAATAACCGAGCCTTTTCCTAAAAAATACGAGCTAATCACCTGTATTGAAGTCCTTGAGCATATGCCCCAGAAGGAAGCAGAAAAAGCAATTGAGAATCTATGCACCCATGCAAATGAGATTGTTTTTTCCTCAACCCCGTTTGATTATAAAGAAGCAACTCACTTCAATGTCCATGATCCAGAATATTGGGCAGAACAGTTCGCGCGTTATGGCTTTTACCGAGATATGGAGGCTGACCTGTCCTGTATTACGTCATGGGCTGTCAGGTTTGTAAAGACAAAACGAACAAGCATCAAGCTTGTTCGAGAGTATGAACGTAAATTCTGGCAGTTGAAGAAAGAGAATTTTGATCTACGACAATTGTCAATTGAAACGCAAGATAGATTAAGACAACAAGAAAATCAAGTCCAGACGTTTGGCACTCAGGTGGCGGAGAAGGAGCAAGTTGTGCAGGCGCTCACGGCGCAGGTGGCGGAGAAGGAGCAAGTTGTGCAGGCGCTCACGGCGCAGGTGGCGGAGAAGGAGCAAGTTGTGCAGGCGCTCACGGCGCAGGTGGCCGAGAAGGAACAGTCCGTGCAGGCGCTGCAGGCTCAACTTAACGAAATCGTTAATAGTAAGGCATGGAAGATCGCATTATTCTTCCGCCGAATTCGCGTCATGCTTGCACCGCCCAACAGCCGCCGCGCCAGGGTGCTACGGCGATTGATAAATATTATTTTTGTCCCATTTAAGAAAATCAGAAGAAACCGAAAATTAAAGGGTGATTTGGCCTTGGTTAGGTCCTCTGGCTTATTCGATGAGGATTGGTACCTGGCCAATAACCCCGATGTCGCCCAGGCAAAAGTGGAGCCACTACTTCACTATTTACGCTATGGCGGTTTCGAAGGGCGCGACCCTAACTTGTTCTTTGATTCCGACTGGTATCTGACCTGCAATCCGGATGTAGCCAGTTCAGGTATGAATCCGCTACTTCATTATATTCGATTTGGTGCAACAGAGTCTCGTGACCCTAATCCATTTAACGCCTCGGGCCGTCCATTGCGAGAAGATATTATTCCACGCTTGAAACAAATTGATGAAACAATGACAACGAAGTCATCAGCCAAAAAAGATAAAAGAGTTGTCTTGCGGGCATGGCAACCAGCAAGGAATCAAAGCATTGGAGTAAATTTTATTGGTCCTGTTGATAATATCAATGGTCTTTCAACTAGTGCTCGCGGCTATATATCCAGCCTGCTGGATACATCAATTCCGATCAATGTTATCCCTTGGAAACCTGGCTTTGAGCATCTATCGAAAATAGACGTAAATTACCCGTCGCAGGAAATACAGTCTATCAATTTGGTGCATTTGAACCTTGACCTGCTTGATGATTCGGAATATCTCGATCGCACTCCGCTAAAGACCATTATAAATCCCATGCGTTATAATGTTTGTATTATTTATTGGGAGCTTATGTCTATTCGTCCAGAGTGGCTCAGCATCATTCACCGATTTGATGAAATCTGGTGCGCCAGTTCCTTTATGGCTCGTTCAATCAGTGCTGTATCTGCCCACCCCGTGAGGGTTGTTAGACCCGCATTGGACTTCAAAACCATGCCCAGTAACAGAGATAGGCAGAGTTTCGGACTGCCAAGTAGTGCCTATGTTTTTTTCTACGCTGCGGATGCAGGAGGTGTTATGGGGAGGAAGAATCCTGGAGCTTTCATTGATGCGTATGTCAAAGAATTTACACCTGAAGACGGCGCTTGTTGCCTTATAAAAATACACTATGCAACAGCAAAAGATGAAGAAGTGAAGCGTATTGTTGCCATTTCCAAGAATAGACCAGATGTGATTTTTATGAATCAAACACTAAGTAGCGCGGATATGTCTGCCCTTTTTCGCCAGATTGATTGCTATGTTTCACCTCATAGATCAGAAGGACTCGGGCTAACTGTCCTTGAGGCGATGGCGGCAGAAAAACCTGTAATCGCTACACAATATGGTGGAGTGACTGATTTTGTTACAGAGGATACAGCCTTTCTTCTCGACTATAGATTAATCGAGGTAGGTTCCAATAACGGGCCATATCCGTCAAAATATATCTGGGCTGATCCAAAAATCGAATCGATTCAAAAACAAATGCGCTATGTATTCGAAAATCGTACGCAGGCGAAAGAATTGGCTAAGAAAGCTTCAATTAATGTACGAAAATTGTTTTCCATAGAACGTACATCAAATGCAATACGAGAAGAGCTAGACCGTATTTGGTGCAAAGAGGGTTCCATATGAGACTGATGAAATATGCTGCGACTTTTGTGAGCGTAATGCGCTCTCGAGGTTTGCTTGATGCAATTCGTCGCAGCAAACGGTTAATCCTGAGAAAGCTTACTGGTTCGAGAGTTTACCGTGTCGTTTTCAAAAGGCAGAAAAAAACGAGTAAGACGGTTACCGGTGAAACAAGAATCAGTATTCTTATGCCAGTCTACAACACTCCCCCTTCTGTTCTGATGGCAGCTATTGAATCAGTTCGGTCACAGACCTATCAAAACTGGGAATTGTGTATTTGTGACGATTGTTCCACTAACGACGCAACCCTTTCTGTGCTCAGGCGCTACAAAGGCTCTGACCCAAATATAAAAATCACAAAATCGATGTCCAATCTTCATATAGCGGGTGCGACAAATTTAGCCATGGAATATGCAACAGGTGATTTTGTGGCTTTTCTCGATCACGATGATACTATCGAACCTAATGCAATTGAGTGTATTGTTGATGCAGTCTCTCATTATAATGATGCAGACCTTCTTTACACGGATGAGGACAAAATAGAGGTTGACGGTACTCTTGTAGAACCTTACCATAAGCCTGGTTGGTCACCAGAACATCTGCATTCAGTGATGTACATTTTGCATTTCTTTGTCATAAGAAAAAAATTATTACTTGAATTGGGTGGATTGCGTGAAGAATTCAGTGGTGCACAGGATTATGATTTGGCATTGCGGGCAACCAAGATAGCTAGACGTATCGTACACATCCCGAAGATTCTGTACCACTGGAGAAAAATTCCAGGATCTGCGGCTGCGACCGTAGATGCTAAACCTCAGGCCCTGGTGAATGCGCGGTTAGCCTTGGAATCTTCTGTGAAAGAAATCGCGCCCGCTGCCTCTGTGCTTGATGGGTTGTTGCCTGGAACCTACCGGGTGCAATGGCCGATTCCTCATGATACGGCTGTAACATTGATAATACCAACTAAAGCTCAAAGAGCAAATGTTCTAAATAGAGGAAATATTTTATTTATCAGGAATCTACTAGAGAGTGTAGTAAAAAAAACAACATGGAAGAATTACAGGATTTTAGTCGTCGATAACCATAATCTTTCTCCGGATGATTGTTTATATATTGAAAATCTTGGCGGAAGGCTTATTCACTATTCCTATGATAGCAAATTCAATTTTTCAAAAACAATGAATTTTGCTTTCAGGTATGTCGATACCGAGCAAATAATTATGCTTAATGATGATACCGAAATCATATCTAATGATTGGATTGAGGCCCTTTTATCATTTTCTACACGAGAATCTGTCGGTGCGGTTGGTGCCAGGCTTTTATATCCTAATGAGCGAGTTCAGCATGCGGGTATCGCCATTAATAAAAACTGTGAGTGTACACATGTTTTTTATAATCTTGATAAAGATGAGGTTGGGTATGGCGGATATACCCATTTGATCAGAAATTATCTTGCAGTGACTGGTGCGGCCATGGCAACGCGTATGAGTCTCATTAATAGAATTGGAGGATTGCGAGAAGAATTTGGCATTGACTATAATGACGTTGATTTTTGTCTTCGACTAAGAGAGCAAGGTTATAGATCTGTATACACCCCCTATGCTATGCTTTATCACTTCGAAAATTCTTCGGTTAAAAGATCTGTTGCCAACACAACGGAGAGTGCCTTGTTCAAGTCGTTGTGGTGCGAAAAACTTGCATCCTCTTCGTACTTCAAACTACAAGACGATTCTGATTCACTGACAAAACGTGGTTGAAGGCGGGCACGGGAGTACGAAATCGAGTTTAAGGTTGGACAACCGTGCCCGAAAGAATGGCAAACGCTGCATACAGACGGCAATACAGCGTTTGAGAAATCGCAAGCCGAGTTGAAAGATACTGAGTTGGCGGTCTTTGCCGCCGGGGTCGAGTTCGTTTCGCAGGTTTTGATCTTGCAGGATTTGCTCGCCCAACTCGTGGCACCACAAGGCAGCGATGGCGACTGCCAGAAGTAAGCGTTCGAGCCGTTCGGTATGCTGTAAGCGCGTATGCTCGATATCGAAGCCGCCAGATTTATCATCGCGGAAACTATCTTCGATGTGCATACGCCAGCCATATTCTCGCAGGCGTTTCTTGTTGGCGGTACGGTTGGAGATCACCGCCAGCAGTTCAGCTTTCCAGCCGCGTTTTCCTTCCGTCCAGGTGACGGATGAATTGCCCTGCAACTTTTCATCCTGGGTCACCTTGACGTCTTGAAAGTACTTGCGCTCGTCAGGTTGGACGTTCAAGTCTTCAATGGATACCTGACGGCCGGCCACTCAGTTTCCAAGTAATAATTACGAGCTAGTGTGATCTCTCTAAAAGGAGCTGAAATGCAAAACTCTAAATTCAGAACAGTGGTTGTACTCCTTTGCATTGTTACACTGATGGCGTTGCCTGGGGCATCCGGACGGGCGTTCGCCGTTTCCAATCTGATAATTACACCGCCATCGGCACCCCAGCCGGAAGGCGCCGACTTTGCCACGTTGGTCCTGCGTGATCCTTGGGATATGTCTGAATTCACAGATATCTCGCAATATCTGAATCGGTCCGGCCAGGTCAATCTGGTCAAGAACATTGTTGTGGATAACGGCCTTTTTACTGGCACTTCAGTCGGGGATGTGAACTCTGGCAATGCTTACTTCTTTCCGCTCTTCCCCGGTTACGAAGGAGCAATTCAGGCTGGCAAAGTGGGCAGCCGTTACCCCATTCCCAAATCAACCGATAAGTGTTTATATATTGCGATGAAGGTGAATTCCGGCCCAGCAATAAATAATTTTAATTTGGCGCCGGACCAGTATCGTATCATTTGGTTCGCCGATGAGTATTTAACAAATGGGCATTATGGACAGACCCGGGGGATTGCACTTTATCCGGAGGCTGGTGCAGGACAACCGGTTCAAAGTTGGCGTTTGTACAGCGTGAACTTGTCGACGGCTGCCTCAATTGGCACAGCGTGGGACAACATGCCAAGTGTGGAGGGTCTGCGTATTGATCCAACAATTAACGCAAACATTGACTTTGCTGTGGATTGGGTGCGTTTGACCGATTGTAATGCGGTAAACGTTGGCCTTACCTGGACAGGGACAGGGGGGACATCCGGCGTTACATCTATATGGCTGCGTCCGGTGGGCACTGACCGCGATATTCGGGTGGCGACCGGCGTCACCGGAACTTCCAGTCAATTTCCTGCTCAACTTAATATTCCACCACCGATACCGACACCAACACCGACAGGGACTTTTCATTTGTTCTTGCCTATGCTATTAAAAGACTATCCGACCTATTCCTATTCCTATAACCTGGATATCCAGGGCATCGCGCCCGGCTCGTACTATGTAGGCTTGGGAACGAAAACAACCTGTTGCTCGCAAATGAACACTTCTCAGCCATTGGTTATCAACCAGACACCTATTGTTTCGTTCGTTCGACCTTCTTTCTTAAGCGGACCTGACTACGCATCACAGGCAGGCAATAGCTGGGATTTCAGCGATAACACCGATGTGACGGGGTTGCTAAATTTCAAGAACACCTCGTTCCAAAACGGCGAGTTGAACATGGTAACTGAATCTGGGCCCCTACCGGCGGGAGTGGATTCTAGAATCATACTCAATACGCCTTCCCCGGCTAATACCGGTATTTATCGCTATCTTACTTTTCGTATGTCTACCCAGAACGGATCGGCTCCCTGGCAAAATGTTGTGGAGGGAATGATGGCTCGTTGGATCTGGTCGGTACAAGGCTCCAGTGGTTCACAAGGTTATAGCTGTAAACTGGTCAGTCAGGATATTACTTATGATGTCGGTTATCAAACCTACAGCATTGATTTGTATAATACCTTTAATGGTCAGGCGGAAGAAACACAAGGGGAGTGTGATGGCCTTCCTACAACCTGGCAGGCCTCCGGTCCCGGGTTACAAATGCGATTTGACCCTAACGAAAACATCAGTTGTACACCAGAAGGAAAACCTTTTGTCGTTTCCACCTGTGGGGATTATGTACAGAAACTGGACTGGATCCGATTGACCGCAGTTGATCAAGTCGCCCAAGGTATTCCGTTTCCTGTTCAAATAACGCTTAACCGTTCGCCGGCCACGGTCTCGCTCACGTTTTTCTATACTACAACATTGGCGAATCCCACTCAATTTCCTGCTCAACTTTATATTCAACCGAGACCGACAGGGACTTCGCAATTGTTTTTGCCTATACTATTAAGAAACTATCCTACCGTCGATACTTTTCCTGAAGCCGATGTAACGTATCCGTGGGATACTACGAATGTTCGACCGGGTACCTACTACAATTGTGTTCAAGCCAACGACGGGTATAACACAGCAACATATTGCAGCGAGTCTCCCGTGAACGTGGTGGTACCCTAACACTGCTACAAATTAAAGGTGATGAAAATAATGAACCTATATGACATTCTAGCTTGTCCCAGATGCAAAACAAGAATCTATTGACAAAATAAACTTCTTGGAAAAAACCGTGAAAATTAAACGAACTGTATTGGATTTTTGGAATACCCACATAACCACAATAGTGCTCTTCGTTTTGTTATTGGTATTTATTGGTTCTTCAGCATTTTTCGCCCTAAAACTACAGCCAAGCATTATCCCCGATGAATCCCACCATTTCCATGTTGCCATTTTTTTTTCAACCACTTGGGGAATACCTGCGGATACAATTACTACACTCCCTTACGGCGTTATGAATCACTGGCCTTTTTTATCGTATTGGATAAATGCCAGGGCGCTCAATCTATTGAATTGGCTTGCTCCTGCTGTCAGCGACACTACCGAATTTGTCGTTCTAAGACTGTTATCCGTAATTTATTCGACAGTCTCGGTTCTAATTTGTTACTTACTGGCAAAGGAAATAATTAAAAACCGCTGGGGGCAAATATTTGTTGTATTTTTACTGACCAACACATTGATGTTTGTCTTTCTTTCCGGCGGCAACAGCTACGATAATTTGTTAAATTTGTGCAGCTTTGCCGGGATCTTTTACCTAACTCGTGTGTTTAAGGGAAAACCATTTTATAAAAACAGCCTGATGTGGCTGATCAGCATTCTTTTCGGCTCACTTGTAAAAATAACAATGTTACCGCTTGCAGCTATCACCGGATTATTATGGTTCGTATACATCGTGAAGAACCGTCAAACAATCAATTTTAGGTTTATATGGGATCTTAAAGCGATTAGCATTTCACTAATATGTATTGCATTGTTTGCAATCAATTTCGCCATCTATGGGGTCAATATCATAAAATATCGAACCCTATACCCAGCCTGCACACAAATGTTCACAGAAGAACAATGTATGAATTATCCTCAATATGTTCGAGATAAAGCATTGGGTTTAGGAAAAAAATTATCCTTAACTGATGTTGTGCGCGGTGGTTATCCTGACCCGGTTGAATATGGTTTTGACTATTGGCTCTCTTATATGTTAACACGAATTTATGGGATCATGGGACACCAAAATTATTTCCCCGATGTTAGCATCACGGTTCATCGACTACTGATTCTATGGACGATATTCATTACAATAAAATATTGGAAAAAGCCATCCTACCCGATTGCGAGTTTATATATTGTTTTATTCTTTTATATATTGGTAGTGTTTCTGGATAGCTATAATATAGAGTTGCTTTTTGGATTTAAAAACGCCGGTAGTCAAGGGAGGTATCTATTTCCGGTAATTGGTATTTACTACACCACGATGGTTTATTATTACTGTAAAATTCCCGGTTCCATATTTCGCAGGTTGACATTTGTGGCTGCAACCATTCTCTTTTTATATGGCAGCCCCATTGTTTTCCTGCTTCGATTTTATAGTTCAACTTTATCTTCCTGGTTTATGTAGGCGGTTTTTATGGAATATCAGGCTTTGGTATATAATTAAAGTGGATAAGGAAATTTAGACACAAAATTGGGATAATAAGGTACGCTATCAGGAGACCCATGCCCAAGAGAAGACATTTCACAGCCCACCAGAAAGCTGCCATCGTGCTCTAAGCGCTGAAGGAACAAACGACCATTATGGATTTCGGTCGATGCCGACCACTGAATCCGCAATTAAAGAACTTGACTTCCCCTTTCTTGTATGGGAGAATAATTCCGTTAATTTTGTGTCATAAAATTGATTGCCAATAATGATGTCAAAGTAATTAAAATCAAACTTCACGCAATAAGGAAAACTACATGACAATCCGTATCCACCCGACTGCTGAAGTTTCGGATAAGATAGAAATTGGCGATGGCACCAGCATCTGGCATCATGCTCAAGTGCGTGAAGGGGTTAAGATTGGCACGAATTGCATTATAGGCAAAGGCGTCTATGTGGACGCGGGTGTTCCTATTGGGAACAATGTCAAAATCCAGAACTATGTCTCCGTATATCATGGGGTGAAGATCGAGGATGGCGTCTTTGTCGGACCTCACGTTTGCTTCACGAATGATATGTGGCCGCGTGCCGTCAACCCGGATGGCTCGCTCAAGGCCGTCGATGATTGGGTCTTGAGCGAAACGCTCATTAAGAAGGGTGCTGCGCTTGGTGCAAACTCAACAATTCGCTGTGGCATTACTATCGGTGAATGGGCAATGGTGGGAGCGGGCAGTGTTGTGACGAAAGACGTTCCCCCACACGGGCTTGTTTTGGGCAATCCAGCGCAAATGCGCGGCTTTGTCTGCGCGTGCGGCACAAAACTCGAAGAAGATAACCGTAAGGGAGATACGGTCACGGCAAAATGCCCAAAATGCTCCCGTACCGTTCAAATTTCTGTGCAAGATTGGGAGAGGACAAAATGATTAGCATGGCAAAACCCCAAATTGGGGATGACGAAAAACGCGCTGTAATGGAAGTCTTGGACTCCGGCATGATTGCCCAGGGTCCGCGCGTAAAAGCCTTTGAAGAAGCCTTTGCCAAGATGTGCGGCACAAATCATGCCGTTGCCACGACATCCGGCACAACTGCTTTGCACGTAGCATTGCTTGCGCATGGCATCGGCAAGGGTGACGAAGTCATCACCTCAGCCTTTACATTCATCGCCTCAGCAAATAGTATTTTGTATGTCGGCGCAAAACCCGTGTTCGTGGATATTGACCCGCGCACGTTCAATCTCGATGCATCCAAGATTGAAAATACCATTACGAAGAAGACGAAAGCGATCCTGCCTGTGCATCTTTATGGTCTCTCATGTGACATGGACCCGATCATGAAGATCGCCGAGAAGCACGGATTGACCGTCATTGAAGATGGCTGCCAGAGTCACGGCGCGGAATACAAAGGCCGTAAGGTCGGCTCGTTTGGCACGGGGGCATTCTCGTTCTACCCCACCAAGAACATCACTTCCGGCGAAGGCGGCATGATCACCACCAATGATCCAGTCATTAACGAGAAGTGCCGCGTCATCCGCCAGCATGGCATGCGAAAGCGCTACTATCACGACGAACTTGGCTACAATTTCCGCATGACCGACATCCACGCCGCGATTGGCCTGGCTCAGTTGAAGAAACTGGAGAGATTCAACGCCCAGCGTCAGGAGAATGCCAAATTTCTGAGCGAGAATCTCAAGGGTGTGACTCCGCCGTTCGTGCCCGAAGGGCAAACTCATGTCTTTCATCAGTACACAATTCAAGTGTCCGGTGGGAAGCGGGATGCCCTGCGTGCCTATTTGAATGAGCACGGAGTCGGCTCGGAAGTTTACTATCCGGTTCCAATCCACCAGCAAACTTTCTACGTGAAGGATCTTGGTTACAACCAGAGCCTCGCTGAGACCGAACGGGCATCGCAGGAAGTGCTCTCCCTGCCCGTCCACCCGGCCTTGAGTTCGGCTGACCTTGAAACCATCGTGGCAGCCGTCAATGAGTACATGACCAAATGAATACTGTAATGAAAATTGCTGTGATTGGCGTGGGTTCTATGGGCAAGAATCACGCTCGCGTTTACAGTGAATTGCCCGATGCGGAACTAGTCGCCGTCGTAGATGCAGATCTAAAGACCGCTGAAGCCGTGGCCGGCAACCTTGGCACACGTGCCTACGCGGATTTCCGCAAGATGCTCGTCAAAGAAAAGCCGGAGGCCGTTTCGATCGCCGTCCCGACCGCCATGCACGAGCAGGTCGGCATGGATGCGCTGGAGGCTGGGGCGCACGTTTTGATGGAAAAGCCTATTGCCGCCACGTTGGACGAAGGCAAGCGTCTGATTGAAAAAGCCTGTACCGCCAAACGCCAGTTGATGGTCGGCCACATCGTGCGCTTCAACCCGGCCATGCAGGTGCTCAAGCAGAAACTGGTGGATGGCGACCTGGGCCGCATCTTCCAGGTTTTTTGCCGCCGCGCCGGGCCGTTCCCGGCTCGTATCCGCGACGTGGGTGTGGTCGTGGACCTGGCGCCGCATGATGTGGACGTGATGCGTTTCCTGATCGGCGCGGACCCGGTACGCGTCTATGCCGAGACCGAGCGGCGCATCCACACCGACCACGAGGACCTCGTCTGGGGCCTGCTACGTTTCCCGGATGGCGTGGTCGGCAGCCTGGAGATCAACTGGCTAACACCAACCAAAATCCGCGAAGTGCTGGTGCTTGGGGAACGCGGCCTGTTCCGCCTCGACGATCTAACCCAGGATCTCTACTTCTATGAGAACGCTCAAGTCAATGGTGATCTTTGGTCAGCTCTGAAGACGCTGAAAGGTGTGAGCGAGGGCCATATGATTCGCTATGCAATTCAGCGTTACGAGCCGCTCAAGGCCGAATTGCAGGCCTTTTTAGGCGCGGTAAAAGAAGGCAAGCCGGTGCCGGTCAGCGGTGAGGACGGCCTGAAAGCATTACGCCTGGCGCTGGCATTGGTTGAGTCGGGTCAAAAGCATCAGGTGATCGAGGTCTGAAATGAGTCTAGGTGAATTAAGCAGAAAACTCGAACAAAAAGAAGCCCGCCTGGCCGTCATCGGACTGGGATATGTAGGGCTGCCGGTCACCGCGCTGCTGGCCGAAACCGGATTTGATGTGCTGGGGGTCGAGATCCGTGGTGAACGGGTCGAGAAGATCAATCGCGGCATTTGCCCGATAGAAGGGGTAGAGCCGGGCTTGGCCGACCTGCTGACAAAAGTCATCACTTCCCATAAACTCCTCGCCACGTCAGACTATGCCGACTTGAAAGACCGGGATGTCATCCTGATTGATGTGGAGACGCCGGTGGACGAGCACAACACGCCGCGCTACGAGGCCTTACGCGCTTCGTTGAAAAGCCTGGGTCCTGTCATGAAAGTGGGCGCGCTGGTGATCATCGAGTCTACAGTTGCGCCCCAGACAATGAAGGACGTCGTCCTTCCTCTTCTGGAACAGAGCAGTGGTAAGAAGGTGAATACCGATTTCTATCTGGGCCACTGCCCTGAACGGGTGATGCCCGGAAAATTATTAAAGAATCTGCGCACATTGAGCCGGGTGGTTGGCGGGATGACGCCTGAGACGACCGAGACGATGATCGCCCTCTATCACCATATCGTCCATGCTGATCTGGACGCGGTCGACTGTATTACGGCCGAACTGGTCAAGACTGCCGAGAATGCCTACCGCGATGTGCAGATTGCCTTTGCTAATGAGGTGGCTTTGATTTGTGAGACAGTTGGAGGGGATGTGTGGAAGGTGCGTGAACTGGTCAATAAAAGTCCCTTCCGCCAGATGCACTTGCCCGGGGCTGGGGTGGGCGGTCACTGTATTCCTAAAGATCCGTGGTTATTGGCTTATGGGGTCAAGAATAATAATGTGACGCTGCGCATTATCCCGTCTGTGCGCTGTGAACGATTTCATGCCTTTACATATGGTCGAACTGGTGGAAAAAGCGTTGATAGCCTCAGAAAGAACAATCTCCAGTGCTCGTGTGGTGGTTTTGGGATATGCCTACTTGGAGGATTCCGATGATATGCGTAATAGCCCAAGCATCGTTCTGGTGAAACGCCTTCGTGAACTAGGAACAGAAGTAGTGATTCGTGATCCTTATATTGCTGGCTATAAAGGGGATTTACTTACTTTAGCGATGAATGCAGATGCTATTGTAGTGATGGTAGCCCATCATAATTATAAGATGGTAAAATTATCGGAAATCAGCGCAGTCATGCGAACCCCTTTGCTCATCGATGGCCGGTCAGTCTATACAAGGGAGCAGGCCGAACAGGCCGGTTTAAAATATATAGGATTGGGCAAAGGCTAAACTACTAGGAAGAAAATTATGTATAGCGAGAAGACAATTGGTGTGGTCGTACCGGCCTACAACGAAGAGAAGCTTATCGGTCGGGTGATTGACACCATGCCGATGTTTGTTGATAAGATTGTAATAGTGGATGACTGCAGTAAAGATAATACATCTCTCGTCGTGCAACGCTATGTAGACAAGTACCCTGAACGTCTAGTGCTTATTCGTCATGAAGTAAACCAGGGAGTTGGTGGGGCAATAGCGACAGGCTACAAATGGTGCCGAGACCAAAAAATCGATGCCACTGTAGTTATGGCTGGTGATGCTCAAATGGATCCGAACGACTTGCCGGCGCTCCTGGATCCGGTTGTCAATGACGAGGTTGATTATTCGAAGGGAAACCGGTTGATTTCTGGTGAAGCTTGGAAAAAAATCCCTCGCGTTCGTTATCTGGGCAATGCCATGCTCTCTTTTATGACCAAGATTGCCTCAGGTTATTGGAACATTGCAGACTCCCAGACCGGCTACACTGTAGCAAACCTTAAAGTACTCAAAACGATTGATTTGGATGGCATATACAAGCGTTATGGAATGCCTAACGATATGCTGGTAAAGCTCAATATTTACAACTTCCGCGTCTGTGATGTGGAAATTAAACCGATTTATGGCATTGGTGAAAAGTCAGGTATAAAACCCATCCGCATCATTCCGAAGCTTGCCCGGCAGATGAGCAAGTTCTTTCTCTATCGTATGTTCCAAAAATATATCATCCGCGACTTTCATCCACTTGTCTTCTTTTACTTGTCCGGTTTTATTATGTTCCTAAGTGGCCTGTTTCTAGGTTTGTACTTGTTTTGCTTCCGTATCTTTGTTGGAGCCGTTGAAGCAACCAGTACTATTATGGCTGTTTTTTTATTTATCACCGGGATGCAGTCATTGTTTTTCGCCATGTGGTTTGATATGGATTACAACAAGAATAATTATCGAAGATGAACAGCATCCGATTAGATTGACCAACACAACTTTTCGGCTATCAGGAGTATCTTTATAACAATGAAATTAACTCAAAAAAACGTCATGGTAACTGGCGGCGCTGGTTTTATCGGCAGCCATCTGGTGGATCGCATTGCCCGAGAAAATCCCGCCAACCTGGTTGTGGTGGACAGTTTCTTTCTCGGTCGCGAAGAAAACCTTACAGAGGGGCGTAAGGCATATCCCGATCTAAAGCTTTTCCGCATGGATGCATCCAATTTGGCTGCCATGCTTCAACTTGTCACGTCTGAGAATATCGAAGTGGTTTTTGATCTGGCTATTGTGCCTCTGCCTACCTCTCTGGATTTTCCAACCTGGACCATCGAGACGAACATTGGAATTGCATCCACGTTTTGTGAACTCGCGCGACGTGGCTGTATCCAGACCCTGGTGCATTGTTCTTCATCAGAGGCGTATGGTTCCGCGATCCATGTGCCCATGAATGAAGGGCATCCTCTTGTCCCATGTACCCCTTATGCTGCCAGCAAGGCTGCCTGCGATCATATCATTCTATCTTATCGGGAGACGTACAACATCGATACTGTCATTGTCCGCCCATTTAATAATTTTGGGCCGCGACAGAACCCCGGTAGTTATGCCGGTATTATCCCCATTGTCGTCCGTCGTGTCTTGAATAATATACCAATCGAGATCTTCGACGACGGTGAACAGACGCGGGATTTTATTTTTGTGCGCGATACAGCAGATGCAATGGTGAAGATTTATGAAGAAGAGAGGACACGCGGCCAGGTAATCAACATTGCTTCCGGCCGCGAGACCTCGGTGAATAGCCTGGTCTCGCAATTAACGGCTGTAATGGGTGCGCCGGATCATCCGGTCTTTCACTCTGCAGCGCGTCCTGGCGATGTGCGCCGTCATTGCGGGGATGTGACTCGCTTGAAAGAATTGACGGGTTTTGAGGCTCGAACGATTTCCACTGAAACCCTGGCCGAGACAGTTGAATGGTACCGGAGCATGATGCAATGATGATGCGTCTAAACATTCCGTATACTGACGAACGCGAACTTGAGGAGATTGCCAAGGTCCTGTCCACTGGTTATTTAACGCAGGGACCCAAAACGATCGAATTTGAACAAAAAGTTGCTGATTATATTGGCTGTAAATACGCCTTTGCAATGAGTTCTTGTACTACGGCCTTGCATCTTGCGCTGGTTGTTCTGGATATCAAGCCCGGCGATGAAGTGTTGGTGGCCGATTTTACGTTCCCAGCAACAGCCAACGTCGTTGTGCAACAGGGAGCCACACCTGTTCTTGTGGATATTGATCTGGATACGCTTACGATGAACCAGGACGACATGCGTCGCAAGATCACGCCTCAAACTAAAGCTGTTATTCCAGTTGATGCGTTTGGATGTGCGGCTGACTTTGACCCCATTCTTGAGATAGCGGTTGAGCATAACCTGTCTGTTATCGAAGATGCGGCGACCGCCATCGGTACAAAATACTATGATCGTTATTGCGGCAACCTTTCAACGATGGGATGCTTCAGTTTCCACCCGCGTAAAGTTATTACCACGGGGGAGGGTGGGATGATCACTACCAATGCCCCCGAATTGGCGGAAAAAATCAAATTGTTGCGCAGTCATGGCGGCGTGCGAACCGGGGCCTGGTTCCAATATGAAGCGGCCGGGTTCAATTACCGCTTGAGCGATGTGCTCAGTGCAATTGGTGTGGCACAGATGGAAAAATTGCCTTGGCTTATCGAGCGCAAGCGCCAGTTAGCCATGTCACTTTCTGAACGACTTTCAAATATTACGGGCATTCGTGTCCCGATTGAGCCAAAGTGGGGTGGTCACATCTACCAGTCGTATGTTATTCTTGTGGATGAAAGCCTCAACCGAGACAAAATCGTGGAAGATATGAAGGCGCGCGGCATTGAGACCACACTCGGTACATATGCTTTGCATGACCAACCATTTTTCCAACGTCAATTTGGCTATAAGTCTGGGCAGTTGCCGAATTCCCACGCGGCCTTTAAACGCACAATCACCTTGCCGCTTTATCCGCAGATGAGCGAAAATGATTTAGATCTGATCGCGGATACATTCAAAGTGGTTGTAGCGTTGCAGGCAAATTGATTTCTAAATTCCAGAATGAAAAACATCGTTATTTTTGGCACTGGAGGTAATTGCATTGACATCTTAGATACTTTGCTGGATATCAATGATTCCAAAGGCGAAAATTTATATCAGTGTGTCGGTTTTTTGGACGATGATAAAAGTAAATGGGATAAGTCCTTTCACGGCGTAAAAGTCCTAGGGCCTTTGCAAATGGCGAGGGAATTGAAGGACATATTTTTTGTTTTTGGAATAGGAAGTATGTCCAATTTTTGGAAACGGAGCGAGATCCTGGGGAAAGCGGGAATTGGGGAAGAGCGTTTTGAGACAGTCATTCATCCAACAGCCAGTATTTCAAGAATGGCTCAAGTCGGACGTGGAACGGTGGTCTTTCAGAATGTTACAATCACGTCTGGCGCTGAGATAGGGAGGCACGTCTATATCCTTCCGAATTCCATTATCAGCCATGACGATGTAATTGGCGACTTTACTTGCATTGCTGGCGGCGTGTGCATTTCAGGAAATGTTCGAGTCGGGCAGGGTTGTTACATTGGTACGAATTCTGCCATTAGAGATGGTGTTACCATTGGGGATCATTGTCTGATTGGAATGGGAAGTGTTGTATTGAAGGACATACCTGAAAATAATGTAGTAGTTGGGAGTCCTGCCAGATTTCTTCGCAACACACGGGTTTTATAGTTTTCAAGAGGAATAATGATAGTCATTGTTGATTATGGAATGGGCAATATAGGCTCGATCCTGAACATGCTTAAGAAAGTTGGCGCGCCTGCCGCAAAAATATCATCTGAGATTAAAGATATTGAGCAGGCCGATAAACTCATCTTGCCCGGAGTTGGCGCCTTTGATACTGGTATGCAGCGTCTGCGCGAAAAGAATTTGATTGGTCTATTGAACGAGAAGGTAGTCAAATCAAAGACTCCTACTTTGGGCGTTTGTCTTGGAATGCAATTATTGACGAAGGTCAGCGAGGAGGGTGAGTTACCAGGCCTCGGCTGGATCGATGCGGAAACCATCCGTTTCCGCTTCGACCCGAAGCAGAGCGGGTTAAAGATCCCGCACATGGGCTGGAATACGGTCAAAGTCCAGCGCGAGGGAACGCTTTTCAAGGACATGTATGCCGAGCCGCGTTTCTATTTCGTCCACTCTTTTCATGTTGTCGCTCACAATCCAGAAGATGTGCTGGCCACCACAGAATATGGCTATGATTTTGTTTCCGCCATTCAGCATGGCCACATTGTGGCCGCTCAATTCCATCCCGAAAAGAGCCATAAGTTTGGCATGAAACTGTATAAGAACTTCGTGGAGTATGCCTGATGTTAATGCCGCGGGTGATGCCCTGCCTGCTTCTCAAGAATGGTGCGTTGGTCAAGACAATTAAGTTTAAAGCCCCCGGCTATATCGGTGACCCGATCAATGCCATTCGTATATATAATGAAAAGGAAGTGGATGAGCTAATCTTTCTTGATATTACTGCGACCATTGAGAAGCGCGAGCCTCCATACAAAGTGCTCTCGGAAATTGCCAGCGAATGTTTCATGCCTGTGACGTATGGTGGAGGCGTGCGTGATATAGAGACGATTCGGCGGATACTCAGCCTGGGCATTGAAAAAGTTGCGATTAACAGCCATGCGGTCGAAAACCCGGACTTTGTGCATGCCGCGGCTGATAAATTTGGTAGTTCCACCATTGTGGTTTCCATTGATGCGCGGAGAAAAATGTTTAGCCGTTATGAGGTATTTATTCACGGTGGACGCAAAGGCACGGATCTTGACCCGGTGGAGTTCGCCGTCAAAATGGAGCAAATGGGTGCAGGTGAAATCCTATTGACGGCGATCGATCGCGATGGCACACAAGAAGGTTACGATGTGGATTTGATACGCCGCGTTACCAGCGCGGTGGGAGTACCTGTGATTGCCTGTGGGGGTGCAGGGAAGATAGATGATTTTCGCGTGGCTGTGAAAGAAGGCGGCGCGTCTGCCTGCGCGGCGGGCAGTATGGTAGTTTATTTCGGACGTAATCGCGCCGTGTTGATCACTTTCCCGGAGCGCGAAAAACTGGAAGCCGTTTTGAGTTAGGAGAGATGATGAAAAGGTGTTCTCGTTGTCTTTATGATGAAACAGTTCCAAACATCCATTTTGATGAAAATGGAGTATGCAATTATTGTCATATTCATGATCAGTTAAATCAGGAATATCCGACTGGCGAGGAAGGCAAGCGCCACTTACGGGCACTTGCCGACCAGATCCGCAAGGAGGGTCGTGGCAGGCAATATGACGTGGTTGTTGGTGTCAGCGGAGGCTGCGACTCGTCATATATGCTCTATTTGAGCAAACAACTTGGCCTGCGACCTCTGGCTGTCCATTTTGATAATACTTGGGACTCAACAGTTGCGGTAGAGAATATCCATGATGTTCTGAACAAATTGGATGTGGATCTCTATACTTATGTTGTGGACAATAAGGAATATGATGACATCTACCGTTCTTTTCTTAAGGCAGGTGTGCCGGATACCGAATCGCCGACCGATATCGGCCTGGCGGTAGTGCTGAATATGGCCGCCGAGAAATATCACATCAAGTACATTTTTGAAGGCCATTCTTTTCGCACGGAAGGCATTTCTCCGCTGGGGTGGATTTACATGGATGGCAAGTATATTCAGAGTGTCCAAAAGCAATACGGCACTCTTCCGCTCAAGACTTATCCCAATATGTTGATGCCGAATTTCATCAAATGGACGGCGGTTCTGGGTATTAAGAAAATCCGCCCTTTGTATTACATTGATTACGTAAAGAAAGATGCCATGACTCTCCTGACTCGCGAACTGGGTTGGGAATGGTATGGAGGCCATCATCTCGAAAACCGATTTACCGCTTTCTGGCACACTTACTTTATGCCAAAAAGATATGGCATTGATACACGCCTGCTGGGGCATTCGGCCCTCGTCCGCTCTGGGCAAATCACGCGTGAGCAGGGGCTGGAGATGTTGAGCAAGCCGCAGGAATACGATCCCGAACTGTTCGAGATGGTGAAGAAGCGCCTCGGCTTTTCTGACGAGGAATTTGAACAATTCATGAACTTACCGCGCCGTACATATCGCGATTTCAAGACTTACAAGCAAACCTTCGAGCGTATGCGTCCGTTCTGGTGGCTGATGTACAAATTGAATCGCGTACCGAAGAGTTTTTATATCAAATTCTGTTTCTCAAACCCACAGGCAGATATAACGGTAAAACTTGATTAGAGGTGTAGATTCAATGCGCATTTTTCTTGGCTTGACTGATGTGGCGAATATTACTGCTACTTATGCAAAAGGTTTCAGAGCATTAGGTCATCAAGTGTTTTCCGCTGTATGGAATAAAAGCTACTTCTATCCCGATTCAAAATATGACCTGGTTATTGATAACAGAAATCCTGGCACAAAGTATGGTAATAATTTAACATATCTAAAAATTATAGTTCAAATGGCTCAATTAGCCAGGGCTTTGAATTGTGATTTATTTATCATGTATGCCCCCGCAGTTCTGCCTACCCGTCTTTATTATTCCATTTTGAAGTTGCTGGGCAAAAAGATAATTACCGCATTTTGGGGGAGCGATATTCGTTATTGGTATGCCTTTTCCGAAGAAATGAAATGTTTAGATGTGCAAAACGAAGTATCACCATTTTTTGAGTATGCCAAGAATCGTTCTGGAGGCAGTTATTGGGATAAACTACGTACGGTGAGAGTGGCTGAAAAATATTCTGACTTGATCATCTCTCAACCAGATTGCGCCCAACTGCAAACTCGACCCTATATGAGAGCGAATATTCCTCTGGATTTATCTGATTACGCGTTTCATATTCCTGACCGGTCTGAACCCCTTATTCTTCATGCGCCCAGCGTTCCCGAAGCAAAGGGCACTGATGTCGTTCTACGTGTGGTAGATGAACTTAGAGTGGAAGGAGTACGCTTTCAATTCCGTCTGATTGAAAAAATGCCCAATAAAGAACTGCGCCAGATATTAACCAAATCTGATATTGTGGTAGACGAATTATACGCAACCACTGTTGGAGGTTTATCTGCCGAGTCCATGGCAACAGGCAATGCGGTTCTGGTGAGATATATGCCAGAATATGCGAAAGTACCTGCGGGTTGTCCGGCTATCAACGTCAATATATTTACACTCAAAGAACACCTTCGCCGAGTGATTTTAGATCGTGACTTGCGCAAGCAGTTAGCCATTGCAGGACGACCTTACGTTGCGGCTAACAACGATCATATCAAAGTGTGTCAGGAGTTATTAGATTGGTTAGAACAGAAAAGTACCCTTAATTTTGATTTTTACCCATCCTTCTACAAAAACTTGGCGATACCCGAACAGATTATCCAGGGTGAAAAACGGGATAAGGGGACAAAACGGAAAGAATTCTTTAATATTTTATTTTCAACCGGAACCACAAAGAAAAAATAAGGTTATCGTTTTTAAATGCAAACAAATCAACAGAGAGTTCACCCAGGGTCAAAAATTATCCAACAACTTAAGAAATGGCGATCCATTTTATCCCCCGTCGTGGCAATTATTATCCTGGGTATATTTCTATATTGGATTTGGAACTATCGGGAAATTATCCGATCTACTTTTAACGAAGTGGGTATTCTCCGAATTGTCATTATCGTCCTCCTTATTTGGTTGTCACTCATTTTATCGGTTTTCACTTTCACCATTCTGATCCGTGATAAGGGCTACTCTTTTACTTTTATTGATGGTTATCATTCTTTAAACCTCTCCCAATTGGCATCTATGGTTCCCGGAAAAATATGGGGGTTTGCCGGACTGGCTGCGTTGTTGTGGTCGAAGGGGATATCGAAAGTTGATAGTATTCTCATTATCTTTTTAAATACACTGATCATGTTGTCCGCTTGTACCATAGTTGGAATCTCAGGTCTGATCTCGATACTTGGTTGGGGTTACACAATAATTTGCCTTCTCCCCTTTTTATTTCTTTTAGTAGGGCGCGATTGGCTAGATAAAATCAGACAAAAATATTATCCTGAAAGTTCGCATCTGCCGTCCACATTGGCTTTATTAAAAGTTCTTTTCCTGGGGATTGTTATTTGGATAATTGTATCTTCTTGTTTTACCTGGCTTTTTTACGCTAGCGAGGGGCGCGGAGTCGTTCCTTTTTGGATTGTTACCGGTGCTTATGCAGCAGGGTATTTGGGCGGTTATCTAAGTATACTTGCTCCGTCAGGTCTTGGCGTCAGTGAGGGTTTGGTCACTTTAATCCTTGGTCCTTATATTGGTACCGATAAAATCATGGCAGTTGCTATATCTTTTCGTATAATCCACACCATTGTAATATGGTTTAATATTTTGATAACCATCATTCTTACGTCCATACAGGCAAGAAAAAAAATATAGATTGATAACCTGCCCCCCGAAAAGCGGTCCAAAGAATGCGTTAGTATTAAAAATGAGCGCTGGTCAATGTGCTAAGGAAAAGCTATACAGCAGAACAGATTATCAGCAAGTTACGAGAAGAGGAGGTACTTCTCAGCCAAGGATAGGCGCTTGGGATTGTCTGACGGATGCTGGGGTGGTGAGTGAGCAGACCTGCTCCCGCCTGGGGACTATGTTGGCACTATTTATGTTGACGCCGGTACGGCGGGAATTGCTCTTGTGACCGTTAATGTAAAGTTGGTCAGTATTTTATATGAAGTCCATTTGCCTCTCGTCGTACGTTTAACGCCTGGTAAATACTCTTACTGCAGGCTGTTGCCCCAATTTGAATGGGGCGGCGGCCTTTTTTATGCTATGATTGATGAGTCCACTGCAAAAAGGTCTTTAAACACAACCCCCACAAAACGGGAGCAGGCGGACACAACGTACACAAAGGTTTGAAGATGAAGGCTTTTCCTTCGTGTCCCTTCGTGGCCTTTGTGTTTAGGTGGTTTTTGCAGTGCAGTCATTAATGCAAAAAGACCTCCCGATGCAAATCACAGCCGAATTAACCGAGCGCGAACGCGAGATTCTGCGGTTGCTTGCCAGCGGCGCAAGCAACAAGGACATCGCGCGTCAATTATTCATCAGCGCCAACACGGTCAAGGTGCATCTCCGCAACATCTTTGCCAAAATCGGCGTGACCTCGCGCACCGAAGCCGCTGTATATGCCATCCGCGAAGGATTATCCCAGGCAGCCGATCTACCCGCGGCTATGCGTGCGACCCAAGAGTCACCTGCCGCCATCCCTGCGCCACTTGAGACAAAAAGCAAACCATATTCTCTCTGGATTGCCGCCCTGATAACAGTTCTGTTGGTGGGGCTTGTTACCCTCGTGGTGACAACATACCGATCCCCTACAATTGCGGTTGCAAGTCCTGCGCCTGCCGCGTCCCAGCGCTGGCAAGAGCTGGCCGATCTACCCATTGCCCGCAGTGGACTGGCAGTTGCCGTCTATGAGAATCAGATTTATGCGATTGGGGGCGAAACGGCTCAGGGCGTCACCGGCGTGATGGAGCAATATGATGTGGCGGCCGATACGTGGATCACGCTCACGTCCAAGCCGCTGCCGGTGGCCGATATAAATGCGGCGGTGATCGGGGGACAAATTTACATTCCTGGCGGTCGTCTCGCCTCGGGCGGCGTGACCGACGTTTTCGAGTCCTATGACCCGCGCCGCGATCAGTGGGAAAGACGCGCACCTCTGCCGGTAGCGCTCAGCGGGTATGCGCTGGTCGCATTTGAGGGGAAGCTGTACGTTTTTGGCGGCTGGGACGGTCAAAAATTCCTGGCTTCCGTCTACGAGTACGACTCCGACCAGGACAAGTGGTTCGAGCGAATGCTGATGCCAACCGCGCGGGGTTTCGCCGGTGCGGCCACAGCCGGAGGAAAAATCTATGTGATTGGGGGATATGACGGCAAGGAGGCCCTGGCTGTTAATGAAGAGTATCTACCCGAGCGCGATACCTGGTCACGGCGCGCCCCCCTGCCCGCCGGGCGTTATGCGCTGGGCGTGACCAGCATTGCCGACATTATCTATGTAGTTGGGGGCGAAGGGGGGACAGGCTCTACCCTGCCTCCTTTGCAGTATATTCACCAGCAGGACCAGTGGCAGGAATTCGAGGGGCCACTTTCCGAGAATTGGTCACATCTTGGGGTGGTACCAACCGGAACGCACCTCTATATCTTGGGAGGACGCTTAGGCGGGATTTCCACTGCACAAAACTTATCCTATCAGGCGATTTACACGATTTTGATACCTGTGATTATCAAGTAGAAATAGTATGGTGATGGTTTGAGTTCATTTCAAATAAGCCGGGCTTTCTACTCAAATACAAAGGGAGACCAGATGTCTCCCTTTGTATGGTTATTCAAGAATGTTGGCTTGCCAGGAATTTATGGGGTTGGCATTGCGTTATAGTCTTCCGCTGCGGTGTTAGTGGCCGAGACGTATGTGGCAACGCGACCAATCGCCACGAGTTGGCAACCCGGGGCAGTACAATTGATGGTCACACCGCCGCCATAGCCAGCTGCCGGCGGTTCGGCCATACCAAACCAAGTTAGGCCGGCGCTGGAGGCATTGGAGTTAAATTTCGCGCCAACTGCCAGAGCGCTAGCATAAGTATGGGTGCCAGTGTGTCCAAAGGAATCCGTATATGTAAGGGTAATCGAGCCAGCTGGGATACTGGCAGAGCCGACATTCTGGATGGCGATGTATGTGCGCTGGCGTGATCCATTCGTGTAGTACGCATCGGGAGCCCAGCGCACGTAGGGCAAAGCAAGTTTGGCAACGCCATTGGGCGCGCCGAGGAAGGCAGTGGACAAGCCAGCGCCAAAAGCTTTGCCCACAGCAATAACAGGGGTGGCCGTACTGGTCACAGTAGCGGAACCGACAAATCCAGCAGCTACGGTGTCGCACGCCGAGAAACTGGCCTTTGCACCGACGCCAATGTGCTTTGTGGCAGACAATCCACCGGGATTAAAGGTCACTGTGACATCAGTGGCTGTGGTCAAGCTGGTGTTCTGAACTGCATAGGAAGTTCTCTGGCCGCCATAAATGTCACACAGGGCCGATGGCATGTAGAGAGTGGTGGCGCCAGTTGCAACGCTTTCAAACGCCTTGGCGCCTGTGCCAGTGATATCCAACTCCATCGCACTGCCGACGATCTTACCAGCGCTGGTATCGGCGCGCGTGGCGGTAGCCACGACGGAGCCGTTGAAGCTGGTGCCCAACTGGCTTACGCTATTTGCATCCACGTAGTAGGATGCGCCAGATTCTACGGCTTGATTGATTTCGTGGACCATTATTGCGGAGGTATTATAGAACTTGATGTTGACGTTGTTTAGCTGGCTGTCAATGTTTTGAATAGAAAACTTCGTGTTGGCGTCATAGGTGTTCTTCAATACCGTGGCGATCAGGGCAGTGGCAGCTCCGTCGGAGAACCCATTAGACAGCGGCCGGACAACCACCGTGGTTGAGCTTTGTGGGATTTGCACCAAGGTAGCCAGCAGCGGCTGGTCGGATTGCATGACCGCTGATCCCTGGAATCCGGTGGGGACTTCGCTCTCGATCAGGGTGCCGATGAATAACGATGTGCTTGCACCAGCAGCCAAGCTAGGACGGGTGATCGTAGTCGGTGTGGTTGTGGACGGAGTTGCGTAGAACAGGACTTGCAGGCTGGTGGTCGCAGCCGTTCCCACGTTCTGATAGGTGATGGACGTGGTGAATGTTGTCGAATAGGCCTGAGCCTGGACGTTGCTCGGAGCAAAACCGGCAAACGCCAAGGCCAGGACAACGAAGAGGGTGAACAATTTTACCTTCATGGATAAGCCTCCTTTGGCTAGTAAATTTGGAATCGGAATTCCATTCTTGAACTTGTTTTTATTATACGGTCCTGTCTTACCCAAAACAATACCTCTTAAGAGTTATTTTCGCCTCTCCAATTGCTTTTCTGGGCTGAATGGGTTAGTATTATGTAAAAGTTCCCTTTTGGAGTGAAACGATGAAGATCAAACATTACATTCTTGTCTGGTGTATTCTTCTTCTGTTGGTTACGGCTTGCGGGAGGCAACCAGCGCCTACAATAATTGGTGTCCCTACACCTACCCCTATTCCAAGACCTGAACCTGGAAAGGCAATGGTCACTGGAAAGCTATTCTCGACAACTTCAGACAAACCTCTCCCGAATACGGTTGTATGGCTGGCAGAGGTTGTTCGGCAAGGAGAGCAAGGGGCGTATGTATTGGACAGTGTGTTTAGCCCCGGGGTATATGCAGACGAAAACGGCATATTCGTGATTTCCAACGTTGTTCCGGGGGAATACGTCATCGTGGTTGGGGATCCTGAATCCCGACACGAGATCATCGCCGAAAGCTCAGGAAAGGCCAAGGTGTGGAATATCCCAGCCGACCAGATTTATAACGTTGGCGAGTTGAAGGTCATATTGACCAAGTAGCCAGCGACTGGCGAATGCCTTGGAGCGCGGCCGAGTAGATCCTTTCATGTTCAATTGCGATTGACTTTATTGAAAGCGATTGAACATCTTGGTAGGCGCGATTGGCGAACTCCTGACGGGATTGCGTGTCCCCTAGGGCAACCTGAATCGTCTGGGCCAAAGCGGATGCATCTCCCTGAGGGGCAAGCCAGCCGGTATGCTGATCACGGACTAACTCGCGTGTTCCTGGGATATCCGTAGCCACAACGGCAACCCCAGCAGCCATGCTTTCCATAATCGCAGTAGGAAGCCCTTCCCAGAGCGACGTCGAAACAAATAGATCCAGACAGGCCAGGATTTCCTCGACGTCCGAGCGTGGGCCGGTGAACAGTACCCGATTGGCGATCCCGCGAACGTATGCCTGGTCTTTGAGCATGTCAGCCAATTCACCATCCCCCACGATCAGGAAATAGGCCTGGGGAATTTGCCTCAATACCAAGGCTGCTGCATCTATCAAATAGGTATACCCTTTTTGCTCGGTCAGCCGTCCCACTGTCCCAATCAGTGGCGCATCCATTGGGACGTTCAAGCTCATCCGCTTGGATGCCCAATCCAGGTTGGTACGTTGGAATCTTCGTAGATCGATTGCATTGTAAACGCACTGAGCACGCCGTTTTAGCAGTTTTGCCAGAGGTCGCAGGTTGAGATTCGCAGTGATTGCCTGACTGACCCCGATTTCTGTGTTGAATAGTAGAGGATACAAGAAGTTTGTCAGCAGTAATCGCCGCAGGGGCCTCTTTCGCCATTCGCGTTGAAACCCATAATGTACGGAACGTAGAATGATTGACCGCCTAGGGTGCAGATTAAGCATCAGAACAGCAACATCGGTGAACTCCGAATGGCTGTGAATGATGTCTGCGTTGTACTGAGACTGCCAATTCCACAAAAACCGAATGGAATTCCAAAAACTGCGATAAGGATGCTGTTCGTCCCATTTACTTGCATAAAAAGCCGGGATACCTTCGGCGTTTAACTGCATCAGCCACTTCTCTTCCTGGGACGTGCCGCGGTCGAATAACCCACACAAATAGACATCGAATTGATGGCGGTCAAGGGCTCTACATAGTTCGATTCCAAAGCGCCCAATGCCGCCGCCTCTGCCCCCCACTTGAAACCCGTAGATCAATTCAAGTACTCGTATGCGTTGGCTCATTTTGCGCCTTTTTGTATCCCATTTCCGGCCGGTTTGAGTTGGTATAGGATCCATATTGAACATGCCAGGATAGCAAGCAGTAGTAACGTGATCGAACTGCTTTGCAGCCTCAGCCAGACCGTTATGAACCCTGTAGATGTTTCCTGCTCGATGATGTTTACACCTCGGGCGGGCAGGGTCATTACGATGATGGTCAATCCCGCTAGCGCTGCAAGCAGCCAGCGCTGCCATGGACATGACCCATCGGTCTGGATCAACCACTCGGCAATCAGGGCGATCAACAAGATCGTCACAAAAGTATCGTATGCCCGGTGATAGGCAACTAGCAAAGTCCACAGCATCAGGATGGTGAACAGTGTTTGCCGAACGAGTGGGTGTGATGCTGGCAACGATTGTATTTTCCTTATATGTAGCCAATAGCCAAGAGAACCTGCTGTAGCCAGGGAGAGTGAAATAACTGCTACCCAACCGGCCAAACTGCCTGCCGGAAACAGGGTTGCCAAATGAATGCCGGGCAGATCGGTGTGGAGTTGAAAGATTCGAACGTATGCATCGAGGATACTGACGATGGGTTGGCGGGTCATTGCCGACAGGATGAGTATGGCGACAGCCTGGATAGCTAGTCCAATAATGATTTGGCGGTACTTGCGTTCTATCAGGAAGAGTATCAACACTGGCAGTGCTAACGAATACTTCGACAACGCCAATCCCAGAGCGATTCCGGCGTAAAGCCAGTGCTGTTCTGCCAGGATTGCCAGAAGCATCGCCGCAAAGATCAACAGGCTGGTTTGACCATTCCCGGCAATGTTGCGGGTCCCAAATAATCCTATAAATATAAAACCGAATAATAGTTTGTCCGTGGCAGGTCTCATATTCAACGCTGGAAATAGTCGTAAGGCCCAAAATGGAATTGCCAGAATTAGTACCAGGTTGCAGGCCATCCACAGAGTTTTAGCTGTGGGCCAGGAGAAGAGCGAAAAAACAGTCAGCAACTCCACTATCGGCGCCGTATTAGCGGGTACACGAGCCAAGCCGGGTTGGGCAATGGGCAAATTTCGCGCAACCTGTCCATCCAGGTATGTTATGGGGATTTGGGGCACTTGATTGTTGATGAAGGCGTTGTAGGGATCGGTACCCTGGCGGATGAATTGCCCTGCATACCAGTAGGAGTGAAAGTCAATAGCTCCTGATGGGTTGAGGGTCTTGGTCACAATATATGTGAGCGAAAAGCCAGCCAGGATAGCGAAGACGAATAATGGGAGGTATCGAAAGGGTTTCATAAGATGGATTCTTGCAGCGCCATTAGTGGTGGGATAACGATGCGAAATCTGAAGCGATGTATGCTCCGGCCTGCTCGGCTTCTTGCGCCAGGTCGGCAACTCTAGCCTGGATGTGGTGTCGAATTATATACCGTTCCTGCCATAAGCTAGTGAGCTTGGCAACAAGCGCTTCGCCAGTAATCTGCTCGATGTCAATCACCCAGTTTTCAAGTCCCATCATTTGCATGATACCTTGAGTTTTATATCGATAAGCAATGGCTACTACCGGAACACCCCCACTCAAGGCGAAGATATTGGAGTGCATGCGAGTCCCGATAAATATATCCATCAGTCCATAGGCTGTTCTGAGTAGCTCGGGAGTGGTAAGTCGCTCGATGAAAACCACCCGGTTGCTTTCCTCTCGAATACGCTCAACAACCCGCCGTGTTGGAATGCGGTCATCGTTTACCAGTGTACTACTGCACACCTGCGAAAAAAAGATCACTTTTCCGTTCGTGGTCTCAAGAAAATAATTTGCTGCTGTGAATAATGCACCCTCGTAGCATTTCTGTATCTCAGATTGAGCAGTTTGAGCGCCCCAATTGATGACTGTAAGGCCTAATAGTGGTTGGTCTTGCTCGGTGTCTATGCCGAAGGTGCGTAGCCATGCTTTGGTTTCCTCGACTGATTCACCCTGGAAAGTAAAGGCCAAGTCAGGTACCAAGCGGCAATGTGAATTGGTTACACCAACCTTTTGTATTTCTTTGAGCGATATCGGTTCGCGCACCATCACCAAGCGGGCACGGTTAAGAATCCACTTGACCAGTTTCTGATCCCGTACGCGGCGAAGTGGCCCGATGGATTGGGGAAATAAGTAAAGTGGCTTACCGGCCAGCATGGCGTAGGTCATCGTATAGGCAATAATCAAAAAGGTTAGCCCGGCTTTGCCTGAACTATACATGAAATTTCCCGGCGCGCTGGCTACCAGGTCAGCCTCGAAATACACCTGCAAGGACCTTTTTTGGGCCTGCGTTAGCCCGAAAAAGTAAGGGCAGTTAAACAACCGATAGGTGAGCACAGCCCACAGGCTGGCTAGCAATAACTGAAATATGGTAACGTATCGCCATCGCATGCCACCTGCCTCAGAAGGCGTATGCATCCAATACAGGAACGAGCCAACCTTCGACTCCCCCCCAAGGTGACTTTCGGGTTCGTTCATCGCGAGTGTGATGCAACTCCCTGAAAAGCTACTCTCAAGTTGTTGGATGGCGGCCTTAGTTAGAGCAGCATCTCCGCTGTTCCGTGATGAATGCAGGTTGATGATGAGAATTTTGATGGGGCGTTGTGAAAAGTTGAAAGAATGGTTCATGTTTCTTCAATTGGGGGACTGTTTCGCCCTTGGATATGTGACCTTTAACCGCCCGCTTTCCGCAATGACCATGTATCCAGCCAATAGAACCGTCTCGCTGGCAACATATACCCAGGCGACGCCAGTGATACCGTAGCTGTGAATGACGAGCAGATTGAGCAGCACATTGATGGCTGCGGCTATCCCTTGAACGACCACGCGCTGACCTTGGCCGCCCGTTGCAATGATAACTGCCGCCGATGCATAACTGCATGACTTGACGAAGAGAATCGCGCCCAAGATAACCAGTATCTCTCCGGAAACGGCAAACTCTGGCCCTAAAACCAGCCTAGTGATTCCAGGCCCCAGAAGGCTAGTCCCCAGCCACAGAACCGCGCCAATGCCGGCCAAGGAAAGATTGGTCTGCCGGATGGCTCTGGATAGGCGCTGGCTTCTCTCGGCCACCAGTTGGCTGATCACTGGTGTCATCACCAAATACACAGCCGAAGGGATAACAAACATGGCGCGAAGGATGCTGGAAGCAGGTGAGTAGAAGCCGGCTGCTTGTTTGCCGAGCACCATGGCCACAATTGTTATATCGGCTTGTGTGTAAATCAGGAGCAAAGCATCAGAAAATGCAAACTGCAAAATACGATTTAGCGTCATTCGTACAGTATTGCGGTCCGAAGAAAGCGGTGATATCTTACTAAACCAAAACAATCCACCCACAGTCGCCAGACAAGCAATCAACAGCCGGACCAGCACATAGATCATCGGGTCTTTCTGTTGAGTGAAGACCAAGCCGAGGGTGCTGATTAACAGACTCAGCGATGATGAAACTGCCAACGCTACGGTTGCCTGGTTCTGTAAAGAAATATTAAAGCTGTAAGTCACAGTGCTGAGGGCCGCCTCCAGCCAGGTTGCCAGCGCGCTCAGGTACAGCAGATGGGGCGGGTAAGTCTGAGGGTCGAGAAATCGTGATGTAATGAATAAACCGATGAGCCATACAAGCCCCAACGTGGTTTTGATGGTGAAGTTGCTGCCAACAAGCTTCCCCAGGGGAACTTCCCCACGACGTCCCTCATGCAGCAACCAGGTATCCATACCCAGATTGAAGACAATGGATGTCATCTTGGTCAGCGCGAAACAAGCAGAGTACTGGCCAAAGGAATCTATTCCCAAAGGCCGGGCGGCAAATAATATGCTTAACGCCGTTGCCACCTGTCCGATAGACGTGCCCGAAAACAGCAACAGGATGTTGGTGATAATCTGCTTTTTGGATATGGGGATGTTCATGAGATGATTGCGCTCAAGGTAAAAGCTTCAAATATACCTTTTCCATTTCCTTTGCCAGAGCTTTCCAATCAAAAGACCGGGCACGCTCATACCCGTTTCGCCGTATTTCATCAGCAAGCGCAGGGTCTTTCAAAACTTGAAGAATGACATTGGCCAGCGAGGCGGCATCTCCCGGCTTGGCTAACAATCCTGCTGGCGGTTGCTCGAGGAGGCTGCGACGGTCACCGACATCTGCGGTCACGAAAGGTATTCCAGCCCCCCAGCTTTCGAAGAGTTTGATGGGGAAACGGCTACGTGCCACGGGGTTGTCGTAAACTGGATCAACCGAGACATCTGCCAGACGATAATAACAATTGACTTGTGCTGCTGGTACACGCCCGCAAAAGACGGTTGCCGCACTTATTCCTAAAGCCTGCGCATATTCTTGAAGTTGTCCGTATTTCTCTCCGCCGCCCACAATGAGCAAGACGGCTTCTGGAATTTCTTGTAAGACTTGTTGGAAGGCTTTCATTAGCAAATCTACCGCGTGGGCATGCGCAGTTAAGGTACCGATGAATGCCACGACGCGTTTATCCAGTAAGCCAAGGGATGAGCGTAGGGTTGACAACTCGGCCTCGTCCACAAAGCCAAAACGTTCATAATCCATACCATTGGGCAGATAAGCAATTTTCTCGCGCGGAACTCCCAGTGACAACAAACGATCGCGTAAGAAAGTCGCGTGGGTAGTGATGTGATCAGCCAGGCGCGGCATACTATTTTCGAAGAAGGCTATAATCGATCGCTGCCATACACCACCAAAACGGTTAGTGCCAGCTTCATAGTCAGAGCAATCCAGTATAAGACGCCGTCTCCGGATATATTTCGCTGCCAATCCTGCTATACTGTTCATAGGGTGTGGCTTGGCAACATGCACAATGTCAGCGGGAATCCGTAATGCGGCCTGGGTTAATGCCCAAGTGGCATACGCCGAGATCAAGATCAGACGGCCAGGACTGAAATACCGCTTCAGGCTTCCTGCTTTTTGTACGTGCATCTGGCCTACGTAATAGATTTCGACTCCATCCCGTGTAAAATGAGTATTTTCCAGCGCTTGATAATTGCCGTGCAAAGCAGCGATACTAACTTGGTGCCCCAACCGAACCAATTCACGTGCCAGTGGGAAAAAGCGACCCGTGCCCGTCGGACTTTCCAAATCTTGGGTGAGTAGATACAGTATTTTCATTGAGACAACAATTCATTCAGATGGGATGTAAAGATCTGGCCGACAAGGTTCACATCATACTTGTCGTAAAAAATACGATAGCCGTTTTGCCCTAAACGCCGGCACAAATCTGGATTACCCTTTAAAGTTCTGATAGCCTCAACCAAGGATATGGGGTTTTCACGCTCACACAGGTAAACCTGTTCGCCGTGGATCAGCGCCTGCCGTACGGCAGGGGAGTCCCCGGTGATGACCGGCTTCGCCATTGCCAGCCCCTCGTAGATTTTGTTCTGCACCGTCATCAGCGACTGCGGGGTGGCGCCAAAAACTCCCAGGCAGACATCCGCCTGTGCCACCCGCTTCACCAGTTCGGCTTTTTCCAGCCACTCCACGAAGGTGACATTGTTCAGATGGTAACGATTGGCGATTTCCTGCGCTTTTTCGCGTTCCGGCCCATCGCCGATGAATTCAAATTGGATGGATGGATCGTCTGCAAGCAGTCGGGCAGCTTCGACGATGTGCTCGACGCCGTGATTGCGGATGAACGTCCCATAGTAGATCACGTGGAAGGCGCGGCTTTCTGGCATTGGGGAGGGGAGGGGGTGAAAGACGCGGTCATCTGCACCGGTGGGAACCAGCCGGAATCGCTGCGTGGGGACACCATGCGTTTTCCCGAACCACGTGGCGTATTCGGACGTATCGAGGATGAGTAAATCGGGCAAGCGGCAGGCGGCCCATTCCAGGCGGCGCAACAGTCCAATTGTGAACCGGCTGCGTTTTTCCAATCCCCGTTCAAGGGCAACCAGGTAGATGGACATGAAAATATCCCATACCAGCGGCTTGCAGCGCAGCCAACTCAACAGCCGCGCCAGGAACACGTCTAATTGACCGGGATAGCCGACTACCAGCACGTCGTAATCGCCCACCTGCCGGTAGCGCTGGATCAGGCGGGCGTACACGCCGAGCACCCGCCACCAAAAACCAGGTCGCAGCCAACCACCGCTGGCAGTTTGCACGCGGTCTTCCACACCATGCCACAATGTTTCGTGGCATTCAATCACCTCGACCCCGTTGCGGCGAAGGCCTTCGATCATGATTTGGTTGCGGGTGTAATTAGCCCGGTATGTCCCAAAATAACAGACACGCATCTACGGTGTCTCCTCAGGCAATAGCAGAGTGATCTGTCTCTCACCCTGGATAATCTCCAGGCTTCCCGGTATGAGATTAACCTCCGCCCCGACCCACTCTCGGGTCAGGAATACGGTGACCAGCGCAACGTGGCCCGCTGCCTCGAATTGTACCCCATCTTCAATCGGCTGAATATTACCCGCCAGGGGGATCAACATCATCTCGGCGGGATTTTCACCCGGCCGCAGACGGATGCGCGTCCCCTGGACTTCTGCGCCTTCGGGGAGATGCCAGATCAGCGCCGCGGGGGACGCGTCCGGCCCGCGGCCATCGTCCACCACCACGATGGGGCCACCATGGTAGAAATATATCGTCCGGCGGTGCGTCCAGCCGCGCCAGCCCTCGATAATGGTGGTGCTGGTGTCCATTTCTGAGCCGGTCTCGAAATTCTCCACGGTGGCGTAGTAGGGCGGGTCCTGTGCCCACGACCCGCCGATGCCAGTCAGCATGTACACCACGGCGCTCAGACCGGTGCGGGCCACCACCAATCCGTTGAGATTCTCGCGTGGGATGCGCTTGTCGCGAAACAGGCTGCGTCCGGTGGGCAGCCAGCGGAAGGTCTCGCCGCTCAGTTCTTCGTCAGCCAGCGGGCCATCCTGGTAGACCAGCACAACGGCGTTGGTAGCCTTGTAGCGGTGCCAGCCGGTAAAGCGCAAGTTGAGCAGCAGGTAGGCAGAATCTTCTGCCCAGCCGTCGCGGAAGACGATCTTATCCGGGGCGAGCGGCCCCTTTTGGGTCGGGAGACCCGAATCGGCGTAAATCAGGCACGACCCCTGGGTGGGGGAGTGTCCCACAAGGTCGGCTGCCGCCTCCAATCCCGGTTGTGCTCCGGCGTACATCCCCTGGGATTCGAGATAATCCACCGTTCTCCCGGCGACCCACAGGTAGCGGTCATCCCCGGTTAATTCCGTTCCCAGGTAAGCAATTCCGTCCAACGAGGCCGATCCGGTGTGGTTGTATTTCAGCGGCGCGCCGTCGGGCAGGGCTTGCAGTAGCAGCCATTCGAACGAGCGTTGAAGGTTGCCCTGTGGCGTGTCCCCAGTATATAGGGATTGGAAGTAGGCGTTATCGAGCCATTCGGGCTGGTATACGGCGGCATCGTCGGTGACGCGGGAGCGAGCCGCCCAGCCGCGCGGGTTGGCGTTGAGGTAAGCCCGGTTGCGCGGCGAGAGCGTCGGGTCGGCCAGTCCGGTCGTTTCGAGCAGCGCCAGCAGGCCGGCGCCGTTCTCCTGGTTTTCGTAGGGACCAGCCGGCCGTTGGCTGAACGCCAGGGCATACATCCAATCCACCCATTCAACGGTCAGCGCCCTCCGATTGATAGCGGCGAACCACTGGCGGATGGTCTCGTCTTCGGCGGTGGTAAACAGGCCGGGGGAGGCTGCCCGCGCCCGGGAATAGTAATACAGTCGTAAGGCGGCGTCATGTTGTATGGATTTGACGCTGTTCGCCGGGCCGCTGAAAAGTCCCTGGCGGGCCTCGGCGAGCAGGCTATCATGGAAGATCTGTGCCCAACGCGCCTCCCCGCTGCCAAGCGCCAACATGCCGTATTCAGGCGTGCTCTTGTAGGGGTTGGCCTCGATCCGCGCCAGCAGGCGGCGGAACGTGTCATGACCGTCGTAGGTCTGCGGGTCAGGGGCAGCCTCTCCGCACAGGAAGGGGGTTTCGGCCGAGATACCGGGGTAGGGCGGGGCTTGGGTGGAGTAAAAACTGCGCTGGTAATTGTGCATAGCCATTATCGAAAACGCTGCGGCAGTTAGCAGGCCAGCCAGAGCCAACCAGCGGGAGTCAAAACATAAGACAATTTGACGGCTTGTTCTACCGGCTTTCTTCTCCACCCTCTCCGTTTCGGAGAGGGGTATCCGGGGAAAGCGGACCAATAACCAGCCCCACACTCCCCTCAACACCAGCCAGTACCCTGCCAGCGCCAGCGCTTGCAGGACAACGAAAAACTCCTCATCGGCAAAATGGGATTCGATTTGAGCGAGGATGGCCGTCAATCCCCCACAGGCGAGGGCGAGAATGATATGGATGAGCCAGCGGGTCAATGTAGACCTGGCCCCCACAGCACCTCTTCCCAACCCGGGAATGGGGGAGGCAGGACGCAGGTTTTCGAATGAGGCAGCCAATACCTCATCCAGATTCAGCAATATGGCAAACACGAAAATCATCGTCCCCCACGCGGCTGCCGTCGCGGCGGTTAGGGCGTAGGCGAGTACCACGACAACACCCAGCCCTGCCAGGATTGTGCCGCGCCAGGGCAGATTCCAGTGAGTTCGCCCGATCCGGCGCGGTCTGGCGGCCCAGGCAGCAGCCAGGACAGTCCCGCAGAAGATAACGGGCAACAGCCATGCCCAGGGGAAGCGAACACCTGCCTGTCCCATCGCTCTCAACGCCACCCCAACCAGAATGACGCCCACCGTTCCCCCGATCAATCCAATCCACTGCCCACGGCGAATATGCCTCACGACTCATCCTCACTTTTCATCATTTATGGGCAAATACCTGCTTTCAGCGCAAACACATACACCCGATCTTGATGGTAGAGCAAGCTATAGTCCTGGCTGTCGAGAAGTTCATCAGGTGAAAATAACTGTGTGACGCCGAAGCCTACTTTGCCTTGCCCTTGACCGATGTAGACGTGGGTGACGCCCTCGCCGCATAACAGATGTACACCCTCCGGCGAATCCAGCGAGATGGTTCCCAGTCTATTCACCAAAGCGACCATGCGTTGGGTATAGTCGGGTTGGATGGGAGACTCGTTCCAGATAGCGTACTGTGGCGGCATGGTGTTTTGACGGTGGGCCAGAAGTGGTATCCACCAGCCGGCATCACTGCCGACAATCGTCGTACCGCCGTAAATGCCATACCCCTCGACCAGAAAATGGGCGTCGTCCGGCAGGTGTTCTCGTATCCACGCCATAGCACGAGTATCAGGCCGGGTGACATAGGCAAAGGTGGCGGGTATGGCGGTGTTACGTTGGCCCAACGCGCCCAAGATGGCAACCACAAATACAGCAACTGCCACGAGGATCTGTCGTATCCTCCCACTCCCCGGCCCGGCGATTTCAGCGATCATCCACCCAACCACCAGCCCAATCGGGATGTACAGGGCAATCAGGATGGCAAAGGTTTGCATCATGTTGGCCCCAGGCAGGCGAATCAACCCGCCGGCGATCACAGCGGATAGAAGCGCCACCCATAAGCCCTGTGCCGCCACCATCCAGCGTTTTCGAACCAGGCTCCACGCCAGCCCGGCCAGGGCCACGACCACCAGCGTCTCAGGCATATATGCGAAAAGACTACGCCATGCCTGGTAATCAGCCCGCACCGCATCTATGGGCGCCCCGCTGGTTACCCCGGCTTCCACTGCGCCCGCCAAATTGCTCCCAAACAGCCGCAGCCCCCAGGGGAGGAAAAGTAATCCTGCGAGCACGGCCACCGCCAGCAGAATGCCCAGTTTGCGCGCCCAAACTCGCCCATCGCGCCGCCACTCTGGAATGCCCCACCCGGCCAGCAGTGCCAGCATGAACGTAGCGTAATAGAACGGCATGCGGTAGTAGGTCAGCATCATCCCGGCCAGGGCGAGGGCGGATAAGCCGATGGCTGCTCCCCTCCCTTGTTCGGCGCTTTTCCGAACGGGGGAGGGGCTGGAGGTGGGGGTTAACGCTTCCCACACCAGCCACAACGCCACCGGCAAAATAGTCTGTCCTGCCAGTTGGGCGTATCGCCCCCAGTTAACATAGAATGCTGGCATCGGTGAGAGCAGCCCGGCGACCAGCACCGCGCCGACCCCCGCCCAACGCTTGCCTTTGGTGATACGCACCGCCAGCGGGTAGAGAGCAAGCACAGCCAGCCCGTTGACGATTTGCCCGACGATGAGCGTCGCCTTGACGCTGCCCAGCCCGGTGAGCCAGGCGAACAACGCGGCAAAGGACGGGAAGCCAAACTGAACGGTGAGGCTGTTATATGGCGCATAGGGTACCCAGGATTTGAACAGACCGCCGTTGTCCAACATCAGTTGCGCCATCACAGTATGCTGCACCGAATCGCCCCACATGGGCACATCCAGCGAGCGGATGACCCAGAAGCGCGTCGCAAAGATGAGCGCGAGGATGGCGAATAACGTCAAGTCGGGCAAGACTAGTCTCAAGTTGCAGGTTACAGAGCCTGCCCTGAGCTTGTCGAAGGGTTGCAGGTTCCATATTTTCGACCTTCCAACCTTCCAACCTGCAACATACCGCCATAGGATGATCCCCAATCCAATGAGCGCAGGCAGCCAGGCATAGAGCGGACCCAGGTGCAGGCCGATCATATCTGTCCACAAGAAGAGCAATGGGTACAGCGCCAGGCTCATGCCGGCGGATAAACCCAGCCTCTCGCCCCACGCAAGGGCGTCCCAGTCCGGCCAGAGTAGCGCCAGCAGAGCCCAGCCCGGCAGGATAAAAAGAAAAATGGCTGCACCCAGAATGCCCAACCAACTTCCCGCCTGAGCCAATAATCCCAGGAACAATTGTCCGGGTTCGTAGACCAGGCGAAAGGTCATCTGTGCATCCAGGGGACTCTCGTTTTGGTATAAGGCCCCCTCCAGATAGGTATCGCCAGGGGCAGTGTCCACCCGTACCCGGCCAGTTCCTTGAAGTTCCAGGAGCAAATAGTAATCTTTCCGGCGCGAATCGTTTTGCGGCGGGAAGGGAAAGCGAACCCAACCGGGCGCGGTAATGGACTGCACGGCCAGAGCGCTGACCGCCAGGTCTGTGGACGATTGAGGGTCTGCGCGCAAGTGCAGTTGAATCTCGCCGGTTCCCGCAGTTTCTGGCCCGAGAAAAATCTCTATTCCCTGCAAGCCGCGATCACGCGCCAGCAGAGTCTGCCCAACGCTTTGCCCGGCCTGCAAAACAACCTGCGTAGAGGCTGTGCCCGGCTGTCCATCCTTCACAAACGGCGCGTAAGCGACCAAGCCCAATAGCAAAAGTAAAACGGTTAATCGTCTCATAGAAGAGCATCCCAGACCTGACAGGTTTCAGATGTCATTTTTTACTTGTAAAATGTGGAGGCGATACACGGGGCAGTTACTCCAATCCGAGTCGTCGTACCACATCTTCAAACGGTTCGCCGCGTTCACCTGCGGCGACTGCCTTCTTCTGATGTAAAAGTCTTTGGCGGACAGACTTTCTGATCTCCAATCCTTCATCGGGGTCGCCAAGCAGTTCGAGCAACTTCTGCTCGACGGTCATTGCGATGATATCTTTCAGTTCGTCCTTACTCATTTGGGCAACCGTAACACTTACTTCATTCTTCTTTCTCTCTTTGGGTGAAAGTGATTCCGAGTATATCACGCAAGATGACCGGTTGTTAACTTCGTAGGTTGTCGGAGGACTGAAGGGCAGTGTTTTAGATGACAGACCTGACAGGTTTCCACATGACGCGTGTCCATCGTGTTGCTCGAGTGGACGAAGACGCGAGTCGGGCGTGGTTTCTCGTAAACCTGTCAGGTTTGCGTGGTCTTGGTTTTTCCATTGACAACCTCAGTCATACACATTAGAATGTTGAATATAATCAACATTCTAATGTGGAGCATAATGATGAAAACCATTCAAATGACTATTGACGAAGAACTGCTGACGCGGGTAGATCAGGCGACCCAATTCTTGGGTATGGCGCGCTCAGCCTTCATCCGGCAGTCGCTGGAGCTTGCCTTGCGAAACCAGGATATTGCCGAAATGGAACGTAAACAGATCTCTGGATACCAGCAGCAACCTGTCAATGCCGGTGAATTCGACGTTTGGGAAAACGAGCAGGCTTGGGGGACAACATGAAGCGTGGTGAAGTGCGCTGGTATGAATTCGAGCCACCCGACAAACGCCGTCCGGTGTTGGCACTGACACGCGACTCGGTAATCCCCTATCTCAACGAAATCACGGTAGCGCCTATCACCTCCACCATCCGGGGGATTCCTTCGGAGGTGGTTTTGGGGTTGGATGACGGAATGCCTCAAGATTGTGCGGTTAATTTTGACCACATTCAAACCGTCCCCAAGCGTAAGATTGGCCGTCTGATCGCGACCCTGTCAACAGAGAAACTGAGCCGAGCGACGCAGGCGATAGCCTTTGCGCTGGGGTTGGATGAACTTCTCAAGAAATAAGCCGTTGGCCTGCCCACCTCGCCATACTTGATGCTCAAGTCGTTGCGCGAATCCGCCCGCGCTCGGATTGGCTCGCCGCAGCGGTTTCACTGCACGGCGCGCACAACCCCGCTGTTTCCGGCGATGCTGACTGCGCCTGCCAAAACCGCAACAAATCGGGCAAATTTCGTAAACATTTTGGATTCTCCTTTTGGCGAATTGCAGATTCCACAGGGCGCTCGTGGGCGCATTGACCCATCTCGGCTAATTGAGTCTCACTATGCAGCAGTTAATGCCAGAAAGCAATCCTGCCTGGGCGCTTCACTTATGCAAAACGTCCCGCGACATTCATGCCGCCTTGCAAGTGAGAATCAAAAGGGTGTGTTTCAGTTCAGTTGACCTATCCCCCCTGCCCCCCTTTCCTACAAGGACAGGGGGAAGCGCTCCCCTTCCATAATAGGGAAGGGGCTGGGGGTTAGGTCGGGCTGGATCATTTTTAACTCATTGGAAACACACCCGAATCAAAAGTGGGCGCAGGATACCAACCTGCGCCTACTTTATCCATAGTTTCTCGGCATTGGACGCCGCCGACGGCGCTCATCGCATGATCAGAGGCAGGAAGATGGATGTACTGCCTTCGCAGATGTACCCGATGCATAAAGCGCTCGAGGCGCCGCCTCCGCTTTGACCAATCATTCCGCCAAAAGCGCCCTCGAGCTGATAGCTGGCGGACGACATAACCCCGCCAGGCGCTTGGGCGCTACTCAAGGTGTTACGCTGGATGCGAAACGAACTCGATGATAGGATGGCGGCGCTGACAGCGGTGACCGTGAAAGCCAGGACGAGTATGAGGATCACCACGGAGGAGATCCACTTTGTGTGGTTCTTCATTGCTCACTTCCTTTCTCACTGCACGTGACGGCCCCTGGCTAGTACAGCGTCACCATGATGTTGCCACTTCGGCCGGCCCCCGTCTCGTCAAAGCGGTAGCAGTTAAGCTTGTTATGATCAGCATTCAGGATGCAACTGGCAAAGCGAGGCGCAGCAGCCACTGGCATAGCAATCCAGTAACGATTGCTTATGTCGAAGCCAAAGTCCAGAGTGCACAGCCCGGCTGCTGCCCCATTGGCGATGGTGACTGCCCCCCCGGTCACATTGTTGAAGGAGCGAGAGACTGTCGCCCCTATGGAGGAACAATTAGCAGCGACGGCAGCCTTCACCAGGCCGTCGCCAGTTGCACTCTGGGATACGTCGCCATTACCGCGAACACTGAAGACACGATACGCATCAGTACAATTCGCGCCGGCGCAAGCGCGGATGACTTCAGAATCGTCGGCATCCAGAATGCTAACGGCCAGTCCAGTTGCACCAGGACTGCCGGGATCACTGCTGACATAACCATTGCCTACGGTAAGCGCGCCGCGCCCGGGAGCACCGGCAATGAGAGGCGCAACGTCATCCACCGTCGGCCCCGCTGAGACAACTGCCCCGCCAACCAAAGTATAGGCGTAGGGTGTGCCGAGCAGTTTCTGCCGTGGGCTTAATAGCTCACCATTGATGGTGAGTTCCACCCAGAGCGGTCGAGAGAAGAGAGCCGGGTCGAGATTGTCGGCTTCTGATACCAGGTCGGGGATGGCAATGTTCAATATGCCATTGGTAACAGTTACCGTCTGGGTATCCGAGTAAATCGAAGTTCCAGCGGTTAGGGCGTCCCAGAACTCGACTTTTACCGTGTAGTTCCCGTTTGCCACAGGGATTCCGCCGGGACCGGTTAAAACCGCCTGGTAGCCTAATTGCCGGTCTGGGCCACAGGCGGCCAGCAATAAAGCAACCCCAATACAGATAGACAAAACGAGCAAACCTCTTTTTTTCATTTTGGATTTCTCCTTTCGCTGAATAGCAGGTTCCACAGAGTACCTGTGGGTGCATATTGACCCATCTCGGCCAACTTAATTTCATTATATAACGGTTAGTGTCAGAAAGCAATCAACCTTTGGTAACAATCTTGCTCTGCTCCCCGTTAGGCAAGGAAATTGCTTATCCTATGAGTACGATGTCATGCCTCGCAGAGACATGATTCATAGTGAGAATCAAAAGTGGGCGCAGGGTTACCGACCTGCGTCCACTTTACCAACAATTTCAGGTTCGCGGAGTGGATAGGCCAGCGCTAGCGTTTGATGAGCGGCAAAAAGATCTGGAATGGCTGCCAGGCGATCTTCAGGTCTGGCAATTCATAATCTTCTTCCTGAAGATAACCGACGAACCCTAGACCTGCGCTGTTGAGTGACAGGGCAGCTTGAGCACCAGTGGCGACTTCAGTCACCCAAACACCGTCAATTTTTTGTGCTATCCATCCAGGATCGGGAATACCAACGCGTGCATTGGGATAGGCAACATAAAGGAAAACTGGTGCTAAATCTTCCGGATCGTCGTTGTAAGCAATCACGGAGTACCCTTGGGGGTCGATAGCGATGGAGTAGGATGGAGTATACCAAGATGCGAGATCGCCCAAGATTGCGACATCCGTGCATTTCCACCTTAGAGCGGTTGCACCATACCTGTTTAAATCCGACCCACAATTACCTCCACTGCCGACATATTCGGCATGTTTTAAGGTAACCTCGATTAATGTATCATCATAGGTGAATACGATGCCTCGGTCAGATCCTGTTAGGCCAAAGGCAAACTTAACAACCTGGCCTACAGTACCTGTAGGCGTCCCTGCATATATTGAAATGCAGCGCCAGGTATTCCCACCGGGACCACAGTTTGAAGGCCAACTTACTGTATTGGTATGTGGATATGCATACTTCACCACCCCAACATAATAGTAAGAGATGCCCACTGTTCCATCCGGAGCCACCTGTAATGAGGGAGAGCCCATGGAATTATAACCAACGGACGTTGCAATCACATCACATTGATAGGCAAAACCACTGACCTTACAGGTATTATTAGATACGTTACCTATATAATACATATAGACGAGACTGTATACAGGGAAATCACCCCCGCCCCGAATGATGGCGGCCAATCTGTAATGACCCCCCACCATTTGAAGCGAGGGAGTTCCAACGAGGACGCCGCCAAATTTGCTTAGTTGAATTAAATTCTCCCAGTCCTCGGTAACATAGCTCATGTCATTCATGAATTCGACCGTTGCGCCACGGAGATATGCTCCTGCTTGAAAAACCCACTTGACACCAAACGAATCAGGACCATACAGCCCGGTAGCCATATTGCTGACAGTGCCAGGAACGAGCCCGGAATCATAATAAGAGGTGCAATACCAGGTATTATTTGGGCCACAGTTGCCTGTTACATCAGGGGGTGCAGGAAAAGCTTCGTAGATACGGTGGAAGCCAACTCTACTATAACTTAGCATTGGCGTTGTTTGCATTTTCCCGACAAATGCAGTCGCTAGATTTCTGACACCGTCCTCATCCCCCTTTAATAGCTGTACCGTCCAGGGCTGATTGGCAGCCGTAGCGCTTAATGAGGCTGCATCCACCGAGATCGTGCTCAGCAACAAGGTCAAAACCAATGTCAAGAAAATTACCTTTTTTGCTTTCATCATTCATCTCCTTTTTGTTATGTATCTTTAGTGTTGCGACTCGAACATTTTTTGGATTACGGATAATAACGCTTGATGGTGGTTTCCACCAGGTACAGGGTAACTTAACATAAGCAACTGATATTGGTTAAGTCTGTTGTGATGTGCGGAGATACTTACAATTAGACTATATCACTTTTAAAGATAAATTTCAATAGATACTTGACAGCAATTCTCAAAGTAAAAAAAGTAGGGGTATACAGGCGGTAGGAAAGCGTGCTAAAGTAAAGAGGGAGAGTGAAAATGAACGAACGATTGGCACTCAAGCGGACGATCTCGGAATTGCGGGAGCGGTTGCGGGGTTTCCAGACGAGCGGAAGGGGAAGAATGTGAAGTATGCGGTAGGAGAGGCGGGGAGGGCGGCGTTTTCGGTGTTTTTCATGCAGACCCCATCCTTTCTGGCGCATCAGCGGGCGATGAAAGAAACCAAAGGGTGCAATAATGCGGAGAGCCTGTTTGGGCTGGAGGAGACGCCGAGCGACAATGAGATTCGCAACCTGCTGGACCCGGTCTGCCCGGATGAATTGAGCGGGATGTTCAGGTGGGTGTTTGAGGAGTTGGACGGGCAGTCGAGCGCAGCCTGACGTTGCATCTGGAGGCCTGTACTCCTCAAGCCGAAAAACCCAAGATGGATTCGATGTGGATTCCTCTCTCCGAAGCGGCAAAGGGAACGCCATACACTCAGGAGTACCTGAGTCTTCTTGCACGTACTGGCCGGCTTGAAGCGATCAAGAAGGGACGGTTATGGTATACAACATCAAACGCAGTTGAAGAATATCGCAATTCACTTTAGCCTTTAGGAAATAAAACAGAACTTGCCCCCGTTAGGCAAGGAGACTCAGTAGATAAATATTTTGTAGTAACGACTTTAGTCGTTTGCTACAAAGGGTGACTACACAATCCTGCGGTCTGCGCAGGGAAGTCACTACTACGAGCCGGAATTACAGGGTACTGCGTAAATATTTGAACCCAAGTCGTCGTTTTTTCCTTGCTTTTTGGCCGATTCAGCTCAGAAATTTATGCAAGGAGCAGTAATCATCTACAGAGACTGCTTATCCTATGAGTACGATGTCATGCCTTGCAGAGACATGATTCATAGTGAGAATCTAAAATGGACACAGGGTTACCGACCTGCGTCCACTTTACCAGCATTTTCAGTTTTGCGGAGTTGATAGGTTGGCGCTAGCGTTTGAGGTGTGGCAAAAAGACCTGGAGACGCTGGTAGGCGACCTTCAGATTGAACTCATCGTAATAATCATCATAGTCTGAATAGACCACCATCGCAAGATTCGGTAGCTAAACATCTAGACAGTGTTTGCGCGGAGAGGAAAAAATCGAGTAGGGAGCGGCGGCTAACCGCTACCTCTCACACCACCGGACATGCGGGGCCGCATCCGGCGGTTCACCGAGAGTGGCACAGATATTCTTGCACTGGATTTTCCTCTGTCTCGTGCCCACTGCGTGGGTACTCGTGCCGAGGACGGCTCGACCCTCTGCACAACTCCTACGGGCTTCACCCATTTTGTTTGCACAGTAGTGCCTCTATCTGAGACTTTCGGCCTTCTGTGTTCGTCCTGCGAACTGCTCAGTACATGGAAGCCCCTGCAGGCTAATCGTACGAGTCCGCTTTAGCGGACTTCCATGAACTGAGGCAAGTATTTACGTGTACCCCGTTCTTTGGGGTATCCCGCCGAATCACCGCTACCGCCATGCACACTCTGCAGGGAACCTCCCCGAAAGCAGACCTCCGAGTTTCTCAGAGAACTCGGAGGTCTTTGTTAAAGAGGGGAGGGGCGAGGACTTACACCTTGTACGGCAATTTCAACATCAGCAGATTGGGCACCTTATCATATTCCGGGTCTTTGTGAACCATCTCAGCTTCACGCAAAAGAGCCAGCGATGCGATCCATGCGTCAGCGACAGAAAGCGGCGTCTGGGCCTTGACCTGAGCAGCCTTATGTCGCCATTCCTCGCTCGACTCCGGTACCTGAACCGGCCAGGCCCTCACCAAAGTCAGGAGATAATCAGTCTCTTCGGGGCTTATCTTTCGCAAAAGCAGGTATTCCAGTTCCATGAGAGCCATGAAGGGTAGAAAGATCATCGCCTGCTGCTTTTTGGCTGTATCCAGCAATGATACGACCTCCTCCTCCCCAGCTTCCTGGTTCAATACGGTGAGGATGGCAGAAGTATCCAGGACAAAGGTGGTCATCGTTCTTTCTCCCGTTCGGCTTTTCGTTCGGCCAGCAGGTCCGTAGAAGTTGGTCCCCGTCCCTTGAGAATACCCACGGCGGCTTGCACCGGGTCAGCAGGTATGGGCAAAACGATAATCACGCCATCCTTTATTGTCCAGTGAAGTTGGGTGGCTGGCGTAATGCCGAGCGCTTTCCGGATAGGGCGCGGGATCACTGTCTGGCCGCGTACAGAAACGGTTGTTTGCATCACTTGCTCCAAATAGTAAAAAAAGGAAAATAAAGATCAACCATAGTATAACATAATCTTACCAATGCCACAATCTGCATACAAAATCGTCATTCGACGTTCGCGCCCAACCGCAAGCGGTGGAGCACACCCTGGCCTGGAGCGCATTCTACGGCGGCGAGTACGACGATAACGATGTGCTCGACGCCAAATTCGATCGGCGCGGTCAACTCGTCTGGCACACATTTTTGGGCACGATGGATCCGAACACCCCGAAAACGATTGGGACTGCGCATACGCCATTGCGCTGGACGCGGCGAGCAGCAGGACCGGTAATGTGAGAATCAAAAGTGGGCGCAGGGTTACCGACCTGCACCCACTTTACCTACAATTTCAGTTTTGCGGAGTCGATAGGCCAGCGCTAGCGTTTGATGAGCGGCAAAAAGATCTGGAGGCGCTGGTAGGCAACCTTCAAGTGATCGGTGTTGTTGTAAGAATCCGTTTCGAGATAGGCAATGGTGGCCAGCCCATTTGGGCTGACGGCAACGGCGGTGTAGTCCGCCAGGCTCACATTTCCAATCCCATAGGCGGCATTATCAACGTAGTCACACACCCAATCGAAAAACAGCCCGCCTCCACCATCCCCGCAGTTGCCGATGAGCACACCCGATGCCGCATTCGGCCGGGCAACGCTTAGTACGGCTGGTCCCGGGTCATTGGAGGCATCCTGATAAGCGATGATCGGGCGGCCCTCATCGTCCAGTGCCATGGATATGCCGACCTGTGTCAGGTTCGCCCCTATCGTTCTGATAGCCTCGCAATACCAGCCTGCCACGCAATGTTGACCACTGGCGGAAGGGATTGCATATTTCAACTCCCCATTGGTCTTGTCGTAGTAAGCAATGCGGGGTTTGTCGGTCGAAGAGCGCGGCGCCGTCAGCGAGGTGAACAAGCCGACATTGCCAGTGGAATCAATCGTCATGCAGGAATAGTCACTCCCCGAGTAGCAGTCGCCGGTGCCGGGGCCATCGTAATGAGCATATTTGAGATCGCCATTAAACGCATCGTAATAGGACATGTACGGCACATTGTTATAGCCGAGACCCAGTGAGGCGTACAGGCCCATCCCCGTGCCAGGCGAGAACTCAATCGTGTCACATTGCCATTTCCCAGCATCGGCTCCCACGCCGCAGTTGCCGCCGCTCGCCACCTGCCTGGCGAGATACAAAGATCCGATGTAGTTGCTTAGGAATGTACTGTACAGATGTGAGTAATAGGCAATGTAGGGCGTGCCACCGCTTGAAAATTTTAGCGAGGTGTAGGTGCCAACCTCGTTTCCGGAATGAACGCTGTTGTCTGTAGAGGCGATGATTGTGTACTTCCAGCTTCCGCCGAGAGCGGTTTGGGTCCAGACAGCCACCTTGAGGGCATGGTTGCTGGCATCGTGATAACTGATTCCCAGCTTCCACCCTGGTAAGATACCAATTGTGCCACTCCAGAAGGCGATGGAACTGAACTGCCCCACGTCGCCGTTGGTTTTACCCGACAACGAACTGTTGCCGTCCACCACCCGGCACCACCAGAGATTGTTGTCGCCGCAGTTACTGGCCGATGTGGTCGGGCTGGTCAGCATTAAATTTTTGAGGACAGCGTCGTAATAACTAATGTATGGGAGCCCATCTGCCGGGTTGTAGGCGATTGATGGATAATAGCCCAAGTGGACGCTTGTGTTTTCATCCGCCCAACCCTTCAACCACGGAGAGATGCTCGGGCTTGTCGAACTGCTGGCCGCGGCTGCTGTCTTTTCTCCTGCTGGATCGGCGCGCGCAACCCCGGTGATTCCAACGATACTGACCAGGATTGCCAAAACCGCAACAAATCGAATGAATTTCGTGGACATTTTGATTTCTCCTTTTGCTGAATTGCAGGTTCCACAGAGTACCTGTGGGTGCATATTGACCCATCTCGGCCAACTTAATTTCATTATATAACGGTTAGTGTCAGAAAGCAATCAACCTTCGGTAACAATCTTGCTCTGCCCCCCGTTGGGCAAAGAAATTGCTTATCCAATGAGTACGATGTCATGTCTTGCAGAGACATGATTCATAGTGAGAATCTAAAGTGGACGCAGGGTTACTGACCTGCGTCCACTTTACCAGCATTTTCAGTTTTGCGGAGTTGATAGGTTGGCGCTAGCGTTTGATGAGTGGCAAAAAGACTTGGAGGCGCTGGTAGGCGACCTTCAGATTGAAAACGACGCTCTTTCGGGAACATTTATTTGATGATATACGTCCAAAAGATGTGGAAATTGATATCCTGATCCGCAATATCAAATCGTTCACTTTCAAAGGAGGTTTACGATGACCGAAAAAATCTTTTCACTTTTGGCATGTTTCATATTGATTGCTGTATTGGCTGGTTGTGGTTCTTTGACAGTCGGGGAGGCTTCCGAACCCAATCCAAACAAAATTGAACCTTACCCTAATGATTCAGCCCCCAGCGGTGTTCATGTAGCCACCCTGGAAAGTGGAATCACCATGCGCGTCTTGTGGACTGTTTCCGGTTATGTCATCGGTAAGGGTTCCACCTGGGGTGAACAGGATGCGAAGGCGCTTCTCTTCAAGCCTCTCGACGTGAACGACACCGAAATCACCTTCGACGGCCAGACTTGTAAAGGTGTGAACTTCCAGCAAGAGACAGTCAATGCGGCTGAATATCTGTCAAGCGTCTGGCAGGCCACACCGCAAACCCTGGGCATTGAAGATCAGGAACTGCAGGTTTTCAAGACCCATTGTGCCCTGCCTGGCTTCCAGGAATATATGCGCCTGGGTGATGGGCGTCTGATCGTTCCGATCAATGGAGTATTCTTCTTCTTCGAGCCTGCAGTGACACGTTAGGAAAGGCATCACACATGTAAATGTTCGCCGTCCAAAATAATGACCCTCTTGAGAGAACTTATGAGGGTCATTATTTCTTGTTACACATTACCACGCTCAATAATGATGGGACTGCCCTCTTTTTGGACACGGACTCAATAAACTGTCAAGGGCAACGACAAAATATTACAGGAGTGCTGCTGAACTTTATAAAGACAAACACTACCACACCGTTTTGCCATTTGGCAAAACGTTCTCATGATCCC
>Ga0315284_10000091_pt1 | contig 123352 bp, 123 predicted proteins | sample YL17G09_16_MG_FD_203696 | JGI IMG/M metagenome (GOLD analysis project Ga0315284, IMG submission 203696) | Sediment microbial communities from Yellowstone Lake, YNP, Wyoming, USA - YL17G09_16 | ecosystem: Environmental > Aquatic > Freshwater > Lake > Sediment | place: USA: Wyoming | collected... | reverse complement strand
GCTGTCTTCCACCCTGGTCACCCTCGAAGGTGTTTCGTCTGGACTCCTCCCTCATCGGAGTCATCGGACGATCCGGATGACCCTTGAATCGGCGACACGCCGGGCCGCGCGAGCAGGGCCCATCCTGCCTCCGTCCTCGGCCCGCGCCCCACCTCATCGGCGGTCTCGGGCTACGGGATCGAGGTATCGGGCACCTGATTGAGCTCGTGAGGGCCCCCATGCCGCAGGAACTCGGCTATCCACTCCTGCAGCCGCTGATTCTCCCGGCGAAGGTCCCGGTTCTCCTTTTCGAGCTCCTCGACCCTTGCCTGAAGGAACGCCCTCCGGTCCAACATGAGCCTCCTAAGTGCACTGACCCGTGAACCATAGGCCTGAGGGCCCTGAGAAGTCGAAGTTGGCTGGCGGGGCCAGCGGCGCGACGACCGAGGATCTCGCCCGGCGGCTTCACGTCTCCCGGCAGCCGGTGTGGTTGTGGAAGTGCGGCCTGTCCCGGCCGCACTTCCGCCAGCTCGTCGCGATCAGGCGGGTACTCGGCTTCGATCCGCTGCAGCCGTGAAGAAGTCGTCAAGCCTTCTTCTCTTCACTCGTGGGAAGACTTCTCGGGAACGGTTCACGAGCGCCGGGCGTAGCATGCAGACAAGGCGGCGGACCAGGAGGGGGCATCGCCCATGAACGAGATACCCGTAGAAGCACTGATCGAGAGACCCACAGAAGCACTGGAACGGGTGCTTCCACGGTTACGCGATGACGAGCAACCGCTGGTCGAGCACTACGACACGACCCTGAGCGCGGAACTCCACAAGATCGACCATCGCTTCCCGCCTCGCAAGGGTGACGATCGCAAGAGAACCCTCGCCTACGCGATCGAAGAAGAAGTGAAGGCCATCCGGGACTTCCTTGAGGAGGCCGACCGCTACTACCGATTGGCTGCCCTCCAGCGGTTGGCATCCGGTGCCCTCGAGTCCCAGAACCAGTCGGACCATGAGAACGCGGAGAAGCTTCTGAAGGACCTCGAGGTGTCGGCAAGGCGATCGAAGGCAAACCGGAAACGACTCTTGAAGGACGCCCACCCCCATCTTGAGAGGATCGCGTTCCTTCGGATGTTGGAGGGACGGCTCGAACCCGGCCCCGGTGCAACATAAGAGGCCCCTACAGCCCGGCTGCCGCCCATAGCTCTGGGTTTGTCGTTCGGGACTGCCCCCGAAAAACACCTTCGGCCCCTTGCGCGGACCAACGTGTGCCCCTAGGGTGCAGCCTGTCCGCAGATCGCTGGACCCGGGAAGCAGAGGGCTCTTGATGGACATCTGGAGGGACGACGACCTCGACCAGCTGGAGAAGCGGGTCGACTACGCCACCCGCACCGAGGACGATGGGCGGGCGCTGATCATCGCACCCCAGGCGATCAAGGACCTCATCACCGAGTTCCGTCGCCTGCGAACCGAGCCGAGCGCCACGCCGAGGAGATCGGGAACCTCCACGCCTTCGGACTGACGCCGACGACCGTCGAACTCCTGATCGACGCCGAGGAGGACCCGTGCCTGCGGGCGGTGCTTGTCGGGATGCGACGGCAGAACGACCGGCCAGACCTGGGACCACAGCCCGGCTAGGCGACGTACGGGTCGAGCCCTGCCGTCTTGAACGCAGCTAGAGCTTCCGGTGAACTGTCAAGCCAGTAGTTGCCGCCGTTCCCGCTGTTCGTCCACATGATTGCGATCAGGTTGCTCCAAGACTTGAACAGCGCCGCGGCGCCCGCCGTGGCGCGAAACGGAACGTTGGCCCATCGAGTTTGCGGATCCGTCCAAAGAGCGGTATGAAGGGCGGTGAACCCATGGCCGGGTCTGACAGAACTGAGTTCGGCGTTGCCCTGGCGGCGTTGGTCGTTGCCGTTCTTGGGCTGTTGTTGGCGCGCCTAGCCCCATCGGTCCAGCTCGTGCCACTGGCCGTTGGCGCGCAGGCGGGTCTGTGGACCCTCTATGGCGTTGTGCACCTCCGGAGGAGGTTCAACAAGGAAGGCCCCCTGAGGCGACGATCTCGGACCTACTTCCTCTAGCCGGGCTGAGGGGTAGGCGCGCCGGTCGGGACGCAACCGAGACGCCCGGACGGTCGATCCCAGAATCGGCTCCGACCCTCGGCCGAAGTCCACGGTCGGACGGACGGACGGTGTGAGGATCGGCGGGAGTGGGCCAGGGTGTCCCACCTTCATGGTCGCGCCTCTTCCTATCGCCATCGACCTTTTGACGCTTGGGCAAACCCCCAGGTAGCATCGGGTGCCGGCCGTTCCGGCCGGCTCTTTCACGCATGAAGACCTATACCCCGAAACCGCGCGACATCGAGCGGCGCTGGTATGTGATCGACGCCAGCGGCGCGGTGCTCGGCCGCCTGGCTTCCGAGGTGGCCGCGATCCTCCGCGGCAAGCACAAGCCGATCTTCGCCCCCCACATGGATACCGGCGACCACGTCATCGTCGTGAACGCCGCCGGGGTCCGGCTGACCGGAGGCAAGCTGGAGACGAAGTACGCGTACCGGCACTCGGGTTACCCAGGAGGCCTGACCGAGACCAAGTACGCGAGGCTGCTCGCCGAGAAGCCCGCGTTCGCCGTCGAGAAGGCGATCAGGGGCATGCTTCCGAAGAACCGGCTCGGTCGGGCGATGGTGAAGAAGCTCCAGGTCTACCCCGGTCCCGAGCACCCGCACCGGGCCCAGAAGCCGCAGCCGCTCAAGCTCGGCGAGGTGCCGAAGTGGGAGGGCCTGCCCGAGCCGAAGCCGAAGGTCGCTCCCGAGCCGAAGGCGCCGAAGAAGCGGCCCGCCAGGAAGCCGGCCGCGAAGCCTGTCGCCGCGAAGAAGCCGGCCGCGAAGGCTGCGGCCGCGAAGAAGCCGGCCGCCAAGGCTGCTCCGGTCAAGGCCCCGGCGGCGAAGAAGACGACGGCGAAAGCGAAGGAGACGACGCCCAAGCGGCCAACCGTTAAGGCGACGGCGAAGGCGACAGCGAAGAGGCTCACCGCCCGCCGGGCGAAGAAGGAGGAGTAGCAGGTGGTGCAGATCGTGACGGGACGCCGCAAGGAGGCTGTTGCCAGGGTTCGCCTGGTGCCGGGCACCGGCAACTTCCAGTTGAACGGTCGGGCACTCGAGGAGTACTTCCCGGCGCGCACCCACCGCATGATCGTGGCTTCGCCGCTCCGCGCGGTCGGGCGTGAGAAGGACTTCGACGTCGTTGCCCGCATCGAGGGCGGCGGCGTGGCGGGACAGGCGGGGGCGGTCCGCCTCGGCATCGCCCGCGCGCTGATCGAGATCGACCCCGAGCTCCGGCCCGTCCTGAAGAAAGAGGGCTTCCTCACTCGCGACTCTCGCGAGAAGGAGCGTCGCAAATACGGTCTCAAGAAGGCCCGCAAGGCTCCGCAGTACTCCAAGCGGTAGCCGCTCCGGCCGCGTCGCGTCGCCGTCTCGTTCGGTCTAGGCTTCGCGCATGAAACGCTGTCCTTACTGCGCGGAGGAGATCCAGGAGGCGGCGATCCGCTGCCGGTACTGCGACTCCACGCTCCCGATCTCCGGCGGTCCCGGACCCGACCTGCTCGGCGAGGACGTCGAGGTCGTCGAGAGCGGTCGACGCTACGCGGTGGGCGTCGTGGACGAGCGGTACGCAGTGTGGGATCTGCTGGCACCCGGGGAGCCCCTCGAACGGTTCACCGGCGACTCGGAAGGACTGCATCTCGCGCTCGATCGTTTCGGGACGCTGGAGCGCATGGCTCGCGGCCGGTTTCGCTGGCTGCCACCGGTTCGCGTCGCGTTCGTCGTCGGCGTGGTCGTCTGGGCGGTCGCCCGGGGGATCGACACGACCTGGTTCTACGTGCTCAGCCGCTCAGGCGGCGGCAGGATCCCATCTGGCCTCGTGTTCGTGCAGGCGGTGATCGACATCGCCTTCGTGGTCTGGGTCGGCTCGCTCGCGAGCATCGCGGCCTTCTGGCTCACGGACACGCTCCGCACGAGAGACGGCGAACGCTAGTCGTTGGGAGTGGGGCCTTCGGTCCGGGCCTCGTCCTCGAGCTCCTGCCGGAGCGTGCCTGCGGCGATCTCGTCGAGGATCAACCGGGCCTTGACCGCGAGGCTCGCCGGGACCCACAGGTACACGGGTCCCATCCGGTACGGGCCCTCGCCCTCGCCCTTGATCATGACCGGGATGCCTTCGGCCTCCAGGCGCCCCCTGGCGAGGTACCCGTCGGTGATGGACCCGGTCGAGTAGACGCGGAAGAGGTGTTCCTGCTCGGTCTCCACGGCCTCCATCCTGCCACGCCCGCGGGTCGGCAGGGGTGTCGAGTCCGAAAACGTATTGACACACGTCGATATCTTCTGGCAGACTTCGGATCGATGAACGTCGATACGTGACCGGGGGTCGGAGGTGAGCAAACTGCAGCAGAAGGTGGAGCGGCCGGCGGCGTGCTGCGCGCCGCTCGGGGTCACGGGGATGTCGGACGAGGAGTCGGAGACGACCGCCCGGGTCTTCAAGGCCCTGGCCGACCCGCACCGCGTGCGGATCCTGAACCTGATCGCTAACGCGGGCGAGTCGGTGTGCGTGTGCGACCTGACGGGCGACCTTGAACTCTCGCAGCCGACGGTGAGCTTCCACCTGAAGAAGCTGGCGCAGGCGGGGCTGCTCGACCGCGAGCAGCGGGGAGTCTGGGTGCACTACTCGGTGAACCGAGAGGCGCTCGCGCGTCTCGGGACGATCTTCCACCTGGAGGGAGCGAGGACATGAGCGAGCAACGCGAAGAGGTGAGGGAGAAGTACGCGAAGGCGGCCGTCGCCGCCCAGGGCGGGACGTGCGGCTGCGGTCCGGTCTCCTGCTGTGAGGAGGAAGAGGGGTTCGGCGCCGGGCACTACTCGGCCGCCGAGCGAGCCGAGCTCCCGGACGCGGCGGCGCTCGCGAGCCTCGGCTGCGGGAACCCGACGGCGGTGACCGAGCTGCACGAGGGCGAGACCGTGCTCGACCTCGGCTCGGGCGGCGGGATCGACGTGATCCTGTCGGCGAAGCGGGTCGGCCCGACCGGCAAGGCCTACGGCCTCGACATGACCGACGAGATGCTCGAACTCGCTCGGAAGAACGCCGCCGAAGCCGGCATCGGCAACGTCGAGTTCCTGAAGGGGTACATCGAGGACGTGCCGCTACCCGACGGTAGCGTCGACGTGATCATCTCGAACTGCGTGGTCAACCTATCTACCGAGAAACCGCGCGTGTTCGACGAGATGGCGCGCGTGCTGAAGCCCGGCGGGCGCATCGGGATCAGCGACGTCGTGGCGCGCAACGGCCTCACGTCGGAGCAGCGCGCCGAGCGAGGGAGCTTCGTCGGCTGCATAGCCGGCGCGCTCTCGTTCGAGGAGTACGAGCGCGAGCTGGCGCGCGCCGGGTTCGTCGACGTGAGCGTCACCCCGACCCACGAGGTGACCGACGGCATGTTCGGAGCGATCGTCCGAGCGACGAAGCCGTGAGCGACGTTCCCACCGTCCTGTTCGTCTGCGTGCACAACGCCGGCCGCAGCCAGATGGCGGCGGCGTTGCTGGAGCGCCACGCCGGCGAGCGCGTGCAGGTGCGCTCGGCGGGCAGCGCACCCTCCGAGGCCCTGAACCCGGCGGTCGTCGAGGCGATGCGCGAGGTCGGGATCGACATCTCGGCGGAGCGACCGAAGGGCCTCTCCGACGAGGCCGTCCGCGAGGCCGACGTTGTGGTCTCGATGGGCTGCGGCGACGCGTGCCCTGTCTTCCCGGGGAAGCGCTACCTGGACTGGGAGCTTCCCGACCCCGCCGGACGGCCGGTCGAGGAGGTCCGCCCGATCCGCGACGAGATCGACCGGCGGGTGCGAGCGCTCCTCAGGGAGCTCGTTCCCGGCTGAGCTGGCGGCACCCGTCGGCGGCCGGAACCGTCACGGCCGTCGCTCGGCGGCGGGGCTCGGGGCCGGTCTCACCGGGAACAGGCTCGGCTCGAGCCGCATCGCGGCCCAGACCAGCGCGAGCATGGCCGGCACCTCGATGGGGGGCCCCACGACGGTCGCGAGCGCCACCGTCGGCGAGAACGCGGTGATCGCGATGGCGATCGCGATCACTATCTCGAAGTCGCGTCCCGTGGAGTTGAAGGCCACCGCCACGGCATCCCGGTAGGGGAACCGCAGCCGGGATCCCACGAAGAGCACGACGAAGAACATCAGCGTGAAGAACAGGGTCATGGGAACGGCCATCTGGAGGACGATGACCTTGTGCGGGGCGTTTATTGCGATCGTGGGCGTGACCAGCGAGTTCGTCGCTTTCCCATGATGAGGGAGCAGGTCAGGTGGCGTATGAGAGCACAACTTCACCGGGCGTGTTTGGTTGCGTCCACCCTGATCGGTGCGGCGCTCAGGACGCACGGAACCTGACCGAGCTTGCCCGGCGCTGCAGCCCCCGCGCTAGGTGTGCTCCAACCAGGGCGAGCCCTGCCGTGACAGCGAGGTTCCCGGTCCAGATGCCGACGGCCGCCGAAACCACTGCGATCGCGAGGTCCCAGCCCCGGAGGTCGATGACGAGCAGAGCGTGCCGGGCGCCCGCGTAGATCAGGAACCCGGCGAGTATCCACACGGGGAGGCTCCCGAGGAGCGCGGGGACCTGTGGCCCGAGGAATAGGCCGGTTGCGAGCAGCACGCCGCCGAGCAGCAGGTTCATGCCTGCCGTGCGCGCCCCGAACCGAACGTGCGCCGTCAGGCCACTCGACCCGTGACACATCGGCATACCGCCCAGCAGGCCCGACACCAGGTTCCCGAGGGCAGTCGAGAGGCAGATCCTCGAAGGTGTCACGCGGCCGGCGGCGGGGCCGAAGTACTCATGCGCGAGAGCATCGGTGGCCACGACGGCGTTCCCGAAAGTGAGCGGGATCTGGGGGACGACCAGCAGGAGGAATGCGGTGGCGAAATTGGCCGCAGCCGGCACGGAGACCTGCGGGACCCACAGTTCCGGCGACGCGAGCACGGGGGGATGCGCGAGCACGATCGCGAGGGTTCCGAGCACCAGTGCCGCGAGGGCAAGCCAGTAGCGGCGTGACCGGCCCGCCTCGATCGCCAACCCCACGACCGCCACGAGCAGGATCCACGCCCACGGCCCGGCGACCGAGCCCGCGAACACGCCCGGAGGTTTCGCGACCAGTTTGAAAGCGGTGACCACGAGCAGCGCTCCTACGCCAAGCTGCACGGCGCGTATCACCGGCTTCAGGAAGAGCTTCGCGATCAGGTCTGCCAGTCGTCCGATCGAAAGCACCAGGAGGATCGCGGCGACCTCGAGTCCGGCCGCATGGATGACCCCGGGCGCGAGCTTCTGGGCGACGGCGACCGCGGTCAGCGCTTTCAGGGGCTGCACGGGGAAGGGGGTGCGGAACACCACGCCGGTTGCCAGGACGAGCAGCCCCGCGCAGACGAGTACGGCGCTGGCGTCGAGACCGTTCACGAGGATCAGGGCGGTCGCAAGCGGCACGAGGATGCCGAGATCGGCGATCGCGCCGGTCGCTTCCCCAAGGCCGAGGTGGAAGGCGTGGCTGTGGACGGTTGTCCCGGCCGGGTTGATCCCATTGGTCGCCGTTGGCAGCTTCATCGTGCGCCTTCAGCTTGACGGGGGCGCGCACCTTCAGCAAGTAGTGTCCGCGGACGTGGTGTACGGACGACCTGAGGCTGGAATCTCCGGTCGCTACCTGGCCTCCTACCGGTCCATGGCGTTGGCGAGGACGTCCATTGGGGAACGGCTCGCGCGCCTACGCGGTTCAGCCTTCAGACACACTCGAGCGCTCGCCAGCGACGGCCCGGTAGAACCTACGGCGCGCCCACAGGGCGACGTATACCAGGGCGACCAAGACCGGGACCTCGATCAGAGGCCCGACGACGCCCGCCAGAGCCTCCCCCGAGGTCACCCCGAACGTGGCGATGGCCACCGCGATGGCCAACTCGAAGTTGTTGCTAGCCGCGGTGAAAGCCACGGCCGCGTTCGTCTCGTAGGGGAAGCGCAACCGCAGCCCGATCGCGAAGGAGACCCCCCACATCAGCCCGAAGTAGGCGAGCAGCGGGAGCGCGATACGGGCCACGTCGAGAGGCTTGGAGGTGACCGCCTTGCCCTGGAGGGCGAACAGGATGACCACGGTGAACAGCAGCCCGTACAGAGCCACCGGGCCGATCCGGGGCAAGAAGCGGTCCTGGTACCAGGGTTCTCCCCTGGCCCGGATCCCGATCCGCCTCGTGAGATAGCCGGCCGCCATGGGCACGCCCAGGAAGATCAGGACGGACCGGGCGATGTCCCACAGCGACACGTCGAGCGTCTGCTGGTGCAGGCCGAGCCAGCGGGGAAGGACCCTCAGGTAGAAGTAGCCGAGGAGCGAGTAGGCGACGATCTGGAACACCGAGTTCACCGCGACCAACATGGCCGCCCCCTCCCGGTCCCCCTGGGCCAGGTCGTTCCAGATCAGCACCATGGCGATGCACCGGGCCAGCCCGATCAGGATCAGCCCGGTCCGGTAGGCCGGGAGGTCGGGGAGGAGCAACCACGCCAGGGTGAACATGAGGGCTGGTCCGACGATCCAGTTCAGCGTGAGCGATAGCACCACGGCCCGGCGGTCGGCGGCGACCTCCCACATGCGCTCGTACCGGACCTTGGCCAAGACCGGGTACATCATGAGCAGGAGCCCTACGGCGATCGGGAGCGAGACGCCGGCGATCTTCACCCCACCCAGCCAGGAGCCCAGTGAGGGGATCAGCCGGCCGAGGGCGAGTCCCACCACCATCGCGAGGCCGATCCAGGCCGGGAGGAAACGATCGAGCGCCGAAAGCCGGCCGTAGACCTCGGCTGCTTCATCAGGTGACGGGATCTGCGGGGTGTCTGTCTCCGAGGTCGGCTCGTCGAGGCTCGTCATCTACTCGACTCCTTTGTCGTTGAGGTCGGGGCTAGTCCCACCTGTGGGGTGCAAACACTCGGTTCTATGGGGAAGCGAGGAACTCGCTGGTCACGCCCACGATCGCAATGAACGCCCCCCACAGATCACTCTAGTCGTCGTTGCCTCTCAGCCAGGCCAGAGCGTCCGCGGCGGTATCGTTAACGGTCGCCATCTTCATGAGGCGTGACACGAGGATCGCCTCGGCGATTTCGGCCTGAGTCGCGCCAGCCTGCCTGGCCAGCTTGGTCCACATCAGCGTGCAGGTGCTCGACTGCAGCGCCGCCGCCACGCCGATGCCCATGAGCAGCTTGTACTTGAGCGGCACCGCCTGGAGCTCCGGGTTCTCCATGATGGCGGCTCTGTGGTCCAGATATGTCTTCGCACCTTCAGGGACCGTGGCACGCAAGATGTCCATGGGGGTCGGTTTCGTGCTGTCTTCCATCCCTGATCCTCTCTCGTTGAACGGCGGCGGGAGCGTCCCGAAACCGCCGCGTGGGGGTCATGCTTCGGCGTCACCCTTGTCCGCGCCGACCTCGATGTGGACGTCCTTCGGGAGCGCCAGCCCGGTGACCACCTGCATGGCCTTGAAGATCCCGAGCGGCACGGCGCAGCTCTTGCGGCACTCTGCCAGCGTCCCGAGCACCGTCGCCAGGATCACGCTCTCCTTGCGCTTGTCGATCTCGCCGTAGACGTCGATGGGCTGGCGCTCCTCGAGCGCGGCGACGAGCTTGGTGACCACATCACAGTCCGTCTCGATGGCGAAGGTGACGTGGCGGCTGTCTGGGGAATCGGCCGCCACTGTGGTTTGGAACCCGCAGGTGCCTGCGTCGATGACCGTATGAGCCTTCATCGTGGGAGACGGGTGCCTTTCGAGGTCGACGGCTCGGTCATCCGCTCTTCCTCGCTAGCCGACCTTGGACAGCATCTTCTGCAGACTCGGTACGGACATGACGTGCCCGGTCATCACCACCTCGTCGTTCACGACGAGGGCGGGCGTTGACAGGACCCCGCGGGCGACGATCTCCGCGACGTCGTGGATCTCCTCGACGTTCGCGTCGAGCCCGAGCGCCGCGACGGCTTCCTTGGTGTTCTCGAGAAGCGTCCGGCACTTCGCACATCCCGGGCCGAGCACCCGGATCTCGGTCGTCATCAGGACCTCCTTGCCTAGAGCACAGCGCTAGAGCACAGCGTTGAACAGGTAACCGACGAGCAGGATCCCCACCGCCACGACGCCGATGAAGGCGGCGATGAGCTTGGGCTTCAGCACCCTGCGGAGCAGGATCATCTCGGGGAGCGACAGCGCGACCACGGCCATCATGAACGCGAGCAGGGTGCCCATCCCGAGCCCCTTCGCGTACAGCGCTTCCACGAGCGGCAGCACGCCTGCGGCGTTCGAGTACAGAGGGATCCCGATCAACACTGCGAACGGAACCGCGAAGGGGTTGCCGGGACCCGCGTAGCGCGCGAAGAAGCTCGCGGGGACCCAGCCGTGAATCACGGCGCCGAGGCCGATCCCGACCAGCAGGTAGGGAAGCACCTTCCTGACGATCTTCACGTCCTCCTCGCGCGCCATCTGGACGCGTTCGCGCCAGGGGATGGACGTGCCCGAGGGCGCAGCGCCGACCTTCGTCTCGAACACGAACGGCTCGACCCACCGCTCCACGTGCATCCGTCCGAGCCCGTAGCCGGCGACGATCGCGATGAAGAGGCCCGCGGACAGGTAGAGAAGAGCGATCCGCCACCCGAACATGCCGTAGAGCAGCACGAGCGCGACCTCGTTCACGAGCGGGCTCGAGATCAGGAACGACAGCGTCACGCCGATCGGCACGCCGGCCGATACGAACCCGATGAACGCCGGCACCGCGCTGCACGAGCAGAACGGGGTGATGACGCCGAGACCGGCGGCCGCGACGTTGGCGAGCCCCTCCCGGCGGCCGCCGAGCAGCGCACGGGTGCGCTCGATGCTCATGAACGAACGCAGGATCGTGACGAGGAAGATGATCCCCGCAAGGAGCAGCAGGATCTTCGTCGTGTCGAACACGAAGAAACGGATCGTCTCGCCGAGGCGCGAGTCGGCGTCGAGCCCGAGTGTTCGGAACAGGAGCCAGTTCCAGAACGGGCCGTTCACCCGGTAGAGGGCCACCCATGCGAGGAGCGCGATCGCCAGGCCGAACCAGAGGTGAGTGTCGGCCCGAGGGCGCCTCGTCTCCAGCGCGGGCGCGCTCACCGTCGGGTGAACGGGCGCGCTCACCGGCGGGTCCCCGGGAGCGCCAGCTCCTCCACCTGGCGCCGGAGTGCCTCGAGGCCTTCCACCCGGATCCGGTACTCGGTCCGGCGACCGCGGTGCGTGCCGGCTACGAAGCCCGCCTCCCGCAGGATCCGCAGGTGGTAAGAGAGCAGGTTGGAGGGCATGTCGAGGTCCGCCTGGAGCTCGCACACACAGCGCGTTCCAGGGCGCAGCTCCCCCAGGATCGCCAGGCGGGCCGGATCGGCCAAGGCGTTGAAACGTTTGGCCGGAGCAGCCGACTTATCAAGGATTCTTGAGCGATTCACGACGCCAGTGTAGCAGGACGAGACCGGCCGGCGGGATTGACCTCGTCAGTCCCCATAGGTGTCCACAGCGATCCGCTCTGGGCCGAAGCCTCGCGCCCGGAGTGCATGGACGACCAGGTCGACGGTCTTACGGGGTCCGGCGACGTAGGCGTCGCGCCCGGCGAGCGGCAGCTCGGAGCGTTCGATGGCGTCGTAGACGGTTCCCTGCTCGATGGGGATCCCGGCCGGAGGGTCGATGGCGTCGCTGATGGTGCGGGCCGTGAGCACGGCCCGGAAGCTCGGGTCCTTCTGCTTCCACGCGGCGAGCGAATCGAGCGCGTAGAGGTCCTCAGTGTCGGTGACGCCCCAGAACAGCACGATGTCGCGGTCGGGGGTGAGCCGCAGCTGCTGCTCGATCATGGCCTTGATCGGGGCGAACCCGGTGCCTCGGGCCACGAACAGGAGCGGCACGTCCACGGGCGAGGACACGCGGAAGGCACCGAGGGGACCACGGCCCCTGAGGACGTCACCCTCGCGCATCCGCCCGAACGCGTACTCGGAGAACCGACCCTCGGGGACGCGGCGGAGGTGGACCTCGACCGATCCGTCATCCCGGGGCGCCCCGCCGATCGAGTACGCACGGGACAGGAAGTCGCTGCCGGGGATCCACAGCTCGAGGTACTGGCCCGGCGTGAACTGGCAGAGGGCGTCCTCATCACCGAGCGGACGCAGCTCCACTACCATGTTCCGCTCCCCGAACCGCTCGATGCGGGTGACCCGAAGCTCGACGACCCGATCAGGCGACAGACGATGCCGCCGGATCTCCAGCACATCCCTCCTCGCCAGGAGGTCGTCCTCGATCACCTGGTGCACGGCGGGCTCGGCCTGCAGGTCCATGATCGCCTCGAGGGACGGGAAGTCGATCGCGCTCGTCGGGCAGGTGTTCGCGCAGGTCATACAGCCCACCATGCAGTTCAGGGGGTCGAGGACCACGGCCTTCTTGGCCTCGAAGTCGAAACGATAGACCGACCGGCCGCAGCCCGTGACGCACGTCCCGCACCCGATGCAGGCGTCCTCGTCGACGATCGGATACCACTCGATCTGCTCCCTGGGGATCCCGCGCCACGGCTTCGTGAATCTCGGATCCGGCATCCTTTAACTCCTACCTGCCGTTCGAACCCGTCGAGGCGAGGCCCATGACCCCATGCACGGGCGACCGGGCGTCGGCGCCCTCACGCGGCGCCGCCCAATAGCAGATAGATCGCCCACAGCGCGAGCCCCACTCCGAAGACGGCGAGCGTGTTCCACTTGAACCGCCTGGTGGCGACCAGGGCGGCCGCCGCGAGGACCTCGGCGGCCGGCGCCGGGAGCACCAGGTGAGCGAGCGAGAGCACGACGACCGCCAGGAGCCCGACGAACGCCGCCATGATGCCCCGGATCGCCCCCCGTACCACCGTGAGGTGGCGCAGGGAGGGGTAAAGCTCTGCCGCGACCGTCGTCATCGCCACGCTCGGCGCGAAGATCGCCACGGCGGCGAGGATCCCGCCCCACCAGCCCGCCACCTGGAACCCCACGAACGCCGCGGTCATGAGGAACGGCCCCGGGGTCACCTGCCCGAACGCGACCCCCGCTCCGAAAGCCTGAGGACTCAGCCAGTGGTGCACCGAGACGGCATCCTGCTGGAGCACCGGAAGGATCGTGGCGCCGTTGCCGAACGCCACCGTGCCGATCTTGGCCATGTCGGCGACGAGGGCCGCCAACGCTCCCGGGGCCAGGGCTGCCGCGATCGCGGCGGCCAGCACCACGGCGCCCGGGACAAGCGACAGGACGACACGGTGGGCCGAGATGGCGCGCGTGGAGACCGGACCATCCGGCGTGGGCGTGGCTTCGTTGTCTCGCCGGAGCAGAGCGGCGCCGACGATCAGCGCGCCCAGCACCGCCCAGAGCAGGTTCGCCCCCGCGACCCCCACGGCGAAGGCCCCCAGCGCGAGCAACGCCTCGATCCGTCCCCGGCCGTGCTGGGCGGCGAAGTCCAGCGCGACGTTGAGGATCACCCCCGCGACGATCGCGTCGAGCCCGACCACGACGTCGCCGAGGCGACCCTGCATCGCGTGTTGCGAGTAGAGCCACGACAGCGCAAGCATCATCGCGAGGGACGGCGCGACGAATCCCGCCGCCGACGCGATCGCTCCCCGGACCCTGCGGGTCCGATACCCGACGTAGGCGACCAGATCGACCCCCATCGCCCCCGGGTACATCTGCACGAGCCCGAGCCCCTCGTCGATGTCCTCCCGGGAGAGCCATCCTCGCTTCACGGGGACCGAGCGGATGTTCTGCAGGATCGCCATGCCGAACGAGGTCAGGCCGAGCACGAAGAACGTCCGGAACAGCTCGAGCGCACCGACCGGCGCCGGAGCACCGGAGGGAGGCCGGGGCCCGAGAGACGGTGACGTCGACACGTCGGTCTCTCTCCCGGCGTTCACTCGGCCGTTTCCGGCGACGGGTGAGGCTCGGCGGAACGGCGCTGCTCATCCGATCCAGACGGGAACGACTCGTCGGTCGCCGCCGGACGACCGGTGACCAGCGCCTGGTAGGCAGGCTTGGCGCGCGAGCGCGGAACGGCTTTCTCGGAGAGGAAGGTGAGGCTGCGAACGAGCCGGGCTAGGTGTGTACCGGGGAAGCCGACCACGGTCTCGCCGGGCTCCAGGTCCGTTGCCTCGCGGCAGCCGTAGCAGCCCATGGTGAAGTTGAGGCGCTCTTCGGTGTACGGGATGATCGTGGCATCGACGCAGACCGCCTGCAGGACCGCGGTGCTGCCCAGCAAGCGCTCCCCGCCACGCAGGTTCAGCTCGGCAAGCAGCAGCCACATGAGCTGCTCGGGCGGACCCTCGACAACGACGACGTCCGGGAGCGCCGGCGCCTCAGCCAGCGGGCAGAGTGCGAAGCGCGCCACCGTCCCCGGCTCGAGGCAGGTCATGCCGGTGAAGATGCGCGCGCCGCTCGCAGGCTCGGCGACGATGCCGAAGCCGACGAGGCCCTTGCCCGTCTGCAGGCCCTCCGGCAGCGGCTTGAAGCCGAAGGCGCGGGCCGCCGCCGGGCAAGCGAGTTCGTCGGCCTCGAGGATGACGCGCTCGCCGCCGCGCGCCTTCATGAGGGCCTGGCAGTACCGATGACGCTTGACCGCCGTCCATCCTGCGAACGGCGCCATGTCGGCGTCGGGTGCGAGCAGGAACACGGCGACCGGCGCGCTCGAGAGCCCGATGGCCTGTGCCATGTCGTCGGCGAGGGTGCGCAGGTCCGGGACTTCGACGTCCTGCTCGGTCCAGGCATCCTTGGAGGGGTCGCCGGGCATCATCCCGCCTCTAGGGGCGCTCCGGCGCCGGTTCGTATCCGGAACACGGGATGCACACAGGCGCGCCGTCCTTCATGCGCACGTAGCGGTCGAACACGTACTCCCCGCAGACACTGCACTTCGTTCTGTTGAACGAGCCCTTGACCGGCTCATAGACGAAGTCGGGCAGATCCTGGACCTTGTAGATCGTCTCGTCGGGAAGCTCGTCGACCCACCTCATGAGGTCGTCGGTCACCGCCGGGGGGATCTCCGACGGCTCGATGCCGCGCTTGCGATAGGTGAAGAACTCGTGCTTGCTCATCTCGTCGATGAAGTCCGGCTGGAGCACGTAGCGCAAGGCGTCGTGATCGGGGTGGTAGAAGATCGCTGCCAGCTTGCCGTAGAAGGTCTTCGCCATCAGGACCTTGCCGTAGGTCGCGCCGGTGGCAACCTGGATGCCGTCCATCATGCAGGTCTGCGGATGGCCTTCGCCGAGCTCCGGGAAGACGAAGAAACCGTGGTCCTTCTCGCGGCCCACATCGAGCTTGGCGAGCGCGAGTCGCCCCATCCGGTAGCCGATGGGCATGAATGGGCAGCGGTGCCCGTGGAACTCGAACGCCCACTCCGGCGGGATGTGCTCAGTTGCCATCATTGCCTCCTCTCACTAGGTGACGAGATCGAAGATCATCTTCGCGGCGATGACCCAAAGCAGCACGCCGATGACCAGCTTCAGCTGCGCCGACGACAGCCTCGTCTTCATGAACTGCGCGCCCACGATGGATCCGATCGCCGCCATCGCTGCGGTGATGCCGATGAACGTCGGATCCAGTCCTCCCAGTGACGCGTGTCCGAGGAATCCCGAGAACGAGGAGAAGACGACGATGAGCGCCGTCGTTCCAGCTGCCACCTTCGCGTCGAGTCCGAGCCAGTTCAGCACGGGCAGGATGAAGTTGCCGCCCCCGACCCCGAGCAGTCCGCCGAGGAATCCCGCGACGCCGCCCACGCCCGCGCCCGCCCCCGCTTCGACCGTGCGGTTCATCTCGTGGTCGCGCGGCTTGGGCCTGAAGAACAGCATCATGGCCCCGGCGAACACGAGGAACGCGGCGAATAGCGCGAGCAGGATCTCCTTGTCCACGTACGGCGTCACCCGGGCGCCGAGCGGCGCAAGAGCCACCGCCGTCACCGCCACGGGCAAGCCGACACGCCAATCGATCAGGTGCGCGCGCCAGTAGGTGACCGCTGCGAACAAGAGGCTCACCGTGTTGAGCAGGAGTGCCGTCGACGTCGCTTCGGACAGTGGCACGCCGAGATAGAAGAAGAGGGGGACGAACAGGAACGCCGCGCCCAGACCCGCCATGGCCAACACACCCGAGAAGAGCAGGACGATGACTGCGCTGACGAGATACAGGGTCACTTGTTCCTACCTCGCCACTGACCGCTGAGTTGCCGCGATCTGCGATCCCAGAGCCGGGCGTCGGCCTGAGGACGCTTCGTCTCCTGTACGCGCACGCTCACCGTCGGGTCCCCGGGGCCGCCAGCTCCTCCACCTGCCGCCGGAGCGCCTCGATCCCGTCCGGCTCGATCCGGTAGTCCGTCCGGCGACCCCGGTGTGTGCCGCTGACGAGGCCCGCCTCCCGCAGGATCCGCAGGTGGTAGGAGAGCAGGTTGGAGGGCATGTCGAGGTCCGCCTGGAGCTCGCACACGCAGCGCGTTCCAGGACGCAGCTCGCCGAGGATCGCCACCCGGGCCGGATCGGCCACGGCGTTGAACCGCTTGGCGGCAGCGGCCGACTGATCAAGGATTCTTGAGCGATTCACGGCGCTAGTGTAGCAGGACGAGCGCATCCGACCCCCGTTTCCGGGTAGCCTTCCTTGCGCACATGGGGAGGCTCTTCGGCACGGATGGGGTGCGCGGCGTCTACGGGCGCGAGCTCAGCGACGATCTCGCGTTCGGGCTTGGCCGTGCGGCGGTCGTCGTGCTCCGCCGCTACGAGCACGGAGGGATCACGCTGGTCGTCGGGCGCGACACGCGGGAGTCCGGCGAGCCGCTCGAGGACGCGCTCGTCGCGGGGATCCGTTCGGCAGGCGCCGACGCGCTGATCGCTGGGGTGGTGCCGACGCCCGCGGTCGCGTTTCTGACGACTGACCTGAGAACGGCCGCGGGCGTCGTCATCTCCGGCTCTCACAACCCGCCCGAGGACAACGGCATCAAGTTCTTCGGGCCTTACGGATACAAGCTCGCCGACGACCTGGAGGACGAGATCGAGGCGGAGCTGCCCCACGTCGTGGAGCCGGTCGACGCGCCGATGGGCAAGGCCCTCCCGCTCGGCGGGAAGGAGCGCGACTACCTCGACCACCTCACGAGGGCGGCCGAGGCGCCGCTCACCGGCATGAAGGTCGTCGTCGACTGCGCGAACGGCTCCGCGTCGGCGATGGCGCCGGAGATGCTCCGGCGGCTCGGCGCGCAGGTGTACGCGATCTTCGACCGGCCCGACGGGCGGAACATCAACGTCCGGTGCGGCGCGCTGCACCCGGAGGCCGTCGCCGGCGCCGTCACCGCCGCCGGCGCCGACGTCGGCATCGCTTACGACGGCGACGCCGACCGCGCGCTGTTCGCCGACGCCGATGGCAACGTGATCGACGGCGACCAGGTCCTCGCCGCGTGCGCGCTCGCGATGAAGGAAGGGGGGCACCTGCCGAACAACACCGTCGTCACGACGGTCATGGCGAACCTCGGCTTCCACAGAGCGATGGAAGCGGCCGGGATCGACGTGGTCTCCGCGAAGGTCGGCGACCGCTACGTGCTGGCGGAGATGCTGAGCACCGGGGCGATGCTCGGCGGCGAGCAATCGGGCCACATCATCTTCCGGCACCACGCGACGACCGGCGACGGGCTGCTCACCGCCGTGCGGTTCCTCTCGCTCGCCGCCGGGCGCGGCGTCACGGTCGCCGAGCTGGCCTCGGCGATGTCTCGCTTCCCGCAGGTGCTTCTCAACGTGCAGGTGGCCCACAAGGAGCGCCTGGACGACGCGGAGGCGGTCTGGGAAGCCGTCCGGGCCGCCGAGGACGCGCTGCACGGCTCGGGAAGGGTGCTCGTGCGCGCCTCCGGCACCGAGCCGCTCGTGCGCGTGATGGTCGAGGCGGAGTCCGAGGAGGAGGCCCGCCGGCACGCCGACGCGCTCGCCGAGATCGTGCGCAGGGCCCTCGCCTGAGGTCCGTCGCGTCCTCCGGTGGATAGGGAGAACACCCTGTTGACCGGGGCCTTTCCCCTGCTACCCTCGGGCGTCTGATGTGCGGCATCATCGGCTACGTGGGCCCCGACGAGGCACTCCCCATCATCCTGGAGGGGCTTCGGCGTCTGGAGTACCGGGGGTACGACTCCGCGGGGGTCGCGCTCATGGAAGGCGGGCTCCGCGTCGTCAAGCGCGCCGGCAAGCTCCGCGAGCTCGAGCGGCTGCTGGCGGAGGAGGGCGGCCCGTCCGGCCGCGTTGGGATGGGCCACACGCGCTGGGCGACCCACGGCGAGCCGAGCGACCGCAACGCGCACCCGCACCTGGACTGCCGCGGGCGCGTCGCCGTGATCCACAACGGCATCATCGAGAACTTCGTCGAGCTGCGGACCGGGCTCGAGAAGCGCGGCCACACGCTCGTTTCGGACACCGACACCGAGTGCATCGCTCACCTGATCGAGGAGAAGGACAGCACGCGCCTCGCCGACGCCGTGCGCGCGACGGTGCGCGAGCTCGAGGGCGCGTACGCGATCGTGGTCGTCTCGCTCGATCAGCCCGACGTCGTGGTCGGCGCCAAGGTCTCCTCGCCGCTCGTCGTGGGCATCGGTGAGGGCGAGAACATCCTCGCCTCGGACATCCCGGCGGTGCTCTCGCGCACGCGCCGCGTCGTGCCGATCGAGGAGGGTCAGGTCGTGGAGGTCCGCGCCGACGGCGTCACGATCACGGACTTCGACGGCAACGTTCTCGACCCGGTGCCGATCGAGGTTGGATGGGACCTCGCGCAGGCGCAGAAGAGCGGCTTCGACCACTTCATGCTAAAGGAGATCCACGAGCAGCCGGCGGCGATCCGCGACACGCTGGTCGGTCGGGTAAACGCGAGCGGGACGCTCTCGCTGGACGAGCTGCGCATCGGCGCCGACGTGCTCCGCGACGTCGGCAAGGTCTTCGTCGTCGCGTGCGGTACGGCGTTCCACGCCGGGCTCGTCGCGAAGTACGCGATCGAGCACTGGACCCGCCTGCCGGTCGAGATCGAGATCGCGAGCGAGTTCCGCTACCGCGATCCGGTGCTCGGGCCGGACACGCTCACGCTCGCCGTCAGCCAGTCCGGGGAGACGATCGATACGCTCGAGGCGGCCCGCCACGCGGCGCGGCAGGGCTCGCGCGTGATCGCCGTCACGAACACCGTGGGCTCGTCGCTCGCGCGCGAGGCCGACGGCGTGCTCTACACGCACGCCGGCCCCGAGATCGGCGTCGCCGCGACGAAGACGTTCGCCACGCAGATGGTGGCGCTGCACCTCACGGCCCTGTACCTGGCGCAGGTGCGCGGCGCGATGTTCCCCGAGGAGATCGCCGAGGTCATCGAGCACATGCACGAGCTGCCCGGCCAGGTCGAGCGCGCGCTCGAGCTCGACGCGCCGGTGCGCGAGCTCGCCGAGCGGTACGCCGGCGCGCGCGACTTCCTGTTCATCGGGCGGCACACCGGCTATCCGGCGGCGCTCGAGGGGGCGTTGAAGCTGAAGGAGATCAGCTACATCCACGCCGAGGGGTACCCGGCCGGCGAGCTGAAGCACGGGCCGATCGCGCTCGTCGAGCCCGGCGTGCCGGTCGTCGCCGTCGCGACCGAGTGCCACGTGTACCCGAAGGTCCTGTCGAACATCCAGGAGGTCCGGGCGCGCGGCGCCGAGGTCATCGCCGTCGCGACCGAGGGTGACGAGGAGATCGGCCGGCTCGCACAGCACGTGATCCTCGTCCCACGAACGCCCGAGCTGCTCGCGCCGGTCGTGGTCACCGTGCCCCTCCAGCTGCTCGCGTACCACATCGCCCGGATCCGCGGGTGCGACGTCGACCAGCCCCGGAACCTCGCGAAGAGCGTGACGGTCGAGTAGCAGGTGATGCCGTCGGGATGCTTCAGAACCAGGTCGAGTGGCTCCCTCGCATCCACGGGGTCCGCCAACCTCTCGTGGCGCGTCGGGCGCCCGAACCTGGTTCGGCTGCAGCTCCGGGCAGGGGGCCGGCCCCGCCCCCGTTCCGGCTAGTCTTCCTCCGTGGACATCGTCGGCATCGGGATCGATATCTGCGACGTGAACCGGATGCGCCGGGCGCTCGGGCGCCACCCGACCTTCGCCGAACGGGTGTTCACCGAGGAGGAGCGGGACTACTGTGAGCAGGGCGGCGCTCGGGCCGAGTGCTACGCGGGCCGGTTCGCCGTCCGCGAGGCCGTGATCAAGGCCCTGGGCGGGTACCTCGGGAAGAAGTGGCAGGACGTCAGCGTGTCGCGCGGGCCCTCCGGCGCCCCAGCGGTGCGCCTGGCCGGCAGCGCGAAGGCCCGCGCCGAGATGCTCGGCATCGAGAACGTCTTCGTCTCGTTCACCCACGAGCGGGACACGGCGGTCGCGTTCGTCGTGGCGGTGGGGGCGTGAAGCCGGTCCTTTCGCCCTCCGAGGCCTCCACCCTCGACCGCGATTCGCAGGCGCGCGGCATCACGGCGGCGTCCCTGATGGAGAACGCCGGCCGCGAGGTCGCTCGGGCGGCGGCCGCCGTCGCAGGGGGTCTGTACGGCCGCCGCGCGCTCGTCGTCTGCGGCAAGGGCAACAACGGCGGTGACGGGCTCGTCGCGGCACGGCACCTCGCGCGCTGGGGCGTGCGAGTCACGGTCGTGATGCTCGAGGAGGCGACCGACCTCCGCGAGCCGGCCGCGGCGAACTTCCGTCGCCTGTCCGAGACCGACGTTCGCGTGCGGCCGTTCTCGCCCGCGGTGCTCGAGCGCGAACTCGCCCGCGCCGACGTCGCGATCGACGCGATCTTCGGCACAGGTTTCCGCGGCATGCCCGAGGACGAGTTCGAGGCCGCGATCGCCGGGCTGAACGACGGCGGCACGCCGGTCGTTGCCGTCGATATCCCCTCAGGCGTGAACGGCGAGACCGGCGGTGTCGAGGGCGACGCCGTGTGGGCCGACGTGACCGTGACCTTCGGCGCCGCGAAGACCGGCGTCGTTCTACTGCCGGGCGCCGAGCGCGCTGGCCTCGTCGAGGTCGCCGAGATTGGATTCCCGGCCGACCTCGTGAAGAGCGACCTGTGGCTGATCGAAGAGGGGGACGTCGGCGCGTTGCTGCCGGTCCGCGAGATCGACACGCACAAGCGCGCCGCCGGTGTCGTGTTCGTGATCGGCGGCTCGCGGCTGATGACCGGCGCCGTGTGCCTGGCGGCCGAGGCCGCCTACCGTGCCGGCGCGGGGCTCGTGACGGTCGCTGTGCCGAAGGGCGTCCTGCCGGTCGTGCAGTCGCGCCTGCTCGAGACCACGTTCCTCGCGCTCCCCGAGACCGACGACGGGACCGTCGCGCGGGGAGCCTTCGATGTCCTCTCCGAACGGCTGCCCGAAGCCGACGCGCTCGCGATCGGCCCCGGTATGACGACGCACGCGGAGACGGCCGAGACGATCCGCGCGCTCGTACGCTCGAGCCCCGTCCCCGTCGTGCTCGACGCCGACGGGCTGAACGCATACGCGGGCCGTCGGGGCGAGCTGGCCGACCGCCAATCCGCCGCGGTGCTCACGCCCCACGCCGGGGAGTTCGCGCGGATCGCAGGCGTCACCGCGGCCGACGTCGGCGCCGACCGCGTCGGGCACGCCCGCAGGCTCGCGGCCGAGGCGAACGCGACCGTCCTGTTGAAGGGCAGCCGCACCGTCATAGCCTGCCCGGAGGGACGCGCCTGGATCAACCCGACCGGGGGGCCGTTCCTCGCGACCGGCGGCACCGGCGACGTGCTGACCGGGATGATCGCCGGGCTCATCGCCCGCGGACTGTCGGTCGGCCATGCCGCCGCGGCCGCCGCGTACCTGCACGGCGTCGCAGGGCAGCTCGCCGGGCGCGAGCACGCGGAGGGCACGACCGCCGGCGACGTCCTCGCGAACGTCGCGTCCGCCATCGAAGGGGTGCGCCGCCGGTGACGCGGTACCGGCCGACGGTCGCCGAGATCGACCTCGAGGCGATCCGCAACAACGTTCGGGTCCTGAAGCCCGAGGGCTCGGAGCTGATGGCCGTCGTGAAGGCCGACGCCTACGGTCACGGCGACGTGCGCGTCTCCCGAGCCGCGCTCGACGCGGGCGCGACATGGCTCGGGGTCGCGTTGGTCGAGGAGGGGCTGCACCTGCGCGACGCGGGGATCGACGCGCCGGTGCTCGTGTTCTCGGAGCTGCCACCTGGCTCGGAGAAGGAGGCGCTTGCCGCCGACCTCACGCCGACCCTCTACACCGAGGCCGGGCTCCACGCGCTCGCCGAGGTGGCCGGCGCCGTCGGCCGCTCGGTCGCCGTCCACATCAAGATCGACACCGGCATGCACCGGGTCGGCCTCTGGCCTCCCGGTGCCGCCCCCGCCTTCGCCCGGAAGGTCGAGGCCGAAGGTCTCACCGTCGAAGGGCTGTGGACGCACTTCGCCCGCTCGGAGGAGAGCGCCGAGGTCACGCGCGCCCAGCTCCGGAGGCTCGTCGAGGCCGCCGACGCGGTCAGGGCCGCGGGTGTCGAGCCTCGGTACCTCCACGCCGCGAACAGCGCTGCGGTTCTCCTTCACCCGGAATCGCACTTCGACATGGTGCGCACCGGAGGCGCGCTCTACGGGATCGACCCCGGCGGCGGCATGGGACCGGCTCGCGGCCTGCGCCCGGTGATGACGCTCCGCTCGGCGGTCACGGTGGTGAAGCGCCTGCCGGCCGGTGAGCCGATCTCGTACGGCGGGTGCTACGTGCTTGCGCGCGAAGCGACGATGGCGACGGTGCCGATCGGCTACGAGGACGGTTACGACCGCACGCTCTCGAACCGAGCCGATGTGTTGATCGGCGGCAAGCGGCGACGGCTCGCGGGGACCGTGACCATGGACCACATCATGGTGGACTGCGGCGACGACGAGGTCGCGCCCGGCGACGACGTAGTGTTGATCGGGAGCCAGGGCGACGACCGCATCGGCGTCGAGGAGATCGCCGACATCGCCGGCACGATCGGCGACGAGATCGTGACGGGGATCTCCGACCGTGTGCCGAGGGAGTTCGTCGGATGAAGAAGCGCCGCGTCGCGATCGCCGTCGGCGTAGCCGTCGGCGCCCTGGCGAGCGGTGTGGTCGGCCGTGCCGTGTTGCACCGCAAGCATCCCGATCCGGAGGCCGACGAGCCGCTCGCGCTGCTGCCGCCCGAGGATCTCGGTCCCGTCGTCTCGTTCGACGACACCGAGCTCGCCGTCCGAGCGGCCGGCGATCCGTCCAAGCCGACGCTCGTGTTCGTCCACGGACTCAGCCTCGACATGACGACGTGGCACTACCAGTGGACGGCGCTCTCTTCGCTATTCCGTTGCGTGCTGTTCGACCTGCGCTCGCACGGGCGCAGCCAGCGCGCGGTCTCGGGCGACCTCTCGCTCTCGGCGATGGGGCACGACGTCTGCGCGGTGATCGAAGCCGTCGTGCCGGACGGGGCGATCCTCGTCGGTCACAGCATGGGCGGCATGGCGATCCTCGCGGCGGCGGAGTCGCGGCCCGAGTTGTTCGGCACGAAGATCGCCGGCGTGGTGTTCGCCGGCTCGGCCGCCTCGGACCTGCTGCGCGGCTCGATGGGCTCGATCACACAGGTGCTGCGCCCGCGGATCGGCTCGATCCGGCAGGTCGCCGGCCGCGTGAACCGGCTGCGCAACTACGTGATCGCGAGCCCGGCCGACGTCGGCCGCGTGATCGCGCGGCTCACGCAGTTCGGGCCGCATGCCTCGCCGCGCTTGGTCGACTACGTCGCCGGCCTCGCCGGCGACGCTGCGCAGGAGGTATGGACCGACGGCCTCGCGGGCCTCATGGACATGGACCTGCGCCACGCGCTGCAGCATGTGTGGGTACCGTCGCTCGTGATCGTCGGCGACCACGACCGTGTGACGCCGCCGGCCTCGGCGATGGCCCTCGCGGGCGAGCTACCCGACGGGCGCCTCGAGGTCCTCGAGGGGGCCGGCCACGTCCTGATGCTCGAGCGCCACGAGGAGTTCAACGAGAAGCTCTCGGCGTTCGCGACGAGGGTGACCCGCAACCGCCGGCGGAACCAGAGGCGGAATGAACGGAGGAAACGGGCGTGATCACGGCGGTGCGCGGAATCCGCGTTGGACACTCCACCGATCCGATCGGGCTCACCGGCTGCACGGTGGTGCTGTGCCCTCCCTGTACGGTGGGCTCCGGCGAGGTTCGCGGCGGCGCGCCCGGCACCCGCGAGACCGACCTGCTGCGCCCCGGCATGCTCGTCGAGGAGATAGACGCGGTCCTGCTCGCCGGCGGGAGCGCGTTCGGTCTCGCGGCCGCCGACGGCGTGATGCGCTACCTCGAGGAGCGCGGGATCGGCTTCGACACGCAGGTCGCGCGCGTGCCGATCGTGCCGGCCGCGGTGCTGTTCGACCTCGGGGTCGGCGACCCGAAGGCGCGCCCCGGCCCGAGCGAGGGCTACGCGGCCTGTGATCGGGCCTCCGAGCACGTGGAGGAGGGCAGCATCGGCGCCGGCACCGGCGCGACCGTCGCGAAGGTGGAGGGCCTCTCGCGCGCCGTCAAGGGTGGGGTCGGCACGGCCGCGCTCGAGGAGGACGGCGTGGTCGTCGGTGCACTGTTCGCTGTGAATGCGCTCGGCGAGATCCTCGGCGAAGACGGGGAGGTCGAGATCGGCGTGCGCCCCGGCCCGGAAGAGGGCGGCGAGGCGGTGACCCCACCGGTCGGTAACACGACGATCGGCGTCGTCGCCACGAACGCGACGCTGTCGAAAGAGCGCGCACAGCTCCTCGCTCAGGCCGGCCACGAGGGCATCGACCTCGCGATCCGCCCGTCCCACACGATCTGGGACGGGGACACCGTGTTCTCCCTCGCGACCGGCGAGGTCGATGCACCCCAGGCTATGCTCGAGCGATTGGCCGCCAAGGCGGTGGCCGAGGCCATCCGCCGCGGGGTCCGCCTCGCCGAGGGGATCCCCGGCGTCCCGGGGGTGGGGGAGACGGCATGAGGACCCTCGAAGAGGCCGGCCTGGAGGCGTCCACCTGCGAGAAGTGCCGGCTCGCCCAGGGCCGCACACAGGTCGTCTACGGCGTCGGGAGCCCGAGCGCCGACCTCATGTTCATCGGCGAGGGACCCGGCCACTACGAGGACAAGCAGGGCGAGCCGTTCGTCGGCGCCGCCGGGCAGCTCTTGAACCGCATGCTCGACGAGATCGGCATCCGGCGCGGCGACGTCTACATCGCGAACGTGGTCAAGTGCCGCCCTCCCGGCAACCGCGATCCGTATCCCGACGAGATCGAGGCGTGTGCGCCCTGGCTCCGCGAGCAGGTGCAGCTCATCGACCCGAGGGTGGTCGTGACGCTCGGCAACTTCGCGACCCGATTCGTCCTCGACAAGCCGGTGTCGATCAGTCGGGTGCGCGGGCAGCGGCTCCCCTGGAGCGGGCGGACGGTCATCCCGACGTTCCACCCGGCGGCGATCCTGCACGGTGGTGGCGAGGCCTCCAACCAGATGACGGCGCTCCGCGCCGACTTCCAGGAGATCCGCCGTGCCCTCGCGGAGGTGCCGGAGCCGCAGCCGGTCGAGGTGCAGATGGGCCTGTTCTGATGCGTGCCCCGATCCCCGTGACGGCCTGACCCCGAGATGCTGATCGAGCTCCGAGCAAGGGCTCCGAAGGACACCCGCGCGGTCGGGGAGATCCTCGCCGGTCTGCTCGAGCCCGGTGACGCCGTTGCGCTCACCGGTGAGCTCGGCGCCGGGAAGACGACCTTCGTGCAGGGCGTGGCCCGCGGGCTGGGGTTCGCCGGCGCGGTCACGTCGCCGACCTTCACGCTGGTGCGGGAGTACCCGGCGCGGCTGCACGTCCACCACGTCGATGTGTACCGACTGGAGCGCGTGCAGGACGCCCTCGACCTCGGGCTCGAAGAGATGACCGCTGAGGGAGGTGTGCTGCTCGTCGAGTGGGGCGACGCCATCGAGACGCTCCTGCCCGACGAGCATCTCGTGATCGAGTTCACCGTCCCCGGCGAGACCGACGAGCGCCGGCTGGTCCTCGCCGGTGCCGGCACGTCCTGGGCGGCGCGCTGGGGTCAGTTGGAGGAGGCCACCGCGCCCTGGAGGGCGGCGGCGTGATCGTCCTCGGCATCGAGACCTCGACGCCGCAGACCTCGGTCGCCATCGGCACCGAGCGCGAGATCCTCGCGGCGCTGGCGCTCACCGGGAAGTCCCGCCAGGACGTCGTGGTCCCGGCCCTCGAGCGGTTGCTCGAGTGGAGCGGCCTCGAGCTCTCCGCGGTCGGGGGCGTCGCGGTCGGCCTCGGTCCGGGTCTGTTCACCGGCCTGCGGGTGGGCGTCGAGGCCGGTAAGGCGCTCGCTCAGGTCCTCGGCGTGCCGATCGTCGGTATCCCCTCGCTCGACGCGCTCGCGTTCCGGGTCCGCTACACGCCGCGGCTGATCGTCGCGGTGATCGACGCCCGTCGCGGCGAGGTCTTCTTCGCCTTCTACCGGTCCGTGCCGGGTGGTGTGATACGCGAGGGCGACCACCGGGTCGCGCCCCCCAGCCACCTGGCCGCCGAGCTGGAGGCGCTGGGGGAGGAGGTGCTGCTCGTCGGCAACGGTGCCATCCTGTACCGGCGAGAGCTCGAGGAGGTGGGCGGCAAGCTAGAGTTCGCGGCGTCGGCGCAGGCGTACCCGCAGGCGTCGGCGCTGGTCGAGCTGGCCGTCCCGAGATTCATCCGGGAGGAGACCGACCGGCTGTTCGACGTGGTGCCGCTCTACCTGAGGAAATCGGATGCGGAGATCGCTTGGGACAAAAGAGCCCGAGGCGCCTCGGCTTGAGGTGGCCCGGATGAAGGGCCGTCACCTGCGTGGGGTGATGGCGATCGAGCGCCAGGTCTACCCGAGGCCCTGGTCCCCGAACCTGTTCCTCTCCGAGATGACGGAGTCCAGGAACCGCTGCTACCTCGTCGCCCGCATGGATCGCGAGGTGGTCGGATACGGCGGGCTGATCTGCTACGGCGAGGAGGCGCACGTCACCAACATCGCGGTCGATCCCCTCCACCACCGGCACAAGATCGCGAGTCGGCTGCTCCACGACCTCATGAGGAACGCGATCGAGATGGGCGCCGAGGCGGTCTCGCTCGAGGTGCGCGTCTCGAACCTGGCGGCCCAGCGGATGTACGAGCAATTCGGGTTCCGCTCGGTCGGCGTTCGCAAGAACTACTACCAGGAGATCAACGAGGACGCGCTCATCATGTGGGTCGACGAGGCCGGGTCCAAGGCCTACCGGGAGCACCTGCGCGATCTGATGGAGCAGGCCCCCGAGGGCGTCCGACCGTGAGGGTGCTCGGGATCGAGACGTCCTGCGACGAGACCGCCGTCGCCGTGGTGGAGGGCGGCAGCACCGTCCTGTCGAACCTCATCTCCAGCCAGACCGATCTGCACGCACGCTTCGGCGGCGTCGTGCCGGAGCTCGCCTCCCGCGCGCACATCGAGGCGCTGAACCCGCTGATGCAGGAGGCGCTGGAGCAGGCGGGGGTCGGGTTCCGCGACCTCGATGCCGTGGCCGTGACCATCGGACCGGGTCTGGTCGGCGCGCTGCTCGTCGGCATCACCGGCGCGAAGGCCGTCGCCCTCGCCACGCGCGCCGAGTTCATCGGGGTCAACCATCTCGAGGGTCACATCTACGCGAACTTCATCGAGCACGGCCCCCCGGAGCCGCCGTACGTGTGTCTCGTCGTCTCGGGCGGCCACACGATGCTCGTGCACATGCCCGAGGAGCACCGCTACGAGGTCCTCGGCCAGACCGTTGACGACGCGGCCGGCGAGGCGTTCGACAAGATCGCGCGGTTCATGGGGCTCGGGTTCCCCGGCGGGCCGGCCCTCGACAAGATCGCGCGCAAGGGCGATCCGAGCGCGATCGCGTTCCCGCGCGCGATGGCCGATTCCGGTGACTACGACTTCTCGCTCTCCGGCCTGAAGACCGCGGTGCTCCGCTTCGTGAAGGCTGAGCAGACGGCCGGCCGCAGGGTGGGCCCCGCCGACCTCGCGGCCTCGTTCCAGGAGGCGATCGTGGACGTGCAGGTCGGCAAGACGATCGCGGCGGCGAAGGAGAAGGGCGTCGTGACGGTGCTGCTCGGCGGCGGGGTGGTGGCGAACACGCGCCTCCGCGAGCGGATGGAGAAGGCCGGCGCCGAGGCCGGTATCCGGATCCTGTTCCCGCGCCTGGAGCTGTGCACCGACAACGCGGCGATGATCGCGTGCGCCGGCTCCTCGCGCCTCGCGCGCGGCGAGCGAACGCCGATCGGGGTCGGCGCCGACCCCGGACTGGAGCTAGCGTCGTGACCGCGTTCCTCGTCACCGGCGGCGCGGGGTTCATCGGCTCCCACCTCTGCGACCGGCTGCTCGCCGAGGGGCACCGGGTCGTGGCGGTCGACGACCTCACGACCGGCCGGATCGCCAACCTCGGCGAGGCGCGCGGCTACGGCAAGCAGTTCACGTTCTTCAACATGGACGTGCGTGCCGAGGGCCTGCTTCCGCTGTTCGAGCGGCACCGGCCGGAGGTCGTGATGCACCTCGCGGCCCAGGCCGGAGTGCGGCCGTCGCTCGCGAACCCTGTGCTCGACGCGAGCGTGAACGTGATGGGCCTGCTGAACGTGCTCGAGTGCGGTGTGAAGACCGGTGTGCGCAAGGTCGTGTTCGCGGCGTCTGGTGGCACGCTCTACGGCGAGCCCAAGAAGGTTCCGGTGAAGGAGTCCGCCGCCGGACCGTCGCACCCGCTGTCGCCCTACGGCATCAGCAAGAAGGTCGCCGCCGAGTACCTCGCGTTCTACGAGCGCTACCGCGGCATCGACTACACGGCGCTCGCCCTGGCGAACGTGTACGGGCCGAGGCAGGACCCGCTGGGCGAGGCCGGAGTCGTCGCGATCTTCGCCTCGAAGATGCTGGCCGGCGAGACGCCGACGATCTTCGGCGATGGGAACCAGACACGCGACTACGTGTTCATCGACGACGCCGTGCACGCGTTCTCGCTCTCGGTCGAGCGGGGCGGCGGGCGCCTGGTGAACATCGGCACCGGCATCGAGACCTCGGTGAACGCGCTGTTCAAGATGCTCGCCGACGTCGCGGGCTTCTCCGGCGAGCCGGCCCACGGACCCATGCCGGCGGGGGATCTGCGCCGCATCGCGCTCGACAACGGGTTGGCGGCCGGGGCGATCGGCTGGAAGCCGTGGACGCACCTCGAGGACGGCCTCGGCGAGACCGTCGCGTTCCTCAAGGGCATCTAAGGCCTCGCCGCGTCCGGTTGTCGGCCCCGGCAACCGGTGGCAGGATGGTCGCCGTTAGCGACGAACGTTCTCGACGAAGAGGGGTGGGTACGTTATGCGGAGCAGTCTGCGGCGTCTGTTGGTGTTCCTTTCCGTCCTCACGCTCGGTGTGGCGTTCCTGCCGGGTCCGAGCTCGGTCGCGGCCGGACCGGCGTTCAGGCAGGTCTCCGAGGAAGCCCGCTTCCGGAACCTTCAGGACGCGGCGGCGCAGGGTGCCGTGGCCCCCCTCGTGCTTCGGGATCTGCTCCGCGACGGCACGGCGGAGGGCTTCCTCATGCTCGCGGGCGACGCGGCACTCGCCGGTGCGCTGGCGAGTGCGCCGCAGGGAGCCGGGATGTCCAAGGCCGTTCTGCGGGCGACGAAGCCCGCCTACGCGGCGCAGAAGGGCCGGGTCCTCGGCCGCCTGAGCGGCATCACGGTTCTGCGGGACTACGACGCTCTTCCGATCCTCTTCGTGCGGTTCGACTCGCAGGCGGCCGCGCTTCAGGCGGTGAACGACCCCGAGGTGAAGGGGATCGGGGGGAACGAGCGACGTCGGACCTCGCTCGCGCAGAGCCTCCCGCTGATCGGACAGCCCATCGCCGCCGCGGCCGGCGACACGGGAGCCGGGACCTCCGTTGCCGTTCTGGACACCGGCGTCGACTACACGAGGTCGGCCTTCGGAAGCTGCACGTCACCGGGCGTGCCGGCCGGATGCAAGGTCGCCTACGCGCACGATTTCGCCCCAGACGACGGCTCGCTCGACGACAATGGGCATGGAACGAACGTCGCCGGGATCGTCGTCGGCGTCGCGCCGTCCACACAGATACTCGCGCTCGACGTGTTCGCCGGGAGCACGGCGTGGGACGACGACATCGTCGCCGCCATCAACTGGGCGATCTCCAACCAGAGCACCTACGACACGAGGGCGATGAACCTGAGCCTGGGTGACGGGAGCGCGCACACCGCTGCGTGCTCAGAGGTAGGCAATCCGTACGTGAGCGCCTTCGCGAACGCCCGGACTGTCGGGATCATGCCCGTCGTGGCGGCGGGGAACGACGCCACGCCCAACGGCACCTTCCGGAACGGGATCAGCTCACCCGCGTGCACCCCGGGAGCCCTGAGCGTCGGCGCAGTCTACGACTCCAACGTCGGGGCCGGATGGGTCTGGGGCACGCCGCCGGACACGTGCACTGATGCGACGACCGCCGCGGACCAGATCACCTGCTTCTCGCAGAGCGCGAGCATCCTCACGGTGCTCGCTCCGGGCGCCATGATCGTGGCCGCCGGTAGGACGATGGGGGGGACGTCGCAGGCCAGCCCCCACGTCGCCGGGGCCGTCGCCCTGCTGGCGGCGGTGAACCCGAGCGCGAGCCTCGACGTCATCTCGTCGGCGATCGCGGGCAGCGGTCCCACGATCCTGGACGCCCGCAACGGCGTCACGAGCCATCGGCTCTATCTGCCGGATGCGATCGCCGCGGTCGGAACCCCGACCTCGGGTCTGCAGTTCAGCTCCTCCGCCTACAGCGTGGACGAGAGCGCCGGCAGCGTCACGATCACGGTGACGCGGGGCGGCGACACCTCAGCGGCCGTCACGGTGGACTACGCGACCTCAGACGTAACCGCGACCGCGGGCGCCGACTACACGGCGGCCTCCGGAACGCTGCCGTTCGGCTCCGGGGAGACGAGCAAGACCTTCGCGGTCTCCATCACCGCCGACTCGGTGACCGAAGGCAACGAGACGGTGAACCTGACACTGGGCAACCCCACGGGCGGCGCGTCTCTCGGGACGCCCTCGACCGCGGTGCTGACCATCGTCGAACAAGCCGGGATCGCCGTGACGGTGACGGGCAGACTCCGCGGCTACCTGTGGACGTCCGGCCGCTACGCGATCTACCCGGTCGGCAAGAACGTGTTGTACGTGGGCAAGGTGGTTCCGAACCTCGCAGGGAGCTCGCTGCACTTCGTCCTGCAGAGCCACCCGCGCAGGAGGTGGAAGACGACCAGCGCCGCCGATTTCGCGATGGGGTCCGACGGCACGGTTACCGTCCGCGTCCGGCACAGGAACCTTCGGGTGGGCCTGCCCTACAGGCTGCAGTGCTCCTTCGCCGGCGACGCGACCCACCTGTCCGGCACGTCTGCGTGGAGCTACTTCAGGGTGGTCAGGTAGGCGGGGCTCGGCGGCACGACGGGGTTCGTGAAGGAAGAGAAGGGCGGCCCCCACGGGGGGCGCCCTTCTCTTCGCGTTGGGCCTCATAGCCTGGAGAAGACGGCCGGGCTACGAGGCCTTCGTCATCGATCCCTGGATCTCACCCCCTGCAGGGAGTCCACGGAGTGTCGTACAGGTCCGCGGTCTTGAACGACGAGTTGAAGTTGTACGCGGTGCTGTTCGCCAGCGGGCAGAAGTTGCTGAGCTTGCCCTTGTACTCCACGTTGAAGACGGCCTTCCCGTACGTGGTCGGCCACGCCTGAAGTCCTGGGGCCGGGTAGTTGCACTCCGAGTACTGGAAGCACTGCTCACTCATCGCGAAGTCGAAGTAGGGCTGCAGATCACTCGCCTGTCCGAGGTCGTTCTTCAGCCCCACCGTGAACCCCATCGAGTGTGCGAGGTTCGCGATCGACTGGTTGAACGCCAGCTGCTGCGCAGCGGTCGTCTTGAACCCGTTCCGGTTCGTGTAGCTCTCGACGTTGTCGAACTCGATCGCGTCGAAGCCGGCCAGCCTAGCGTCGGCCATACGCTTCGCGAGCTCGTCTCGGATGAACTGCGCCGGAGTCTCCCTGACGCCCGTGTTCGGGTTGATGCCGGTGATGGATCCGCTGTCGTTGAGGCTCAACCACCGCTCGTCCCTGTACCCGAAGTACGTGTTGCCGAGCAGACAGCCGCTGCAGCTGTTGTCGAAGGCCACGTACTCGCCCTGGTCGGCTCGCCAGATCTCCCAGGCGCCTGCGTTGATGTAGCCGATGGCATGGCCACCTTGCGAGTGGATGGCAGCGACCGCGTTCGTTGCGACGATGTTGGCGATCCCACCGCTGCATCCCGGGTCCTGGTAGATGTCGATGTCGAACACCTTCGGCCCGACGTTCGTCACGCCGGTGTAGGACTTCGCCTTGATGCCCACGTTGATGTAGTTGGTGTTCGGGTACAGGCATCCGGCCGGGGTCGTCCCCTGGAGCTGGTACTGCCACGGAAGGCTGGCCGTTCCCGGCAGCCAGCAGTTGCCCTTCGTCTTGTCGCACACGACCGGCCCGGCCGCCACCGCCGCCGTGTGGGTAAGGGCGAGGGGCACGGCCGAGAACATCGTGAGGAGAAGGAGGGAAGTCGTGACTCTTGTTACTGCTCTTGGTGCCCGCATCTGAAGTCCCCTTTCATCGGTCCGGGCTCGAGACTCGCGCGGCGCGGTCATCCGCTGAGGAAGGGAGCCCATCGCTGCTCCCAGAGTGCCGACCCGGGCCGGGGGGCCGCGCCCGCGGAACGCACCCGAGGGGTGATCGGCGTGTGTTGCGTCGGTGTCGCGTCCGGGAGCCGACCGCATGCCCTTCCGGTTGACCCTTCTGGCTCTCGACCACTCCTGGCAACAGCGGGTCGACGCGCAGATCGTAGGTAGCCGGCACGGGAGAGGTCAAGATTGCTCATCAGCGGAGGTCGTTTCTTGGCGAACTTTCTCGATATCGCTCATATCCGCTCACGATCGCCGATCCGGTCTTGACGGTGTCCCTGCCGCTGCCTCGCGTTGACCTCTTCGCATTGACCTCCTGGCGCTCACCCGTGTACCCTGTTAGCACTCAGGACGGTCGAGTGCTAAGACGCGCAAGGAGGACGGAATGGCGAAGCAGTTCAGCCTGAAGCCGCTCGAGGACCGGATCGTCGTCAAGCCCTCGGAGGAGGAGCAGACGACCGTCTCCGGCATCGTTATCCCCGACACGGCCAAGGAGAAGCCCCAGGAGGGCAAGGTCGTTGCGGTCGGGCCGGGGCGCTTCGAGGACGGCCAGCGGGTTCCCCTCGACGTCGCCGTCGGCGACACGGTCATCTACTCGAAGTACGGCGGCACCGAGGTCAAGGTCGAGGGCGACGAGTACCTGATCCTGTCGGCCCGCGACGTCCTCGCCGTCGTCAAGAAGTAGCCATCGAAGCTTCGAACGGGGGCTCGCGCGCCGAGGCGCCGGGCCCCCGTTCTCTCTCTCGTAGGAGGAACCCATGGCAACCAAGCTCCTGAAGTTCAGCGAGGACGCGCGCCGCGCGCTCGAGTCCGGCGTCGACAAGTTGGCCAACGCGGTGGCCCTCACGCTCGGGCCGAAGGGCCACAACGTGGTCCTGGACAAGAAGTGGGGCCCGCCGACCATCACGAACGACGGCGTGACGATCGCGAAGGAGATCGAGCTCTCAGACCCGTGGGAGAACATGGGCGCTCAGCTCGCCAAGGAGGTCGCTACCAAGACGAACGACGTGGCTGGCGACGGCACCACGACGGCGACCGTGCTCGCCCGCGCGATGGTCCATCACGGCATGCGCAACGTCGCCGCCGGCGCGAACCCGATGGCGCTCAAGCGCGGAGTGGAGAAAGGCGTTGTCGCCGTCGTCGCCGCGATCAAGGATCAAGCCAAGGACATCGAGTCCCGCGACGAGATCGCTCAGATCGCAGCCATCTCGGCCGGCGATGCTCAGATCGGCGAGGTGCTCGCCGAGGCGCTCGACAAGGTCGGGAAAGACGGCGTGGTCACGGTCGAGGAGTCGAACACGTTCGGCATGGAGCTCGAGTTCGTTGAGGGCATGCAGTTCGACAAGGGCTACATCTCGCCCTACTTCATCACCGACCAGGATCGCATGGAGGCCGTACTCGAGGATCCCTACATCGCGGTCGTGAACAAGAAGATCGGGAGCGTCCAGGAGATGCTGCCGCTGCTGGAGAAGGTGCTCCAGTCGGGCAAGCCGCTCCTGCTCGTCGCCGAGGACGTCGAGGGCGAGGCCCTCGCGACGCTCGTCGTGAACAAGATCCGCGGCACGTTCAACGCCGCCGCGGTCAAGGCTCCCGGGTTCGGCGACCGGCGCAAGGCCATGCTCCAGGACGTCGCGATCCTGACCGGCGCCCAGGTCGTCTCCGAGGAGGTCGGTCTGAAGCTCGAGAACGTCGGGCTCGATCTGCTCGGCCACGCCCGCAAGGTCGTCGTGACGAAGGACGACACGACGATCGTCGAGGGGGCCGGGGACGCGGAGGAGGTCAAGGGCCGCATCGCGCAGATCAAGGGCGAGATCGAGAAGACCGACTCCGACTGGGACCGCGAGAAGCTGCAGGAGCGCCTGGCCAAGCTCGCCGGCGGCGTCGCCGTCGTGAAGGTCGGCGCGGCCACCGAGGTAGAGCTGAAGGAGAAGAAGCACCGCATCGAGGACGCGCTGTCGGCCACGCGCGCCGCGATCGAGGAGGGCATCGTGCCGGGCGGCGGCGTGGCGCTCATCCGCGCCGAGTCGGCGCTCGACAAGCTCGGCCTCGAGGGCGACGAGGCGACTGGCGCCACGATCGTGCGGAGGTCGCTCGCCGAACCCGCCCGCCTGATCGCGCATAACGCCGGCCAGGAGGGCTCCGTGATCGTCGAGCGGATCCGCTCCGAGGGCGGCCACCGCGGCTACGACGCCCAGAAGGGCGAGTGGGTCGACATGGTCAAGGCCGGCATCATCGATCCGGCCAAGGTCACCCGCTCCGCGCTCCAGAACGCCGCCTCCATCGCAGCCCTGGTGCTGACGACCGAGAGCGCCGTCGTGGAGAAGCCCGAGGAGGAGGAGCCGGCAGCCGGGGCCGGCGGCCACGGCCACATGCACTGATCCGTTGCTCGCACACCGAGCATCGAACGAGAGGGGCGGGCGACCGCCCCTCTCTTCGTGTGGCGTTCGCACTAGTACGAACGGAGTAGCGTTCAGGGATCGACGGTCTCGATCCGCGTATGCCCCATTGCGCGATCACGGAGCGCGTCCTAACGTTCACCTGGGTTCGTTGGTAGAGTCGCACCCCCGCGATACCTCCTCGGCAACCCTCGCCGGGAGGATCGGGCGCGGAGCGGGATCAACTCGATCCGCACGTCTCGAGACAACGGTGAGGTGAGGATGTCCGTTCAGCAGCGCAGCGGTCGGGACCGACAGGTCGGCGAAACGTTGGACCTGCGCGAGTACCTGGAACCGGTCATACGGCAGAGGCGCCTTATCCTCGTGGTGGCGCTCATCACCTTCGGAGTGGCGTTCATCTACACGTTCGCCCGCCCGGCCGCCTACACGTCGACGGCGACGGTGCTGGTCAAACCGACGGGAGTGAACCTCGCCGACCTCGGGCCACTCGGGACGGAGAAGCTCGTCAACACCGATACGGAGATGCAGATCGTCCGGTCGACGGTCGTGGCCGAGCAAGCGGCCTCGTCCACGAACACGGACCTGACCCCGGCGCAGCTCCTCAAGCATGTGTCCGTGAGCGCGGTCCCCAACGCGCAGACGCTGGAGATCTCCTACTCGGACTCCAACCCGCTCGTGGCGCGGCAGGGCGCTTCGGCCTTCGCCGATGCCTACCTGGAGTACCGGCAGCAGCAGGCCCAGGCGCTGGTGGACTCCCAGCTCGAGGGGATCAACGCGAGCCTCAAGGTCGACAAGGCCCGGCTCCAGAAGCTGAACGAGGTCATCGCGTCTTCACCGCGGGACTCGGCCGCGGCGAGGAACGCGCGGGCGCAGCGCGACAGCGTCTCGGCGCGCGTCGGCATGCTCGAGGACAAGGTGACGGCGGGGGGCCTCCTGAACACCGACCCCGGAGATGTCATCGTGGATGCCCAGGCCCCGGGGGGCCCGAGCAGCCCCAACCATCTCCTCGATCTCGCGGTCGGCCTCCTCCTCGGGCTCGCAGCGGGCGTCGTGATCGCGTCGGTGCGCGGGCGGATGGATCAGCGCCTGCATACGACGGCGGATCTCGAGGAAGCGCTCGGCGCCCCGTTGCTCGCCAGCATCCCGTGGGTGGCGGACGGGGGCGACGGACTCACCGCGCCCGTATCGACCCGCGACCCCGAGGCGCCTGCCTCGGAGGCATACCGCGCCCTCCGCACCACGTTGACGGCCGTGGCCCATCGCGGTGAGGGGACCCTGATGGTGGTCAGCGCCCTGCCGGGGGACGGGAAGACGACGGTCGCGGCCAACCTGTCGGTCGCGCTCGCCGCCGCCGACAAGCGGGTCGTGCTGGTCTCGGCCGACATGCGGCGTCCTCGCATCCACGAGATGTTCGGGTTGCCCAACGATCGCGGGCTGTCGAACATCCTGACCGGCCAAGTGCCGGCCGACCTGGGTGTGTTGGATCTTCGGGTCGAGAACCTCTACGTGTGCCCGGGCGGCCCCACGCCGCCCAACCCTGTCGAGTTGCTCCAGTCCCAGCGGATGCGGGATCTCGTGAGCGAGCTGCGTGGCCTGGTGGAGTACGTGGTGCTCGACTGCCCGCCGGTGCTCACGGTCGCCGACTCGCTCGTGCTCGCTTCGCTCGCCGACGGAGTCATCTTCGTCGTCGACGAGCGAAGCACGAAGCGGAGTGCCGTCGCAGAGGCGAGGCGCCGGCTCGAGCAGGTGGGGGCGAAGGTGCTGGGAGGCGTCCTGAACAAGGTGCCGCCTCCAGGACCTCACGGCTACGGCTACGGGTACGGCTACGGCGAGGCCAAGGGCGGAGCCGAAAGCAAGCCGACGAGCAAGCCGGTGGCCACCTTGAGCCGAGCCGGGATGTGGTTCGGTACCAGCAACCGTACAGGCGACCGGACCGACTAGCCGCGCTCCACGGAGGTCTGCGCGCGATCCTCCTCCTGAAGCTGTAGGTCGTTCGCCTGTTCGAAGGCGTGGATGGCTCGAAGGACCATGTCTACCGATCCGACGGGGTCGATCCCCACGGCCGTCTCGGCCGCCAGGACGAGCCCATGGACGCCGTCGAGGAGCGTGTTCGCGATGTCGTTCGCCTCGGCGATGGTCGGCACGTTGCTCGTGACCATCGACTCCAGCAGGTTCGTGGCGACGTAGACCGGGCGGTTCCATCGGTTGGCGCGGCGCGCGATGGCCTTCTGGTAGAAGGGCACATGCTCCAGCGCGATCTCGTGGGAGAGGTCTCCCCGGTCGATCAGCACGGCGTCGGCGGCGTCGATGATCCCGTCCATGTTGCGGACGCCCTCGCGGCTCTCGATCTTCGCGATGATGTGCGCTCCACTCGGGGCGAGGGAACGGAGCCGGGCGACGTCCTCCGCGTTGCTCGCGAACGATAGGGCGTAGTGGGTGATGCCGTGCCGGGCACCGATCTCGATCGCGACCAGGTCCTTCTCGGAGAGCGCCGGCAGCGCCGGCCGGGGCTCGATACTGGCGGCCTTGTTCGACCCGACCCGGCCCGAGGAGACGACGAGGGCCGTGGCGTGACCCCGGTCCACGTCGGTGACCCGCAGCAGCGCTCCGTCGAAGTCGATGCCGACCAGGCTGCCGACCCGGAGCTCGTCGAAGACGGAGGGGGGCCGAAGCGTCAGCTCGCGCTCGGTCCCGCGGACCGCCTCCGCGGTCAGCCGGATCTCCTTCTCCGCTTTCAGCTCGACCCCCGGATCGACGATTCCGCATCGGACCTGCGGCCCCTCGCTATCCAGGCATATGGGCGTGGACGAGAGGCGGCGGACGAACTCGATGGTGCTCTCGACCGCCTCGAGCGGCGTGTGGGACAGGTTGATCCGGAACAGGTCGATCTCCCGCTGGTCCAGCCCCCGTATCACGTCGGGCTTGAGGGAGGCGGGGCCGAGCGTGCACAGGATCTTGATCTTCATGAGGTAACGAGTCTACGGGCACCCTCGCCAGGCCCACAATCCGTCGTGCGGACTCCGGGGCGCAACCTCCGGTCATGGACCTTCGGCGGTTGCCGTGCCGGAGACGGGTCCTGCATACTCGATGTCCGCGCTTGGTGCGTAGCTGGGTCCGGAGCGAGCCCAGTGCCGACGAAGGGGAACCGACATGGTGTACCCGTGGCCGTCCAAGGAAGTGCTCGTCACAGGAGGCGCGTCCTTCATCGGCTCGACGCTGGTCGACGCGCTGCTCGCGCGCGGCGCGTCGGTGCGCGTCGTGGACGATTTCAGCAGTGGCTTCTACCGCAACATCCAACAGGTCGTCGAGGGCGGCTCGGTGGAGCTCTTGCGCGGGGACCTGCGGGACCCGGACGTCGCGCGCAGGTCCGTGGACGGGATGGACGTCGTCTTCCACCTCGCGGCCGATCACGGGGGTCGCGGCTACGTCGACCTGCACCAGTACCTCTGCTCCACGAACCTCGGCCTCGACTCGCTCCTGTTCAGGAGCGCCCTCGACGCCGACGTGGAGGAGATCGTCTACGCGTCGTCCGGCTGCATCTACCCCGTCTACCTGCAGGCCGACGTCGGTGAGACTCTCTACCTCACCGAGGACATGGAGAAGACACCCGGCTACGACCCCGATGGCCTATACGGGTTGGCGAAGGTGGCGGCCGAGCTCACGCTGCGAGCCATCCACGACGAGTTCGGAACGAAGACGACGTCCCTCCGGTACTTCACCGTGTACGGGCCCCGGGGCGTCGAGAACCACGCGGTGATCGCCATGATCGCCCGGGCCTTCCTGCGCCAGGACCCTTTCCACGTGTGGGGGAACGGCGAGCAGATCCGCAACTGGACCTACGTGGACGACATCGTGGAGGGAACGATCCTCGCCGCCGAGAAGATCGAGGACGGCACGGCGGTGAACCTGGGCACGATGGAGCGCGTGCGCGTCCTCGACGCCGCGAAGATGGTGTGCGACCTGGCCGGCTACGAGCCCGAGATCGCCCTTCAGCCCGACATGCCCACAGGGCCGATGAACCGGGTGGCGGACAACTCTCTCGCCAAGCGGCTGCTCGGTTGGGAGCCCAAGGTCCTCTTCGCCGAGGGCCTGAAGCGGACATTCGACTGGTACTTCGCGACCAAAGACCCCGACGAGGTCAGGGCGATCTTCGATTTCATGCTGACGGGTCGGGGCGCTCCGACGAACGAGCCCGAGCGCACCGCCACTTCCTCGAGGGGTTGAGCGTGGGCCTCATGTCAGATGAGCTGGCGAACCTGCCTCTCCTCGAACGGCGGTGCCGGGTGCGCTCGGCCGAGCCCCAGGTGAACGGCGTGCGGATCGATGCCATCACCCCCGAGAACTTCGTGCGGTCGCTGGCGACGTTCCTGTCCTGCGGGCACAGCCACGTGGTCCACTTCTGCGCCGCTCATCCGACGGTCGAGGCCAGGCGCGACATCGACTACCGCCAGATCCTCAACAAGGGGGCGCTCAACGTGCCCGACGGGATGCCGGTCGCCTGGGCGGCGCGGATGTTCGGCTCTCGGACCGAGCGTCTCGCGGGGACGGAGGGATTGCACCTCGCTGCCCTTTGGGGCATCGACCGGGGCCTCCGCCACTACCTCTACGGAGGCACGCCCGAGACCCTTGAGGCGCTCAGGCGGTGCCTCGAGGAGAGGTACCCGGGCATCCTCATCGTGGAGACAGAGTCGCCGCCCTTCCACCCCCTCACCGACGAGGAGCTCGCCGCGAGCGTTCGGCGGATGCAGGACGCGGGAGCTCAGGCGCTGTGGGTCGGGCTCGGGGCACCGAAGCAAGATCTGGTCGCCTACCGGCTGAGGACGCTCCGCGCGGCGCCGGTCATCCTGTGCGTCGGAGCCGCGTTCGATTTCGTCGCGGGCACCATCCCGCGGGCTCCGTCGTGGATGCAGCGCTCGGGGCTCGAATGGGTGCATCGGCTGGGCTCGGAGCCGAGACGGCTGTGGAAGCGATACCTGTTCGGGAACCCCCGTTTTGTGACGGGCGTCGTCAGGGATCGGCTCCGCGGCGCGGGGGGGAACGGGCACCCGCGGTGAACCGGAAGGACCTTCCCGCCAGGTCCCTCCAACGACTCGCGTACGGCATACGGGCGGTCGTGTCGGTCCACCCACCGCTGTACCTCCCTTTCGCCCGTTGGAGGTACCGCCGCGCTGGCGAGAACCGGATCGTGGATCGGAACACGGAGCTCGTGATCGAGGGTTTCCAGCGTTCCGGGAACACGTTCGCGGTCGTCGCGTTCGAGACCTCGCAGGGGCGGCCCGTGCGCACGGCGCACCATCTCCACGCGGCGGCGCAGATCGTCGTCGCCGTCCGGATGCGCGTGCCGACCCTGGCGCTCATACGGGATCCGGTGGACACGGTGCTCTCGCACATGATCCGCGAGCCCGGGATCTCCGCACGGCAAGCCCTCTCGAACTGGATCCGGTTCTACGAGGCCGTCGTTCCGCTGAGGGACCGGGTGGTCGTCGCCGACTTCGCCGAAGTCACCACCGACTTCGGTGCGGTGATCCATGATGTGAACGCTAGGTTCGGCACCGCGTTCGCGGAGTTCGAGCACACAGAGGCGAACGTGGCGCGCTGCTTCGAGCTCATCGAGCAGCGGAACCGCGAGCACTACGGCACGCTCGCCGAGACCAAGGTTCCGCGCCCCTCGGCGGAGCGGGAACGGCTGAAGGCCGCGCGGCGCGGCGAGCTCGAAGCGGATCGGCTGACCGCGCTTCGTGCTAGGGCCTACGGCGTGTACCGCTCCCTCGTCCCCAGCCCGAGCGTTCCTTAGGGGCTGACCGTGCGGGTCCTCATCCTGCACTCGCGGTACCTCTCCGGACCCGTCTCGGGCGAGAACCGGGTGGTCGAGGACGAGTCCCGGCTCCTCCTCGACGCGGGGCACGACGTCCTCGTGTGGGAGCCCGAGCCCCACGTGTCGGGCGGTTTGGATGGGCTCCGTGCGGGGATGTCCGCCGTCTGGTCGGCATCGGCAGCGGCCCGGGTGCGACGCATGATCCGGCGCAACGGGATCGAGGTGGTGCATGTCCACAACATGCTCCCGATGCTCTCGCCGGCCGTCCTCCGGGCGGCGCGCGATGAGGGCGCGGCCGTCCTCCTGACCCTGCACAACTACCGGCTGATGTGCCTGCCGGCCGATCTGCTGCGCGACGGCCAGGTGTGCGAGGCCTGCGTCGGGCACCTGCCCTGGCGCGGCGTCGGGTACCGCTGCTACCGAGGCTCGGCGCTCGGGAGCGGCGCGCTCGCGGCGTCCCTCGGTGTCCATCGCGTGGTCGGCACGCTCTCCGCGGTCACGCGGTTCCTCGCCGTGAGCGAGTTCGTGCGGCGAAAGCACATCGAGGCGGGGATCCCCGCGGAACGGATCTCCGTGAAGCCGAACTTCACGTGGCCCGTTCCTCCCAGGGAGGGGTCCGGTGACTACTTCCTATTCGTCGGCCGCCTCGCCGGTGAGAAGGGCGTGGACACGCTCCTGCAGGCATGGTCGGCGCTCGGTTCCTCCGCACGGCTGGTCGTCGTAGGGGAAGGGCCGGAAGGTGATCGCCTGCGGAGGTCCGCGCCCGACGGCGTCGAGTTCCGGGGGCGGGTGCCCGCCGGCGAGGTACCCGCGGTTCTGGCGGGTGCGCGGGCACTGCTCGTGCCGTCCCGCTGGTACGAGGCTGCCCCCCGGATCATCGTCGAGGCCTATGCGGCCGGCGTGCCGGTGGTGGCGAGCCGGTTCGGTGCGCTCCTCGAGATCGTCGAGGACGACGTGTCCGGGTACCTGGTGCCTCCGGGCGACGCCGCCGGCTGGGCGCAGCGGATCCGCGCGCTCGAGGACGACGCGACGTCGGAGCGGCTGGGCGAGGGCGCGAGGGCCCTGTGGGCGGAGCGCTACAGCCCGGAACGCGGTCTGGAGGGTCTTGAACGAGCCTATCGTGAGGCCGTGGCGGTGAGGACATGACGCGGACGCTGGCCGGGCTGAGCGGCTCGTTGCCGCGGAACGCGTGGACCCTGGAGCGGTTCGGGCTCTCCCCGAGGAAGCTGAGGTGCCGGATCTACGACGCCGGGGCCCCGAAGGTGCTGTGCGTCAGCATCCCCAAAGCGGGAACGCACCTCCTCGAGCGCGCGATCTGCCTGCATCCGCGGATGTACCGCAAGCTCCTGCCGACGATCTCGGTGGACGACGTTCGCCGGCGGGGAGGTTTCGATGGTCTGATGGCGCGGCTGCGGCCCGGCCAGGTGGTCTTCGCGCATCTCAGGTTCGATCCCGCCTACCCCGACGCCGTGGCCAGGCGAGGCGTTCGGGGCGTGTTCCTGATCCGCGATCCGCACGACATCGTGGTCTCGCAGGTCCACTACGTATCGAGGAGGACCGACCATCGGTACCACGAGCTGTTCGCCCGGCAGCCGGACCTCCGGGAGCGGTTGCGCCTGGCCATCGTTGGGGGCGCCGAGCACGATCTCCCGTCCATCGGGCGGCGGCTCGATGGCTATGCCGGCTGGCTGGACAGCGGGTGTCTGGTCGTGCGCTTCGAGGATCTCGTCGGGCCGGCCGGCGGAGGCAACCCGGTCGCCCAGGCCGCCACTGTCGCGTCGATCTTCGGGCACCTCGGTCTCGATGCGGACGGGCCCCTCGTACGGTCGATCTGCGACCGCCTCTTCTCGACCGACAGTCCGACCTTCCGCCAGGGCTCCATCGGCGCGTGGCGCCGGTCCTTCGACCCGGAGCTCGAGGCCCTGTTCGACGACGTTGTGGGGGGGTCGAGCCTGCCCTACGGCTACCCGACCCCGGAAGCATCGTGAACGCCAGGGGCGTTGCACCGCACCGTGCATCGGTCCACGAGAAGAAGGGAAGGTACACTCGCTGCCATGTCTCGAACGCCTGACCGACTCCCGATCGTCGTCTTCAGTTCGGTCGTTCGTTCGACCAAGCAGAGTGAGAGCCACGGAGGCGTGTATCTGCTCGACCTGGAGACCGACACGGTCAAGCAGATGATCGACTGGGACGACCAGAACATCAACTGGGAAGAACGGGGAGGCGATCGAGGCCTGCGGGGCATCGCGTTCCACGGCGATCTGATGTACCTGGCCGCGAGCGACGAGGTCTTCGTCTACGACCGGGACTTCCAGCTGCAGCGCTCGTTCAAGAACCGGTACCTGAAGCACTGTCACGAGATCAACGTGGGTGACGACAAGCTTTTCCTGTCCTCGATCGGCTGCGAGTCGATCCTCGAGTATGACCTCATCACGCAGGAGTTCACCCGCGGCTACTGCCTGCGATACTCACCGCTGAAACGCAAGGGCCGCAAGCGTCTCGACCGCCGGGGCATCAGCTGGCGGCCTCGGCCGGGCCTGAGGATCTTCGATCCGAACAAGGACGGCGGGCCCGCGCCCGGCAACACCACGCACCCGAGCTTCCCCAAGTGCGTGGACGGGACCCTGTACGTGGCCGGCGGTGGTCTCGGGAACATATGGGCGATCGAGGGGGACCGCCTGGTGCGCGGTCCGAAGATCCCCTTCGAGCAGCACAACGCACAGCGGTTCCGGGACGGCGTCCTCCTCAACCACTCGCCGACCCACCGGATGATCTTTGAGGACCTTGAGGGGAACGTGGTCAAGTCCTTCCCCGTCCCCGTCTATGACCTGGAGGAGCTAGAGCACGCGAACATCCCGCGCGACCACGCGTACCAGGGCTTCTGTCGGGGCATCGCCCCCGTGAACGACAACCTGATCGTGCAAGGGTCGTCCCCCGCGACTATCAACCTCTTCCAGTTCGAACCGCCCAGATTGCTGAAGTCGGTCAACATCACGAAGGATGTCAGGAACTCCGTCCACGGGCTGGAGATCTGGCCCTTCGGCGAGATGGCCTGAGCGAAGGGTTCAGAGAGGGGGGCTTGACGTGGGGGGCCGGGTGCGTCGGGCAGGGCATCTTGACCATCTCCTGGTTCTGTGGGCACTGCTTGGGGGAGTGGCCGTCCCGGTCATGGCCGCCGGTCCGGTCGCGTTCGCGGGCGCATGCGGTACGACGTTCAGTCTGGTCGCCGGCCCGGCCACCACCAAGAGCCTCAACGGTGTGGCGGCGGTCGCCGCGAACGACGTCTGGGCGGTCGGATTGAACAAGGGCGGGACCGAGAAGACCGTTACCGAGCACTGGAACGGCACGAGCTGGACCACGATCCCCAGCCCGAATGTCGGCAGCGGCCCCAATGCGGACAACGCGCTGAACGGCGCCGCGGCGATCGCCACCAACGACGTCTGGGCGGTCGGGTACTGGTTGAATGGCGCCGTCTTCCAGACCCTCGCCGAGCACTGGAACGGCTCGACGTGGAGCGTCGTTCCGACCCCGAGTCCCGGGACCGAAGGGAACAGCCTCGTCGGGGTCGCCGCCACTTCCCCGACCGATGTGTGGGCCGTCGGCTACCAGTTCGGCGCCGTCCGCCAGGCGCTGATCGAACACTGGGACGGCTCGAGCTGGAGCCTCGTGCCCGGTGTGAGTCCTGGGTCGGAGAGTACCGGCCTGCTCGGGGTCGCGGCGCTCTCACCGACCGACGTGTGGGCCGTTGGCTACCAGGACAACGGCGCCGGATACCGGACCCTCGTCGAGCACTGGGACGGCTCGACCTGGAGTGTGGTCCCGAGCGTGGATCCCGGGACCGGTGACGCGACCCTCTCCGGGGTCGTGGCGCTTGCGCCGGACGATGTCCGGGCGGTCGGGTTCTACACGGAAGGCAACAAGCTGCTCACGCTGACGGAGCGATGGGACGGGACCGGCTGGAGTGTGGTCTCGAGCCCGAGCCCCGGTTCGCGCTACAACGTGCTGCGATCCATCACCGCCACCTCGCCGAGCGATGTCTGGGCCGCCGGCTTCTACTACAAGACCAACGGCTATTCGAGCCTCATCGAGCACTGGGACGGTTCGAGCTGGACGATCGCCGCCAGCGTGGACGGGGCCGGAGGCGACCCCAACCTCATCGCCATCGGAGCTGTTCCGGGTGCCACGCAGGTCTGGGCCACGGGACGCGCGGGAGGCGCCTACCGGGAGACGAACTGCCCCGTTGCGGCGGCTGCGCGTGCCGGGGACTCGACGGGACGGACGACGACCTCCGAGCCGCGACCGAACCGTCTGCCGCCCGGCTCGTTCGGGGCACCCCTGCCGGAGTCGTCCTCACCTCGGCCGACGACCTTCGGCACCGCCATCCCGGTCGTTGCGAAGGACATGGCCTCGACAGCCGGCGTCAACGAGCTGACGAGGACCCACGGCTCGGCCGTCGGTGACTACAACAACGACGGATGGCGGGACATCCTCCTCGGGCGCCATCAGCAGGTCGCCCGCCTGTACCGGAACGACCAGAACGGTCACTTCACGGAGGTCGATGCGCGGACGTTCAAGCGCCACGATCGCCACGGGTGCTCGTGGGGCGACGTGGATCTCGACGGGCGTCCCGACGTGTTCTGCGTGACGGGCGCGGACAGGGGCACGGAGGTCAAGCGCAACGAGCTTTGGATCCAGCAGCCGGATGGCTCTTTCGTGGACGAGGCTGCGAGCTACGGCGTGCTCGACCCCTTCGGCCGGGGCCGCATCACGACGTTCGTCGACGCGAACGGCGACGGATACCCGGATCTGTTCCTCGGCAACTACCTGGACCGTCCGGATGGGTTCTTCTCGCCGAACCGGTTGCTCATCAACCAGGGTGGAACGTCGTTCATCGATGCGCCTGAGTACGGCCTCGATCGAGAGTTGAGTGCCGGCTGTCTCCAGGTAGGTGACTACAACAACGATGGATGGCGGGACCTCCTCGTGTGTACGCGCGTGAGCCTGAAGCTGTACCGGAACGACGGAGGAACCGGTTTCACGGACGTCACGGACGTCGCGCTTCGGGCCCGGCGCTCGAAGGACGCGCGGTTCGCCGACCTGAACGGTGACGGCCTGCAGGATGTGGTCGAAGTCACGGGCAAGTCGCTCAGGGTCCAGCTCCAGACGGCGGGGGTCTTTTCGACCGGCTTCCAGATGACCCTGGATTCGGGTGTGGAGGTCGTTCCCAGCGATGTGAACGGCGATGGACGTCCCGACCTCTACGTGTTGCAGGGGTCGGCTCCCGCGAGCACGAACATGCCCGATCTCATGTTGCTCAACAACGGCGACGGAACGACCTTCATGCAGATGATTATCCCGGAGACGGATGTGGGCAACGCGGATACGGTCGAGCCGATCGACTACGACGAGAACGGACTGACGGACTTCATCGTACTGAACGGAGGTTCGAAGGCGCCGGGCCCGGTCCAGCTGATCGCGTTCTTCCCCGCCTGAGCGGGGCGGCTCAGGCGGTGCTGCGGGTGATCCTCGACCTCACCCGAACGGGGATCGTGTAGGAAAGCGTGCCCCAGGGGCGGTATAGGCTGTTGCCTCGCCGGAAGTGCGCGAGGTCCCGATCGAAGGTCGGGACCTCGCCGATCTGCCGGTCGAACTTCTGAGTCGCGTACCCGTACAGCTCGATGTCGAACCGGTTCTGCTCCTCGATGAGTGCGATCGTTCGCGGGGGGATCGAGGACCTCGGGATCTTGTGCGGCGAGACGTTCGCCTGTACGTAGTAGAGCTTCGACCACCCGAAGACGTGACGGAGCGCCACGAGCGTCTCGTCGAAGCGCTCGCTGATGCCCACCACGGTGAAGTGCTCGTCGATGCTGCGCTTCGCCCGTTCGAGCATGTCCGTCGTGCATCCACCGTACGGCGTGACGACGTCCCCCACGATCGCACGCATCTGACTGTTGTCCATCTCCAGGGCGAGGTCACTCTTGAGGTAGTCCTCTAGGTCCATCCGCCTCGACACCACCACCTCGTGGAACCGATGGCCGGGAGAGTCGAGCGCGTTCTTGTATCCCGAGATCGCTCTCGAGACGGGGTTCCGGAGAAGCGTGATGTAGGTCGAGGCACGAGGCACGAACTCGTGGAGCCCGAACATCATGTGGCTCACGATGAAACGGAATCGCTCGCGTTCCTCTTCTGAGAACTCGGCGAAGTGCTCGATCGGGAGCGTGCTGAGGAACCCGTGCGGAGCGGAGGCCGGGTTCCTCAGGGCGAGCACCTTCGACTTCGGGAAGTTGCGGCGCACGATCCGCCGGAGCGTTGCCCCCCCGGTCTTCCCCAGGTGCATGAAGATGACCGTCGGCGCGGTCGCGGAGGCGCGTCCCATCGCGTTCAGCGCCGCGCGAGCCGAGCTACCCGATCACGATGCTGACGTCGTCCATCCGGCCGTTGTAGTAGTCCGTCGAGGTAGTCTGCCAGCCGATCGCGACGGGCTGCTTGTTCGACCTGATGTCCCCGATCGCGATCGACCTCGTGTACGTGGTGCCGTCCACCGTCAGCGAAACGGACGAGGCCGTCTTCTGGCAGGTGATCGTGTGCCACGCTCCGTCGATCAGATCGGGCCCGGCCGCGAAGACGGCCCTGCCCAAGTCTCCTCGGAACTTGCACTTCGCCCGGGAGCCGAACTTGATCTTCGGGTAGATCTCGATGTTGTAGGCACCGCCCTTGCGGAGCAGGTCGTAGTCGTCGGTGCCGGTCCCCGGCGCGACAGAGGTCTTGATGTGCACCGTGATGGTGATGTCGCTCGCGCCCGGGTTCAGGCTCGTGGAGCTCGGCACCGTGACGGCCGACGTGCTCCCGTCGAACGAGTACGCGTAGTCGCCCTCGGCGCCGCTGTCTCCGGATTTCCCTAGGGTAACGTTGACGATCGTCCCGTCGTTGCCGTTCTCCGAGCTGTCGCTCATGGTGGTCCCGGACAGCTCGTCCATGTTCCACTGGGCCACTGTGGTGCCGGCCTGCGCCGCCGCGGCGCCGACCAGGACCAGGACGGCCGAGAGCACGAGGCTCTTCCACGTTGCTCCGATGGCCCGCATCATCGCTCTGCTCCTGTTCGTCATGGGATTCGTCACGGGATATGGCCCCCCTGATGTGCGATCCGGCGATCGCCGGCGCCGTTGTGTGGTCCACCCTTGTGTCCCCGGGCAGCGATCTTCGACTGTCCCCAGGCGGCGATCCTCGACGAGCAGACTATGGGCCGCCGGGAATGGGTGTCAATAGGTCGTTGGTCGGTTGCAGATCGCCTGACGCGTCCGGCCTTCCGAGCATCATCATCATCGCGTAGATGGTGAAGATCGATGCCCCGCGGCCGACGCTGGACAGCTCCGGGTTGAACATCGCGGCCGCGAAGAACACGTTGAAACCCACGAGCAGGGTGCGCAGCAACATCGCCTGAGGAGCCTGCCCGGCGGCGAGGAAGCCGCGGTACCGGCGGATGACGTGCTGCTCCGTGATCATGAGCCACCAGAGGATCACGGCGAGCCCCAGGACGCCGCCGGTGGCGAGGAGCATGACGTAGTCGTCGTGGAACGGCGCCTTGAAAGGGGCTCTGTAGTCGGGCTGTCGGTAGACGAGGATCGTGATCTCTTCGCTGAAGACACTGCCGTAGATCGGCGACTTCTCGAACTCGGCGATGCCTCCCCGCCACAGCGCCAGCCGGGTCGTCGAGTTGTCCCGCTTGCCCACGGCTCCGAAGTAGGAGTTGGCGATCGATGTGGTCGTGGGCAGGTTGATGAGGGCGAGGGCGACGATGGCGATCCCGAGCCCCGCCACGATATAGGACCGCAGGCGGGAGCCGCCCGGCCGAGTCATCCAGAACGTCAGGATCGTCACCAGTATGACGATGACGTCCGTTCCCGACGGGTACGTGAAGTAGACGAACACGCCGAGGATGAACATGAGGGCCAGCATGCCCCGACGCCTGGCGGCGATCGCAGCGGCGATGCCCATGAGGACGAAGAAGACCTTCGAGTTCCGATAGACCTTCTCCGCGAAGATCGACGGAGCGAGGTCGGAGTTGGCGGATGCGTTCATGAACGTGTAGATGAGCCCCACCCAGGCAAGCCCGAGGATCAGCTTGCGAACCTCCTCATCCGTCGGCCGACGGAGCGTGAACAGGTACGTGAAGGCCACCAGCATGGGGAGGAAGACGGGCAGGGTCGTCGACTTGGTGTGGAGGAAGATCGTTCCGTAGATGGCTCCGGTGAGCCCGACGCACGTCAACACGAAGAGGATCGTGTCGGGCGAGCTCAGGCGGCGGATCCGCCCCGTCCGGTTCCGCATGCGGATCGAGACCGTGACGCCGAGGGGGATAAGGAGCAGCACGTACCGGGTGGGCCCACCCTTGTCGAAGAAGTCCCTCGTGTCGAGGGCCACGCAGAGCATCATGAGCAGGAGGGCGCGTCCGAGCCGGTAGCTGTCCGAGATGGACGGGCGGGCGGGGCGCCGGACCGTCGAGGTGTCGTGCGGAAGGGGAGCCGCTACCGATGTCATCTGTCGAGTTCCTGCGGGGCCGCGGGGGGTCGTGCGCGAAGGATACCAGGGACGTTGACGCCGGTCGAGGCTCCCGGGACGACCTGGGACGTGCCCGAGCGGTGCCTTAGCCAGGGACGTTCGGACCGATCGGCCACTTGCATAGCCGAAAGTCGGATGCCCGGTCAACGAAGGATGTCCCACAATGGAGCGGTCCTGCGTGGAACGAGGGAGGTTCCAGATGTATCCACACGTCGAGCACGGTATCGGCCGCTCGCGCCGCGCCACCGGCCTGCTGGCCACGGTGACCGTCGCGCTCGTTCTCCTGGCCGCGAACCCGGCCTGGGCTACTCTGCCGAACGCGCCGGACGCCGGCACGTACGGGGTGAACGGCCGCGTCTACGCACTGGTCCGGCTGGGGAACATCGTGTACGTGGGAGGGATGTTCACGGCCGCGATCGCGCCGAACGGGACCACTGTGCCCAGGAACTACCTGGCCGCCATCGATACCACCACCGGAGTCCTCACCTCGTGGAACCCGGCACCGAACGGTCCCGTGTACGCCCTCGCGACCGACGGCTCCCAGCTGTTCGTTGGCGGCGCGTTCACTTCCATCAGTGGCCTGCCGCGGCTGGCGCTCGCCGTGTACGCCTCGAACCTGACCCTTCAGTCGTGGCAGTTCGACGTGACGGGCACGCTGAACCCCTACGTGAAGGGCCTGGCCCTCTCCGGGTCGACGCTATATGTGGGTGGCAACTTCAGGCAGGTCGGCGGGGTCGCCAGGAAGCGGCTCGCGGCGATCAACCTCTCCGTGAGCCCCCCGCAGCTCCTCCCGTGGAAGCCGACCGCGGACAAGGCAGTGCGCGCGGTCGCTCCGCTCAGCAACGGCGACGTCGTGGTCGGAGGCGCCTTCCTGAACCTGAACGGGGTGCCCAACGCCTACATCGGAGAGATCCGCCCTGACGGAAGCGTGGCCCCATGGTTGGTCCATCCGGCGGTTCAGGTCTGGAGCGTGATCCCCTCGGCCTCGGGGGGTGCAGTCTTCGTCGGGTCGGGCGATCCACCTCCCGGCGGATCCGTCCGGTCATACGCGCCAGGAGGCACGGTGCTCTGGACCACGCCCACCGACGGAGGCGTCCAGACCCTGACGTGGGACGCGCACGATGGTCAGGTCATCGTCGGCGGTCACTTCAGATACGTGGCCGGAGTCAAGGTTCCGAGGCTCTGCGCGGTGAACCCGACCACGGGCGCGCTCGACACGGGGTGGATCCCGACGCCGAACAGCACGAAGGGGTTGTGGGCCCTGTCGGCCTCGTCCGACAAGCTCTACGTCGGCGGGGACTTCACGGCGATCGGGGGCCAAACCTTCAACCGCTTCGCCCAGTTCTCGATCTAGCCGGGGGCGTCGTTCTCCGTCGGGCCGGGGCGGCGCCCCGGTCTCCACAGCATCCGAGCTGCCGTCACCCGGCCGACCCTGGCCACTCGGGAGGCGGACGGCAAGACCAGGTCGGATCCGAGACGGCGGAAGTCGATGGGAACCGCGTCCAGCTCGTCCTCGAGAACCCGGAGGTCGTAGCCCATGACCGCCAGGCGCTTCCGGCCGATGTGCCGCAGGTAGCGGCGGCACCAGCGTTTGCGCACCGGGGACGACACGACCCCCTTCCACTTCTCGAGCGGATCCGTACTGAGGGCTCCGTACAGCCCGGACCCGCGTTTGTCGCCCATCCGCGCGTCGAGCCGGACCGAGGAGAACGAGGCCGCGACAGCGGGGTCGTAGGGGAGTTCCAGGTACTCGAACAGGGGGCGCAGCGACCCGTCCGGGTCCGAGACCAGGTCCTCGAAGCGCAGCGCGTGGGCGCGGCCGGCGTGTCGTTCGAAGCCGTCCACGAGGCTGCTCGGGCCGTCGAACAGGTCGTGGCGCCACCGCTCGAGGTTCCACCTTCCCTTCCCCCACGTCTCCACGATGGACGCGACGACCGCGAGCGGGTTCCGCCAGAGGAACACGAACTTCCCGTCCGGGAAGAGCCGGAACAGGTCATCCACGATGAAGTAGTACCGAGGCGTCTTGTCTAGGAAGTAGGAGCCCCTGCCCTCCGAGGCCTTCCCGTAGAGGCGCAGTACGAAGGCCCTGAGCTCCGCGAGGTAGTCGTCCTCCCCCTTCGGCAGCCGCTGCGCGAACTCCCTGATCGCTCGAGAGGCGGGGACCTGCCCGTAGTCGGCGAAGGCCCCGCGCTCACGCAGCGCGTAGATCTGCGGCAGGAGGAGCCACGGTTCAGGAGCCGTGGAGATCTCGTCGTGGACGGCCAGCATGCGCTGCATCAGCGTCGAGCCAGAGCGCGGCAGCGACAGCAGGAAGAGCGGTCGCTGGCTCATCCGGGACTCGCCGCGGTCATATGTCGGTAAGGTACAGGATGGGTGCGAGGGCGCCCGTTCCTCATCTTTGGGGTCCGAAGAGGGAGGCCGTGGCAGGATCGCGGGGCGATGGCGCCGTCGTTCGGGTCGGAGTGGTGACGCCGACCCTGAACGCCGAGCGGTTCCTCGAGCAGACGCTGCGGTCGATCTGGAGCCAGGTAGACGACGAGCTCGAGATCGACCACGTGATCGTGGACGGTGGTTCGAGGGACCGAACCCTCGAGATCGCCTCCCGCTACCCTTCTCGCGCGGTCGTGTCCACCGACGATCAGGGGATGTACGACGCCATCAACCGCGGGATGGCGATGGTGACCGGGGACATCGTCGGCTACATCAACGCCGATGATGAGATCGCTCCCGGCGCGCTGGCCCTGGTCGCCGAGACGCTCCTAAGTCACCCTGAGGTCGGCTGGGTCTGCGGTCGCGTGGAGTACATCGGCGAGCACGGGGGGATGCTCGGCGCCATGACGCCCGTGCGTCTGTCGCTCCGTTCCTACCTCGGACTCGGTTGGTCCTGCATCCCGCAGCAGACGGTGTGGGCCCGGCGGTCGTTCTTCGATCGTGTGGGGCCGTTCGACATCAGCTACAAGAACTGCGGAGACTACGACTGGTACGCGAGAGCTCTGCGTCTCGAACATCCCTACATCCTCAAGGAGACCGTCGGACGCTTCCGGCTGCATCCGGGACAGATCTCGCTCGACTCGGAGAAGATGAGATGGGAGAGCCGCGTGGTGCAAGAGCGCCACGGGCACCGGGACGCGGTCGGGTTCGTCCGCGGGAAGCTCCTCAGCCTCCGGCTGAACGCGGCCAATCCGCGCTGGCTCGTCGCCAAGAAGAGGGGTCGCATCAGCTTCGAGCCACCCAAGGGCGGCCGGACGAGCAGTCTCGCAGACTGAGCCCCGCAGCCACCAACTGAGCCCGACAGCCGCTGATCGGTCTCCACCGCAACCCTTCCCGACCGGCCCGATGACGGGTGGACCGTTCGGCCTCCCCCGGGCCCGGTGCAGGAATCCGCCGATGGACCTAGCAGCCCCGCGGCCCCTGCCGTCGATAACTACACCGACTAGACCTTGGGAGGTAGTCATGCGGGGTTCGGCATCGGTGAAGCGCATGCGCTTCACCGATCGGCGCGCCCGCGTACCGGTCCTGTCGGTAGTCATCCTAGTCACACTCCTGGGCGTGAGGGCCGACGCATCCTCACGCCCGCTCCGCGTCCGCGGCACCCGGGGGGATGCCACCATCCCGGTCGTGGCCATCGACACCCCGGCTGCCGGTGTCACCGTGAGCAGCTCCGTCCTGGTTGCCGGCACCGCCTCCGACACCGGGGGAGTGAGGAAGGTAGAGGTCCTGGTGGAGGGCTCGATCTCCCGGGCGACCGGGACGACGAGCTGGAGCTATCTGCTCGACACGACCCGCTTCTCGGACGGTGCACACGTGCTCATGGCGAGGGCGATGGACCAGAGTGGGAACCGAGGCACCAGGACCATCACCATCATCGTCCTGAACGGTAGCCCGAGTCCGTCACCGAGCCCGAGTCCCGGGCCACCGGCCGGGACCGCTCCGGTTGTCCTCGGGGTCTGGTCCGACGGGAACGGCGGGCACACGACGGAGGCCCTGGAGGCCCAGATCGGGCGGATGTTCGGCGGGTCCCGGTTCAACCACAGCCTCATGAACCCTATCCCCGGGAACACCGACGACAAGAACTTCGACGCGGGACGGACCGTCGTCTACCGCAACGCGCAGTCGGAGGACCTGAGCGACGCGCCCGTCCTGTGGGCGGACGTCGCAGCCGGGAAGTACGACTGGCGGCTGGCCGAGATCGCGGACGCGGTCCGGGCGGACACGCGGTGGACGCGCGCGACGCCCTTCCTGTTCAGCTTCCACCACGAGCAGGACGCGACCTCCGGGTTCGGCACACCGGAGGACTACAAGGCAGCGTTCCGGCACGTGTTCGACTACTTCGAATCGGCGGGCATCCTGTGGCGCTACGGCGGACAGGTTGAGATGGTCTGGACTCTCACGAGGAGCTCGCTGAACTCCGACACGGCTGCGTCCTACGATCCCGATCTCGCGGCGGATGGCGTCACCCTAGTGGGGGACTACTACGACGTGCTCGGCTTGGATGTGTACGACAAGCTGCAGACCGACGGTCGCCTCGGCTACACCGACCCCCGCACGGCGTTCGATCCCGCGCATGAGTACGCGCTCGCCCGCGGGAAGCAGTTCGGGATCTTCGAGTTCGGCGTGTCCGAGGGCGCACCTGGTGAGAAGGCGGCCGTCTTCTCACAACTGGCGCCGACCCTGCGTTCCTACGGGGTGGGCGTGCCGGGTTCAGCGATGGCACTCATGTACTCGAACGTGACGGGGAAGCAGCCCTACTACCCGGACACGTCGCCGGATGCCCTGGCCGCCTTCACGGCGATGGCGAACGACCCTCTCTTCACGGGCTAGGAGAAGCGCGGGCCGACGGGCCGCTACCAGTCCTGATCCGAGTAGAACTCGGCGGCGATCGCCTCGGTCCGCTCCCGGATGTGCTCGATCTGCGCTGGCGACAGGCGCGTCTTCCAGGTCTGGGCGACCGATAGGCTGTCCCGCTTGAGGACGCCGGCGTCGCTCGCCTCGGAAGGGTTGCGGGGGGCGGTGGCCTCGACGATCGCGGCCCGTTCCCTCTCCCCGAACCCGAGGCCGAGGTACTCGAACATCTCCCCGAACCTGTCGAGCGGGTGCCGCGCGATGTCCTCGTGACGGAAGAAGCGCCACTCCGAACGGGTGTCGCGGTAGCGGGCGATGGCGTGGTGGATGACGTTCCACAGCAGGATGGCTTGGTCGATGATCTCGTGCTCGTCCCTTGCGAATCTGGCGATCTCCTCCTTGAAGGGCGAGACGAGATCCCGCATCAGCAGGGGCTGCTCCAGGAAGTGGTCGAACGGATGCGTCCACCCGTAGCGCATGAGGCTGCTGGCGAACGCCGCCGGGTGACGGATGAGGACGATCACCTGCATGTCGAACGTGTCGCACAACCACTCCGCCGAGAAGACCGCGATGGGGTCCTTCAGCAGCGGGCGGGCGCGCCGCCGCCGGTACCGTGCGAACTCCCAGGAGTCGTGTGCGACGAGTCCGACGTCTCGGGGAGCTCGCACGGCCCGTAGGGCGGGCGAGACTCGGTACCGGAACGCCAGCATATCGCCGATGGGCCGCAGGTAGGGCTCCTGGTTCTCCGGACAGATGTATGGGAACCAGTACGGGAATCGGACGTCGATGATCCCCGGTCGGTGGAGGACGCTGAACGGTTCGCGGATGTAGCCGAGGGCGGGGGAGAGAGAGAGCATCTTCCCCACGAAGGTCGATCCGGAGCGATGGGAACCGGTGACGAGCACGGGCCCGCGATCCTGCATGTATCGGTACGTTATCGGACGGGGTCGGGGCTTCGCCACGACGACCCACACGCCGAGTGGCCGTCGCCACTCACGGGGCTCATGCCTCGCCCTCCAACGGCCAGACCTCGAGCCCGTGCACGGCGTTTCGGACGTCCATGGTCACGTTGATCGACTTCACGACCGACGGGGGATCGAACCGGTACACCGTGATGGTCGACGGAGAGGAGCCGCCGACGATCAGCTGGTCGGTGACGATGGCTAGCCCCCGGCCGAAAGCCTGCCGCGCGACGTCCCTCGGCAGGGGCCCGTGCACCAGCTCGTGGTCCTCGTAGGCCTTCAAGGGGAACGACCTCAGGACCCGCCCGCGGCGGTTCATGAAGGCGATCCGATCGGTGGCGGTGTGATTGAGCAACACGCCGTCGCGGAACGGCCGGGCGTTGTGCGAGCCGTGTGGAACGCGCGCGTAGCGGGACAGGCGCGACCCTTCGATGCGCCACACGTTCCCGAGCCGGGTTCCGCACACGTAGAGGGCCCCGTCTTCGACGTGAGCGCTGTTGATGTGACATGTGTCGCCCGGCGACGGCCCGTCCCCCCTGTTCGGGTCGAAGATCCGAAACGTCGGCCGCGGCCGGAGCCCGAGCTTCTGCCGTCCAGGCCAACGCCAGATGCTGCCGAGACGCAGACAGTAGCCGCGGCGGAACGCGCCGGCGCCGAGGTCGTACTCCAGGACGCTGTCGAACCCCGTTGAGGTCGCATACAGGCTGCCCTCGGCGATCGTGATCTCGTGGCAGTGGTTCAGGTAGCGGTTCTTGAACGAGCCCTGTCGCCGGAACGCCGCGTCGTAGACGAAGATCTCGTCGCTCGCGGCCAGGTACAGGCATCCCCGGTGGAAGGCGATGCCCCGCAACCCTCGGTCGGCCCCGCGGCCCTCCCAGTTGATCGTCGGGTCGTTCCAGTCGAGGACCTGCCGGGCCTTCTCGGTCTCAAGATCGACGAGGTAGACGCCGCCGTGACTCTCGCCTTTGTGGGCAGACCGCACGACGGAACTGAGGATGACCTTCGGCAGCCGCGTGGAAGAAGGGCCGGGCATCGCGCGGAGCATAGCCGACGAGCTAGCTTCGGATACATCGGCCGAAGGGCTCGATGCGCGTTAGTTCGTATGCCCTGAGTTGTCCCATCCCCGGGCCCGAGCGACACGCGTGGACACCCGCTGGGCCGAACCGTCGCGGATCACGCCGGCGCGAGTCGGTGGACGGGCGGAGAGGTCCCTTCGGGGATCATCCACAGGCCGTCCGGCGCGTACGCGAGCGCCTCCGCCCGGTCGACCGGGGAGAACCGGCACGGGGGCGCCGGGTTCGCGTCGAACGTCTGCTCCAGAGTGCCGTTCCGCGGCCAGAGGAACCCCATCTTGTAGTTCTTCGTGACGATGGTCTGCCCGTCGGTCGAGACGTCCCCACCGACGGGTCGTTTCGTAACGTACGAGACCTTCGTCGCGAGGTTCAGCGTCGTCGGGGAGAGCGTGCCCGGCAGCTTGAAGACCCAGTACTGGTTCCGGCCGTCGACGTTGTGGGCGGTCTTCTCGATGACGAAGGCCTCATGGGTCAGCGGGTCGATGAGGAACGTCTCGGCGTTCAGAGGCGGGATCACGTTGCCCGCTTCGTCGGCGTAGCGGAAGTCATAGCGCTCGAACGCCGTGATCGTGCCGGTGACCTTGGGCCCCGTCGCCGAGACCGTCGGCTCGGGGAGCCGGTAAAGGGTCGGCGTGGGTCGCGCGACGCCGTCGCGGTTCGGGGTCTTGTTGTCGCCGATGTCGGGGATGGAGATGAGATCGGTGCCGGGCAGGCGGTCGATGGCGAGATCCTCCCAGTCAAGGTTCGCCGCTCCCTGCAGATTGAACTGACCCACGACCTTCGCGCCCGCGTTGATGGCCCACAGGTTCGGACCGTTCCTGGAATCCTCGATCAGCCAGAACACGCCGGGTTGGTCGGTGCTTGCGATCAGTCCCGAGATCTCGGTCAGCGTGGGCTCGCTGATCGTTGCCATGGTCTCGAGGGACGAGCTCCACGACGGGCACGAGGCGGCCGCCGCGGGCGCGGCCGCCGTGGTCGCCCCGATCGCGGAAACGGCAACGGTGGAGACGACCACCGTGAAGCAGAGAGCCAGGGTTCTCCTGATCATGTCCAGCCCCCTCCCGTGGCAGCACCCCTAGCCTAGCTCGGCGGCCGGGGACACGACCGGCCCTGCCCGCCGGGGTCGCGCGGAACAGGAAGATGCGACGAACGGCCTAGGTCCGAAGCACGAGTCGTGGAGCGAGAGCGCATCCCTCGGTGGCTCTCCTTGCGGCCTCCGGCTGGGGGCCTCCGGCGGCATCGTCGTCTGATGGGGGATGACGCGTGGCTATCATGCATGCGCGGGGTCATGAGGCGCAGTCACGCAGTCACACCCCCGACCATCGGAGATGACAAGTTGGAGATCGCTCACGACCGACCAACGGTGGCTGGAGATCCGACGGTCATCTTCCTGCACATCGGCAAGACCGCGGGTACGACCCTGCGCCAGGTGCTGCGTCGCAACTTCCCGTCCTCCGACATCATGCTGGTGCGGGTGCACGGTCGCCCGCGCGAGGAGACGCTCGATAGGTTCGCCACACTCCCGGAGGACGTCCGTGCACATCCCCGGCTGATCGTTGGGCACACGGTGTTCGGTCTGCACAAGTACGTGCCTCGCCCGTGCACGTACATCACGCTGGTCCGCGAGCCGCTCGGCCTGGTTCTGTCGCAGTACCGGTTCGTCCTGCGCACACCCGGCCACCGGCACCACGAGCTGGTCACCTCGGAGCACATGAGCGTCGTGGAGTACATCTGCAGCGGGATCTCGATGGAGATGGACAACAGCCAGACGAGGGCCATCGCGGGCGATCGATCCACGCCTTACGGCGGGTGCACCGACGTGATGCTCGAGACGGCGAAGCGCAACATCGAGGAGGCCTTCGCGGTGGTCGGCTTGACCGAGCGGTTCGACGAGACGCTGATCCTCCTGCAGAAGACGTTCGGGTGGTCGAAGCTCCGCCACGTGCGTGCCAACGTCGCCCCTCACGCACACCGCCTGGAGCTCTCCGACGAGGCGCGCGGGCTGATCGAGGAGCACAACCGGCTTGATAGCGAGCTGTATCGGTTCGTGACGAAGCGGTTCGAGGAGGCCGTCGCACGGTATCCGTCGTTCGAGGCGGACCTGGATCGCTTCCAGCGGACCAACTCGTTGTACCGGCCGTGGGGTAACCTCGCGCACGTCCTCCCGCAGCGCGTCGCGGCGAGGATGGGAGTGAGGCGCGCCGGGTCGAGGACCCGTGCCCCGAGCCTGTAGCCTGGCCGTTCGCGCCGTGCGGGGAAGGGAGCGGACGCGCCGATGGACACGGTGAACCAGACGGGCGAGCGCGCGCGGAAGGGGCGGGGCGCGAAGTCACCGGCGGCCGCCCTCCGGGCGCGGCTCCTCCGTGGGTCCGGCTGGGTCCTGCTCGCGATGGCGCTCTCCTCGATCCTCGGGCTGGTCGTCAGCGGACTGCTCGCGAGGCTACTCACGCACGACCAGTTCGGTGCCTACTTCCTCGTGTTCAGCCTTGCGTCATTCGGGGCACAGCTCGCGGTCGTCGGGATGGACCGGGCGGTCGTCCGGATGGTGTCGGCGGGGGTCGGCACGGGGCGGCCTGGGCAGGCCCGTGCCGCGGTGAGGCACGCCTTCGTCTTCGGGGCGATCGGCTCGCTCGTCGTGGCCGCGGTCATGGTCGTCGGCCTGGGCGGGTTCCTGGCTCGGCACGTGTACCACTCGACGCTCGTGTCCGGCGCAGTGGTCTTCGCGGCCGCGTGGCTGATCGCGATGGCGATCCAGACGCTCGTGGCCGAGACGTTCCGTGGGTTCCAGCGCTTCTGGTTGGCTTCCCTGTTCAGCGGGCTGGCGGTCCACGTCCTCTCGGTTCTGGTGTTCGGCTTCCTGTGGCTCGCTCACGCACACCCCACGCTCGCCCAGGTCGTCCTGCTCACCGTCGGAGTGACGTCCGTGTCGCTCCTCGCCGGCGGCATGCTGCTCGGGCGACGGGTGTCGAGGCTCGGACGGGAGGGCCACCTGGCCGCGCGGGAGATGCTGTCGATCGGGTGGCCGCTGCTCGTCACGAACATCCTCACGTTCGTGGTCGGAACGGGCGTCGACATCTGGATCCTGGCGGCGTACGTGCCGCGTTCGGACGTGGCCCTGTACGGCTCGGCGTCGAAGCTGGTCTTCTTCGTTGCGACCCCCTTCATCATCGCCTCGCAGGTCGTGCCGCCGATCATCTCCGAGCTGTACGCGAAGGGACGCAAGCATGAGCTCGAGAAGTCGCTGAGAGAGGTGGCGACGCTCGCCGGCATCCCGGCCGCGCTGGTCCTGCTCGCGTTCCTGCTCTTCGGGGCGACGATCATGGGGTTCGTGTACGGAGGCTTCTACCGGCAAGGCGCGACGGTGCTCGCGATCCTCAGCGTGGCGCGTCTGTACGCGGTCGCGACGGGGAACTCTGGGGCCCTGCTCATGATGACCGGGTACCAGAAGACGATGATGAGGATCACCGCGATCTCGGCCGTCTACGCGGTGACGACCGAGCTCCTGCTCGCGCCGCGGTTCGGGCTCGTCGGCGTGGCGATCGGGACCGCGACCGCGCAGATCCTCCAGAACACGCTGCAGCTGGTCTTGGGGAAGCTACGCGTGGGGATCTGGACCCACGCGGAGTTCTCCCTGCGGCCCTTGCTGGATCTGATCGGGAGGAAGTGAGCCGGGTGCACGACGTTCCGGTCGGATCGCTTCTGCAGACGGAGGCATAGATGGAGAGCACGAGGGCTCCCTTCCTCCGGTGGGCCGCCGGCACCAGGCGGCGGCACGAGGTCGTGGGCGCGGCCCTGCGTCGCCTCGCGCCGATCCTTCCGGGCAAGTCGGCTCCCCGGGAGCCCGTCTTCGTCCTCGGCTCTCCGCGCTCGGGGACGACCATGCTCTTCAACCTGCTCGACCGCTCTCCGGGGTTGGTGTCGCTGGGGAAGGGCAGCCACTTCCTATGGGACATGTTCCACACGATCGAGGGAGCCGCGTGGACGTCCCACGCCGTCGACCCCGGTGCGATCACCGAACGGGAGCGCAAGGTCTTGTATTGGACGATCCACCGTCTTGCCGATGACGGCCGATACCTGGACAAGTTCCCCCGCAACTGTCTTCGCGCCGCCTATCTGAAGGCGCTGTTCCCGGACGCGTACTTCGTCTACATCTGGCGCGACGGAAGGGCCGTCGTCTCGTCGCTCATGACCGGCTGGCAGACCGAGGGCAAGTTCGGGCGGGGCACGGTGCTTCCGGTGCCGCTATCGATCGAAGGGTACGAGGGTCGGCAGTGGAGGTTCCTGGTTCCGCCGGGGTGGGAGGCGCACGCGTCCGGGCGGACACTGGCGGAGGTCTGCGCGTTCCAGTGGGTGGGTGCCAACGAGGCGATCCTCGCTGCGAGGGAGCAGATCGGCACCGAGCGCTGGGTCGACGTCAGATACGAGGACCTGCTCGACTCGCCGCGGGAGGTCACGTCGCGCATGTTCGAGGGTATCGGGCTCCCGACGGACGAGGAAGTTCTCCGCTGGGCGTCGGAGCTCGAGACGCACGTCTCGAGAACGGCCGTGACGGCGCCGAGCCGCGAGAAATGGCGCAAGGAGCACTTCCGAGAGATCGAGAGCGTCCTTCCGATGATCGAGCCGATGATGCGGCGGCTCGGCTACGGGAGCGACGAGGTCCCCACCTAGGAGGCGCGGCAGGCGTATGTCCACCGATCCGCGTCCGAACCCCGAGGCGGACCGGCGTCGCTCGCCCCGGAGACGGAGGACCGCCCGGATCGGGGCAGCCTTGGCGCTCGTCGGGCTGCTGGCGCTCGGGCTGATCCTCTCCGCCCTCTCCATCCGGCACCGGCTGCTGAAGGCCGAGGCCGAGATGCGACAGGGGCGCTCAGCGCTCCTGGCCGGGAACGCCTCGGATGCGGAGCTCTCGTTCGTCGCCGCGCAGGACGGCTTCGAGGGGGCGAAGGCCGGCGCTCCGGGGCTCGTGCTCTGGGTCACAGGCTGGATTCCCTTCCTCGGCCACAGTCCGGACGCCGTCAGCGCGATCGCCGAGGCCGGCTCCCGCGCGGCGGACGCCGGTGTGACCCTGGCACACGCCGTCGCCGATCTGCCGGAGGGCCTGACGGCCCTGGCGCCGGCAGACGGCGGGATCCCGATCGAGCGGCTTGCCCCGTTGACCGACGCCGTGACGAGGGCGAGCGGTGAGGTCACGGACGCGCTCGCGACCGTGGAGCGGTCGCCGGACTCGCTCCTGATCGGCTCGGTCGCGGACGCCAGGAGGTTGGCGGAGGAGGAGCTCGGATCCCTTCACGATGTGCTTCGCAGCGGGTCGCTGCTCCTTGAGGGCCTGCCCCGGTTCCTCGGGCAGGACGGGCCTCGGAGGTACTTCTTCGGCGCCCAGAACCCGGCCGAGCTCCGCGGAACGGGAGGCGTGATCGGCGCCTACTCGATCCTCACGATCCGGGACGGGCGGTTCCGCTTCTCGGCGTTCCGCCCCATCCAGTCGCTGCCGGTCCTGTCCGTCGACGAGGTGCCTTCTCCCAGCGCCGAGTACGCGGCGAACTACGACCAGTTCAGGGGCGGCGAACGGTTCTGGCTGGCGATCAACCTGACACCGGATCTCCCGACCGCGGCGAAGGCGATCATCGACGCCTACGCGGTCGCCGAAGGCACTCGACTCGATGGGGTGATCATCACCGACCCGTTCGCCCTCGAGGCGCTCCTGCGGGTGACCGGGCCGACGGTCATCCCGGGCCTCGGGACACGGGTCACCGCCGCTAACGTGGTGACCCTCACGACTAACGAGGCCTACAGCCTCTTCCCCGATCCGGCCGTGAGGAAGGCCGTGCTCGGCTCCGTGGCGAGCGGCGTGTTCGAGGGGTTCCTCCACCGCCACAACTCGAGCCTGCACGACTTGAAGATCCTCGCCGGGGCGGCGGCCGAGGGGCACATCCTCGTGTACAGCGCCGATCCGACGATGGAGCAGGGGCTCCGGGGCACGGCGGCGGGAGGAGCGTTCCAGGCGCCCCCTGGTGACTTCCTGTCGGTCGTGGAGAACAGCTCGGGCGCGAACAAGGTCGACTTCTACCAGGACCGCTCGATCGCCTACACCGTGCGGCTCGGGGCCGGCGGCTCGGCGGAGGCCACTGCCGACATCCGGCTCACGAACCACGCTCCGACGACGGGGGAGCCTCGCTACGTGATCGGTCCGCATCCCGGGTACTCGCGAGCGGGGGAGAGCGGCCAGCTCGTGAACGTGTACTGCGGTGTCGGGTGCCGGCTCGCGGCCGCGGAGCGGGACGGTGAACGGATATCTGTGTGGACCGGGAGCGAGCTCGGCCATCCCTTCTACCAGGACTACTACCGAACCCCGAGCGGGGAGACGAGCGATCTACGGCTCGACCTCCAGTTGCCGCAGGCCTGGCAGGGCAACGGTTGGGGCGGTGTCTACCGGCTGACCTTCCTGAATCAGACGACGATCCGCCCGACGAGCCTGCTCATCGAGGTGCAGGTCCCTGAGGGCATGCACGTCGTCGAGGCGAGTCCGTCGATGCAGATCGATGGCGATTCGGCGGTCTGGACGGGCATGCCGAGCCGTCGTCTGGAGCTCGAGGTCAGGTTCCAGCCGTAGCCGGGCACGCTTCCGCTCGGGCGAGCCTTTCTGCCCGGGCGGAGTTGGCTACCTCTCGACGGTGCCCCGGCGGCGGCTGAGCGCGAGCAGCACGAGCCCTCCCACCAGGAGGACCGCGGCGACGACCAACCAGGGGAAGACGTCGGCTCCGGTGAACGCGGTGCCCCCCGCGTGGATGACGTTGCCGAGGACGCGTGGCGAGCGGCTCGGTTCCGGGATCCGGGAGTCCGCCAGTGCGGGGACCGCCGTCGTCACGCAGAACAGCAACATGGAACCGGCCACCAAGCTGATCCTTCTCACGGATACTCCTGTTCCTCGGGTGCAGTGCGTAGGCTAGCTGAACGACCTGGGGTCCGCAACAGCCGAATGGCCTATCCGCAGCACCTTGGTCGAGAACCCGACCGGTTGGTAGCATGATTGAGGGAGCCTCGGCCGGGGGGCCGGGCTCCTTTTCGCGGCCGCCTCGCGACCGCTGCCCCAACGAGGAAGGACCATGATCCAAGGACCCCGGATCGCCGTGATCGGGCTGGACTGCGCGCCGGCCCAGCTAGTCTTCGGCGACCTGGCCGGCGAGATGCCCCACATCCACAAGCTGATGACGGAGGGCATGCACGGCGGCCTTGCCAGCATCACCCCGCCGATCACCGTCCCCGCCTGGGCGTGTTCCATGACGGGCAACACGCCGGGACAGCTCGGGATCTACGGGTTCCGCAACCGCAAGGACAACAGCTACGAAGGTCTGTCGATCGCGACGTCCGAGTCCGTGAAGCAGCCCGCGGTGTGGGACCTGCTGGGCCAGCGCGGGATGAAGTCGCTCCTGATCGGCGTCCCCCCCGGCTACCCACCGAAGGCGCTCGAGGGCTGGCGCATCTCCTGCTTCCTCACGCCGCCCTCGGCCAAGAGCTTCACGCATCCCCTCGAGCTGCAGGCCGAGGTGGACGAGGAGCTCGGGGCCGGCGGCTACATCTTCGACATCCCGAACTTCCGCGAGAAGGGAATGGAGTTCGTCCTCCGGCGGTTGTTCGAGATGACGAAGAACCGGTTCCAGGTCGCGCGGCGGCTGATCAAGAACAAGCCCTGGGACTTCTTCATGATGGTCGAGATGGGGCTGGACCGGCTCCAGCACGTGTTCTGGCAGTGCTGGGATCCGAACCACCCCAAGTACGAGCCGGGGAACCCGTACGAGAGCGCCTTCCAGGACTACTTCCGGTACCTGGACTCCGAGGTCGGCTCGCTGATCGAGCTGATCCCCGACGACGCGGTCACCATCGTGATGTCCGACCACGGCGCCCGCCGGATGTTGGGCGGCGTGTGCATCAACGACTGGCTGATGCACGAGGGGTACCTCAAGATGACCGAGGAGCTCGACGCCGTCATCCGGATCGCGAAGGCCCCCATCGACTGGAGCCGGACCGTGGCCTGGGGGGACGGCGGCTACTACGGCAGGCTGTTCCTGAACGTGAAGGGTCGTGAGCCTCAGGGCGTGGTCGAGCCCGAACGGTACGAGGAGGTCCGTGACGAGCTGATCGCCGCGCTCGAGGCCCAGCTCGGCCCCGACGGCGAGCTGCTCGGCACCAGGGTCTTCAAACCCGAGGACGTCTACTTCGAGGTGCGCGGCGTGGCGCCGGATCTCATCGTGTACTTCGGCGATCTGGACTGGCGGTCGGTCGGGACGGTCGGGAACCCCAGCGTGTTCACCCACGAGAACGACACGGGTCCAGATGGGGCGAACCACGACCGGACCGGCATCTTCGTCATGACCGGAGCGCCCGGCCAACCCGTGGGGCAGGTCGAGGGGCTGAACCTCATCGACGTCGGGCCGACCATCATGAAGATGTTCGACATCCAGACGCCCGAGGGTGCCGTCGGGAAGAGCTTCCTGTGACGGATCACCTGGAGCCGAAGGGGTTCACCGTCTGGTTCACGGGGCTCTCCGGCTCGGGCAAGTCCACGATCGCCGAGATGCTCTACCACGAGCTGCAGGCCCGGAACCGTAGGGTCGAGATCCTGGACGGCGACGTCGTCCGGCAGAACCTGTCGAAGGGTCTCGGGTTCTCGAAAGAGGACCGCGACACGAACATCCTGCGGATCGGGTTCGTGGCGGAGCTCCTCACCCGCAATGGGGTCGCGACGATCTGCTGCCCGATCTCGCCGTACAAGGAGACCCGAGACAAGTGCCGGGAGATGATCGGCGACTTCGTCGAGGTGTACGTGCATGCCACGATCGAGGAGCTCGCTGCGAACCGCGACCCGAAGGGGCTGTACAAGAGGGCCCTTGCCGGCGAGATCCAGAACTTCACCGGCATCTCCGACCCGTACGAGGTGCCTGAGAGCCCGGAGCTGGTCGTGGACACGATGGTCGAGGGGCCCGAGGAGTCGCTGCAGCACGTGCTCGACAAGCTCGCGGAGCTCGGCTTCATCGAGGACCCGACGATGCTGGTCGAGGGCCCGAAGGAGCACTCGGGCCTGACCGACCTCCGCGTCACCGAGACCGGGCACGTCGCCGAGGGCCGGTAGCGACCGCTTCCGCAGGCGCGTGGTACTTTCCACGCATGTAGGACTCAGGCGCCCACCCTGCCCGGGTGGGCGTCGTTGCATATGGTGTCGCCGCATATCCGGGGGGACGCATGGAAACCGAGATCGGCAAGGGGAAGGTAGCCCGGCGCGCCTACGGGTTCGATGAGGTGGCGATCGTGCCCTCGCGGCGGACGCGCGATCCCGACGACGTGGACATCACCTGGGAGATCGACGCCTACACGTTCGAGCTCCCGATGATGGCCTCGGCGATGGACGCGGCCGTCTCCCCGGCAACGGCGGTCGAGATCGGGAAGCTCGGAGGCCTCGCTTGTCTGAACCTCGAGGGCCTCTGGACCCGCTACGAGGACCCCACGCCCGTCTACGAGGAGATCGCGTCGCTGCCGGACGAGAAGGCCACGGCACGGATGCAGGAGCTCTACAAGGAGCCGGTCAAGGAGGAGCTGATCGGCCGGCGGATCCAGGAGATTAAGCAGGGCGGGGTCGTCTCGTGCGCCTCGGTCACGCCGCAGCGGGTCGCGAGGTACACGCCCCTCGTCCTCGAGTCCGGACTCGACGTCCTCGTGATCCAGGGCACGGTGGTCTCGGCCGAGCACGTGTCCACGCGGACCGAGCCTCTCAACCTGAAGGAGTTCATCGCAACGTTCGACCTGCCGGTGGTCGTCGGTGGATGCGCGTCGTACACGACGGCGCTCCACCTGATGCGTACCGGCGCGATCGGTGTGCTCGTGGGTGTCGGGCCCGGTAACGCGTGCACGACGCGCGGGGTGCTGGGCGTCGGCGTGCCGCAGGCGACGGCGATCGCCGACGCGGCCGCTGCTCGCATGGAGCATCTGCGCGAGACCGGGCGCTACTGTCACGTCATCGCGGATGGTGGCATGCGGACCGGCGGTGACATCGCGAAGGCCATCGCCTGCGGCGCGGACGCCGTGATGATCGGCTCGCCGCTGACCCGCGCCCACGAGGCGCCGGGGCGCGGCTACCACTGGGGCATGGCGACGTTCCACCCGACGCTCCCGCGCGGCGCGCGCGTGAAGACACAGCAGGTCGCGTCGCTCCGCGAGATCCTCGTCGGGCCGGCGCACGAGAACGACGGCACGCTGAACTTGTTCGGCGCGCTCGCGACATCGATGGCGACCACCGGGTACGCGAACGTGAAGGAGTTCCAGAAGGCCGAGCTCGTGGTCGCGCCCTCGATCACGACCGAGGGGAAGATTTACCAGACCGCCCAGGGCGTGGGGATGGGCCACTAGCGCGATGTCACAGCGGATGCCCCGGCCGGTCCTCGTCGTCGACCTCGGGGCGCAGTACGCGCAGCTGATCGCGCGACGGATCCGCGAGTGCCACGTGTACTCGGAGATCGTGGCGCACGATCTGCCGCTCGAGCAGGTGAAGGCGAAGCGGCCGGCCGGCATCGTGCTGTCCGGTGGCCCGGCCTCGGTGTACGAAGAGGGCGCGCCGGTCGTCGACCCGGGGCTGTTCGAGCTCGGGGTGCCGGTGCTCGGGATCTGCTACGGGCACCAGCTGATGGCGCAGGCACTCGGCGGCGAGGTGGCGGCGACGGGGCAACGCGAGTACGGCGGGACGACGTTGCTGCTCGACGAGCCCGGCGTGCTCCTGCAGGATCTCGCAGCCGAGGAGCAGGTGTGGATGAGTCACGGCGACGCGGTCGTGGCTGCGCCGCAAGGATTTCGCGTCACCGCCCACACGGAGTCGATCCCGATCGCGGCGATGGAGGACCCGAAGCGTGGCCTGTTCGCGGTGCAGTTCCATCCGGAGGTGGCGCATACGCCGCGCGGCCTCGACATCATGAAGCGGTTCCTCTACGAGGGCTGCGGGCTGCCCCCGGACTGGACGCCGGCGAACGTCATCGAGCGCTCCGTGGCTAGCATCCGCGAGCAGGTCGGCGACCGGCCGACGGTGTGTGCGCTGTCGGGCGGTGTCGATTCATCGGTCGCTGCGCTGCTCGTCTACAGGGCGATCGGAGAGCAGCTCTCGTGCGTGTTCGTCGACACGGGGCTGCTCCGCGAGGGCGAGCCCGAACAGGTCGAGGATACGTTCGCGCGCCACCATCGCGTACCGCTCGTGCACGTGAAGGCGGCCGACCGTTTCCTCGCGAGGCTCGCCGGTGTGAACGACCCCGAGGAGAAACGCAAGCGCATCGGCGAGGAGTTCATCCGGGTCTTCGAGGAGGCCGCTCGGCCGATCGGCGCGAAGTTGCTCGTGCAGGGGACGCTGTACCCCGACGTGATCGAGTCGGGGTCGCGCACCGCCGCGAGGATCAAGAGCCACCACAACGTCGGTGGCCTGCCCGAGGACATCGACCTCGAGCTCGTCGAACCGCTGCGTGACCTGTTCAAGGACGAAGTTCGGAAGGTGGGCGAGGAGCTCGGCCTGCCGGAGGAGATCGTGTGGCGTCAGCCGTTCCCCGGTCCGGGGCTCGCCGTGCGGATCGTCGGCGAGGTTACGCCGGAGCGCGTCGAGATCGTCCGCGCGGCGGACCGGATCGTGCAGGAGGAGATCCGTCGCGCGGGGCTCGAGCGCGAACTCTGGCAGGTCTTCGCCGTACTGCTCGGCGACGTCCGCAGCGTCGGCGTCATGGGCGACGGGCGGACCTACCAGCACCCGGTCGTGATCCGCGCCGTCACGAGCGAGGACGCGATGACCGCCGACTGGGCGCGTTTGCCCTACGACGTGCTGGATCGCATCTCGTCTCGGATCATCGCCGAGGTCCACGGCGTGAACCGCGTCGCCCTCGACGTCTCGTCGAAGCCCCCGGCCACGATCGAGTGGGAGTAGTCGGGCTAGTCGACGCGATCGGCGAGGACGATCAATCGCTGTGAGGCGGAGAACCGCGGGTTGCACGTCGTGAGCACGAGGGTCGGGTCCTTCGTCTGGTCGAGCACCGAGGCGTTCGAGGGCGGCGTGACGAACACGCGCGTCACGACGTAGCGGAAGGTCCCGTACTCGGTCTCGAGGATGATGGGGTCGCCCTCCCGCATCTTGTCGAGGTCATAGAAGGGGTGCAGGTAGGTCGTGCGGTGCCCGGCGATCCCCACCCGTCCGTGGTCCTGCCAGGGGTAGGCCGTGTTCGTGTAGTGGCCCGGCCCCATCTTCAGCGACGCGGTGTCCGTGCCCTCGACGACAACCATGTCGAGGTCGATCCGGGGGATCTGCATGATCGCGATGGCCCGGCCGGGTAGGCGGACCGTGTTGGCGCTCGGGTCCGACGGGTCCTTGGTCCCGAGCTCCTTCTCGATCTGCGGGCGGAGCTCGGCCTGGATGCGCTTGGTCGTGAGACCGGTGCCCCAGAGCAGCCACGCGAGGTAGGCGCCGATCCCGAGCGCGCCGGCCAGGAACAGGTAGCCGGCGATCCGCAGCGCGCGGCCCTGGCGCTTGCGCCGTTGGCTCGCCCGGCGCAGGGCGCTCTCGACGGACGTGGTGTCCTGCATCCCCAGGAGTCTCGCAGGTTCTCTGGGTAGCCTGAGATGGACACGTTCGCGGTGTGCTCGGATAGACCGGTCCGACCCGGCACCTAGAATCACGGTCGTGGTAGACGTCTCCCCCCTGCTCGGCTCGCTGAACCCCGTCCAGCGCGAGGCCGTGTTGCACGCCGACGGCCCCGTGCTGATCGTGGCCGGCGCTGGCTCGGGCAAGACGCGCGCGCTCACGCACCGGATCGCCTATCTGATCCGCGAGCAGCACGTCTCGCCCTACGCGATCCTCGCGATCACCTTCACGAACAAGGCCGCCCGCGAGATGGCCGACCGCGTCGAGGCTCTTCTGGGGGAGCGCGTCGCTAGGGGGATGTGGATCCTGACGTTCCACTCGGCGTGCGCGCGGATCCTGCGGCGCGAGCACGAGCACCTCGGCCTGCCGTCGGCGTTCACGATCTACGATGAGGGCGATACCGAGCGCTTGATCGCGGCGGTCCTGAAGGACCTGAACATCGACAACAAACGCTTCCCCCCACGAGCGATGGCCGCGGCGATCGGAAGGGCGAAGGACCACGTGCTCTCGGCCGCCGAGTTCGCCGGCGCCGCCGGCAACTTCTACGAGCAGACGATCGCGCAGGTCTACAAGGGCTACGAGGAGCGGAAGCACGCCGCCGGGGCGCTCGACTTCGACGACCTCATCGCCGAGACCGTGCGGCTGTTCCGAGAGCACCCCGAGGTGCTCGAGCACTACCAGGAGCGCTTCCACTACATCCTGATCGACGAGTACCAGGACACGAACCGCGCGCAGTACGAGCTGGCGAACCAGCTCGCGGCCAAGTACCGGAACATCTGCGTCGTCGGCGACGCCGACCAGGGCGTGTACTCGTGGCGAGGCGCGACGATCCAGAACCTCCTCGACTTCGAGCGCGACTACCCCGACGCGGCCGTGTTCCTGATGGAGCAGAATTACCGCTCGTCGCAGAACATCCTCGCGGTCGCGAACGCGCTGATCGAGCACAACGTGCAGCGCAAGCCCAAGTCGCTTTGGACCGAGACCACCGGGGGGGAGTTGGCCGTCCGCTACCGCGCCGACAACGAGCACGAGGAGGCTTTGTTCGTCGCCGAGGAGACGCACCGTCTGATCGAGGAGGAGGGCCACAGGTACTCCGACGTCGCGGTCTTCTACCGGACGAACGCGCAGAGCCGGGTGCTCGAGGACGTGTTCATGCGCGCCGGGCTGCCGTACCGGGTGGTCGGCGGCGTGCGGTTCTACCAGCGCAAGGAGATCAGGGACGTCCTCGCTTACCTGCGGCTGCTGGTGAACCCGCAGGATGTCGTCTCGGCTCGGCGGGTCATCAACTCGCCGAAGCGCGGGATCGGAGACCAGACGGTTGCGGGACTCGAGGGGTTCGCCGTGACCGAGGGTGTTCCGTTCCTGCAGGCGTGCCGGCGAGCGGAGGAGATCGACACGCTCGGGCCTCGGGCGAAGGGGGCGGTGTTCGGGTTCGTGCAGGTGATGGACCGGCTGGCCGAGGCGCTCGAGGAGGGCGCCGGGCCGCAGCGGATGGTCGATGCCGCCGCGACCGAGTCGGGCTACCTGCTGGAGCTCGAGACCGAGCGAACGGTCGAGGCCGAGGGGCGGATCGAGAACATCCGCGAGCTGGGCGGAGTCGCGGCCGAGTACGAGTCGCGGTTCCCCGATGAGGGACTCGCCGGGTTCCTCGAGCAGGTCGCGCTCGTCAGCGAGCAGGACGAGTACGACGAGGAGTCCGGGACCGTCACGCTGATGACGCTCCACAACGCGAAGGGGCTGGAGTTCCCCGTCGTGTTCGTCATCGGGATGGAGGACGGGATCTTCCCGCACTACCGGTCGATGGGCGATGCCGCGGAGCTCGAGGAGGAACGCCGGCTCGCGTACGTCGGCATCACGCGCGCCCAGGAACGGCTGTACCTGTGCCACGCGTGGAGCCGAACCCTGTTCGGAACGTCCTCGTACAACCCGCCGTCACGATTCCTGAGCGAGATCCCGAGCGAGTTGCTGCGCGAGATCGAGGGCGAAGAGGAGGAAGGCGGCGCGGTGATCGGCGGCAGGTCGCGGATCCGCGAGGCCGTCGTGACCGCGAGGCGCGAGCCGATCCAGATCTCGGCCGGCGACACCGTCCTCCACGACAAGTGGGGCGAGGGCGTGGTGCTGAGTGTCTCCGGTGGCGGATCGGATGCGGAGGCGACCGTGATCTTCGAGGAAGCCGGGCAGAAGCGGCTGCTGCTCGCCTACGCCCCGCTCAAGAAGGTGGGTTGAGGCGACGGACCTCGTGACGTCCGTGCTGGGGCTGGCCGGCTCCGACTGCGAGCGTGTGAGCGGGGGGGTGCTCGCGCAGCCGGTCAACACGATGTCGAGCGCCGCGTTCCTAGTGGCGGGACTGTGGGTGCTACTGCTGGCGGTGGACGCCTCGGGTCGCCGCGTGGAGCTCGCGGTCTTCGGGATCGCGGTGGCGAGCAACGCGGCCGGCGGGTTGCTGTTCCACGGGCTGCAGTCCTCCGGCGCGGGGTGGGTCCACGACGAGTGCATCCTCTCGGTCCTGCTGTTCATCGTGGTGTTCGACGTGGCCAGGTTCCTCGCGCGTTCGACGGCCTGGACGATGGCGACCTACGCGGTGTCGCTCGCCGGCGTCGGCGTGGTGCTCGCCTGGGCGCCGTTCACGACCGACGCGCTATCGGGGCTGCTCGGCGTCGCTGCGGGCGCGTGGGAGGTAGGGGAGTACCGGCACGAGCTCCCGGTCATCCGCGCCGAGGGGCTCACAGCCCGGCGAGCGGCCAGACTCGGTGTGCTCGTGGCCCTCGCTCTCGGCGCGACGGCGTTCCTCGTCGGGCGGACGGGAGCGTGGCTCTGCAGTCCGGAGAGCGTCTTCCAGTGGCACGCCGTATGGCACGTGCTCGCCGCCGCGGCGATGGGGCTATACGCCTACGGCGCGATCGAGCCGCACCCGGGGGGAACCACCACTTCGTAGGGCTCAGTGCAGCGGCAGGCGCCGGAGTCCCCGTTCGGGGTCCCAGGCGAGCGCGTGGCTGCGCGGAACCGTTGTTCGGTTAGCTCGGCGATCTCGGGACACGAGGCGACGAAGTGCTCCCAGTCCATGTGATGCCTCCTCGAGTCCAACGCTGGACCGGAGGCTACGCTCCGGCGCCGGCACTCATCCGGTCACCGCGTAGAGGCCCCACCCGTCGGGGATGCCCTTGAGGGCGTGAACCCCACGCTCCTCGAACGAAAGGCCCGACCCCGCCACGAGGTCCTTCACCGTTTGCGAGACGAGGACCTCGCCCGGACCGGCGTTCGACGCCACCCGAGCGCCGATCGAGACCGTGAGCCCGCCGCACTTGCCCTCGATGACCTCGCACTCGCCGGTGTGCACGCCGGCCCGGATCTCGATGCCGAGATCTCGGACCCGCTCGGTCACCTCGAGCGCGCACCGGATCGCCCGCGCCGGTCCGTCGAACGTCGCGTAGAAGCCGTCGCCCGCCGTGTCGTTCTCGATACCGCGCCAGCGAGCGAGGCCCTCGCGCACGAGGGCGTGATGGCGCTCGACGAGGTCCTTCCAACCTCGGTCACCGAGCGCTACCTGCTTCTCGGTCGAGCCCACGATGTCGGTGAACAGCACCGTGGAGAGGATCGTGTCGAGCCCGGCGGGCGGCGCCTCGACGCCCAGGAACCGACGCACCTCGCCGAGATAGGCGTCTAGGTCCTCGTGCCGAGGGATGCTTCCGCCGGGAAGCGTCCGCAGGTCGGCGTGCGGCATGAGCGACGCGACGTACTCGGCCTCGGCCACGCCTCCGGGCTCGCCGGCCCCGGTGAGCAACAATGTCGGGACCTGCACCGAGGACAGCACGCCCCGGATGTCCGTCTCGTACCAGATCCGGGTCAGTTCTCGGGCCACGTCGGGCGTGCACGTGTGTCTGCTGATCTTCCCATCCACGCGTGCCGACTCATCCGGAACGTGAACGCCGACACTCGCCTCGGCCTCGACGAAGCCGCTTACGAGCTGATCGGTGCCCCAATGCTCCAAGGACCTCTGCTCCTTCTCGACGTACTCGGGACCGACTCCCCACGGGTAGTCCGGCGCCCAGATCACCCGCCCCTCGGGCGCTATCCAGACCAGTGAGCGGACGCGCGTGGGATCCGTCGCCGCGAGGAGCACGTTCGGCGCTCCTCCCTCCATCGAGCCCCCGAGCACTGGACGCTCGCACCCGACCTCGTCGAGCACGACGAGTAGATCTGATACGCGGGTCTCGAGATTCGGCGGCGGGACGTTGCGGCTCGAAAGGCCGGTTCCTCGGCGATCGTGAAGGATGAGACGCCCGATGGATGAGAGTTCTCGGAACCAAGTGCCATGGAGCGGGTGCTCCCAGATCACGTCGACGTTGCCCAGCCAGTCGAACTGCCAGGCGATGTCGAGCGGTCCCTCGCCCGAGACCTGGTAGGCGATGTACACGCCGTCGGGCGTCTTCGCGTATCGGGTGTCGGGGACGTCCACGTCAGGGCTCCACCGCGTAGATCCGCCAAGTGCCGGGGACACCCTTCAGCTCGTGCTCACCACGCTCGGCGAACGCGAGGCCGGAGCCGGCGACGAGGTCCTTGACGGTCTGCGAGACAAGGACCTCGGAGGGTCCGGCGAGCGCGGCGACTCGGGCGCCGATCGAGACGGTGAGCCCCCCGCACTTCGTGTCGATGATCTCGCACTCACCAGTGTGCAGCCCGGCACGGACCTCGATGCCGAGCGGTCGGACCGCCTCGACGATGCCTTGGGCGCATCGGATCGCGCGCGCCGGACCGTCGAACACCGCGAAGAAGCCGTCGCCGGCGGTGTCCATCTCCTTCCCTCGATAGCGCGCGAGCAGACCGCGGACCTGCGCGTGGTGCCGCTCGACGAGTTCCTTCCAGCCGCGGTCGCCTAGTTCGGCTACCTTCTCGGTCGATCCCACGATGTCGGTGAACAGCGCCGTGGCGAGCACCTTGTCGAGCTCCGCCTCCTCCTCACGGATAGACGCGAGGAACTCCTCCACGGCTCGGAGATTGCTCCGAGTGTCGCCCAGGTAGGGAGGGAAGTCAGGGTCGTAGGGGAGCCGGACGAGCCGGGCGCCGGGGATCTGGGACGCCATCCACTCGGCCGCGGCGATCTCCCTGTCCTCGCGCTGCAGGATCGACGTCGGCACGTGGATCGAGGGCAGGATCCCGCGGAAATCCGTGTCGCCGAACATGCGGTCGTGGATAAGGGCGTCGCCCCTGCTCGCGCCGTTGCGCATCGTGTGGGCCCAGCGCTTCCTCGCGACCGGGTCGTCGGCGATCGAGCAGATGCCGGCCTCTACCATGAGTGGGCCGGCCGTATCCTCGTCACCCCAGGTCTCCTCGATCAGCTCGAGGAAGGCAGCGTCTTCGGCCTCACTCGTGCTCCATGGGTAGTCCGGCTGGAACCCCCCGCACGCGTAGCCAGACCACAACAGCAGGCCGGCCGTGCGCTCCGGGTAGGTTGCCGCGAACATTGAACAGATCGCGCCCCCGTCCACCCCTTGACCGTAGAGGGTCGTTCGCCGGCTGCCGGCCGCGTCGAGGACCGCGCGCACGTCGTCGACCTTCGTCTCCAGATCGATGACCTGTGTCATGCGATCCGACAGTCCGATGCCCCGTTGATCCATGCTGATGACCCGCGCGAACTGGGCGAGGGAGCGCAGCCACGGACCGACGTCCGGGTCCTCCCAGAACAGTTCCAGGTGCGAGATCCAGGGGAAGGCAACGAGCAGGTCCGGCCCGCTCCCGAACGTCTGGTGCGCGATGTAGGTGCCGTCGGCGCTCCGTGCGTAGCGGGTCTCGGGGATCACACACGTATCGTCGCCCGGCGGGGACCGGGCCGCAACCGGGCCGTTCCAGGGGGTCCGATATCATGGGCCGCGATGCCCAAGTTCCGCATCGTCATCGCCAAGCCCGGTCTCGACGGTCACGACCGCGGGGTGAGGATCGTCACGCGAGCCCTCCGCGACGCGGGGCTCGAGGTCGTCTACACGGGCCTGCACCAGACGCCCGAGCAGATCGTCGAGACGGCGATCCGAGAGCACGCCGACGCCGTCGGCCTCTCGCAGCACTCCGGCGCGCACATGACCCTCTTCCCGAAGGTGGCGAGGCTGCTCCGCGAGCGCGGCGCCGGCGACGTGATCGTCTTCGGCGGCGGGAGCATCCCGAAGGACGACATCCCCAAGCTCGCCGAGGAGGGCATCGAGCGGATCTTCACGCCGGGCACCTCGACGGCCGACATCGTCGCCTGGCTGAGCGGCCGCCTGTCCGCTAGGCAGGCCTCGTAGATGGATCTGTACGAGCACCAGGGGAAGGATCTCTTCGCCCGGCACGACATCCCGGTGCCTCGCGGCATCGTCGCCGAGACAGCCGATTCGGCCCGCGCCGCTGCCGAGACGCTCGGCGGAACGTGTGTCGTGAAGGCGCAGGTCCAGGTCGGCGGCCGCGGCAAGGGTGGAGGTGTGGCGCTCGTCGACTCACCGGATGAGGCCGAGGCCGCCGCCGCGCGGATGCTGTCGGAGGGCTTCAAGGGCATGCGCGTTGTGCGCGTACTTGTCGAGGAGCGGCTGTCGATCGCGAAGGAGCTCTACGCGGCGATCCTGCTCGACCGCTCGACCGGCACCGACCTAGCGATGGTCGCGGCCGAGGGCGGCATCGACATCGAGGAGCTCGCGAGAACGAAGCCAGAGGCGCTCTGCCGTGTGCATATCGACCCCGAGATCGGGATGCACCCGTACCACCGGAGCGCGCTGATGGGGGCGCTCACCGGGGCGCTGCCGGCCGAGGCGCGCCACCTCGTCGAGAACATCCTGATCGGGCTCTACGAGGTCCTCACGCAGGAGGATGCGACGCTCGTCGAGGTGAACCCGCTCGTCCTACTCACCGACGGACGCGTGATCGCGCTGGATGCGAAGGTAGCGATCGACGACAACGCGCTCTACCGACACCCCGAGACCGAGGCGCTGAGGTCGGCGTTCCCGGTCGACGCGGTCGAGCTGCGCGCGCGCGAGGCCGGGCTCCAGTACGTGAAACTGGACGGTGAGGTCGGGATCATCGGCAACGGCGCCGGGCTCGTCATGTCGACGCTCGACCTCGTGCAGCGGGCCGGCGCCGGCGCGGCCAACTTCCTCGACATCGGCGGCGGCGCGAGCGCCGAGGTGATCGCGACCTCGCTCGAGGTCGTGCTTTCCGACCCGAGCGTGCGGTCCGTCCTCGTGAACATCTTCGGCGGTATCACCCGCTGCGACATCGTGGCCGAGGGTCTGCTCGCGGCGCTCCAGCGCGTGACCTCGAATGTGCAGATCGTCGTTCGACTCGACGGGACGAACACGGTGGAGGGCCGGCGGGTCCTGAAGGAGGCGGGGCACCCGAAGATCGTCCAGGTCGCCACGATGCTCGAGGCCGCGGAGAAGGCGGCCCGGCTGGCACACGGAGAGGCCGCCTAGATGGCCGTCCTGATCGACGAGACGACGAAGGTCGTCGTCCAGAACATCACCGGGCACGAGGGACGCTTCCACGCCCCTCGCAACCGGGCGTACGGCACCAAGGTGGTCGCCGGCGTCACGCCGGGCAGGGCCGGGGAGAACGTGGAGGGCATCCCCGTGTTCGACACGGTCGCGGACGCCGTTCGCGAGACCGGCGCGAACACCTCGCTGGTCTTCGTGCCACCGCAGTCCGCCACCGAGGCCATCTACGAGGCGGCCGACTCGGATCTCCGCCTGATCATCTGCATAACCGAGGGCATCCCCGTCCGCGACATGGTACGGGTCGCGAGCTACCTGCGCGGCAAGGCTTCCACGCTGGTCGGGCCGAACTGCCCCGGAGTGATCTCGCCCGGGAAGTCGAACGTCGGCATCATCCCCGGCGAGATCTGCACACCCGGCCGCGTCGGCCTCGTGTCGCGCTCCGGCACGCTGACATACCAGATCGTCTACGAGCTCACCCAGCGGGGGATCGGGCAGTCGACGTGCGTGGGGATGGGCGGCGACCCGGTCCACGGCATCGGTTTCATCGAGGCGCTCGAGATGTTCGGCGAGGACCCGGAGACCGATCTCGTCGTGATGATCGGCGAGATCGGGGGCGACGACGAGGAGCGCGCGGCGGCGTTCATCGCCGAGCACATGGAGAGGCCGGTCGTCGGCTACATCGCCGGCTTCACGGCGCCGCCCGGCAAGCGCATGGGTCACGCGGGTGCCATCATCACCGGGTCGCGCGGGACCGCGCGGGCGAAGGCCGAGGCGCTCGAGGAGGCGGGGGTGAAGGTGGGGCGGACGCCTACGGAGGTCGCGGAGCTGGCAGAGAGAGCCCTCGCGTGATCTGCCCACACTGCGGGGCCGAGAACCCGGAGGTGGGGCGGTTCTGCGTCGTCTGCGGGCTGCTGCTTCCCACGCGCGAGGTCGAGGAGGAGCCGGGAGCGCCGCCGCCGTCCCCCTGGCTCCCGCCCCCGCCGTCGAGGCCGGTGGGTGAAGTGGCGCAGCGGCCCGCGCCGGTGACGCCCGTGGCCTGGAGCTCCACCCCGCCGATGGCCCGTCACTCGGCCGCATGGCTGACCGCCGGGTGGACGACCGCGCTGATCCACGGACTCCTCACGTTCGTCGTGATGGCGGCGCTCGGGCAGGTGGCCTCGTTCGCCGTGTATGCCGTCGAGGGCAACGGGGGGTTGCCGATCTCGACCTTCGTACGGATCGGGTGGTTCTACTTCGGCGCGTTCCATCACATCGCGCTCTCCGCCGGCATCCCGAACCTTGGGCTCGGTGGGCTGGCCGGAGCCCTGTCGGGCCCGAACGTGCCCGCCAACACGTCTGTCGACTACCAGCTCGGGTTCGCGCTGCTCCTCGTCACGGCACTCGCGGTGTGGCTGCTCTACCGGGCCGGATGCGAGGTCGCCGACCGCGCAGGCGGCGGGCCGGTCGCGCGGGCGATCCACGGGCTCAAGGTCGCGCCGGTCTACGCGCTCCCCGCGTTCCTGTTCTCGCTCCTCGTGAGCATCAAGGTTTCGATCCCCCTCGAGCCGCTCATGTCCGGCGAGCTCCATCTGAAGCTCTCGGCCGCGCAGTCGTTCGTGCTGCCGTTCGCGGTCGCAGCGGTCGCTGGGGTCGCCGGCGGTTGCCGCTCGGCACGGAGCAGCGCCGACGGCGCCCCTCTCGGACGGCTGTCCGGCGTGCTGTCAGGCGGCGTGTGGATGCTGCTCCTCGGGATGGCGCTCTCGTACCTCGGGCTGTTCGTCGCCGGAGCGGTGCAGCCCGACGACCCGATCGCCGCCGCGACGCCCTCGACGGCGAAGTACTACCGCGCGGTGTTCCGGAAGCCCGACGTCGGCGCGGTGCTCCTCGCGCACCACCTCGCGCTGGCCCCGAACGAGGCGATGTGGGTGCTCGTGCCGGCGATGGGGAGCTGCGACGGCGTGTACGGGGCAACCTCGTCGGCGTTCCTCTGCTACGACAAGTACCCGCTGTCGGTGTCGTTGTCGAGCACGAACGCGCTGGGGGCGCTCGACGTGACGGCGCAGACGCCGCTCCCGAAGGTGTCGTTCGGGACCATACCGGTCGCCTACTACCTATTCCTCCTTGCACCGGCGCTCGCCGCGCTGTTCGGTGGGCGAAGGGCCGCGACACGCGGTGGGGCGAGGACGAGGAGCGAGGCCGCCGCGCTCGGAGGAGCGGCCGGCGTCGTGTTCGCGCTGCTCGTCGTCGGCGTCGGATACATGTCGACGATCACGACCGGAGTCGCGGCGAGCTCGATGGGGATCGGCGCCGGAGGGTCGATCCGTCTGGGCCCGGACCTCGTATCGGGCGGGATGTTGGCGCTCGCGTGGGGCGTGGTGGGCGGGCTCCTGGGCGGGCTCCTCCACGGGCGTTCGCTGCCGTCGCCATCCGCGGAGCCGGGCGGCTAGAGACTCGAGCCTGCCGCCATGATCAGGCCGAGGCTGATCACACTGATCACGATGCCGGCGATCAGCATCGACCTGGCGCTCTGCGGATCCGTGTCCTTGTTCACGAGCCAGGCGATGAGCCCGCCCAGCAGGCCGAAGAAGATGGGGAGCACCCACCAGGCGCCGCTGACCCGCCTCACCGGCTGTCCGTACGTGCTCCGGTAGCCGGTCTGCGGCGGCGCCCAGCCGCTTCCGGTCGTCGCGGCTCCGGGCTGCAGCCCCGAGGCCCCGCTCAGCCCGACCTCGGTGTTGTACGGCTCCAGCGAGGCGAACCTCAGCCACGCCTGACGCCACCCCGCATCGTCCCTCGGGTACCGATCTGCGGGCACCGCCGGCGACTTGCGGTCCCAGATGCCGAAGAAGTCCCGCCCGTAGCCGAGGAGGTAACGCTGTCCCGAGTGTGTGTACTGGAGGGCCTCGTACTCGGGGAGGGGTCCGAACGGCTCTCCGCCTGGCGGTGCTGGCCGGTCCACGAGCATGCTGCCGCAGTAGCGGCACTTGACGGCCTCTTCCTGGATCTCCTCGGCGCAGTACGGGCACTTCTTCATGAGCGACCTCCGGAGTCCTCCCGCGGGCATCGTATCGTCACGGGCTGGCAAACACGAAGAAGGCCCGGCCGAATCGGCCGGGCCTTCTGGAGCTTCGGCGATCTCTAGATGTGCGCCCTAGGGTCTCAAGGAGCGGGCGGCGGCGGAGCCGCAGCCTTGGTCTCAGGCTCCTGGAATCGCATCCAGGCCCCGTATCCGATAGCGAGCGCGAAGACCAGGCCAAGGAAGGCTCCGAACGCGACTTCGTTCGTCATGACCAGCAGGAACTTGATGATCACGAACGCTAGCGTGGCGAACCCGAGATACGCGCTGATCTTGGAGGCGGCCATCGGCAGGCTCAGGTCCATCCCGACGAGGCCAATCACCTCCCAGACGATGAGGGCGATGACGAGCAGGCCGACGATAACACCCACGAACCCCGCGTCGCCTCCCCACATGCTCGCCTTCGCACAGACCCCGCCACCTCCGACAAGGTCGCCGAGGCCACCGAAGTCGATGCACATCTTCTGCCACGAGAAGATGAATGAATCGAGGAGTAGCAGGACCCCGCCACCCAGCAGGATCCAACTCCCCGTCGACAACTTGGACATATCGAAGCCCGAACTTCGCTGCGACATCACCTCTCCTTTCGAGCCTTCCCCTGAGCACGTCGGACTAGAAGCCCAAGCCATTCAAGCCTTTGCCCGGAGAAGAGTCAAACACGCTGGCCCGTTCCACGGGCGTGCTCGCGGCGGGCGGAGAGCGAGACGGCGAGGGCGGCCAGGCCCGCCGCGACCGCGATCCAGGGCGCGAATGAGGTATGAGTGGCGTACGGGGGGTGGACGATGGCCATGAAGGCGGCGGCGGCGGCGATCCCGCCGAAGCCCGCCATCGCGATATCCACCCAAGCCGTTCCGCCGCGGCGGCGGGCCCAGAGCCACAGCACCAGCCCCACCAGTCCGGCCAGGCCGGCCAGGATCGACCAGCGGGGTGATCCGCGCCAGGCGCCGAAGATGCCCGCGCCCTCGCCGAAGCGGCTCCAGGGCAGAACCGTCGACAGGACTGCCAGGGCGAAGGCTCCGCCGGCGAGCCTCCGACGCCCGTTGCCCGCCCGGGCGGCTTCATGCTCCTCGGGCACGACGTCGGGGCCGAGAGCCTCGGCGAGGCACTCGGCGCCCAGCACCCGGCCACGCACCGGCACCGCACACGCGAGGCAGAGGGGCCGGCCACAACCGTCGCAGGGTGCCACGGTCGGGCTTCCCGGATGGAGGCTGCAGCGATCGGCGCTTTTGGTGCTCCGCTCGTCGGACGGCACGGACGAAGCTTATCGTCGTCGCCGGGGGCGGCGACGTTTGACATACGCCCGGCCGATTCCATAGCGTGCCCGCCGTGGATGCGCGCGTCGCGGTGCTGGCGTCGGGGTCCGGCACCAACCTGCAGGCCCTCCTCGATCATCCGACCGTCGGTCCTTGCGTGGTCCTCGTCGTGTCGGACCGGCAGGAAGCGCGGGCACTCGAGCGGGCGCGCGCGAAAGGGGTCGAGGCGCTCTTCGTGGACCCGAAAGCCTTCCCCGACCGCCCGTCGTTCGACCGGGCCGTCCTCGCCACGCTGCGGGAGAGGGACGTCGGGTTCGTCGTGCTCGCTGGGTTCATGCGGATCGTCGGGCCGGAGCTGGTCGGGGCCTACGCCGGCCGGATGTTGAACCTTCACCCGGCGCTGCTCCCGTGCTTCCCCGGCGCCCACGGCATCCGCGATGCGCTCGACTGGGGCGTGAAGGTCACCGGGGTGACCGTCCACCTCGTGGACGAGGAGATGGACCACGGGCCGATCGTCGCGCAGGAGGCTGTCACCGTCCTGCCCGAGGACGACGAGGACGCGCTCGCGACCCGCATCCACGAGGTCGAACACCGGATCTACCCGCAGACGGTGCGTGCCCTGATCGAGGGTCGTCTCGAGATCGAGGGTCGTATCGTCCACGTCCTGGAGGAGCCCGCCGATGAGTGACATGCGCCCCGTTCGCCGCGCCCTGCTCGCCGTCTACGACAAGTCCGGCCTCGTGGACCTCGCCCGCGCGCTGGTCGAGCTCGACGTGTCGCTCGTGTCCTCCGGCGGCACCGCGAAGACGATCCGCGACGCCGGCCTACCCGTCACGCCGGTCGAGGAGGTCACCGGCTTCCCGGAGATGCTCGATGGGCGTGTGAAGACGCTGCACCCGCGGATCCACGCCGGCATCCTCGCCGACCGGCGCAAGCCCGACCACGAGCAGCAACTCGCCGAGCACGGCATCGAGCCGTTCGATCTCGTCGTCGTGAATCTGTACCCGTTCCGCGAGACCGTGGCGAGCGGCGCCGGCTTCGACGACGTGATCGAGAAGATCGACATCGGCGGGCCGTCGATGGTACGAGCGGCCGCGAAGAACTTCGAGTCCGTCGGCATCCTCGTGAACTCCGGGCGGTACCCGGAGGTGCTCGACGAGATCCGCCGGGAGGGCGGGCTCTCACGCGAGACGCGCTTCTCGCTCGCCGCCGAGGCGTTCGCGCACACGGCCGCCTACGACGCGGCGGTCGCCGGCTGGTTCGCCTCTAGGGGGGAGGATCTGCCGGGCTTCGTCGGGGTCGCGCTCCGGAAGGTCGGCGACCTCCGCTACGGGGAGAACCCGCACCTGCGCGGCGCGCTCTACGAGGAGATCGCCGGATCCGGCGTGCTCGGCGGGGCGGCGGTGTTGCAGGGCAAGGAGATGTCGTTCAACAACTGGCTCGACGTCGACGCTGCGTACTCGCTGTGCGCGGCGCTGCGCGCACCGGCCACCGTGATCGTGAAGCACAACAACCCGTGCGGGGTCGCGCTGGGCGCTTCGCTCGGCGACGCGTACCGGCGCGCGTTCGAGTGTGACATGGTCTCGGCGTTCGGCGGCATCGTCGCGTTCAACGCGGAAGCCGATGCCGGGGCGGCGGCCGCGATGGCCGAGGTCTTCACCGAGGCCGTCGTCGCGCCCTCGTTCGCGTCCGGGGCGCTCGAGGCCTTCGCGGGGCGTCAGAACCTGCGCGTCGTGCGGGCCCCGCTTCCGACAGGCGGCGGCCTTGACGTGCGGCCGGTGCCCGGAGGCGCGGTCGTGCAGGACCGCGACGCGGTCGTCGAGACCCGCGAGGGAATGACGGTCGTTTCCTCGCGACAGCCGACCGAGGAGGAGTGGCGCGACCTGCTGTTCGCGTGGACGGTCGGGGCGCGCGTGAAGTCGAACGCGATCGTGTTCGCGAAGGACGAAGCGACGGTCGGGATCGGCGCCGGGCAGATGTCGCGCGTGGACTCCTCGTTCCTCGCGGCGCGCAAGGCCGGTGACCGCGCGAAGGGCGCCGTGATGGCGAGCGACGCCTTCTTCCCGTTCCCAGACGCCCTCGAGGTCGCGGCCGACGCGGGGGTCACGGCCGTGATCCACCCCGGTGGCTCGATCCGCGACGAGGAGGTGCTCGTCGCGGCCGAGGCCCGCGGGATGGCGGTGGTCCTCACCGGTCGGCGCCACTTCCGGCACTGACCCCCGGTGCGCCGGCCCGGACGCTCGACGGATAGGATTCGGAGCGATGAGCGCGCGGATCATCGACGGGAAGGCGATCGCGGCGCAGGTTCGGGCGGACGTCGCGGAACGCGTGAAGGCCCTGCAGGGCAAGGGGATCAAGCCCGGCCTGGCGGCGGTCCTCGTCGGCGACGACCCGGCTTCCCATATCTACGTCGGCTCCAAGCAGAAGGCATGCGCGGAGGTCGGCATGTACTCGGAGCGTGTGGAGCTCCCGGCCGACACGTCCCAGGCGGCCGTCCTCGAGGAGATCGAGCGGCTGAACGCCGACCCCAAGATCAGCGGCATGATCGTGCAGCTTCCGGTCCCGGGACACATCTCCGAGCTCGCGCTCCAGATGGCCGTCGCCCCGGAGAAGGACGTCGACTGCCTCGGCCCGACGAACGTGGGGCTCATGACCCGCGGGGCGGGGCTCCTGCTCCCCGCGACGCCCTCCGGCATCGTGGAGCTGCTGGTCCGCTCCAACATCGAGATCCAGGGGCAGCACGTGGTGGTGGTCGGGCGGAGCGGTCTCGTCGGCATGCCTCTCGCGATCATGCTCGCGCAGAAGAGCGATCGCGCGAACGCGACGGTCACGATCTGTCACACGCGGACCAAGGACATGGGCGAGCAGACCCGCCAGGCCGATATCCTGGTCGTCGCCGCCGGCCGGCTTCACACCGTCACCGGAGACATGGTCAAACCTGGGGCGGTTGTGATCGACGTAGGCACCAACCGGACCGACGAAGGCCTGAAGGGCGACGTCGACTTCGACGAGGCGAAGGAGGTCGCCGGCGCGATCACGCCTGTGCCCGGGGGCGTCGGTCCGATGACCGTGGCTATGCTGATGGTGAACACGGTGGCCGCAGCGGAGGCGCAGGCCGCCGGACACTGAACGGCGCCCGGTGGTTCGCGCAAGAGGGGGGAGGGCCATGGCCAAGATTGTGACGATCGACGGGCAGTCGTACCTGAAGCGCGACCCGCTCGGCGTGCTCGGGCTCTCGTTCATCACGTTCGGGATCTACTTCTTCTACTGGTACTACAAGGTGAACGACGAGATCCGCCGGTTCGAGCGGGACGACTCGATCAGCCCGACGCGATCCCTCATGGCGATGATCTTCGGGTGGTTGATCTTCGTGCCGCCGTTCATCGCCATGTACAACACCGCGAAGCATGTGCGGGCGATGGAGCAGCGGGTCGGTGTCCAGCAGCAGCTCGAGCCGGCGCTCGCGATCGTGCTCATGTTCGTGTTCTCGATCGGGAACGGGATCTACGTCCAGGAGCACCTGAACCGAGCATGGGAGCGTGCGTTGGGAACACCGGCCGTGCTGCCGCCGACGATGCCTCCGGTGCCGCCGCCCCCGCCCCCGGGCGGTTCCAGCTAGCCGCGTCCCGCGACTGGCGCTCATACGCGGCCGCGGGCCGACGTTCTCCGGCTCCGGCCGAGTCGCTCGACGGCGCCGCCTCCCCGGTCGGTAGCATGAGTCGCACACATCGACAAGGGGCAGGCCGTGCGCGTTACCGTCGTCGGCAGCGGGTTCGTGGGACGGACGACAGCCATGCGGATCGCTCAGAACGAATCGGCTCAGGTCGTCATCATCGACACGATCGAGGGCCTCCCTCAGGGCCTCGCCCTGGACATGAACGAGTCGGCCCCGATCGAGGGCTTCGAGCCGAACGTCATGGGGACGAACGACTACGCCGACACGGCAGGGTCGGACATCATCGTCATCACTGCAGGCTTCCCCCGTAGGCCGGGCATGCGCCGGGTGGATCTGCTCGGCAAGAACGCCGGGATCGTCCGTGACGTTGTCGAGAAGTCCGTCCCCGGCTCACCGGATTCGATCATCATCGTGGTCACCAACCCGGTCGGGGCGATGACGTTCCTCGCCTCGGAGGTGTCGCGGTTCCCGAAGCAGCGAGTGATCGGGATGGCCGGCGTGCTCGACTCGGCGCGCCTGCGGTACTTCCTCGGCAAGGAGTTTGGCGTCTCGCCGTCGGTTGTCGAGGCCATGACGCTCGGCTCCCACGGCAAGTCGATGGTCCCGCTTGCCCGCCACGCGAAGGTCAACGGGAAGCCCCTCACCGAGCTGGTGGACGACTCCACCCTCGAGCGGCTGCTGGCGCGGGCGCGCGACGCCGGCGCCGAGATCGTGGCATTGCTGAAGAAGGGGAGCGCGTTCTACGCGCCGTCGGCCGCCGTGACGAGGATGGTCGAGGCCATCGTACACAAGACCGGGGAGCTGCTGCCGGTCTGCGCCTGGTGCGCCGGACAGTACGGTATCGACGGCACATACGTCGGCGTGCCGGTGCGGCTGTCGCGCTCCGGGGTCGATGAGATCGTCGAGCTCGACCTGTCCGAGGGAGAGCTGTCAGCTCTCTGCGCGGCCGCCGATGCCATCCGCGCCGACTGCGCGGACCTGTCGAGCCTGTCCTCGTAGCCGGAGGCCGGGCGTCAGGATCCGGTCGGTGGATCGGCGTCCGGCTCGCCCTCGCGGAGCCTGCCGGGGAGCACCTCCGACCGCGACCAGACGAGGCTGAGCGCGCCCCCCAAGACGCCGAGCGCGCCGCCGGCGATAGCGAGCCAGATCCCGGGGCTCAGGTCCACGCGCAGATCCAGTTTCATGAGTTCCCCGGCCATGCGCCACATCGGGCCGGTCGGTACGAACCGTGACTGCGCCCTCAGAGCGTCGACGGCGGCGAGGTCGGAGGCGAGCAGTCCGAGCACGAGGATCGCGGCGGCGGCGCGCCGCGCCGCAACCGTGGAGAGCAGCCTCATCGCGACGATGCCGACGAGTGTGGCCACACCGATCGCGAGGACGACCTTTCCCTCCCAGACGTCGACACCCTTCGTCTGGACGTCGAGACGATGGGCGAGGTCTCCCCGGAAGCCCACCGTGGCCCACGTCAGGAGCGCGCCGAGGCCCATGCCGAGGCCGCCCAGCGCGAGGGCGAGGAACCCGGCGAACCGGAGCGGCGTGGGACGCGACGTCGAGAGCATCGCGGCTCAGCATGACATCTGGGCGGGTCGGTTGGAAGCGACGGGCGATAGGATGCCTTCCGGCATGAGCGGCGTGCGCGAGATCGAAGCAGCGGAGTTCACCCGGGTCGTTCGCGAGCTCTGCATCGAGATCAACTACAAGGTCCCCGAGGAGATGGTGGAGCTCGTCAAGCGCGCCCGCGAGAAGGAGGGATCGCCGCTCGCGCGCCAGATCTACGACCTCCTGATCAGGAACCAGGAGCTCGCTGCCGAGGGCGAGTACCCCTACTGCCAGGACACCGGCTACACGGTCGTCTTCGTGGACCTCGGCCAAGACGTGCACCTCGTCGGAGCCGACCTCTACGAGGCGATCGACGAGGGCGTTCGGCAGGGGTACAAGGAGGGCTACCTCCGCAGCTCGATAGTCGACAACCCGGTCTTCGAGCGGAAGAACACCGGCGACAACACCCCGGCGTTCGTTCACGTGAGGATCGTGCCCGGCGACGAGATCCGCATCCAGGTCGACGCGAAGGGCGGCGGCTCGGAGAACAAGGGCCGACACGTGATGCTGAAGCCCTCAGACGGCCTCGAGGGCGTGAAGAAGTTCGTGCTCGAGACCGTCGCGATGGCCGGCCCAGACGCCTGCCCGCCGGGGATCGTCGGCGTGGGCGTCGGCGGCAACTTCGAGTGGTCGGCGATCCTGGCCAAGAAGGCGCTGATGCGCAAGGTCGGTCGGCCGAGCTCGGACCCGAGGATCGCCGAGCTCGAGGCCGAGCTGTACGAGAAGTGCAATGCGCTCGGCATCGGACCGCAGTCGCTCGGGGGCACCCAGACGGTGCTCGCCGTCCACGTGGAGATGATGGCCACGCATATCGCGTCGCTGCCCGTGGCCGTGAACATCGAGTGCCACGCGCATCGCACCGGATCGAGGGTGATCTGAGATGCCCGTCGAGGTCCTGGACGACGGCCGCAAGCGGATCTGCGCTCCGCTCACCGACGAGGACGTTCGCCAACTGTCGGCCGGCGACGTCGTGCTGGTGAACGGCACGATCTACACGGCCCGCGACGCCGCGCACAAGCGCCTCATCGAGATGCTCGACGCCGGCGAGGAGCTGCCGTTCGACCCCGCCGGGCAGATCGTCTACTACGTCGGCCCGACACCCGAGCGTCCCGGACACGTGATCGGCTCCGCCGGCCCCACTACCGCGAGCCGTATGGACAAGTACACGCCGCGCCTGCTCGAGATCGGCCTCAAGGGGATCATCGGCAAGGGAGGTCGCGGTCCGGCGGTGCGGGAGTCGCTGAAGGCGCACACGGCCGTGTACATGGCCGCGCTCGGCGGCGGCGGAGCGCTCGCCGCGCTTCAGGTGAGGTCCCAGGCGGTCATCGCCTTCGGCGAGCTCGGGACCGAGGCGATCCGCGCGATGGAGGTCGAGGACTTCCCCGTCTGGGTCGTGAATGACTGCGACGGGCGCGACTTCTACGCCGAGACGGTCAAGCCCTGGCGGAAGAACGAGCTCCTGCCGGAGGAGCTCCGCATCTCCTAGGACCGGTGGGTCCTCCGCCTCGGGGGCGGCGTAGGATCGGAGGTCGTATGGCCGGCTTCTGGGAAGAGCTGAAGCTCCGCACGCGCTCGTTCTTCACGAACTGGAGCACGTACGAGGGCCCCTTCGCGACGAAGCTCCGCCTCACGGCGCGGAACCGGTTCCGGGCGGTCGTCCTGCTGAAGGGCTGCTGCGGGCACCCCGGCGAGCCCGGGTGCTGACAGGTTCCCGGAGAGGGCCCCGGTCGGGGCCCCGGGGACCACGACCATCCGCACCGGAGCTGACGCGGGTCAGCCCTTGGAGGGCTTCTTCGTGGAGGCCGTCTTCTTCGCGGGCGCGGCTTTCTTGGCGGGGATGATGCGCGCGGCGCCGCCGCTCGGCGTGAAGACCGACTCGTGAGCGTCCTCCCAGCGGACGCGGTAGCGGAGCCCGACCTGGCCCTCGATGACCTCGAGGATCTCGCCCTCGCGGGTGGGCTGACCGACGCTCTCCGACTCGACGACGATCCGATCTCCGACCTTCCCCATCATCTCGACCTCCGTGACGGCCTTCTCGCCGATGTCCTAGAGATGTTCTACCGCGTCGGGCGTCGGGTGGCTACCCCGCTGGCCGGCCCCGGCTCAGAACCGGTCGAACAGGATCGACCGCTTGAGCTCCTGGACCGCCTTCGTGACCTGGATGCTGCGCGGGCAGGCCTCGGTGCAGTTGAACGTCGTGCGGCAGCGGAACACTCCGGTCTTCGCCGAGAGGATCTGCAGGCGATCCTGGGCGGCCCGGTCACGCGAGTCGTAGATGAACCGGTGCGCGGCCACGATGGCCGCCGGGCCGACGTAGCCCTCGTCGCCCCAGAAGATCGGACAGGACGTCGTGCAACAGGCGCACAGGATGCACTTCGTCGTGTCGTCGAAGCGGTGGCGATCCTCGGGCGACTGCGGCCGCTCCTTGTCCGGCTCGCCCTCCTCGGGGACGAGGTAGGGGAGCACCGAGCGGTAGCCGTCGAAGAACGGCTCCATGTCGACGATGAGGTCCTTCAGCACCGGCAGTCCCCGGATCGGCTCGACCGTGCACCGGGGTGCGACCTCCTTCACGAGCACTTTGCACGCCAGGCGGTTCCGGCCGTTCACCGTGACGGCGTCCGAGCCGCAGATGGCGTGGGCGCACGAACGCCGGAGCGCGAGGGTTCCGTCGTGCCGCCACTTGACCTCGTGGAGAGCGTCGAGGAGACGGTCGTTCGGCAGCATCCGCACCTCGAACTCGTCCCACCAGGAGTCCTCTCGGATCTCCGGGTTGTAGCGGCGGATCCTCAGCCGGAGCGAGACCTTCTGACCGTTCTCGGTCCGCCGGTCGTCCGACCGCTCCGGCACGCCCGGCGAGCTCTCGGCCATCAGTACTTCCTCTCCATCGGGACGTAGGGTCCGAGCTTCACGGGCTTCCACTCCAGGCGCACGGAGCCATCCTCATCGCGGTAGGCGAGTGAGTGCTTCAGCCAGTTCTCGTCGTTGCGGTTCGGGAAGTCCTCGCGGTAGTGGCCCCCGCGGCTCTCCTCGCGGGCGAGTGCGGCGACGACCAGCGGCTCGGCGTTGTCGAGCAGGAACCCGAGCTCGACCGCCTCCATGAGATCGGTGTTGTACATCCTGCCCTTGTCCTGGATGACCACCTGCTCGTACTGGCGCTTCAGCTCGTCCAGGATCCCCTTCATCTTCGTGAGGCCCTCGGCGCTGCGGACGACGAACGCGAGGTCGTACATCGTCTCCTGGAGGCGGTCCCGGATCTCGACCGGCGGCACGCCCTCCGTCCTGGCGAGGATGGGGTCGACGAGCCCGCGCGTGAAGCCCTCAGGGTCGTCGGGGAGCGGCGGGAGGTCCACCGTCCGGGACCACTCGGCCATGTGCTTCCCGCCTCGACGGCCGAACACCACGATGTCGAGCAGGGAGTTCGTGCCGAGGCGGTTCGCGCCGTGGACCGACACGCAGGCGCACTCGCCGGCGGAGTAGAGACCGGGCACCGCCACCGAGTCGGGCCCCGTGACGCAAAGCCCGTCGACGTCGGTCGGGATGCCGCCCATCGCATAGTGGGCGGTCGGTTGGATCGGGACCAGCTCCGTGGTGGGCTCAACCGAGAGGTAGAGGCGAGCGAACTCCGTGACGTCGGGGAGCTTCTCCTCGATCACCTCGCGCGGCAGGTGCCGCACGTCGAGCCAGACGCCGTCGCGGCCCGGCCCGATACCGCGCCCCTCCTTGATCTCCTGGAAGATCGCCCTAGAGATGAGGTCTCGGGGAGCGAGGTCCTTCACGGTCGGCGCGTAGCGCTCCATGAAGCGCTCTTCCTCACTGTTCAGGAGGATGCCGCCCTCGCCGCGCACCGCCTCCGAGAGCAGGATGCCCATCTTGTAGACGCCCGTCGGGTGGAACTGGAAGAACTCCATGTCCTCCAGGGGGATCCCGTGGCGGTACGCGATGGCCGGAGCGTCGCCCGTCAGGGTGTGTGCGTTCGATGAGACCTTGAACATCCGCCCGGACCCGCCGGTCGCGAACATCACCGACTTCGCTCGAAAGACGTGCAGCTCTCCGGTGGCGAGTTCGTAGGCGACCACGCCGGCCGCGCGGCCCTCGTTCATCAGCAGGTCGAGCACGTAGAACTCGTTGAAGAAGCGCACGTTGCGCTTCACACACTGTTGGTAGAGGGTCTGCAGGATCATGTGCCCGGTACGGTCCGCCGCGTAGCAGGCCCGCTTCACCGGGGCCTCACCGTGGTTGCGCGTGTGGCCGCCGAACCTCCGCTGGTCGATCTTCCCGTCCGGCGTGCGGTTGAAGGGCAGCCCCCAGTGCTCCAGCTCGTAGATGTCCCGGGGCGCCTCCTCGCACATCACCGCCGCCTCCGGCTGGTCGACGAGGTAGTCGCCGCCCTTGACCGTGTCGAAGGCGTGCCACTCCGGGTAGTCCTCCTCGACGTTCGCGAGGGCCGCGCACACGCCGCCCTGCGCGGTTCCGGTGTGCGATCGTGTCGGGTAGAGCTTCGAGATGACGGCCGTGCGCACACGGTCCGATGCCTCGATCGCCGCGCGGAGCCCCGCTCCGCCGGCACCGACGATCACAGCGTCGTAGGTGTGGACGGTGGTCACGAGGCCCCCGGCCATCTGCTCGGGTCGAACGTGAAGACGAGCACGGTCCCCAACACGAAAAGGACGAACGTCGTGACGTAGAAGACCATGTTCACGGCGAAGCGCCAGGCGGCCGGTCTCACGTAGTCCTGGACGACGACGCGCAGGCCGTTCACACCGTGGAGGAGCGCGAGGGTGAGCATCGCCCAGTCCCACGAGCGCCAGAGCGGGCTCTTCCAGCGGTCCGCGACGAACGCGAAATCGATGCGCCCGACGCCCTCACCGGGCAGATGCATGATCAGGACGTGGCCGACGACGAGGAACAGCAGCACCAGGCCACTGATGCGCATGAACAGCCAGGTCCAGAGCTCGAAGCCACCGGCCGGACGCGGGCGACTGCCACGGTAGCCGAACAGGCCGACGCCGGGTGACGGGGAGGGCGGGCGCTCACCGGCGTCGACGGCCATCAGATCACCCCCAGCAGCTGGAGGATCTGCTTGCCCATCAACCACGTGATCGGAACCATGCAGGCGAACCACAGAAGGAACGTGGCGCGCGTGAGCGCCTTCGTGTACTTGGTGGTCGCCGGCCAGAAATCGAACACCATGACCCTCACACCGTTCAGGGCGTGGTAGATGACCGCGGCGACGAGGCCGAGCTCGAGGAGTCGGACGGCCCAGTTCTCGTAGACGGCCATCACGCGGGCGTACGCCTGCGGACCCCAGCCGATGACCGCGGTGTCGACCACGTGGGCGAACAGGAACAGGATGATGGCGACGCCGGTGATGCGATGGAAGAGCCAGGCGTACTGGCCGGTCGCGCCCCTGTAGAGGGTTGTGAAGTCGGACTTCCTCTTCGCCAATGCTCTCTCCCTGGGAAGCCTAGCGCCTGGGGGCCGGCCCGTCCGCCGGCCCGTCCGCCGGCCCGTCCGCCGGACCCACGACCCCTACTCCACTTCGGCGCGATGACGGCGATTACGGGCGTCCGTCCCTGGGCCCGAGGGCCGCAGGTCCCCCCGGCCACGCGCGGGAGCTCGACCTGCGCTCAGCCGATCCGGAGCGCCGCCATGACGCCGTCGCGGGTCGGCACGATCATCGACAGGTAGCGCTCGTCCTCGGCGATCAAGCGGTTGTGCTCGAGGATCGCGTCGGTCGCCCGGCGCTGCCAGTCGTTGTCGAACGACTCCGCGCCGGTCACGCGCCCGTACCAGAGCACGTTGTCGCAGACGTACAGGCCGCCGACACGGACGCGCCCGCGCGCTACGCGCCACGCGTCGGGATAGCCATCCTTGTCGATGTCGTTGTACACGACGTCGAACTCGTCATCGGTCGCGTTCAGGTGGGTCAACGCGTCGCCGACGTGCCAGCGAACACGGGCGGTGAAACCTGCGCGCCCCAGGTACCCGAGCGCCTTGGCCTCGTTCGCCGGGTCGTCGTCGGTGCAGTGGACCTCGCCGTCCGGTCCGACGGCTCTCGCGAACCAGTACGCCGAGTAGCCGTAGCCCGACCCGAGCTCGAAGACGCGCTTCGCGCCGATCCCACGCGCGAGCACCTCGACCGTGACGCCGACGAGCCGGCCGATGATCGGGAAGTCCTTCGCCTCGGCCTCGGCCTCCATCTCGAGCAAGACCGGCTCGTCGTGACGGGCGAGGAGCCCGTGCATGTAGGCCTCGATGCGAGGATCGACGATGTCCACGTGGGAACCCTACCGCTGCGGCTGCGCCTCGGGGACGGCGAGGGTCCGCCAACCGTCGCGGCTCACGACCTGGCGGATGCGCCAGGTCGGGTCGGGCTCCGGGAAGTCCTCCCGGAAGTGCCCACCGCGGCTCTCCCGTCGCCTCAGAGCTGCGAGGGCGACCAGCCACGCCACGAGCGTGGCGACGTGGCTCCCTTCCTCGAGGTCCGAGCGCGAGAGCGTGCCCGTGAGGTCCGAAAGCTCGTCACCGCGACGCCGAACGCCCAGGAACCGGTCGCAGAGCTTCCGAACATCGGCCAGGGCGAGGCCTCGCAGGGGCGGCTCCAGCTCGTGGGGGATCGGATCGCCGGCCGGGTCGAGGTCCCAAGGCTCGTCGGCCGCGAGCGCCGCTCGCCGCCCGAAGACGAGGGCCTCGGCGAGCGAGTTCGAGGCGAGGCGGTTCGCACCGTGCACACCCGAGGAGGCGACCTCTCCGCATGCCAGCAGACCTGGGACCGACGTTCGGCCCGACGTGTCCGTCAGCACGCCGCCGACGAAGTAGTGCGCGGCCGGGGCAACCGGGACCGGCTCACGCGAGATATCGAGCCCGGCTTGCAGGCAGCTCTCCGCGGCGACGGGGAACCGGATGGTGACGTCGGGGATCGCGCGCGCGTCGAGGTACACGGGTTCCCCCGTCTCCTCGCAGACCTGGACGACCGCCCGGGCGACGACGTCGCGGGGCGCGAGCTCCCCCAGCTCGTGGAACCTGGGCATGAAGCGGGCCCCCTTAGCGTCCAGGAGCAGAGCGCCCTCGCCCCGGAGCGCCTCCGTCAGCAGGCGCGCGGGATGCCCCGGCACGTCCATGGCCGTCGGGTGGAACTGGATGAACTCGAGATCGGCCAGCGCGGCATCCGCATCCCAAGCGAGGACGACCCCGTCGCCGAGCGACGTGTCGGGCCCCGTGCGTCGTCCGAAGATCGCGCAGCCCCCTCCCGTCGCGAGGACCACACGGTCGGATTCGATCGGGCGCCCGTCCTCTAGCACGACGCCGACCGCCCGCCCATCCCGGAGGACGATCGCGCGCGCCAGCTGGTCCACCCACTCCACGCGGGTGTCGCCGGCGACCCTGCGGCCGAGGAACCGGTGGAGGACGCGGCCCGAGGCGTCGCCTCCGGCGTGCATGACGCGCCGGGCGCTGTGACCGCCCTCCAGCGAGGGCGCCCCGTCCTCGTCGAATCGCATACCCATCCCTTGGAGCTCGCGGACCGCTGCCGGCACCTCGTGGACCAGCACGTCGACCGCGTGCTCGTCGCAGAGCCCTGCGCCGGCGGCGACGGTGTCTGCGGCGTGCAGCTCGGGTGAGTCGTCGGGCCCGAGCGCGGCCGCGATCCCTCCCTGGGCCCAGGCGGTGGCGCTCCCGAGGGGAGCCGAGGGGGCGACGAGCGTCACCGGCCCGCGCTCGGCGGCGTGGAGCGCGCAGAAGAGCCCGGCGGCTCCGCGCCCGAGCACGACCGTCCTCATGGCTCGCGACCCGGCGCCCCGCCGGAAGCAGGCCCGAGCTCGATCATCCGTCGGACGGCCCGACGTGCGCGCTCGGCGACGTCCTCCGGCACCGCGACCTCGTGAATGCCCTCGCGCAGAGACGTCAGGAGCTTCTCCGGCGTGATCATCTTCATGTAGCGGCACACAGCGTCCTCGTCGACCGGTTCGAACACCTTCGACGGGTTGGCCTTGCGGAGCTGATGCAGGATCCCGGTCTCCGTGGCGACGAGGAAGCGAGGGACGGACGCGCGTGCCGCCTCCGCCACCATCCCTCCCGTGGAGAGGACCTTGGTGCGGTCGGCCGGGAGCATCCCCTCGGACAGCAGCCACAGGGCCAGGGTCGTGCATCCGCACTCGGGGTGGATCAAGAGCTCCGCGTCGGGATCGGCCAAAGCCCTCGAACGCAGCTTCTCCGGATCGATGGCCGCGTGCACGTGACACTCGCCCATCCACAGGTGCAGCCGACGGCCCGTCTCTCGCTCCACGTGGGCGCCGAGGAACATGTCGGGCAGGAACAGGATCTCACGGTCCTCCGGGATCGAGCGCACCACATCGGCCGCGTTCGACGACGTGCAGCAGACGTCCGACTCGGCCTTGACCTCCGCGGAGGTGTTCACGTAGGAGACGACGACGGCCCCGGGGAACTCGGTCTTCCACGCCCGCAGCTGCTCTGCCGTGATGGAGGCCGCGAGGGAGCAACCCGCCTCGAGGTCCGGGAGGAGCACGGTCTTCTCGGGCGAAAGGATCTTGGCCGTCTCGGCCATGAAGTGGACGCCGCAGAACACGATCGTGGTCGCGTCGGTGGCCGCGGCCTGGCGGCTGAGCGCGAGCGAGTCACCGACGAAGTCGGCCACGTCCTGAACCCAGGGCACCTGGTAGTTGTGGGCGAGGATCACGGCGTTCCGGCGCTCGGCCAGGTCGTGGACCTCTGCTGCCCAGGTCTCGAACGCGAGGGTCTCGTGACCCGGGCTATCGATCCGCACGGATGACCTCCAACGAGACGTCGAGGGCCGGCGCCGAGTGGGTGAGCCTGCCGACCGAGATCAGCCGCGCCCCCGCCTCGACGATCGCGCCGATCGTCTCGAGGGTTACTCCGCCCGAGACCTCGAGGCGCTCGGGGTCGCCGACGCGTTCCACCGCTTCGCGGACGAGGTCCGGCGTCGGGTTGTCGAGCAGGATGCGTTCAGCACCGGTCTGGAGGGCTTCGTCCAGCTGTTCCAGCGTCTCCACCTCCACCTCGATCGGGACGCCGCCGGCCCTCGCGCGCCGAACGGCTTCCGCGACGGAGCCCGCGATCCTGAGGTGGTTGTCCTTGATGAGGATGACCTTGCTGAGGGTTGCGCGGTGGAGCGTTCCGCCACCGTGGAGCACGGCCTCGCGTTCCAGCGCGCGCAGGCCGGGGGTGGTCTTGCGCGTGCAGAGGATCCGCGCCGGCCGAGCCGCGTCGACGAACGCGCGCGTGAGCGTAGCGACACCCGACAGGTGCGAGAGGAAGTTGATCGCGACGCGCTCCGCGCGGAGCACGGTTCGCGCCGGCCCGCGTATCACGGCGAGGAGCTCGCCGGCTCCCACGCGGGCTCCGTCCTCCACCTTCCAGGAGACCTCGACCGGGCCCGCGCCGTCCTGCTCGGCGGCGGCGTCGAACACGGCCACGGCCATGTCGGTTCCGGCGATCACGCCGGCCGCCCCGGTTCGGAGCTCGGACGATAGGCGGGCGTCCTCGGGCACCGTCAACTTGGAGGTCAGGTCACCCTGAGGAGCGTCCTCGTCCAGAGCTCGCCGGGCGAGCTCCTCGCGGACCTCGGCGGTGACGATCGACTCGGTTGTTGCGGGTGACAAGGTAGATGCCATCGTACCCGCGGGCTCCCGTTCGAGGCCGCCGAGTAGGCTGTGACCGATGGCCGAGGACCGCCGTCAGACCGACTCCGGCGTCGAGCTGCGAACCCTGTACGGACCCGAGGATCTAGAGGGGTTCGATCCCGCGCGCGACCTCGGTGCACCGGGTGAGCCGCCGTTCACCCGGGGCGTGCATCCGACGATGTATCGGGGCCGGCTCTGGACGATGCGCCAGTACGCCGGCATGGTCACGGCGGACGAGACCAACGGGCGGTTCCGCTACCTCCTCGAGCAAGGCGAGACCGGGCTGTCGGTCGCCTTCGATCTGCCGACGCAGATGGGCTACGACTCCGACCACCCGCGCGCCGAGGGCGAAGTCGGCAGGACCGGTGTCGCGATCGACTCGGTCGAGGACGTGGAACGGCTGTTCGAGGGCATCCCGCTCGACCGGGTCTCGACGTCGATGACGATCAACGCGACGGCCGCGATCCTGCTGCTGTCGTACGAGCTCGTCGCCGAGGAGCAAGGTATCGACGCCTCCCAGCTGTCCGGCACGGTCCAGAACGACGTGCTGAAGGAGTACGCGGCGCGCGGCACCTACATCTACCCGCCGAAGCCCTCGATGCGGCTGACGACCGACCTGTTCGCCTACTGCGGAGAGCGCATGCCGCGCTGGAACACGATCTCGATCAGCGGCTACCACATGCGCGAGGCGGGCGCGACCGCGGTGCAGGAGGTCGCCTTCACACTCGCGAACGGGATCGCGTACGTGCGGGCAGCGCTGGATGCCGGGCTCGCCCTCGATGACTTCGCGCCGCGGCTCTCGTTCTTCTTCGCGTGCCACATGAACCTGTTCGAGGAGATCGCGAAGTTCCGGGCCGCTCGCCGTATGTGGGCGCGGATCATGGCCGAGCGGTTCGGCACGAAGGACCCGCGGAGCGCTATGCTGCGGTTCCACACGCAGACCGGGGGCGCGACGCTCACCGCCCAGCAGCCACAGAACAACATCGTGCGCACGACGCTCGAAGCACTCGCGGCCATCCTCGGGGGGACGCAGTCGCTGCACACGAACTCGTTCGACGAGGCCCTCGCGCTGCCGACCGAGCACGCGGTGAAGCTCGCGCTTCGGACCCAGCAGATCATCGCGCACGAGTCCGGCGTCGCCGACACGGTCGACCCGCTCGCCGGCTCGTACTTCCTCGAGTCGCTCACGAACGAGATCGAGGAGCGAGCCGCGTCCTACCTTGAGGAGATCGACAGGATGGGGGGCGCCGCCTCGGCGATCGAAAGGGGCTTCTACCAGGACGAGATCCACGAGGCGGCGTTCCGGATCCAGCAGGGCATCGAGGCCGGCGACCGCGTGGTCGTCGGCGTGAACCGCTTCGAGGACCCGGAGGAGCGACCGGTCGAAACCCAGCGGATCTCCGAGGAAGAGGTCGCGAAGCAGGTCGAACGGGTCGGCGAGCTCCGGGCGAGCCGCGATGACGGAGCGGTTCGGACGGCCCTGGCGGCCGTCGAGGAGGCCGCCCGCGGCACCGACAACCTGCTCCCCCCGATGAAGGAGGCCCTGCGCGCGCGGGCGACGCTCGGCGAGGTCTCCGACGCCCTACGCGCCGTCTTCGGCGAGCACCGGCCCCTCTGACGTGTCGGTCCCGGCCGGGTATGGTCGTTCGGCCGATGCCACCGTCCCGCCGGCGGCGATAGCGTGCCCGGATGAGTGCCCGTAGAAGGAGGAACATCATGCGTCTTCGTCGTCTCGCCATAGCCACCGCCACCGCGTTGGCGGTGATCGCCGCACCGGCCTCTGCCGCGCCGGCGGGCGGGTCGACCGGCACCACGTTGGGGGACACCGCGAAGGGTCGGGTCTTCGAGCCGAACCCGGTCGTGACGCTTCAGGACGAGAGCCTGACCGATCAGAAGGACGCCGACTACGCGGCGCTCCAGCTCGCCTACAAGATCGTGACGCTCACGAACCTCGACGGCAGCGGCTACCTCCACGGCGACTACGCCTACGTGACCGGAACGGGGAGTGACGCGCACAGCTCGACCGGGCAGTTCCAGTACGGCCGCTCGCACAAGTGGTTCGAACAGGTGATGGCCTACTACGCGGTGACGCAGGCACAGCTGTACATCCAGAGCCTCGGCTTCACGAACATCAACAACGAGCCCCAGAACGTCCAGGTCGACCAGTGGGGCCAGGACAACAGCTACTACGACCCGAAGTTCGACGTGATGCGCTTCGGCAAGGGCGGCGTGGACGACGGCGAAGACATGGAGGTCATCTGGCACGAGCTCGGCCACGCGATGCAGGACTCGCAGGTGCCGGGCTTCGGTGTGAACCACGACTCGAACTCGATCGGCGAGGGCTTCGGCGACTACTGGGCCTTCACGATGAGCGAGCCGGTCTCCGGCGGGTTCGACCCGGCGTGCATCGCCGACTGGGACTCCGTGTCGTACACGGTGGGCGAGATGCCGCACTGCCTGCGCCGCGTGGACCTGAACCTGACCGTCGCCGATCAGACCGGCCGGATCCACGACGACGGACAGATCTGGTCGCGGGCGTTGTACGACATCCACCTCGCGCTCGGACGCACGACCGCGGACACGGTCATCCTGCAAGCGCAGTTCTCGTTCGTCGTGGACACCTCGTTCAAGGACGCGGCGCTCGCGACGGTCGCGGCCGCGAAGGAGGTCGCGGGGCGTGGGGCGGCGGTCGAGGTCCGGAAGGCGTTCGCGGACCGCGGGATCCTCTGAGCGTTCCGATAGGCTGCGGGCCATGGACATCTCGGTGATCGGCGGCACCGGCGAGGAGGGGTTCGGGCTCACACTCCGTCTCGGCCGGGCAGGGCACCACGTCATCATCGGTTCGCGCTCCGAGGAGAAGGGCGCGACCACGGCCGGCAAGGCGCGCGAGATCCTCGGCGGCGGGACGATCGACGGCACCACGAACGAGAAGGCGGCCGAGCAGGGCGAGGTCATCTTCGTGACCGTTCCCTTCGCTGGGCAAGCCGACATCTACCGGGCGATCAAGGGCAGCGTCGCGCCGGGCAAGGTCGTCGTGGACTGCACGAGCCCGCTCGCGACGGCGGTCGGCGGACGCGCCTGGCACGTCCTACGCCCCTGGCACGGGTCGGCGGTCGAGCAAGCCAAGGCGATCCTGCCGACCGGGGTGCGGATGGTCGCTGCCTTCCACACGATCTCGGGCGAGGCGTTGCAGAACCTCGACCGCCCGATGGATAGCGACGTGTTCGTCTGCAGCTCCGACGCCGAGGCCAAGGCGACGGTCGGTGGGCTGATCGACCAGATCCCGAACCTGCGTTGGGTCGATTCCGGTGATCTCAGCCAGGCTCGGATCGCCGAGACGATGACGGCACTGCTCATCTCCGTGAACCGCGCGTACAAGATCCACGACGCCGGCTTCCGGGTGACGGGGCGGGACTCGTGGGGCCGCCCCGGGGCGTGACCCGCCCGCCGGAACGGCAGCATCCCGGCCGAAACCGCAAACACGCCGGCGAGCGCCGACGGTCCCTGTTCAGTCGATGACGGCGAGCGTCTGACCCGGCTCCACGACCTGACCGGGCTCGATCGGGAGCTTGGAGACGACACCCTCGCGCGGCGCGGGGATCGCGTTCTCCATCTTCATCGCCTCGAGGATGCACACGACGTCGCCGGCCTCGATCTCCTGCCCCTGCTCGACGAGGATCCGCAGGATCGTGCCCTGCATCGGCGCGGCGATGACGGAGTGGACGTGCTCGCCGTGGCGAGCGGCGCGGCGGGACGGCGGCTCCGGTGCCGTGCTGCGGCGGTGGTCGTAGATCCGGATCGGCACGCGGCGCCCGTCGAGCTCGACGAGTAGCTCGGCCGGAACCGGCTTCTTCGGTTCGGTCGGCGTCGGTGGGACCTCGACGGCCGGCAGCTCCACATCGCGGAGCGCCCGCTCGAGCCAGCTCGTCGTGTGCGTACCCTTGCGGAACTCGGGCGTGTCCAGCACCCACTGGTGGAGTGGGATGGTGGTCGGCACGCCCTCGATGTGGAACTCGGCGAGCGCACGGAGCATCCGCCGACGCGCTCGTTCGCGGTCCTCACCGGCGACGATCAGCTTCGCGAACAGTGAGTCGTAGTCGGCCGGGATCTCGCGACCCTCGCGGACGGCGGAGTCGACGCGCACGAAGGGCCCCGACGGCTCGCGGTATCCGGTGATGCGCCCCGGCCCCGGGAGGAAGTTCCGTGTCGGGTCCTCGGCGTTGATCCGGCACTGGATCGCGTGTCCCTTCGATGAGGTGTCGAGGCCGGTCAGCCGCTCTCCGAGCGCGATCGCGATCTGGAGCGCCACCATGTCGATCCCCGCGACCATCTCGGTGACGGTGTGCTCGACCTGGAGACGTGTGTTCATCTCAAGGAAGTAGAAGCTGCCGTCTTCGTCCACGAGACACTCGACCGTGCCGGCGTTCGTGTAGTCGGCGTCCTTGGCGAGCGCGATCGCGGCCTCGCCGATCCGCGAACGGAGCTCGTCGTCCACGACCGGTGAGGGTGTCTCCTCGATCAGCTTCTGGTGGCGGCGCTGGACCGAGCAGTCGCGCTCCCCGAGGAAGAAGATGTTGCCGTGTCCGTCGGCGAGGATCTGCGCCTCGACGTGGTGTGCGCGCTCGAGATAGCGCTCGAGGAAGACTTCCGGACGACCGAAGTAGGCTCGCGCCTCGCGCGCCGCACGTTTGAGGGCGGGCTCGAGATCCTCGGCCTTGCGAACGACGTGCATCCCGTGCCCGCCGCCGCCGAACGCGGCCTTCACGAGGAGCGGGTAGCCGATACGCTCGGCGTGTGGCGGGGCTTCGTCGATCGTGATCGGCTCGGGCGTGCCCGGGACGATCGGGACGCCGGACCGCGCGGCGGCCCGCCGCGCGGCGGCCTTGTCGCCCATCATGTCGATCGCCTCGGGCGTCGGCCCGATGAAGACGAAACCGGACTCGGTCACCGCCTGCGCGAAGTGCGCCCGCTCCGACAGGAACCCGTAGCCGGGGTGGATAGCCGTCGCCTTCGCCCTCTGCGAGGCCTCGAGGATCGCGCCGATCGACAGGTACGAGTCGACCGGGAGCGCCGGGCCGATGCGGTAGGCGGCGTCGGCCATCTCGACGTGGAGCGCGTCCCGGTCCGCGTCGGAGTAGACGGCCACCGACCGGTAGCCGAGCTCGCGGATCGTCCGGATGATGCGGACGGCGATCTCTCCGCGATTCGCGACGAGGATCTTCGTTCTCGGCACTCGGGCGGCTCCGGCTCGCGATAATCCTTCTCGGCGGAAGGAGAGTCAAACCTCGATGCTGTCCGAACGAGCCCTACGGCGCGCGCTCGAGCGCATCGGGGCCGACGCCCCCGTACGGTTCGACGAGGTTACCCGCTCGACCCAGGTGACGGCCCTGGAGCTCGCTCGCTCGGGCACGCCGGAGTGGACCCTAGTCGCGGCCGCTCACCAGACGGCGGGGCGTGGGCGGCTGGACCGCGAGTGGCTCGACGAGCCGGGTCGGGCGCTCATGTTCTCGCTCGTGCTCCGGCCCGACCTGCCTCCGGCCCGCGGCGGGCTGATCCCGTTGCTCGCCGGGGCGTGCACGGCCGGAGCCTGCCGCGAGGTCGCAGGCGCCGATGCCCGGTGCAAGTGGCCGAACGACGTTCTGGTCGGCGGGCAGAAGGCCGGCGGGATCATCGCCGAGTCCCTCGTGACCGACGGACGGTTCGACCACGTGGTCCTCGGGGTCGGCGTGAACCTCGGAGCCGTGCCAGCCGGCGTCCCGGGCGCGGCGGCCCTCGGCGACGTCGAGCCGGCGGCGCTCCTCGAGGCGTTCCTCGGCGCGTTCGCCTGCCGCTACGAGCCCGCCCACCCGGGGTTCGCCGACGCTGTGCTGGCCGTGTACCGAACGGAGTGCGCGACCCTCGGCCGCACCGTTCGCGCCAGTACGACCCGGGGGTCCCTCGTCGAAGGCCAAGCGGTCGACGTCGACGAGACCGGCGGCCTCGTCGTTCGGACCCGCGAGGGTCTCGAGACCGTGCGCTTCGGCGAGATCGAGCACCTCGACGCGTAGTTGCCGTCGAGCCTCGCAGGGGTTAGCGTCGGGCCATGCCGTTCCCACGGAGACTGCTCATCGAGGGTGAGGAGCTCATCCTCGACCTCCGGCCGCACCCTATCGCTCTGGCTCGGGCGATCCTGCTCACCCTGCTCGTGATCGTCGTGTGGATCTTCGTGCTTCCGAGACTCCCCGACACCCTCCACGGTCCGCTCGTGTGGATCACGTGGGGGGCCGGCGTCCTGGTGATCCTGATCTGGCCGCTCCGCGACACGATCCGCTACCTCACGTCGCACTTCGTCGTGACGTCGGACCGCGTCATCCACCGAGCGGGATGGATCGCGAAGCGTTCCATGGAGATCCCGTTCGAGGCCATCAACGACGTGAGGTTCCAGCAGGGCGTGTTCGAGCGGATCATCGGCGCGGGCGACATCCTGATCAGCTCGGCCAGCGAGAGGGGCACCGAGGTCTTCAAGGACATCCGCAAGCCCGAGGCCGTCCAGAAGGAGATCTACCGGATGGGCGAGCTGAACCAGCAGCGGATGTTCCAGGGCAGGGGCCAAGCGGTCCCGAGCGCACCTTCGACCACCACCGAGCTCCAGCGCCTCGCGGAGCTGCGGGAGAAGGGCGTCCTGACCGAGGAAGAGTTCCAGGTCCAGAAGAAGAAGGTCCTCGGGTCGTAGACCGGATCCGGAGCCCCGGGGGTGATCCCGGCGGCAGGTCTCTCGGCGACCGCACGTATGCTTGCGGCGTGAGCGAGGCCACCTGCGAGCGGTGCGCGCGCCCGCTTCCCGAAGACGCTCGATACTGTCCGAGCTGCGCTTTCCCGGTCGGCGCGCCGGCGCCTGAGGAGCGCAAGGTCGTGACGATCGTGTTCACCGACCTGGTCGGGTCGACGCTGCTTTCCGCACGGATCGACCCCGAGCGCTACCGAGAGGTGCTCGCGATCTACTACGCCACGGTCGCCGAGGAGCTCGAGTCGCTGCGCGGCCGCGCCGAGAACTTCGCCGGGGACGCGGTCGTCGGCGTCCTCGGCATCCCGCACGCGCACGACGACGACGCGCTCCGCGCGATCCGGGCGGGTCTGGCGATCGTCGAGCGGGTCGGCCGGGTCGGTGGGTCCCTAGCCCTGCCCGTTCCCCTCCGATGCCGGGTCGGCGTGAACACCGGCTCCGTCGCGATCGGCTCCGAAGCGGCGGAGCGCGGCCTGTTGTTCGGCGCGGTGGTGAACGCGGCAGCCAGGTTGGAGCAGGCCGCGGAGCCCGGCGCCGTTCTCGTCGGCGAGACGACCCGGTTGCTCACCGAGGACAGCGTCGAGTACGGCGAGCGCCGGGAGGTCGAGGCGAAGGGGTTCGAGCAAGCGCTACCTGCTTGGCCGGTGGTCGCCCTCGCGCCACGCTCCTCGCGGCGCACGATCCCGTTCGTCGACCGTCGCCGTGAGCTGCGCCTGCTCGCCGATACGTTCGAGCGCGCGCAGGAGACGCACCGCGGCCACATGGTGACGCTGTTCGGCGAACCGGGCATCGGCAAGAGCCGCGTGGCCGACGAGTTCCTGGCCGGCCTGCCGGGCGAGGCGAGGGTGCTCACCGGCCGAGCGAGCCCTTTCGAGGAGGACGTCACGTTCGCGCCGCTCGCGCAGGTCTTGCTGCAGGCCATGGACGAGCGGCCCGACGCCCCGGCCGCGCAGCTCCTCGGGAGCCTGGAGGACCTCTTGCGCTCCTGTTGTCCCGAGGAGGAGGTCCGGCAGGTCCTCGCGCGGCTCGGTCTCGCGCTCGGCCTGGTGGAGGAGGCCCGGGACGCCCGCCGCTACCGCGTCGCGGAGATCCGGGCCGGCCTGCTCTCGCTGCTCGACGGTCTCGCGGCGCTCGGTCCCGTGGTGTTGGTCTTCGAAGACCTCCACCTCGCGCAGCCGCCGCTCCTGGATCTGATCGAGCAAGTAGTGCGCGAGGCCAAGCACGTGCCTCTGCTCGTGCTGTGCGTCTCGCGCTACGACCTGCTCGACGACCGGCCCGACTGGGGCGGCGGACTCGGCGATTCGCTGAACCTGTACCTCGAGGCGATGCCGCTGCCGGATGCGACCGAGCTCGCGCTCGAGGCCGGTGAGGGTCTGAACGAGGAGACGGCGGAGCGGATAGCCCGGCACGCCGGCGGCAACCCGTTCTTCATCGTTGAGACCACGGGGATGCTGCTCCACGAGGAGATCGAGCCGCCTTCCGACACGGAGCCGTTTCCGCAGCGGCTCCTCCCGCCGACGGTGCAGGCGGTGATCGCCGCGCGCATCGACCGCCTCGGTGAGCAAGCGCGCGGCCTGCTGCGCAAGGCGTCGGTCTTCGCTCGGTCCACGTTCGACCTGCCCGAGCTCGCACTTATCGCCGAGCCCGACGAGAGCGCGCTCGCCGAACTCGAGGACGAGGAGCTGCTCGTGCACGACGAGCAGCATCCGGAGGTCTGGCGGTTCCAGCACGGCATCGTCCGCGACGTCGCGTACGAGAGCCTGCCGAAGCGCGAGCGTCGGCGGCTGCACCTGCGCCTGGCGAACCGGTTCTCCGAGCCCGACACCGTGCATCGGTACCCGCGGTCGATCGCGTACCACCTCGAGCAGGCGGCGAGGGCCTCGCACGATCTGAACCCGAAGGATCGGACGCTCGCCGAGAGGGCCGTCGGAGCCCTCGCGCGCGCCGGCGACCTGGCGCTCGAGGCCTCCGACGCGCGCACGGCCGAGGACCTCTACGAGCGTGCACTCGCGCTCGGCGGCCCCGAGCGCGGCTGGAGCGTGCGTGAGGCGACGATGCTGTCGAACCTCGGCGAGTCGCGGTACTGGCTGGGTGAGTTCGAGTCGGCGGCCGGGCCGCTCGCCCGCGCGCTCGAGCTCGCCGGCCACGACGCGCGGATCCGCGCGCACGCGAACCGGTTCCTGGGCGATATCGAACTGTCTGTCCATGGCAGCCGGACGAGGGCTGCCGAGCACTTCGACGAGGCGCTGGCAGCTGCGCGCGAGCTCGGCGACCCGTGGACGCTCGCACGCACGCTGCTCTCGGCCGGGTGGGTGCCCTACTGGCGGGGCGACGTCGACTCCGCGCGCTCGATGTTCGCGGAGGCGCTCGCGGCCTCGAGATCTGGCGCCGAGGCCGATCCGTGGGCCGAGGCGAGGGCGCTCGGGACCCTCGCGACGATGGAGTCCGAGGTGGGAGACGAGGAGAGATCGCTCTCGCTGGCGTCGGAGGCGCTCGCGATCGCCGAGGCGAGCGGCGACCGGTTCTCGGTCGGCGTCGCGCGCCAGGGCGTGGGCGACGCGCTCCGGCGGCTGTGGCGTCTGAACGAGGCGGAACCGCACCTCGACGGCGCCGTCGACGCGATGCGCGAGCTCGCAGCGCGGTGGGAGCTGGCCAGCATGCTCACGTCGCGGGGGATCCTACGACGGCTCTCCGGCCGGCCCGACGACGCGGTGAAGGACCTCCGCGAGGCGTTCCGCCTGTGCGGGGACCTGAAGGAACGGAGCATCGTCACGCGGACGGCGAACGCCCTCGCCGAGGCATCGGTCGACGCCGGCGATCTCAAGACCGCACGCGAGGTCCTGGGCGAGGCGGCGGCGGTTGCGACATCCGAAGGCCCGGCGTCCTTCGATCGGCTCACCGACGCCGAGGTTCTCATCCTGCTCGCCGAGGGGGAGCAGGATGCGGCGCGCGAACGGGCCGTGGACCTGTTGCGCCTGTACAGGGAGCAGGGGCGTCCGAAGGACATCGCCGGGCAGGCGTGGTGGAACGGCCGGGTGTTCGGGCCCGACGCCGCCGGTGGCGAGGAGGAGATGCAGCGCGCGCGCAAGGTGCTTGAGGAGCTGCATTGGGAGCAGGCGCTCCGCGAGCCCGACCTCGTGAAGAGGTGACGAGCCTGAACCTGGAGCTCACCGGGGAGCAGCGCGAGTTCCGGGACGCGGTGCGAGGGTTCGCGGAGGGGGTCGTCGCGCCCGTGGCCGAGGAGTACGACCGCACCGGGACCTTCCCTCTCGAGGTCGTGCGGCAGATGGGTGAACTCGGGCTCTTCGGCCTGCCGTTCCCCGAGCGCTACGGAGGGCTCGACGGCGACTTCGCGACGTTCTGCCTCTGTGTCGAGGAGCTGGCGTGCGTCGACCGCTCGGTCGCGACCACGCTTCTAGCCGCCGTCTGCCTGGGCGCGAACGCCATCTTCCGCCTCGGGACCGAGGAGCAGAGGGAGCGTTGGCTGGTCCCGATGTGCCGGGGGAGGCTCTTCGGCTCGCTCGCCCTCGCGGAGCCAGGCGGCGGTCCGTCTGCGCAGGCGGTCCGCACGACCGCGCGCCTCGAGGACGACGAGTGGGTGATCGACGGTGTGAAGGCGTCGGTTGCGAACTCGGGGACGCCGCTGTCGGAGGTGTGCCTCGTCGTGGCCCGGACGGACGGCGGCGGGATCTTGGTGATCCTCGTGCCGCGCGGCTCGCCGGGGTTCTCGGTCGGGCCGGCGCAACCGATGGTCGGCCGGCGCGCGAGCGACGTGCACGATCTAGCGTTCGACGGCTGCCGCGTGTCCGAGGGGAACCTCCTCGGAGAGCGAGGGAGCGGCGACCGCGAGCTCCTCGAGACGCTCGACGACGAGCGCATCGCGATCGTGGCGCGCTCGGTCGGCCTGGCGCGCGCGTGCCTAGGGGAGCGAAGCTCGGGGGTCGCCGACGAGAGGGTCGGGGGGATCGAGGCGGTGATCGAGGCGGCGCGCTCGGCGTATCTCGAGGCCGCCCGGCTGCGCGACCGCGGCCGGCGGTACGAGGCCGAGGTGGCCGTCGCGGAGCTCCGCGCAACCGAGATCCGATGCCTGTTCGGCGCCGATGACCTGGCCTTTCCCGGCGCCGAGCCCTGAGCCACGCTCAAGGCTCGGCGCCCGCCGGTCGAGGTAGGTGATTGAAACGGGGTGCTCGAGGGGGCAGCCTGAACGGGCACGCCGGTTGACATCCGGGGCCGTGAACCGGTAGGAAGGCGGTCTCCCATGGCCGAAAACCGAGAGCTAGCCCGCGCCTCGGCGCGCCGCCTGGTCGGCGTCGCCGCGGCGTTGCTGCTGCTCACGGCCATCGCGTCGCCCGCGTGGGGCACCGACATCAAGCACGAGCTCGACGCGGCGAAGGCCCGCCTCGCCCAGCTGAAGGACGAAGTCACGGCCGAGCAGGCCCAGCTCGCCGTGCTCGGGGCCAAGGCCGCCGAGCTAGCGCAGAAGGTCGACGAGGCCCGGGGGGAGTATGAGCTCATCACCGAGCAACTCCGTGAGACGAAGGGCAAGCTCACCGAGGCGCGCGACCGGTACACGGCGCTCCAGGGACAGCTCGATGCCCGTGCCCGGGAGACGTACATGCAGGGGCCGGGGAACACGTTCGAGTTCCTCCTCGGAGCGACGTCGCTCGCCGACCTTTCAGACCGGATCACCTACGTCGACGTCCTCACGCAGGCCGACGCAGACCTCGCAAACCAGGTACAGAACCTCAAGAACGAGCTCAGCGCCGAGGCGCAGGACGAGGAACGGCTGCAGGAGAAGGCCGCGGCCGCGCTGCAGAAGGTCCAGGCGCAGGAGGCCGAGCTCGAGGCGCAACTCGCCCAGCAGCAGCAGATCGTCGACGACATCAACGGGAAGATGACCGAGGCCGAGCAGCTCGTGCAGAAGCTCGGCAAGCAGTACCAGGACTGGCTCGAGGCGATGTCAGGCGCGCAGTTCCACGGCGGCACCGTGTTCCACTACTGCCCGGTGGACCAGCCGCGGGCCGTGTACGACGGGTTCGGCGCGCCGCGGTACGCCGGCGGCTACCATCCGCACGCGGGGAACGACATCGTGGCCCCGCGCGGCACCGAGATACGGGCGCCGTTCGACGGGACCGCGCGCACGTCGTGGAACTCGCTCGGCGGGAACGCCGTGTACGTGTACGGTGCCGACGGCTACGTGTACAACGCGCACCTCGACCAGACCGGGTACAACGGAACAGTCCAGGCCGGCGAAATCATCGGGTACGTCGGCAACACAGGCGACGCGCAGGGCGGCATCACTCACGACCACTTCGAGTGGCACCCGAACGTGACCCCGTCAGCATCGGACTGGCCGCCGAGTCCCTACGGGTACAGCGTCATCGGCACGGCCGTTAACCCGTGGCCGATCCTCTCTGCGGTCTGCTGACCTTCTTCGTCCGGAGAGGCCGGTCGCAGACCGCTACCGACGCCGGCGTCCGCGGAGCAGGCCGGCCACGTAGCCACCCATCTTCGCGGTATCGATGAACCCCATGAGCGCGGGTACCGCCAGGACGGCCTTGGCCCGCTCGGCCGGGTCCTCGAGGCGCTTCACTGCGCGTCGCACGGGCTCCACGGCGTAGGCCGCACCCGCAGCGGCCGTGGCGAGCTTCAGGAGCTTGCTCCTGGAGGTCCACGCGTAGAGCGCGCCTGAGTACACGCCGAACCGGAGCGCGTGCCGCTCCGGGTACATGCTCGCGAGCGCGTCGCCGCGCGCGTACCGGAAGTACTGCGTCCATGTCGCCGCGAGGCTGGGGCGCAGCCGCCAGCGCGCCACCGCGCCCGGCGCGAAGCGCATGTCGAGCCCGAGCTCGCGCCATCGGTGGTCGACGTACATGTCCTCGCCGATGTCGAGCCACTCGGGGTATCCGCCGGCCGCCTCGATCGCCCCGCGGCGGAACGCGACCGACCGGCCCGACGGCATGAACGTCGCCTCGTCGATCTCGTCCGCGTCGGGGAGGTTCACGGCCGCCATGCACTCCTGGAGGAAGCCCTGGGTGATCGGACGGTAGAAGCCCATCGCGACGTCGGCGCCGGCCTCCAGTGGTTCGAGCAGCCGCTCGAGCCAGTTCGGGTCGAGCACACAGTCGGCGTCCGACAGAGCGATGACGTCGTGTGCCGCGGCGGCGATCGCGACGTTGCGGCCGCGGGCGATGTTCGCGCCGGGCTCCACGATCAGCGTGATGCCGGGGGCCCGCTCTAGGACCTCCAGCGTTCCGTCGGTCGAGCCGCCGTCGCACACGATCACCTCGTCCGGCGGGCGCGTCTGCGCCGCAACGGAATCAAGGAACTCGCCGATGTGGTCGGCTGCGTTCAGCACAGTGGTGACGAGCGAGACCTTGGGCCCCTTCACTTCCGACCCGTCACCTCCTCGTAGACGTGGACCGTGAGCCGCGCCGTCTCGTTCCACGAGAACCGCTCCGCGCGAGCCCGGCCGCGCGCGGCCAGCTTCTCCGCGAGGTTGGTGTCGGTGAGCAGCGACTCGATCGCGGTCGCGATCTCACGCACCGAGCGCGGGTTGACCCCGAGCGCCGCGTCGCCGGCGACCTCCGGAACCGACGATGTGTTCGATGCCACCGCCGGAACGCCGCGCGCCATCGCCTCGACGACCGGGAGCCCGAACCCCTCGTACAGCGACGGGTACACGAACACGTCGGCGGCACGGTAGACGGCGTCGAGGTCCTCGCCGGAGAGGGGGCCGGTGAGGACGATGTCGCCCAGCCCGTGGAGCGCGATCTCGCGCATCAACGCCTTGGTGCGCCAGCCGAGCGGACCCGCGAGGACGAGCGCGTGAGGCACGCCGGTCGCCGCAACGCGTCGGTAGGCGCGCACGAGCCGCACGAGGTTCTTGCGCGGCTCGAGCGTGCCGACGAACAGCACGTACGGCGCTCGGATCTTCAACCGCGGGAGCACGTCGCCCGGCTCGAGTCTTCCGGCCTCGAGTGACGCAGCGAGCGGCACGACGTGCAGACGTGCCGGGTCAATCTTCGTCCTCGAGAGGATGTCCTCGGCCGTGTTCCGCGACGGCGTCACGATCGCGTCGGCGCGCTTGACCGCCGCGCGGAGCCCCAACCTGTACAGCGTTCGCCATCTCCACGGGAAGGCATCGGGGAAGTGCTCGTACGCGAGGTCGTGCACGGTCACGACCAGGCGCTGTCCCGGGGCCGCCGGCGGGATCGCCGCCGGGTTCGTGGCGTGCACGATGTCGGCCGACCGCAGCGAGATGGGGAGCGGCGGCCGTCCCGCGAGGTTCCACCGTGGGTACAGGCTCCTCACCGGTGCGGCCAGCTCCTCGATCCGGAAGTCGCGCAGCCATCGCTCCGGCGGCTCCCCCGAGGAGAACCTCGCGTGGAACAGCTTGATCTCGAGCGCCGGGTCCTGCCGCGCGAGCGCCGGCACGAGGTTGCGCACGTACGTACCGATGCCGCCCGGTGCCTGGGACCACAGTTGGTCGATGTGGATGGCGACGCTCGTCACCGCGTGGCGCCCATCCGCTAGCTCGCGTCGGCGCGACCCCGGAGCGACGGGACGCCGCTGCGAGCGAACCGCATCCGTCCCGGCATCGGCCAGGGATCGTCGGCGTACTTCCGGGCCTGGAGGGCGCCGTACCCCGTGGTTTCCAGCCGGCCGGCGAGGACCCAGGGATGCGGATGCGGGTTCTCGCGGCGGAAGTACCGCTCCAACGCGCGCAGGATCGTGCGTTCCTCGTCGCGGGAGAGACCCTCAGGGAGTTCGAACCGACCGTCCACGGCTACAGTGGGATGTTCCCGTGCTTGCGGGCCGGGACCGCCTCGCGCTTGGTCGAGAGCATCCGCAGCGCCTTGACGAGGCGCGGGCGGGTTTCGGCGGGCTCGATCACATCGTCCACGAACCCACTCTCCGCCGCGACGTAGGGGGTCAAGAACTTGCGCTGATACTCCTCGACCAGCTCGGCGCGGCGGAGCGCCGGATCCTCGGCCTTCTCGATCTCCTTGCGGAAGACGACGTTCACCGCGGCGTCCGGGCCCATCACGGCGATCTCGGCCGTGGGCCACGCGAACGACACGTCGGCGCGGAGGTGCTTCGAGTTCATCACGAGGTAGGCGCCGCCGTATGCCTTGCGCGTGATCACGGTCATGCGCGGCACCGTGGCCTCCGCGAACGCGTACAGCAGCTTCGCGCCGTGGCGGATGATGCCGCCGTACTCCTGCGCGGTGCCGGGCAGGAACCCCGGCACGTCGACGAACGTGACGATCGGGACGTTGAAAGCGTCGCAGAACCGCACGAACCGTGAGGCCTTCTCGCTCGACTCGATGTCGAGCGTGCCGGCCAGCACCTTGGGCTGGTTCGCGACGATCCCGATCGACAGTCCGTCGAGGCGCGCGAACCCGATCACGATGTTCATCGCCCAGAAGGGGAAGACCTCGAAGAACTCGCCGTCGTCCACGACCCGGCGGATCACCTCGTGCATGTCGTACGGTTCCTTCGCAGAGTCCGGGACGAGGAGCGTGAGGCCCTCGTCCCGGCGCTCGGGATCGTCGACAGGCGCGTAGGACGGTGGGTCCTCGAGATTGTTCGAGGGCAGGAACGAGAGCAGGTGGCGGACCGACGCGAGGCACTCCTCCTCGTCTTGCGCGACGAACGACGCCGTGCCCGAGCGCGACGCGTGCGTCATCGCGCCACCGAGCTCTTCGAGCGTCACCTCCTCGCCGGTGACCGCCCCTATGACGTCGGGTCCCGTGATGAACATGTGCGAGGTCTCTCGGACCATGAAGGTGAAGTCGGTGACGGCTGGAGAGTAGACGGCGCCGCCGGCGCAGGGACCCATGATCACGCTGATCTGCGGGATGACTCCGGAGGCGCGCACGTTCCGCTCGAAGATGTAGCCGTACCCGGCGAGCGACGCGGCGCCCTCCTGGATCCTCGCGCCGCCCGAGTCGTTGATCTGGATGAAGGGCTGCCCCGTCGACATCGCGAGGTCCAACACCTTGCAGATCTTCTGGGCGTGAACCTCGCCGAGGGAGCCGCCGATGACGGTGAAGTCCTGCGAGGCAACGAATACCTTCCGGTCATCGACGGTGCCGTAGCCGGTGACGACGCCGTCGCCGGCCGCCCGGTTCCGGTCCATGCCGAAGTCATGGGAGCGGTGGACGACGAACGGGTCGATCTCCTGGAACGAGCCCGTGTCGAGCAGGAGCTCCAGGCGCTCCCGGGCGGTCAGTTTGCCTTTGTCGTGCTGCTTGCGGACGGCATCCTTGCGCTGGGCGTCGAGAAGGGCCGACCTTCTCTTGCGGAGCTCTTCGATCCGCTCCTCGACGGCTTGGGGCCGGATGCGGGGAAGGTCCTCGTCGGTCTCGGGCATGGTCCCCGGAGTCTACCCCCGGGCGCAGAAGGGACTCCATACAGCAAGATGTGAGGAACGTGTGGCGAAGCCGGGCGCGCGAGACCTCGTCCGGGGGTCTCCGCCATGTCAGTGGCTTGTCCTACCATCCGGCTATGGAGCCAACGGTCGAGCTCACGCCACCGCAGCAGCGGACCCTGGAGGGGCTCATCGGGGTCGGTGAGCGGCCGGCGTTCCCGCCGGACCTCGACCTGCGTCTGCGGGCGCGGATCGAGGCGGCCGGGGGCGCCCTCGAACCCTCGCGGCCGCTATGGCTGGGCAAGTCGAGCCTGAACGACCTCTCGCGCTGCCCCGGCCTCTTCGAAGCGGTGCGCGCCGGGGAGCGGAAGCCGTTCGCCTTCTCGGCGAGGTTCGCCGCCGGGCGACTCGCGCACAAAGCCATCGAACTTGAGGTGGCGGGTCGCGAGGACCGCGACCCACACCTCCTGGTCACCGAGGCCGTCGACCGTCTCGGGGAGGACGAGGCGTTCCGGGCCTACTGGGAAGGCCTCGACGACCTGCGTCGGGACGAGAACCTGATGGAGGCCGCGAAGACCCTCGAGCTGTTCCGCTCCACGATGCCACCGCTCCGTCGCATGCGGCGCGAGCTGTCGCCCTCGACCGAGTGGTTCGTGAAGGCCGAGCTTTTCGGCGGCGCGCTCGTGCTCTCGGGTTCGCTCGACCTCGTCCTCGGGTCGGGCTCGCAGGCCGCGGGCCGCCGGGCCACGCGCCTCGCGATCGATCTCAAGACCGGTCGGGCCTGGTCCGAGCACGCCGAAGACATGCGCTTCTACGCGCTCCTGCTCACGCTCCGGTTCGGCGTGCCGCCCTACCGGGTGGCGACGCTCTACCTCGACTCTGGCGAGTGGCAGGCCGAGGACGTCGACGAGCGCATACTGGAGCACGCCGCCGACAGGGTCATCGAAGCCGCGCGCGCCACGGCGGCCGGTGATGCAGGGCACCCGCCGGAGCTTCGAGCGGGCCCCTTCTGCACGTGGTGCCCGCGAGCGGCGACGTGTCCCTCGAGCGCCGCTCTCGCCGGCTGAGAGCGCCCGGTTTGTCGGTCGCTTCCCCCCTCGCATATCGTCGGGCCCGCCTACGATCCGACGTCTCCAGATGGGGTGAAGCACATGGGCAAGGACCTGCACGAGATCGGCGAGATCCCTCCGATCGGCGAGGTTCCGCGCAAGATGCACGCGCAGCTCGTCCGGTCGGAGCGCTTCGGCGAACCGAAGGACGCGATCCGGGATGAGGTGATCGACGTCCCGCAGATCGGCCCGAAGGAAGCGCTCGTCATGGTGATGGCGGCCGGCGTGAACTTCAACAACGTGTGGGCCGCGCACGGCGTTCCGGTCGACGTCACGAAGACCCAGGCGCGCTGGGGCGAGCCCACCGACTTCCACGTCGTCGGTTCCGACGCGGCTGGGGTCGTCTGGGCAGTCGGCGAACAGGTCACGAACGCGAAGGTCGGCGACCACGTCGTCGTCCACGCCGGCCAGTGGGACCTCGAGGACCCGTGGGTGCTCGCGGGGAATGACCCCGGCCTCGCCCCCAGCTTCCGCGTGTGGGGTTACGACTCGTGCTGGGGCTCGTTCTCGCAGTTCTGCAAGGTGCAGGCGCACCAGTGCCTGCCGAAGGCCGAGCACCTCACGTGGGAGGAGGCCGCCGCGCCGACGCTGACCGGCTCCACCGCATACCGCATGCTGCACGGCTGGCCGCCGAATACCGTGAAGGAGGGCGACGTCGTTCTGGTGTGGGGCGCGTCCGGCGGGCTCGGATCGCTGGCGGTCCAGCTCGTGACGCTGGCCGGCGCCCGTGCCGTCGCTGTGGTCTCGAACGACGAGCGGGGCGAGTACGCGAAATCGCTCGGCGCCGTCGGGTACGTGAACCGGAAGGACTTCACGCACTGGGGTGTGCCGCCCAAGTGGGACTCACCCGAGTGGAAGACGTGGTTCGGCGGCGCGAAGGCGTTCGGCAAGGCCATCTGGGACGTGCTCGGCGAGAAACAGAGCCCGAACATCGTCTTCGAGCACCCCGGCCAGGACACCATCCCGACCTCGATCTTCGTGTGCGAGCGCGGAGGCATGGTCGTGATCTGCGCCGGAACCAGCGGCTACGACACGATGGTCGACGTCCGTTACCTCTGGTACATGCAGAAGCGCTACCAGGGCTCGCACCTGTTCAACGACGAGCAGGCCGCGTCGTTCAACGATCTCGTGCGCGAGGGCAAGGTGCGCACGACGCTCGGCCACACGTACGACTACGCGGAGTCAGGGCTCGCCCACCAGCTGTTGGGCGACGGGAAGCTGCCCGAGGGCAACGCGGCGGTGCTGATCAACGCGCCCCGGCGCGGGCTGAAGGATCTGCCCTAGCCTTCCTGCACCAACTCCACGAGCACACCGTCCGTGCCCTTCGGGTGGACGAACGCGACTCGCGTCCCACGCGAGCCGGGTCGCGGTTCCTGGTCGATCAGCGGGATGCCCTCGGCCTTCAGGTGCGCGAGCGCCGCGGTGAGATCGTCTACGCGATACGCCACGTGGTGGACTCCGGGCCCGCGCTCCGCGAGGAAGCGCCCGACCGGCGTGTTCGGCCCGAGGGCGCCGAGGAGCTGGACGTGCGACTCACCGACGGCGAACAGCACCTCCTCGACACCCTGCAACTCGATGACCTCACGGTGCACCGGCTCGAGCCCGAACACCCGCCGGTAGCGCTCGACCGCCGCCTCGAGGTCCTCGACCGCGATGCCGACGTGGTCGACGCCGGTGAGCACGGGGCTACTCGGCTCGGTGGGGACGCGCGCGCTTCGGGGTCGGAGCCGGCCGGAGCCGCTCCATCAGCGCCACGGCCTCCGGGAAGTGGTAGCAGGGCATCGTGAGCGCCGTTGCGATCGCCGCGACGGCCTGCGACCTGAGCTCTGCCTGCGACTTGGGCCTTTGGCGGGGACCCGCCTTCAGTGCGTAGAACTCGACGAGTTCGAGGAACTGGGGCAGCGAGGGGACGAGCCCGCCCCGCTCGTAGGCGTAGATCGTCTGGCGGGCGGCCGGACAGCTGGGGTCTTCCGCCGCGTCCTGCGCCGCCCGGAAGCCGGCGGCACGCCGGAGGTCTCGGAGCAGCGCCCCGACGGCGCGGCGGTCCTCCGCGGATACCGGCTTCTGCTTCTTGCGCGCCAACAGCGATCCTTTCGATCCACCTGCCGTGTGCACGATAGCGGCTCGAAGGATCGTCTTCCCACGTCGGCGTCAGAAGACGAGATTCGCGAGCTCGCGAAGCACGTTCCGGGGGTCGTCCTCCGGCCGGCGGAGCCAGTCGATCTCCACGTCGTCGTCCGCGGCATCCTCCGCCGTGGGCTCGACATCGGGGCCGTGGACGATCGTGAGGCGATCGGAGGAGGCGTCGCGTGGCTCCTGCGCCGAGACATGCGAAGGCGCCTCCTCCGTCCTAGACGTCTCCGCGAGGGCCGGAGGCGGAGTCTCCTCGACCGGCTCGCTTGCGTCCGCGATCGCCCCGAGGATCCCTTCGTCGTGCTCGAGCAGCTCGAGCTCGGCGGTCGCCCGCTGGAGACGCTCCATCGCTTGCCTCACCTGCTCCGCCGCGATCGCGACGTCGACGTTCGCCATCGCGATGCGGCGCGCGAACTTGCTCTGCGGGGTCACGTTCCTCACCCCTCTATCCGATCGCGATTGCCCCGTCCCCCGCGTTCTCGTCGATCTCGTAGTCGACGAACGACGCAGGGCGCAGCGGCTCGGTAGTGATCAGCTCCTCCTCGTCCCGGTCGGGAGCCAGGGCGACGACGCCTCGGTCCTTTCGCTCCGTCTCCTCGGATGTCTCGGAGGTATCCGGAAGGAACACGCGGAAGGAGGTGCCGCCGCCCGGGCGCGCCTCGACCCAGGCCCTGCCGCCGTGGATCTCAGCCAGCTTCGACAGTAAGGAAAGCCCCGTCGCCCCCCTCGGGCGGTGCAGCGCTGCGCCGGGACGTTCCTGAAGTGCCGCGAAGAGCGCCTGCCGGAGTCCCCCGGGGACGTCAGGGCCGGTGTCGTCGACGCCGATGACGGCACCGCCCTGGTGAGTTCCCACCCTTACCCATACCGTGTTCCCGGGAACCGTGCGCCTGCCCGCGTTCGTGAGCAGCGTGTCGATCATCTGCTCGGTGAGCTGCGGGTCGACCGAGACGACGACGCGGTCCGCCGTCTCGAGATGGACGTCACGGTTGGCGAGGTCCGCCGTCTCCTCGACGACCCGCCGAACGATCGCGCCCATGTCCGTGCGCCGGCGGTTCGGCCGCAGCTCGCCGCTCACCAGCTTGTCGATATCCACGAGCTGCGTGACGAGGCGGTCGAGCTTCCGGGCGCTCGTCGAGAGCTGCCGGACCATCTCCCGACCCTCGGGCGAGTTCGGGTCGTGGTGCTTCAGCGCGAGCGCCAGGCCGAGGATCGATGTGAGCGGCCGGCGGACCTCGCCGGCGACCGCCTGCTGGAGGGCGTCGCGCTCCTGATCGACGATCACCGTGACCTGTGGCCGGCTCTCGGCCTCCTCGACGCGCACCTCGAGGTCGTGCAGCTGTTCCTCCATCAGCCGGGCGCGCTCCTGCGAGATCTGCAGGCGCTGCTCGGCGCGGCGATGGCGCTCGTCGGCCTCGGTCTGCTGCTCCCGGGCATGCTGTAGCAGGCCGAGTAGCTCGGCGTTCTTGGATGCTCCCTGCGCGAGCTGCTCCTCGGCCGCTCGGGCCCGCATGTCGGAGTCGCGAGCCTCCGCCTCAGCGGCGATCAGACGCTCCGCCGCGTGCTGGAGCTCGTCGGCCGCCTGCGACACCTCGAGCCCGACGACGGCGATCTTACGGGCGAGGCCGTCGGGGTTCGCCGTCGTGGTGTCGACGGTCTCCCGGGTGTTCATGGCGTGGTCCATGCCTCACCTCGCCTTCCCGGCCGCGGGGAGGACGTCCTCGTCCTCACTGGAGACCGTGTAGATCACCCGCGGCGGCGGGCCCGCCGTCGCACCATCCGCGTCTGGGACGATCACCTCGTCGAGATCGCGGAGTGCCTCCGAGAGCTTGCTCATGTGGAACCGGGATTCGAGGGTCTGGAGCTCGATCAGCGTGCGCTCGAGCTCGCGCTCGGCCTGCTTGGCCTTCGCCTCAGCCTCGTCCAGCTGAGCCTGAGCCGTCCCGAGCTCGCGCTCGCGGAGCTTCAGCCGCTCGCGCATAGCGTTGCCGTCGTCCTCGAGCGTGCCGATGCGCTCGGCTGAATCTCGCACCTGCGCCCGGAGCGTCTCGACCTCCCTCTCGGCCTTTGTAGCGCTCGACTCGTACGACGCGAGGTTGGTCTCGAGGATCTTGAGGTTCTCGAGCATGGTCTTGAAGTCGGCCTGCAGTCCCCGGTAGTTCTCCTCGGCGGCGGCTGCTCGGGCCTCGGCCGTTTGCCGGGCCTCCTCGAGCTGGCGGAACCCTGCCTGCGTGTACGCCGGAGAGGATCCGTCCGGCGGGTTGAGATCGCGCGGTCGCTCGGACGGGCGGGAGGGCACGTAGGCCGTCTCGCGGGAAGCCCCTCGGGTGCTTGAAAGGAAGGTCAACGCGTAGATCGAGAGGGCGATGGCGAGCCCGATCGCGAGGCCGAGTGCCAGCCGATACCAGGGGGCGTTGGCCTGAGCGGCGATCGGGCCGAACGCCTGGTCCATCTCGGCGACGACCACGGTCCCTCCGGGCTGGAGCCAGAGCGGCACGAAAGTGCGGAGCATCCCGTCCACGACATCGGTGCGGGGCTCGCCGTTCGCGACCTCGAAGGTCAGCTGCTGCAGGTACGAGGAGCGGGCCCCGACGAGTGCCGGATCCACGTCGTAGAGGTTGCGGGCGACCGAGGACCAGATCGTCACCTGCTCGACCGGGCCGGCCGTCGTGATGTCCCGCTCGATCGCCGCCGCGAGCTCGCCGTAGCGCTCTCCGGTGATCGGCGCCTGGAGATCGCTATCGGTGAGCAGCGGCGCCAGTTGTGTCTGCGCCGTCAGCCTCGCGAGCCTCGCTGCCTCGTCCGTGGCGCTGCCGCGCGCCGCCTGCGCGAAGTACAGGGATGCCCCGATGCCGATCACGAGCAGGAAGGAGGCGGTTCCCCAGAATCCCCGCCGCTCTCGCGTGGCCACGGATCCCAACATCGTTGCCCCCTCGGTGCGATGTTCCTCTGACCGTGCTATCGGCATATGCGCTCGTTCCGGCGCAGTCCCCCCGATGGCGGATAGTCACCAATGACCAGTCCAGGGAAGCCAGAGGGTTGGGGGATGAACCTGTCGGGAGGAGTCGGTGAGCTTAGTCCTGCTCGCCCTGCGCGCCGATCCCTGGACGCTGGACTACGGCATGGGTTCGAGGTCCGTCTCGACGAGACGCCGTCGGCGCCGTGCGCTGCAACGGCCGGGCCAGCTTCGCCGACCACGCGGTCGGCCGGTCCATCGTGGTTGCCGGCGGCCTCCGTCCCGAGCCCCACTAGCCGGTCGTCCAGGCCATCGAACAGCTCGGAGGCGACGGGCGCATGGTCGGTGTCATCACCCACGTCTAGGAGCTCGCGATCTGCCTGCCCGTCAGGATCGACGTCGAGGAGTCACCACGCGGCAGTCGGCTTCAGGCCGTGACCTAGCAGGTCAGGCGGGAGTCACGTTTCGGCTCACGACGTCCCACGTCTCGCCGTTCCAGCGCAGCGTCGTCGTGCGGTACTTGCTCGGGCAACAGTGCGAGTCGCCGGGCTCATACACCGACTCGGTAACTACGAGCGCGCCGGCGGCGATCTCGACCTGCGCGTCGCAGGCCTGTTCGTCGTAGATCTCGTTCGTGATGCCGCCCTGGGTCGCGATCACGCGCCACACGCCGCATGCGCCGCTGCCGCCGAGGCTCTCGAGCGACAGCACGTCTTCGTGGCCGTCGCCGGTGAGATCCCCCAGCTCGACGCGGATCCCGAGCACTCCCGCGCTCGCCCTGTCGACGAACGAGTAGACGACGCTCCAGGCCGGCGCGTCGGGGAACCTCTGCCAGATCGCGAGGCCGTGCGTCTGCCGGAACGGGTCAGAGCCCTCCGACCACGTGACGATGATCTGGTCGAGGACGCCCGCGGCTGCCGTGACCACGTTGTGCTCACCGGCCTGCGTGTCGGGCGGTATCAGCCGTTCGGTGGGGATGTCCTCGGGTGCGACCGGCCTCACGATCGGTTCGGCCCACGAGGGCGGGGTCGGCCGCGGGGTCGGCATGGGCGAGAGGGTCGGTGACAGCGATGGGCTCGTCGTGGGCGAGGGGGAACTCGGGGTCGCCGCCGTCGGGCTCGGGCTGGCCGGAGGTATCTGTTCGCCGCCGCAGGCCGAGGCGAGCAGCGCGAACACGGCGACGGCGAGCGAGCGGCGCACAACGACGGAGGGGGAGCAGCGCATCGCGGCCATGCTACTCGCGGCCATGCTACCCGCGGCCCGCTTCCCGGCCGGGAGATGCGGAGGGTAGAGTTCGGCCATGGCGAAGTGGAATCTCACGCCGAAGCCCGTCGCCTTCTCGCAGGTGACGCTCGTCCAGTTGATGGAGATCACCGACACGAACGTCGCTGGCCTCGTTCACGGTGGCACGATCATGAAGCTCGTCGACACAGCAGCCGGGCTTGCCGCCATCCGCCACTGCGGCGGCCTCGCCGTCACGGTTGCGATGGACGAGATGTCGTTCCTCGCGCCGGTCCGGATCGGCGACACCGTGACCGTGAAGGCATCGGTGAACGATGCCGGCAACACCTCGATCGAGGTCGGTGTTCGGGTCGAGTCCGAGAACATCGTCACCGGAAGGCGGGCGCACACATCGAGTGCGTACGTGGTGTTGGTCGCGCTCGACGAGAAGGGGAGGCCCCGGCCGGTGCCGCCGATCATCGCCGAGACCCCGACCCAACGGCGGCGCCAGCGGGAAGCGAAGATGCGGCGCGAGACCCGCACCGCTCATCGGAAGGCGATCCTGGAGCGCCGGGACCGAGTGTCCGAGCCGGAGAAGCGGCCCGGACCGGATAGGCGGCCCGAGCCGCCCTCCGACGACCAGCAGCCCCCGCACCTTCGGATCTGAGTCGGGCGCGCGTCGTCCTCGTCAGTTCGGGGTGTATCTGGCCGTGTACGACGCGCGAACCCTGACGGTCGCTACGCGCGGGGCTCGTTCGAGGAGAGCCGCCAGTCGTAGGGACTCGTGAAGTTCACGAGCATCTGCATGTAGTTCGAGCGCGCGAAGGCGACCGGGTTCGGCACGTTGACCTGGCTCACGCTGCCCTTCATCTGCTCGACCGAGTCGTACTCGTGCTCGTCGAGCCAGCGCTGCAAGCCCTCGAGGACCTTGGTGAGGTGCTCCGGGCCGTGCATGAAGAGCGCCGAGGCCATCATGGCGACGTCCGCGCCGGAGAGCAGGATCTTGACCGCGTCCTCCCACGTGTGCACGCCCGAGGTCGCCGCGAGCGAGCAGTCGATGCGTCCACGCAGGATCGCGATCCAGCGCAACGGCAGCCGCAGATCCTCTGACGTAGAGAGGTGCAGCGTCGGGTCGACCTCCAACGTGTCGAGGTCGATATCGGGCTGGAAGAACCGGTTGAACAGCACCAGACCGTCCGCTCCGGCGCCGACCAGCCGCCTCGCCATGTGGCCTATCGAGCTGAAGAACGGCCCGACCTTCACCGCGAGCGGGATAGACACCGCGCTCCGCACGGCGGCGACGAGGCCGACGTACTGCGCCTCGACCTCGTCCGCGGCCATGTCCGGGTCGGCCGCGATGAAGTACACGTTGAGCTCGAGCGCGTCGGCGCCGGCGTCCTGGATCAGCTTCGCGTATCGCACCCAGCCGCCCTCCGACACGCCGTTCAGCGACCCGATCACGGGGATCTCGAGCTCCTTCTTCGCGAGCTCGATGCGCCGCAGGTACTCGTCGGGCCCGGAGTTGTACTCCTCCAGCTCCGGCATGAGCGTCATCGCCTCGGAGAAGCTGTACGTGCCCGTCTCGAGCACGCGGTGCGTCTCGAGCTCCTCGTGCACGACTTGCTCCTCGAACAGCGACTGGAACACGACGGCCGCGGCCCCGGCGTCCTGGAGGCGCTTCAGGTTGTCGATCCGCAACGAGAGAGTGGACGCGGAGGGGACGAGCGGGTTCTTCAGCTCGAGCCCCAGGTAACGGGTCTGAAGGCTCGCGCTCATGCTCCCACCTCCTCCGCCTTGACGGGAGTGTCGTCCTGCCCATCCTCCTCCAGGTGCCCGGGCGCGTGGCGCTCGACGCCAGCGAGCTGCTCGTAGAAACGCCAGCGCTCCTCGGCGTCGGCCTGGGCGAGGTGCTGGAGTTCCACGAACTCCTCGGGCCGCGACCGCGCGAGCATCGCGAACCGTACCTCCTTGGCTTGGAACTCCTTCAGCGGCAACGTGGGCGCCTTGCTGTCGAGCTGAAGCGGGTGCTCGCCCTCGACTGCCTTCCTCGGGTCGTAGCGATAGAGGGGCCAGAACGCCGACTTCACGGCCTCGCTCTGGTGGCTCATCGACGTGGACATGTCGATCCCGTGCTCGATGCAGGTGGAGTACGCGATCAGCAGCGACGGGCCGTCCCACGACTCGGCCTCGATCATCGCCTTGATCGTCTGCTGGTTGTCGGCGCCGAGCGCGATCTGCGCCACGTACACGTTCCCGTACGGCGCCGCCATCATGCCGAGGTCCTTGCGAACCATCGGCTTCCCGCCGGCGGCGAACTTCGCCACGGCGCCGCGCGGCGTCGCCTTCGAGGCCTGCCCGCCCGTGTTCGAGTAGACCTGCGTGTCCAGCACGAGGACGTTCACGTCGCGGCCCGACGCGAGGACGTGGTCGAGGCCCCCGAACCCGATGTCGTACGCCCAGCCGTCGCCGCCGACGACCCACACGCTCTTGCGGACGAGCGCGTCGGCCGCGGCCAGCAGGCTCCGCGCCTCGGCGGCGTCGACCTCCGCCAGACGGCGCTTCAGCTCCGCCACCCGCTCGCGCTGCTCGGTGATGCCTGCCTCGTTGCTCTGGTCGGCGGCGAGGATCGCCGCGACGAGGTCGTCGCCGACCTGCGCGCCGAGCCGCACGAGCAGCTCCTTCGCGAACGCGTTGTTCTGGTCGAGCGCGAGGCGCATGCCGAGGCCGAACTCCGCGTTGTCCTCGAAGAGCGAGTTCGACCACGCTGGGCCGCGTCCCTCGAGGTTCTGGCTCCACGGTGTGGTCGGCAGGTTCCCGCCGTAGATCGAGGAGCAACCAGTGGCGTTCGCAACGAGTATCCGGTCCCCGTACAGCTGCGTGAGCAGTTTCAGGTACGGCGTCTCGCCGCACCCAGCGCACGCGCCGGAGAACTCGAACAGCGGCTCGAGCATCTGCGAGCCCTTGATCGTCCCGATCTTCGCCTCGCGACGGTCGAACGGCGGGATGCTCCGGAAGAACTCGTAGTTCGCGCGCTCCTCCTGGAGGTGCTCGAGCTTCGGCTCCATGTCGATCGACTTGTGCTTGACGACCTCCTTGCTCTTCGCGGGGCAGACGTCCACGCAGACCCTGCAGCCGGTGCAGTCGTCGGGGGCGACCTGGATGGTCATCCGCATGCCCGGGTGCTCGCGGTCTTTGAACTCCTTGTGCTTGAAGGTCGCCGGAGCGCCCTCGAGCGCGGAGGGCTCGTAGACCTTCATCCGGATCGAAGCGTGAGGGCACACGATCGCGCACTTCGCGCAATCGATGCAGATATCGGGGTCCCAGATCGGGATCTCCATCGCGATCGAGCGCTTCTCGTACTGCGCGGTCCCGGTGGGGAAGGTGCCGTCCACCGGCAGCGCCGAGACCGGCAGCAGGTTGCCCTGGCCGGCGATCATCATCGCCGTCACGCGCTTCACGAAGTCCGGGGCGTCCTCGGGCACGGGCGGCAGGCGGCGCAGCTGGCTCTTCGCCTCCTCGGGGACTGTCACCTCGTGCAGGCCCTCGAGCGAGCGATCCACGGCCGCGAAGTTCTGCTCCAACACGGCGCGCCCGCGTTTGCCGTAGTTCTTCTCGATCGCCTTCTTGATCTGCGCGATCGCCTCGTCGCGCTCGACGACGCCCGACAGGGCGAAGAAGCACGTCTGGAGAACGGTGTTGATCCGGGTCCCGAGACCGACCTCGGTGGCGATCTTCTGCGCGTCGATCACGTAGAACTTCAGGTCCTTGTCCACGATCGAGCGCTGCGTCTCGATCGGCAGGTGGTTCCAGACCTCCCCGGGGCCGTAGGGGCTGTTCAACAGGAACGTCGCTCCGGGCTTCGCGGCCTCCAGCACGTCCATCCGCTCCAGGAAATTGAACTGATGACAGGCGACGAAGTCCGCGCTGCGGATCAGGTACGAGGAGTCGATCGGTTGCGGTCCGAACCGCAGGTGCGAGGTGGTCAGGGCCCCCGACTTCTTCGAGTCGTACACGAAGTAGCCCTGCGCGTGCAGGCCGGTCTCCTCGC
>Ga0315284_10000090_pt1 | contig 123443 bp, 125 predicted proteins | sample YL17G09_16_MG_FD_203696 | JGI IMG/M metagenome (GOLD analysis project Ga0315284, IMG submission 203696) | Sediment microbial communities from Yellowstone Lake, YNP, Wyoming, USA - YL17G09_16 | ecosystem: Environmental > Aquatic > Freshwater > Lake > Sediment | place: USA: Wyoming | collected... | reverse complement strand
CAACCCCAGCCGTGGGATTAATATTGAAATTACCATTGACGGTGATCGTTCCAGACGTAGGATAGATCTGGTCAGCGGTAATCGTTGGCGTCAGATTCAGGATGTTAAAGATCAGGGTGGCTGACGAATTGTAAATGGCCTGCGACCCAGGCGAAGAATCCGAGTTAATGTTGACCGTGGAAGTGTTGCCGTTAAAAACAGCGGAAGTACTAGCGCGAATAAGACGAGTGGTGCTTGTGCCGGTCAGATTGATGATTGAACTATTGGCGTTAAAAGTGGTCCCAGCACCATTAATATATAAAAGATAAGCGGATGTACCGGTCAGATTTATGGTTGAGCCGCCGGCGTTAAAAGTGCCACCAGTCATGTATAAAAGATTACCGGACGTACCATTTATAGTGATTGACGAATCTACTCCGGTAAAAGTGCCTCCCGCCTGGGCAAAATTGCTGGTACCAATTGTAATGGAAATGCCGGAATTCTGGGTAATTATCCCCGAATAAGTTGCGGCAATACTGATGCCGGCAACATTTACGGCTGTATCGATCGCGCAGTTGGTAACCGAGGTAGCATCAAAGGTCGCGATATCGCCTGCCCCCGGACTGCCGCCTGACCAGTTGGCGCTAGTGCTCCACAATCCATCGGTGCTGCCATTAGTCCAAGTCTTAGCGGCAGCCCTAGCTGGCTGTGGTTGGATGACGAGCAGACTGATGAGACAAGCCAAGAGGATCCCGATCCCAAGCACCCCCGCCGCCAGCGGGAATCTGTTGTGGTAATGGCATTTATTTTTTACCATCTCGTTCTCGTCCCGGCATTTTCAATTCCATGCCCGCCTTCAGCCGAGTGCTGATAGCCAGTTTATTGTAGGTCATCAATTTTGCCCAGCTCATGCCGGCGAACCTCTCAACATCCCTGATGGTGTCACCCCCCTCAACGATCATCACCTCATCTTTTTTTAGCCTGCTCGCTAGGCGCTTGAACCAACCCCGGAACGGTTTGAACGGTTTGAGCAAATAAGTCACCAGACTGCTTACTTTGATATCCCGTTGCTTGCCGCGCGTGTCCGGCACATACAACATAGCAACACCGCGCAAACTGTATGGCGGCTTAATGCCGTTAAGCTGGGCCAAAAGTTTCCAACTAATGCTGAAAGCTATGGCAACGTCCACTAACTGGTCGCCTCGCTTGACCCTGTATGGCACCACCGGAGTCTGCGCCAGACCTCGCATCTTAAGCCAGCGCCGGGTTTGCACCACAAACCACGCTAGGAACAGCAACAACACCAGAACTGCTATTTGTGTCCACGGGATGAAGAAGGCAAATGCCCAAGTATGGATCGGTTGAACGAGGGGCAATGTGCTACTGGCCGGATTTAGCCCCTTGAAAGTATCTTCTATGGTTATACTGGCCCAGTACGGGCCAAAGATAGGCCGCGCTTTACCGGGCCAAGGCACCTCGGCATACAGGGTTTTTTGGGGAAAGATTTGGCCGATTGGCACATCCTCTCTTTTGTCGTACAGCCCCCAAATGCCGTAAATCCTTGCCGTCACCGCCAAATCTGCCCGGACATTACCTAGGTTACTCAATTTAAAGTTAAACATTAGGATTTGCCCACGGCCATACATTGTCCTCTTGTGCAGTGCCAGCTTACGAGTGATATCACCCTTGATAGTCAGATAGATGCGGGCTCCTACACGGGTGCTGATACCGACCCCTGTTCCCCCGATCCGTACAGTGCTAGTGGGTTCATTATTGCTTTTGTAGACCGCTAATGCCCCAATGTGATCGCCCACCTCTGCGTCAGCCGGGATCTTGATCTTAAAAGGCACGATCTTTTCTTTGTTTGGGGGGAGAGTGACCTCAGTAGCGGATAGTTCTACCCAGTTGCCGATATCGGTGTTGTTTTTGGCCCCCTCTACCAAAGCAAATCCTCCATCAGGTAACATAAACGCATCCACCGACTCGACCGTTAATGTGGCCGGCTTGCTATCCAGATTAATCACCCGAGCAAAATCTTCTATAACCTGCCCCGGCTCTACCTCCTCATACATAAACCAACCCTTATTACGCCCCGGAAATGCGTCATTGGGAGCCGGTGCGATGCTCATCCCGCCCGCTTGCAGTGCTTGCGCCACGAAAGGGACGCCTATTGCTATTAGCGCTATCCCGAAAAATACGACGATAAGTCTAATCTGTTTTTGCATCCTTCTCACTTATTCTACGATAAATTACCGCACTACTGTCATGATAAATTTGCCTCCAGTCTTGCTGTCCCAGCAAAGCAATTACCAATGGGCGGGAAGGTTTTAATATCATCCAGTCAACCCCGTACTTGCCTTCCAGCGTCTCGATCGAACCTTTTTGGGCGGCTGCGGCGTACTGCTCTTCAAAGAAGGGAAAACGGTCGCCGATCTGCCAATACGGCATCCGGCCGTCCACGAACACTTTTTGCTCGGGAAATTGCCATACCAGGAAACCGCCCCAGTCGTATTCGTTAAACATTGTCGTGCCGAGCTCATCCGGATGGGTCTTAGCCCACTGGACAGCGTCAACGGGGTATCCGCCCGAGCGAAGACTCTGTGCCGGATCAGCTATCCTTGCTCCCACATCCAGTATTCTCTGGCCAATAATAATCCCGATGATGACCGTAGCCGTGGTCAGGATCCATTTGTTTTTACTCAACATGCTAATTGCCAGATTGGTATGCTGCTGCAGCATTTCGGCCAGAAAACCAACGCTCATGATCATAAAGAACGGCAAATTCCGCCAATACAAAAAGGAGAGATAGAGAAATAATCCGGAAACGATCCAACGCGTGGGCTCAACTTTACGATAGGTCAGAAGCAGAACAGCGGCGAACAAGATCAGATACAGCGTGAAGTCCAGCGAGATGATGTTGTTCAACAATACCGGTTGCCACTCGCCAATGTGTTGGATAGCGAACGGGTTAGTGAACAGTTTATAGAAATCGTAGTATAGCCCCCAACCGTAAGGATTAACCAAGGTTGCCAGCCCGGATAGTAATCCCATGCCGAACAAGTGGCGCAACCCCGCCCCAGTGAACGTTAATTCAGTGATTCGCAACCGCTTATACCAAGCCGGCCGTCTGGTATGCAGCAGATATTTAGCGCCCTCGCACAGCCAAAACACCCCCAAAATCGCTAGCCCGATCAAAAATCCGCCGTGTAGATTTGCCCATAACAGAAATACCAGCGGCATCCACCATAGATGTTTGATATCACCCCGCCTGTACCGATATAAGATCCAGAGCAGCCAGGCCATCCCTAAGAGGGTTATCATCTGCATCCGTACGCCCAATATCGGCAGTGCTGCCAAAAGTCCAATCAGCGCGGCTAATATTTTGTAGGGAAGTTGCACTTTTTCTACTGATGCGGCCAGCATAAAAGTGCTGGCGATCAGCAGAGTAAACAGGATAATCAGTGTCAAAGGACCCAGGAAGTTATGGATTAGCGCTACCAACCCATTGGCTAACCACTCATGGTCCACCCACGGCCAGTCCGGCATAGTGTAAGAATAGACATCCAGTTTGGGTGGCCACCAGTGGTGCGCTATTAGGTCAATTCCTGCACGCAGGTGCCAGCCAAAATCTGGGTCTAAAATCGGACGCAAACCTAACCCAACCAGTAGCAACAGCCCCAACCGGTCTAAAACACTGGTTGAACGCATTATATGCTGCCACCAGTTAGATATCTTCGGATGACTTGTTCCTTTGGATTTTCCTTTCGCAGCCACAATTTCATACTACCAGAACTGTCCGCCGGATAACAAAAAACTTGCGCGTCGCGCAGGTTCGGGTTTACAAACTCTAATTAGTCTTAGACGATGGTCAAGCGCAGACTGGTTTTGTAGTCATTGACAGTCGCGCCCAGCGGAATGGTAAAGTTAAACTTCAGATTCCAGCAATCGAATATACCGGCTCCGTGGTCAGCATGGCCATTATTAGAGGTGGCCAACGTCTTTGCGTTGCCGCTAGCAATGCCGGCAAAGGCGCCATTGGTGCCCTTGTTAACACTCGCATTGTTGCTGGAGCCGTTGTTGGCAACCTGCATGTCGCCCGGATACCAAGACATATCCGAGTCAATTGCCATCTGAACATTGGAATCAGCCAACTTCGTAAAGTTGGTATTGAAAAAGCCAGTTGTCGTCCAGCCGTTACCGCTGCCAGTGGTGTCCTGGAGGGTGATGGCAGTCACGGCGCCAGTGTTAGCGATCGTTGTCTGGCCAATGCTGCCGGAGTTAAAGTTCAACTGCGCATTGGAGGTAATTGCCAAAGAACCAGCGGTTACGTTTTGCGCCACATTAGTATCAGCAGTTGCCGCACTAGTTAGCTGGATTGTGCCTACCGCCATGATTCCAGCGAAGAAGAGAACGGCTCCCAATACCAACACCTGCCGGTTAATTTCCGCTTGGGTATGCAAGAATTGGGCAATCTGTTTTTTCATTTTAGTTTTACACTTCTGGGCTTAAATCCAAACCCATTACCGCAGTATAGCACACTTTAGCTTATCTGTCAACCCCGTCCTCGTCATTCCGGCCAGAGCCTGTCCTGAGCGCAGCCGAAGGGAAGCCGGAATCTAGACAAAAACAACAAACAGGAAATTTTTCTGTTCTTTTCTGGATCCTGAATCAAGTTCAGGATGACAGTTTTTATCTGTCATTCTGATCCGTAAGGAGAAGAATCTATGAATTATTGTTTTAGATCCTTCAGCTTCGTTCAGGATGACACAAAAATCAGATTAGAGGCGTTCTAGCTGGGGGATACCCAACAGCTCCAAGACAGTTCCTAGGGTGGTTCTGAAGGATGAAACCAGCGCTAATCGGAAGGCTTTTATCTCTTCTCCGGAAGCCTGCAAGACCGGACTACTTTCATAAAATCTGGCGAAAATACCAGCCAGCTGGTAGGCATGGTCGCACAAGACGGACGGATCCATCCGGGCAGTTGCCAGATGGACAGCCGCGGCTGTTTCTGACAGGGCTTTGATTAGTTCCTGCTCATAGGAAGAAAAATGGATTCCCGCCTTCGCGGGAATGACGGAAGAAGAGCCAGGAATGACGGAAGAAGAGGCAGGAATCGCTTTCCCGGCTTTTTCCAGAATGTTGTTCGCGCGGGCATAAGCATACTGCAAATAAACGCCGGTGTTTCCATCTGTCCGCAAAGCTTCATCAAAGTCAAACACGATCTCCCGTTCCGGACGGGTTTTCAGCATATAATAGCGAATCGAACCGCTGGCGATTTTCTCTGCCACATCCTTCGGGCTGGAATGTTCTTTGATCTGCTGTGCCATCGTTGTATCAAGCAAGTCATCCACCATCACTCCGATTCCAGCCCGGCCGGACATTGAGCTTGCTCCTCCCATATCCTCTATCCTAGTTCCTAATCGTTTCATCGCCTTGTCCGACAATTTCACCACCCCGTAACCAACATGCAGGTAGTTTTTCGCCTCTTCTTTGTAACCGAGTTTTTCCATCACATATTTGATCACCGCCTGCGGATAACTTTGCCGCTCGTCAATTACAGTCAGATGGCGATCGATAGGGGAAAGCCGCTTCTCATAACCCTTCATCTCGTCGGTCTTGCCAAACTTCCACAAGGCATAGGCCAGGTCCTTGGCGGTGTAGGTGGGTAGCCCATCAGCTTTGACTAAAATTTTATCCTCCCGCTCGGTCTTGCCGAACTTTACCGCCCAAGCCCCGGCATTGGGACCACTGTCCGGCTTGGCGACCAGTTTTTGCTTTTTTAGCTCTTCAAAAAGCTTGTCCCAAAGATGATTTTGAACAATATCGTGCTCATAGACCAGCAAGTCATAATCAATGCCAAACCGCTGGAAGGTTTTCAGCTGTGCCGCTACGATTTTCTCTACGATTTGTTTGGCGGTCTCACTTTCTCCCTTTTCCATTTCCCATAAAACTTCCCCCCGCCGCTTCAATAGCTCCGGGTCGGCTTCATATTTTTTATTAATATCCGCATAAATCTTCCAAAGCCACTTGTCGATTTCATATCCTTCCGGCGCATCGCCAAAAGTTTCAAATGCCACAACGCTGTCAGCCACCTGCACGCCCAGATCGTCAATGTAGTTCTGGACCTCCACAGTGTGGCCGACCCCGCGTAAAATCCTTGCCAGTGCGTCGCCCAAACAAGCATTTCGCAAATGCCCGATATGTGCTGCCTTATTCGGGTTCACCGAAGTGTGCTCCATGCTAATTTTTAAGGGTTTACCAGCTAGCAGATTCGGTGCAGTCAGCACTGCTTGGGCCAGCGCCGGATAATCCAATATAAAATTGACGTACCCCGGACTGGTCACGGTAGTTTCTTTGATAAACTCGATTTTGCCCAAGGCATCTTTTATTTTCTCGGCGATTTCTGCCGGTTTTTCCTGTGTCAGCTTCGCTAACTGCAATGCTACAGCGCAAGAATAATCGCCAAACTCCTTGTTGGGCGAGGTGACAATGTCGACTTTTAGCTCAACATCCGGCCATAACTTCCTTACGGCTTTGGTAACTGTTTGTTCGATATTCTCGGTAATCTTCATAACACTCTGTTCCAATAGTCCACTCTCTTGTCATTCTGAACTAGTTTCAGAATCTAGATCCTGAAATGAATTCAGGATGACGGATATTAGATGTGGAGTTCTTTCGCGACCGCGTCTAATTTCACCAACTTGGCTTCTGTTTCATTGCGTAATTTAATCTCCGCAGAACCTTCCGCCAAAGTTTTATTGCTGACAGTCACGCGATAGGGAATGCCGAGCAAATCCGCATCCGAAAATTTCTCGCCAGCCGAAACCTCCGTCCGGTCGTCATAAAACACTTCAATATCCGCACGGCTTAATTCTTCATACAGCTTATTGGCTGTTCCGGTGACTGCCGGGTCATCGCCGACACTTAGCAGATGCACTAAATACGGCGCCACCGCTTTGGGCCAAATGATGCCCTTGCCATCATGACTGGCCTCCACGATGGCCGCGATCAATCGGTCCAGTCCGATGCCATAGCTTCCCATGACCACCGGATGCTGTTCGTTATTTTCATCAATGTAGTTTAACTTTTGGGGAATCGAATATTTAGTGCCTAGTTTGAAAATATTGCCCACTTCAATCCCGCGCATTAGTTCAACTTTTTTGGTGGCGCCGAAAAATCCCTCGATTTTTCTCCGGGCAGTAAGTGAGCTTAGGTCGTCTTCTTTGCTGATGCCGAGCTTTTCGGCGTTCACTGCCCGCTCCCCATCACTTAGGATCTTATCCTCTCCGCTATCGGCAATCATCATAAATTCGTGAGCGCCCAAACCTCCCATCGCGCCGGTGTCGGATTCTATCATTACCGTCTTAATTCCTACCCGCTCAAAAATTTTGTCGTAGGCCTCCACGAACTTCTGATAGGAAATTTCCAGTGCCGCTTCGTCGCGATCAAAAGAATAAGCGTCCTGCATCGTAAATTCGCGAAGTCTCAATAGCCCTCCCCGCGGCCGGGCTTCATCGCGGATCTTGATTTGGATCTGGCCAACCAGCTTGGGCAAATCTTTGTAGGAGTTAATAATTTTTTTGGCCGCGTCGGTTACCACCTCCTCGTGGGTCATCGCCAGCACGAAATCTTCCTCGCTGCGGTTTTGGATCTTCCATAATTCCGGTCCCACCTCAAAAAATCGCTTGGTTTCCTTCCAAACCCGCGCCGGATGCACCACCGGCATTACCATATCTTCCACCCCGATCTTGTTCAGCTCTCCCTGAATGATGTTGTAGATTTTGCGGAAGACCCGAAAGCCCATCGGAAGATAGGTGTAAATGCCCGCCCCAAGAGGTGTAACAAACCCGCCCCGCAGAAGATACTGATGGCTGATCAGCTCCGCCTCTTTGGGAGTATCCTTACTGGTTTTGATAAAAGATTGAGAATAGCGCATACAGTCGTATTCTACCTTATTATCTTATAACCTTGTATCATATTTAGGGTATAATAAGTATGTTTCAGAGCCAATTTTAACAATTCGGGGCGTGGCGCAGTGGTAGCGCGCCTGGTTTGGGACCAGGAGGTCGCACGTTCGAATCGTGTCGCCCCGACCACAAGGGTCAGGAGGTCGTTCTGCCGTACGGCATGAATCGCCCCGACCACAGAGAAGGAAGATTCATGGATTTAGTCGAAATTGCCCGCATGGAGACCCAGGAGCAAAACTATTGGTGGCACATCGGCCGCCGGGCGGTTTTGCGTTCCGTGCTTCAGCGTTGGTTAAGACCCGATCAACAGCTACAAATTTTGGATGTCGGCTGTGGGACGGGTATTAATTATGACTGGCTAAAACAATGGGGGAGAGTGGTGGGACTAGATACTAGTTCCGAGGCATTGGATTATTGCCGGACTAAATACGTTTATGATGAATTAGTACAAACCGATGGCACCAACCTGCCGTTTTATGAGCGGTTCGATCTCATTACCGCCTTTGATGTTCTAGAACATATCCCCAATGATCTCTCCGCTCTAAACAGCTGGTACCGGGCTCTGAAAACAGGAGGATATATATTTATGACCGTGCCGGCCTATCAATGGCTGTTCTCCGCTCATGATAAAGCTTTACACCATCAACGGCGCTATTCTGTGCGCGAGTTGAAACAGAAATTTGAGCGAGCCGGTTTCCGGGTCCAGTTCATTTCGCCGTTTTTCTTTTTCACTTTTCCGGCGCTGGCGGCCGTCCGATTATTGACTAAAGCCGCCCCGCCCAAAACTTCGTATGTGGCCACCCCTAGTCTGATCAGTCGCTTCCTTATCAGTTTAAGCAAGTCAGAGGCCAACTTTTTAGCTCACGGTGACCAACTGCCATGGGGCAGCAGCCTTTTAGTTTTAGCCCAAAAGGAACCTGTCCCGTTAGAAATTTAACTTCATACTGCACAATTATGTTGCAATCTGCATTACAATTCTACCAACGTCAATTTCTAACGGGATGAGCACCAAACTATTTAACTGGCTGACTACCAGTAAACAATTTATCAAATTCGCCGCCGTTGGCATATTGAATACGGCAATTGACATCGGTCTGCTCAATCTTCTGCTCTATTTTCATTGGCAAGTTATCATTGCCAATACAATCGCGTTTTTGATAGCCGCCATTAATAGTTTTGTGTGGAACAAATTTTGGACTTTCGGCGACAAGGAGGGGGATTGGAAAACCCAACTCCCGTTCTATTTGATAATAGTGACGGTGGGCGTCGGTATTTCGGATGCCTTCATCTATCTTTTAAGCGTAATGTTCGGCTGGAATGTTAATGTAGTGAAAATCCTGTCCATTGGCGTGGTAGTATTATGGAATTTCCTCGCTCCCAAATTCCTCATCTTCAAAAAATGACACTTCGTGTCATCCTGAATTTATCTCAGGATCCAGCCTACTCAGCCGGGGATGCTGAAACGAGTTCAGCATGACGAAGAGGTACTAAATGCCGCCTAGGGGGGAGTGCGCTACAATAAAGCCATGGATACCATAACCTCCGCCCAGCCTGTCGCCGTCCCTGTCCGGGTTGCCGTTGGGGAGGTGTATTTATCAGTCGTTATTCCTGCCTACAATGAAGAGCGGCGCATCGGCAAGACCTTGGCGAAAATTCGCAAATATCTGGATACCCGCTCCTATACCTACGAAGTGATCGTGTCAGATGACGGGAGCGGGGATACCACCATCCCCATTGTCAAAATTATTCAGGAAGGCTGGCCCCAGTTGCGCCTGATCGCAGCTCCCACAAATCAGGGCAAGGGCGCGGCGGTGAAGCGGGCGATGCTGGCCGCCAAGGGCAAGTACCTGCTCTTTACTGATGCTGACAACGCCACCCCCATCGAGGAGATCGCAAAGCTCTGGCCCTATGTTGATGTGTTTCCGGTTATTTTTGGTTCCCGCCACTGCCGCGGGGCTCACATTCACATTCAGCAAGCCCGCCATCGCAAGTGGCTCTCGCGAGCTTCCAACTTGCTGATCCGTTTCGTTGCGGTCCCCGGCGTATCGGATACCCAATGCGGTTTCAAACTATTTGAGCGCAACGCCGGCAAGAACATTTTTGCCAATGTTAAGCTCAAACGCTTTGGTTTTGATATCGAAGCATTCGTCATCGCTAAACAACTGGGTTATCCTTTTAGGGAAGTGGGGATTGACTGGTACAACGATCCCGATACCCGCGTGCGTACCAGCCGGGAGGCCATCCGCACCCTGATCGACCTGTTCCGAATTAAGATCAATATGCTGAAAGGAAAATATCAGCAGGTCGGCTACATTCAAGATTTCACTTTGCCCCGCCGCCCCAGCGCTGTCTAACTGACACCCAAACCAAAAACTCACGATCGTACGTTTTTCGTTCCGCTTACTGGTTTAAAAATGCCGAACCAGCGATTTCGCCGCAGCCAGATTATTGACCCAATGAATTTGCGAGTCTTTTTTGAACCAAGTCATCTGCCGCTTGGCGTATTGCCGGTCGGTGCGGATCAATTTTTCGATCAATTCCTTTTTGGTGATTTTTTTCTCCAGCCAGTCTTTCGCGGGGCGATAATACAGGGCGGTGAGGGGATTGCTCTCAAAATCGAAACCTGCCCGCATTAACCTTGCCGTTTCCGCCCGCAGTTTTTTAAAATCCATTTTGTGGATGCGTTGTTCGATCCTGTTCGTCTGCTCCCGTGGTGATAACTTAATCCCGATTTTTAGCGTATCAAAACCGGGGTCTTTTTTTGCTGGCCGGCTGCCTCGCTGGAGTCTTATTTCCAGCGCCCGGATTACCCGCCGCGAATTGTGAAAATCAATTTCAATATTCGGGTCCAGCTTCTTGAGCCGTTGGACTAATTTAGATAATGGCTGCTTGTCCGAACTGGCCCGCAATTTTTTATCGGGCTTAATATTAGGAAAGACATAGCCGTCAGTTACCGCCTGCACATACAAACCAGTTCCGCCGGTGATGATCGGCAGTTTCTTGTTGCGCAACTTTTTCAACAGCCGATAAACCAACTGCTGATAAGTTGCTGCATCAAAACTCTCCATTGGCCTTACGACATCCAGCATAAAATGGGGAATACCCTGCATTTCCGGCTTGGTGATTTTGGCCGTGGCGACATCCAATCTCTCGTAAACTTGCCGTGAGTCGGCCGAAATCACCACGCCATTAAATTGTCTCGCCAAGCGCACCGCCCACGCCGATTTGCCGGAGGCGGTCGGCCCCACTATCGCGATCACTTTCTGCCTACTCCTTGTCATTCTGAACGTAGTGAAGAATCTATAAAAATTTCCGACAAATCATTCCACTCTGGGTTCATTGATTGAATCAATCTTTCTTTTTTAATACGCAACCAACCCTTAATCTGTTTCTCGCGGAGGATGGCCGATTCGATATCTCCGGTGTACTCATAATAAACCAGTATGCTTGTCTGGTACTTTTTAGAAAATCCAATAATAGTACCATGTTTGTGTTCATGTACCCTCCGCTCCAAGTTGCTGGTTACACCAGTATAGAGCACGCCTGATCGGCTTGCCATAATGTAGACGAAATAGGTTGTTCTCATAGATCCTTCGCTTCGCTCAGGATGACACTCTGCGAGATGTCACTTTTTTACCCAACTTTGAGATGAGTTGGACCGACTTGCGGTTATCAGTGGTCTGGGTTCGGCGCTTGCGTAACTTTAAATCCCTCTCCGCTGCGTGGCGGTCCAATGTTCCGATTTTGTCTTTTCGCATTAGTCTCATACTTCTGTCATTCTGAGCGCAGCGAAGAATCTACAATTCATAGATCCTTCGACTCGCTCTGCTCGCTCAGGATGACGCGAAAAAGTATAGCGCGTCATCTTTTCTGATTAATCTCATCGTGAGTGTGCTTCACGAATTTGGCCGTATCCATCGCTCCCAAGTCATCTTTGTCGCGGCCGCGCACCGCTACGGTGCCCTCAGCCTTTTCTTTGTCACCAATCACCAGCATGTAGGGGATTTTTTGCACTTCTGCCTCTCGGATCTTCTTACCGATGGATTCATTGCTTTGGTCCAGCTCCACCCGCAAACCCGCCTTCCGCAAAGTTTGGTAAATCCCATTCACATAATCAGAATGTTTGTCATTGATAGGCAAAATCTTCACCTGTACTGGCGAGAGCCACAGCGGGAATTTGCCGGCGTAATGTTCAAGCAGAAATCCGATCAGTCGCTCATGGGTAGACAAAGGCGCCCGATGAATACACAAGGGGGTCTCTTCTCCGCCTTGAGCATTCGTGAAGGTCAGATTGAATCGGCGCGGCTGGGCAAAATCCACCTGATTAGTCGCCAAAGAAAATTCTTTTCCAATACTGCTTATTACTTGCACATCAATCTTGGGTCCGTAGAATGCTGCCTCGTCTGCTATTTCCACAAATGGCACTTTAGCATCTTGCAGTACCTTGCGCACCATCGCTTCCGTTTCTTTCCAGAGTTTCGGCTCATTCACGTACTTCTTGCCCAGGCCTTCCGGTGCGTGAGTGGAAAAACGCATTACATATTTACCAATCCCGAATATTTTAAAGTATTGCAGATACATTTCGTTCACCGCTTGGAATTCCTGCGCAAATTGTTCTTTGGAACAATAGATATGCGCGTCATTCATTGATAGCATCCGCGCCCGCATCAATCCGAACAGCTCGCCGGATTTTTCATAGCGGTAACAGGTGCCGTATTCCGCCAAACGCAGGGGCAGGTCGCGATAGCTTCTCGGCTCCGCCGCAAAGATCTTGTGGTGGTGCGGGCAGTTCATTGCTTTCAGGTAATACTTCTCGCCCTCTAACTCCATCGGCGGGAACATACTCTCCACGTAGTAGGGGAGATGGCCGCTCTTTTTGTAGAGTGATTCTTTGGCGATGTGCGGAGTGCGCACCCTCTTGTAGCCAGCTTTTTCTTCCGTTTCTCTGGCCAACTTTTCCAGCTCTTCAATAATTACCGTACCATTGGGCAACCACAGCGGAAGGCCCGGACCAACATCATCATCAAAGGTAAAAATGCCCAGTTCTTTACCGAGTTTACGGTGGTCACGCTTTTTGGCTTCATCCAGCATTGCGAGATATTCATCCAGTTCTTTTTGGGTGGCGAAGGCGGTGCCATAAATGCGGGTGAGCATCTTATTTTTCTCATCACCCCGCCAATAGGCACCAGCCAAGGTTAATAATTTAAATGCACCGATCTCTTTGCTGGAAGTGATATGCGGCCCCTCGCACAGATCGGTGAATGTAGTGCTTCCGTCGTCCTGAACTACCCCCTTGTCATCCCGAACTCGTTTCGGGATCTCAGGAGATGCTGAATCAAGTTCAGCATGACGATTGGCCACAGAGGTATAAAATGAAACCATTTTTTCACCTTTGGCCTGCAGTTCTTCCAACAGCTCTATTTTGTACGGCTGTTTGTTGTCCTTTGCCCACTTCAGCGCCTCCTCGATTGATTTTTCCGACCGCTCAAATGTTCGGCCTTCCCTAATGAGCTTTTTGGCCTCAGCTTCGATCTTGGCTAAGTCCTCTTCGGGCAGAGGAGCGGCAAATTCAAAATCATAGTAAAACCCGTCCTCAGTCGCCGGCCCGATGGCTAGTTTCACATCTGGATATAGCTTTAGTACCGCCTCCGCCAAGATATGACTGGCCGAATGCCGGATTTTCGAGATGTCCGACCGTCTATCTGTTTTGACACTTCTTTCTCTCTTTACCATAGACATATTCTAGCAGAAAGCCTGCATCAGGTCAGGGAGGTCTGTGACATAGGTTTCTAGCCGAACTAACGCTACTTCAGCCCAATTGCTACAATTAAGATGATGCGTAAAAAAACAAAGCCAGCCAACACTAATCATCACAGTAAATGGCTGTTGATCTGGTGGATCGTGTTTGGGTGCAGCGTGATTATCCTTGCGCTAGGCGCATTCTGGCCAGGCGCAATTGTGGACAGAGACATGAACTATGGGCTATGGCTTCATGCGTTTGATGGCGTAATTAGGGCAGGGGATTTAATGCCCAGTTGGATTAAAAGCCTCAACTTCGAATACGGTTTGCCGTTATTTGTATTTTATCCGCCACTGTTCTACTACCTAGCAGAAATTCCGAGATTATTGGGACTAACCATTACCTCGTCACTGGCAGTGGCGATGACTGTGTCAGTGGCCATCTCTTTCATATCAATGTACTGGCTGGGGAGAGACTGGTGGGGCAAATGGGGCGGTCTGATAGCGGCTGCCCTTTACGCCACCGTGCCGTATCACTTTGTACTAATTTACTATCGGGGCGGTTTGGCAGAGAACCTGGCCTATGCTTTGTATCCGCTAGCGGTTCTAATGCTTTGGCGAGTCTTTGCGCGCCGGAACTGGTGGGATGGAATCGGGTTAGGCATTGCCTTTGCCGTTATTTTTGTTAGTGATGTACCCGCCGCGCTTTTAATTAGTTGCCTTGCATTGGTATCGGCTGTGATCTGGGCCATCATCTACCGCCGACTGCCCATTCTGCATTTACTTACGGCAGTGGGGGTTGGACTGCTAGTCAGTAGTTTCTATTGGTTGCCGGTCGTGTTGAATTTGTCTTTGGTTAATGTGAGCTATTATGTCAAGGATCAACTTGGCTCGGATATGCTGATCGATGTGGCTCATAACTTTGCTCAATTCAGGGGCCTAGCTCCCTGGGTAATCACCACCGTCAGTGGTACATCCATTGCCAATTTTAATATTGGTACCATCCAGTGGGTTGCGATAGTCGGTGCGGTGATCTTCTTCTTGGTAAGTAGAAAATCACGTCTTTGGCAGTCTGATCGCCCCATTGTCTTGACCCTCTTCGGCCTGTTTATCATTGCATTAGTGATGGTGCTGCCAATCAGTCATTTGCTTTGGGAAAAACTCATTTTCGTAAAATACATTCAATATCCATTACGGTGGATGGGCGTGATGGCTTTGGCCACCGCGGGTCTCGGGGGATATGTAATAGCTCGTTATCGACCCCAGTCTCTCATTATTTTCGCAGTCTGCATTGCTATTGTTGCCCCAGCCGTTGTCGTGTACATAGACCTTTCAAAACATATTGAAATCCGCACCGACGCCGCGTACTCTACCTATGGGTTTCTAAAAGCCAGTACGAACTGGTCGACTGATTTGCCGGGTACAATTACTTACCCACCCATTGTTAGCGAGCCGGGATATTTGCCCCGCACGGCTAACCAAAAGGCAGTGCTGATGGATTACGCTGACAATATAATGCCAATTATCAAAAAATTACCCGACACAGGTGCCGCCAATTATACCGTCCCGCCAGAATGTCGGATTATTACCACCGGTCGAGTGGAGCAGGCTAAAGAGACGGCAACTTACCTGACCTTCCGTCATATTGCCAGTCAGCCAACTGAAGTTATTTACCGTCAATTGGCCTTTCCCGGCTGGCAAATCACCATAGATGAGATAAAAACCCAGTGGACTACCGATCCCGAGACTGGCTGGATTAAGTTTTCAATTCCCGCTGGCAATCATCAAATTAATATTGCCTACACTGCGCCACCCGGTGCCGTGCCCGGCAAATGGGTTTCTTTAGTTTCTGCCATTGGCATTTGTCTGGCAGCTTGTTGGATAAGATACAAAAAACACCTCAGCCAAAAAGTAGCCAGGGCTTAGTTTGATTGTAGCCGGAACCACTACCAATCAGACAAGTCCGTGGTTATTTACGCTTCCGACGGCTGCTAGTTTTTGGTTTAACCACCGATTGAGACGAGCGGCGAGTCAACCATAAACCAATTAACAATAATAATGCTGCAATTCCGGAAAATATCCGCGCAGCGGTTGTCAATTGTGAATTAATCCAAAAGATTTTGAGCGTATGATGTCCGGCCGAAATATCCAGTTTTTGGCCGGGCTCCGTATCAACCACCCTGGGATACACTCTTTGACCATCCAGCACTATATGCCAATCGGGATATTCAAATTGATTAATCCTGATTTGGCCAGCGGTTTCCGCATCTAACGTATACTCCCACCGCATTGTTTGGTCGACTTTGGTCTGGATGTCGATTTGACCAGTTAACACATCCAGCTTGTGGTATGCCTGCAAGGTCGATAGGTCATTGTTGGCACTAAACAGATTAAGACTATCAATTAACAACATCCCCGCCGTGTCTCGATCCATCTTGCGCGGCATGTATTCATTGGGATTCATACCTTGGTCGGCCCACGTGCTGCCATTGGTTTTCAGCTCTTCTGCAACATACCGTTGGAAGTAATTAGCAACATCCAAATCATCATTTTTCAAACTCTGGGTCATAATGTTGCCGAACGGCCAGTACATCCACCAAGTTAATATCAGCATGGTTGCTACCAACCAGATTCGATTTATCTTTTTCTCGGTTAAGGTCTCGCTAATGATCGCCGCCACTACGCTTAACATCAAAACGGTCGGCCCCAAAAATCTAGATGGGAACTGGAATAAATCCAGGCCCTTGAACCAGTTCCAAGCTACGTCGGAATAGGGGGTAACCAGAAATAGGAAAAGGGTTGCTGCGATTAGCACCGCCAACCATCGAGCCCGCCACTTTGCCTGCATAACTTCTCGATAGGCCACCCATCCAAAAACGAGGATGGCAATGTGCATCCAGCCCAATGTCACCCAACTCAATGTTCTTTGACGCCAGGGGTTAAAGAGGGTAATTAATTCCGGGAAATTAGTGGCAAAATAAAGCCGACCGGTCGTCATATATCCGAAGTTTATTAGCTTGATCTGGGCCAGCATTGGTATCCAGTAAAATGCTGTTAGCAAACCAGCCAATGCCGGCAACCCGAATGCCCACCAAATCAGCCTAGAATTTGGTCGATCTTCCCAGCGCAAAAACCCAATTAGTCCCAAGTAGATCAACCCAGCTACCGCGATAGTCAAGCTGTGGCTTAAGACGATTGCCGTCCAGGTTAACACTATGCCAATGGCATATTTTCGCTGGCCAGTTTTTAGCCATCTGGTTAATGCCCACATCAGCCCCGGGATCAGATTGAGGGCTAAAAATTCCGGGTAAGCCCCCCGTAGATATATCAACCCCAGATAATATGGGGCCAAAACCATCAAACTTGTGCCCAACAGGGCTGACTGCTCCGATACAAATTCTCGCAGCCACCGATACATCCACCACCATCCCCACAACAAAATCACTCCCACCACCAGTTTGACGCTGATTATAGTGGACAAGCCAAACAGCTGGGGAATTTCTGTCAACCAATAGAAAAACGGGTTGTAGAAGGCAAAAACTGGCGAACCAAAGCCATACCAGAGCTGGGGCAGCCATTGAGGATACCACCAGCCGGATACAAACATTTCGTGATAGGCCCGAGACCAGACATAAGAGGTAATATCATGTAATTTGGGCACGGCCAGCCCGAATAGGCTGCGTCCCGAAATCAACAGGGAAATGGCGGCTATACTCCTCAAAATCCAGATGGGCCAGTCAATTTGCCCTCGGTTTGGTCTCAATTTTTGATGTCTCTTCCGACCAGCCATAAACCTATCTTAACACGCCAAAAGGCCTAGGGGCTTGACAATATCACAAAAGTGTAGTATAATGAAACAATTAGGTCGAAATGAGCCTCATCCTGCCTGACTTGCTCAACCGCCGACCCCGGATCCAGCCCAGTCAACCGCAAAGCCCCCTTAGAATTCATCCCAGTCAAACATCATCACTTTATATCAGTAACTTTGAAAACTTTCTCACGCAAAATGTTAATCTGTTCATCTTGCAATATTAACGGAAACATTATTGAAAATAATTTGAATAAAAACTCTTAATAGAGGTATTGCAAACTGAAAAGTATTAAAATAAAATAATTATGACGACATTTGTGCGAAAAAACGGGGGAAAATCACAAGTTGTCAGTTAGGGGCGAAAATGAAAAACAATTTAATCCTATTCAAAGCGCAAGATGCTATCCGCCGACAAATCGTCGCGGGTGTTACCATTGCGGTGGTAGGATTGATGGTTTTCAATGTCAGCAAACTTACTTTTGCCAGTAACAGCAACACCATCACCACCAACCTTAATATTACCGCTGGCGTCCTTGAACTTTTTAATGCTCCCAGTCAGATGAACTTTGCTAACGCGGCTTCCGGTACCGCCAGCAATGTGAACGCCCAGGAAGATGGCCTGACCGTGCGTGACTTTTCTTCTCCCCTAGGCCGCTGGAATCTGTATTCCAATGCCAGCCAGATGAACAAAGGAGATGCCAATAATGTTGCGGCTAGCAGCATCAAGGTCTGGCCCAGTACCGCCACCAAGGTGAATGTGGAAACCTTTGATACTGCTGCAGTGGGTAATGGCACTGATGCTTCAGCGCTGGACAGCAATGTCAAAGTTTTTAACTCCAGTTATAACAATGTCGGTGCCATTGCCTTCAACACATTGAAGATTAACGCCACCGTCAACGCCAGCTTGCCAACCGGCGTTTATACCGGCACGCTCAAATTCACCGTCATCGCTGACTGATCGAACCGGATTAGGCTAATAAATCTCATTTTTCAGAATGCCCCCGCCTGTTATCAAGCGGGGGATATCCGTATATTATAGGTTTGTGATGAACAAACGCCCCGTCATTTACTGGCCGGCCTGTCTTTATTGGGTTAGTTCCTTGACGTTTATTGTTCTGACGCGTTGGTTGTTAAAATCTCAGTATTTGTTCCACTGGGATTCAGTGCAATTTGCGTTAGCGCTTGATCATTTTGATGTTACTAAACACCAGCCCCATCCACCGGGATATATTATTTATGTTGGATTTGGTTGGTTGGTGAATCAATTGGTTCATGAACCAAACGCCACTTTCATCATTGTTAGCATTATCTTTTCTTTGATCGGCTTTTGGTTAGTGGTTAAATTCGCTCGCTTGCTTTATGGCCAAACTGCCGGCTATCTGGCTGGCCTCATTTATCTGGTTAATCCTGCTGTCTGGTTTCACGGACTCGTAGCCGAAGTCTACATCGTGGATGCCGTAGTTGGCCTAGCGGCGGTGATGATGATGTACCAATATTGGCGACATCATCGCTGGCGAGACCTGGTCACCGCCGCAGTCTTGCTGGGATTTTTGGGTGGCATTCGGCAAATCACCGAAATTATTCTGCTGCCAGCGCTGGGTTATCTGCTTTGGCAAAACTGGAAATCGCTTTATCCTCGGCGTCTTGGAACAGTTTTGGCTGTCTTAGCTTTAACTAATTTAATCTGGTTCGTGCCGCTAATAATGCTGTCCGGCGGATGGCAGTCTTATTTCGATGTAGTTGCCTTACTGAATAAATCAGTGATAGTGCAGTCTTATCGAGAGACTGGCTGGGCAACGATTGCAAGCAACCTTAGCCTATTTTGGACCAGCATCACCCAAGGTCTGCCCTTGTTGGTTCCCGCCATTGTTCTGGCGATTTTGCCGTATTTTGCCTCTGAATCGAAAAAATGGTACCCAATCCGCTATCCTATATTTTGGTTTTGGTTCTGGGTGTTGGTTCCGGGAGCCGTTATTCTGTCGTTGGTTTTAGTTCGCAATCCCGGTTATATGATGCTTCACATTTTGGTGTTAATTATATTGTTAACCGGCGCACTGCAACTTATTTTCAATCTGTTCGCTCACTGGCAACCGCGCTGGCGCTGGGGGATAATGGGCGGATTAGTGGTGGTAGTTACTGCATCTCAAGCTAATACTTTTCTGACTCTGCCGGCGGATAGTTATTACTATTACTCTACATCGCTGTCCTCGGTTCACGATGTCAACCGCCTACTGCAGGGAACGTTCCAAATTGTCCGTAATCAGTTTGATCCAGAATCAAGCCTAATTTTTATCCCCCTTGACGTGATGATTCCCGGCGTTAGGCAGTTTCAGTATTATCTGCCGGAGTTTAATATCTATGCCTATCTTCCAGGGCTAATGAAACGAGCTCCCGGACTGCCTTTTTGGCATGTTCAAGGTAACACGATCAACGAATTTGTGGCCCAAGTTCCATTTGCTAAATCCGTTAAGTCGGTTTTGATAGTCGGTAACCAAAGCAATTCCGACATCTACAACTATAGCCAACATATTGGCGATAAAAGTTCCTATCGAATGTGGAAAATGGATTTAACCGATCCGGCAACTCGAAAATTTTTGTCCGAAAATAAATTATTTAAAGTTGAATGAAAAAATCTGCCCCAGCTCGAGCTAAATCAGTAGTTGCCGTCACTCCGATCATGCGCCTAGTCCAGTGGCTGTCTTGGATTTTCCTGACCATTATGGCTCTGCGGGCAACCAATGATCCAGATCTGGGTTGGCATCTGCAAAATGGCAACTACATTCTTCAGCATTTGCATCTGCCCCCGGGCGATATTTATTCCTGGACCATGCCGGGGTACGCCTGGGTACCCCACGAATGGGCTTCGGATGTGATCATGGCTGCTATTTATCGCTTTAGTGGCTTAACTGGGCTGGTTGTTTTCTTCGCGATCATTATCGGTCTATTGCTATGGGTAACCAGCCGGATTTATCGGACGAACTGGTTTGTCCAGATTATGGTTGCGGCGACGACACTGTTTATTGCCTGGTCAGTGATCGGGACACGGCCGCAAATGTTCACTCTGCTCGGCACAGCATTAGTGCTGTGGATTTTGTTCCGTTGGCGGGAACGGCCGAACTCCAAGTTGCTTTGGTGGTTGCCCCTGATTTTTTGGATTTGGGCTAATCTTCACAGCGGATTTTTGGCCGGTGGGCTACTGGCAGCAATCTTTGTGGCTGGGGAATGTCTCCGACGCCTATTGCTCGGTGGCCGTCGGCCGAATAAAGATTTACCTCCCTTATTATCATGGCGGGATATTCGGCAGCTGATTATTGTGGGCGGACTCTCTTTTGCCGCCACCCTCTTCACTCCCAACCTGTGGCGGTCGTATCAAGAGCTTTATCAAACCCTATCCGATACCCGAGTTTTAAGTCAAATTAGCGAATGGCTGCGAGTTACTTTAAACCAACCATCCAGTTATAACGCTGGGATTCTTGGGTTGTGGCTATTAGGGTTGCTGTGGTGGAACAAATGGAGATTTGATACCACCAAATTGGTATTGGCCTTAGTTGTCTTGGGGTTTGCGCTGGCTGCCTGGCGCCATTTGCCGCTGTTTGCGATTGCCGCCGCTCCGTTACTGGCCGAACAGCTGGCCCTATTGTTGTCTAGCTGGAAAATGACCGAGTGGCCCTGGGCTTGGTGTGTGCTCTTGTTGTTGCTAGTGATCGGGCTTAACTCCTATCGTCAGTATTTAAGTATTGTGCCAACTCTCAATGGTCCTGACCGCTATGCCGCCCAATTTGATTTTCCGCGTCAGGCAGTCTTGTATCTCAAACAGCACCCTCCCTCTCGGATGTTCAACGAATACAACTGGGGCGGCTATTTAATATGGCAAATGCCGGAATATAAGGTCTTCATTGATGGTCGGATGGCTATCTGGGAGAAAAACAATCTAAAAATCTTTGATGACTTTCAGTCAATTCTCTCTAATGATTCCGAGGAGGCTTTGGCCCATTTAGATAAATGGGAAATCGGTACCGTATTAATTCATGCAGATCGGCCGCTAAATCTCTATCTCCAAAACAATCCACAATGGCGATTGGACTACCGCGATGGGCTGTCTGCTATCTGGACGCGGGTATAGCCTTCCGATACAATAAAACCGTCCAGCAGAGATTATGTTGCGTAAGTTTTTTTTCAGGATCGTCCCGGTCAGTTTACTGGTGATCGCGGTTGCTCTGCCGGCCGCTTCTTCAATTCACCCTGCCGAAGCCGTCAGCTATGGTGGGGTTTCGATTAAGCCTGTGGGTCCGGATAATACAGGCCAACCCCGCCGATCCTTTCACTTTGTCGCTGCCGAAGGTACAGAAATTCGGGACAAAGTATTGGTTATTAACGGCTTGGCCGATCAGGCCACCTTGTTTGTGTTTGGTTCTTCACACAGTCTTGAGAACAACAAACTCGAACTTGTTCCGCCCAATGAAACTAATGCCGGCGATCCAACTCGCTGGATAACTTGGGATACTAATGAAGTTAGTTTGGCGCCGCAGGCGTCAAAAGAAGTCGGGTTTACCATTAAAATTCCGGATAATGCCGATGTAGGTGATCATGTCGGGGCCGTTATGACATCGGTCAAAGCTAACCCGGCCAAGAATCGCGGCCAAAGCGGTCTTAGCGTTATTACTCAAGTTGGCGTCCAGCTTGCTCTCATTGTCCCCGGGGACTTAGTCCGCGATTTGAAGATTAACAAAATTACGCACACCATCAATCGGCGGAATGGCCGGGCTTTGAACTTCATTTTTAATGCCACCAATCGCGGTAATGCCAGCCTCTATCCAGCTGTGGACGCCAAAATGAGCGGTTTGTTTGGTCGCGTTGGGGAGCAGTTGGGAGTGAAACTTGACGGCATTGCGCGCAATCAAACCACCGATTTCAATTACAACTGGATAAAGCGCGCGCCGTACTTTGGGCGGTTCGTGGCCAACTTTACCTTCCATTTGGGGGAGAAGGAACAGCATAACAAAGACGGCACCACGACCATGCTGCCCGACAAAACCATTACCGCCCGATATGTGTTCTGGGTTGTTCCTTGGCTGGAATTGCTGTACCTTCTGATCGGCGTGTTTGTGCTCTACCTACTGCGGTCGATTTGGCTGTATGTGTTGGTGCTCAACCGGCTGCGGACCAAAACCACAACTTATACCGTAGTCGCTGGCGACACCATCACCAAAATTGGCGCTAAACTTGGCGCCGATCCTCGAGTCCTGGCCAGGTTCAATTTGATGCGCTGGCCTTACGAAGTGAAGCAGGGAAACGTCCTGTTGGTCCCCACCGGTCGCTACGTGGGAGGAGAGTGGCGGAACCGTCATTTGGAAATTCTCTCCAACCGAGAATTTATCGGTGGAATTTTGGGCCATCTCTTCCGTTGGTCCAAGAAAGCTCATTATATTGCTGATCGAGTGGCCGGTAAGCCAATAGCGGATCGCGCCAAGTATGATGTTGTCGTTATCGATGCGGGAGACACCATTAAAGATGTAGCCGATTTTGCCGGCACCACAGTATCGGTGATCGTCAAAATCAATAATTTACGGGCGCCCTATCGCCTCCGAGCTGGTCAGGAATTGCTAATTCCCAAAAAACGGGCTAGATTACCCCGAAGGCGAAAATGACAAAGAAATTCCACTATAGTTTAATTGCCTTAATAGCTTTGCTGATCGGGTTGGGCTGGTACTCTCCAGCGCGAGCCTTGGGAATTATACCAAAGCCTCTGCCAAACGAACCCCCCCGCAGCTGGTTTGTCTATACTCTTCGACCCAGCGAGACTCAAGTCGATACCATAGTGGTTTCCAATTCCTCTGACAAGCCGGTGACGGCAGTGATTGAGCCGTTGGATGCCACCAATACCAGCGAAGGGGGATTTAGCTTGGTCGCCGACTCCACCGACAATCAAGACTTAGGCAAATGGATTACTTTGGAAAAAACAGAGATACAACTTCCTGCCGGTAGATCAGCAGAAGTCAGTTTTAAGCTCGCGGTACCATCCGATGCCAGCCCAGGCCAGCACAGTGCTGGCATTGCTGTCTATGAAAAAGCCACCCAGTCGGGAGGGATCGGTCTGAGAATTCGCGTCGGGGCGCGGGTTTACGTCACTGTGCCGGGCAAAGTTACCCGTAAAATCGCCATTCAGAAAGCAAGTTATGTCATCAAAGACGGCAAGCTGACTTTTGCTATCCAGGCCAAGAACGAAAGCAATGTCAATCTTGAACCCGCTTTGGATATTGATATGCAGGGGCTGTTCCGCAAGTTACATCAGGTAGAAAACGAGCTTGGCACCTACTTGCCCAATTCCGCAATGAAACTGACTGCGACTTGGAAACGCTCCGCTCCCAAGCTGGGGTACTACCGCGTGAAATTGACATTACATACTTGGTCGGTGGATGAAATCGCGGTGGACGGAAGCAAAAAGACCTTGCCGGATATAACCTTTTCCTATTCGTTTGGTTTCTGGGTGGGCGGCAAATATATTATTTGGTTAGCCGGTCTCTTACTGCTGCTTTGGCTGGGTTATCGCCTGACCAGCTGGCTGCGCGACCGCATTAAATTTCGCACCAAGGTGGAAGCGCATACCGTCCAGAAAGGGGAGACCATTATGCATCTTTCCGAAAGGACCGGCGTTTTCCCCCAAGCCATTGTTAAATTTAATCGGCTGGTCTGGCCCTATGCTGTAAATGCTGGCGACCGGCTGATGGTTCCCACCCGCCCGCTGACGGTAGATGAGTTTTATGCTAAGTTGGAGCGCGAGCAAATGCCGGCGATCTGGTGGTATCTGATCTCTCCGCGGCCGTCACTTTATCATCCGCGAATCGCTAATTTGCGGCCGTCACCAACTAAGCCGGTCGCGGCCAAGCGCCGTCACCGTTAATTTATTATGACAACCCACCAGCTGCAGCCTTTTTATTCGCGCCTTGGTCGATTTTGGGTGGGCTTTTGGCAGAGGATTCCTTTCGGTTTCCGGGAGTTTCTGGGCAACCCGGTCGCCTGGCTGCTGCTGTTGCTATTGTTCGGGATGGTCACCCGGCCGATATTTGATCCTGATTTGGGTTGGCACATTCGTGCCGGCATGGACTTCTGGAAAAATCATTGGGTCGCCTACACCGATCCTTATTCTTGGACAATGCCCAACTGGAAATGGGTAGACCACGAATGGCTGACCGATGCCCTCTTGGCGCCTTGGTATCGCCTTACCGCTTCCATCGGCACCTCGCTTGTTTATGGCGCGTTAGTAACGGCTACCTTTTTGATCGCCACCAGCCTGCGTCCCACGCGCATTGCTTCCAAGGTACTTTCGGCTCTCATCGCCGGCCTCGCCGGCTTGGTGGTCATTGGCGCCCGCCAGCAGATGGTCACTTTGTTTGGACTGGCGTTACTGCTGTGGATTTTCTATCGCTACCGCGAAGGCAAGATCAGGCATCTTTGGTGGCTGCCGCTTATGTTTTTGCTATGGGCGAATATGCACGGCGGTTTTATCGCCGGTTTTTTGGCCCTTGGCGTCATTGGGGTAGTGGAAATTATTAAGACTTGGCTGTATCATGCCCGGCAATTGCCTCTGGCGCGGCTGTCCGAGCCGGTCATGTCTTGGGGCCAAATTCGCCATTGCGTCATCGTGGTATTGCTATGCGTTGCCGCTACCTTCATTAATCCTTATGGTTTTGACCTATATCGTGATATTTACCTGACGCTTAGCGACAAATTTGTTCTGGCCAGCATATTAGAGTGGCAAAAAGTGACCCTCCTAAGCACTCAAGGGTGGAACTTTCTCGCCTATTTAATTTTATTGGCTGCCGTTCTCGTTCTGACCTACCGGCGTATTGAACCGACTCGCTGGGCGCTGATGATAGTATTTCTTTATCTGGCTCTGGAGCACTGGCGCCATCTGCCGTTCTTTATGCTGATAAGCATCGGGCTGATGGCGGAATTAATCGACCAATATGCCGGGCCCTTATTGGATTATTTGCAGCGGAATACCCTCCTGCTGGTAGCGCTGGTAGGCGCCATTGTTCCCATTATGCGCGACCGATATCATGACGTTATCACTCGCGGCCTCGACTTCGAGGGCAATTTTATTGCCCAGGGCATGCCCATTCAGGCCATTGATTGGCTCAAATCCCATCCCGATCAAATTGGCAAGCGAATGTATAACCTTTATGGATGGGGCGGCCTTATTATCTGGCAGTTCCCCGAGCAAAAAGTATTTATTGACGGCCGGATGCCCTATTGGAGGGACAGTTCGCATTGGCCGTTCTATGATCATCAAATGATCAACATGGGCGGCAGCCAGGCACCGGGGCTTCTCCAGCATTATGATGTGGATTGGATGCTCATTCCCGCCGATCAGCCCTTGGACCGCACCCTCTTCAGCAATCCCGACTGGCAGGCAGTATATAATGATGATATCGCCGTAATTTATACCCGCAAGGATGTTTTAACTGTTAACCGCTAGTTTATGTCACCAGCATTCACTGGCAACAATCTGGTGGATCGACCGCTGAAATGGGGGAAGCTCATTGGGGCGGTTTTGTTGTTTCTGGCCAGCGGCTATTTAGTTTTTGCCTTGGTCGGGCTGTACTATATCCAGCCGGCAATGGCCGCCACAAATTTCAATCCCAGCAGCGAAACCTTAAGCGGCGGTACCCTAGGCGTAAGCGGCGCGGTCAGTGATTTGAGCTCCAACAACGGCGCCTATCGCAAACTCCGTGGCTACGCCTCGGCTTACAATGCCGCTTACTACACCGCCGCCAGCGACGGTAACCTCACTTTAAGCTCCACTAGCTGGGTCAACGCGGTCAACCTGAACTTCACTGCCCCGGCGACGGCTAGTAACTTCTTTATCCTTGCTTCCGGCGAATACGCCGATACCTCTGCTACTGCCAGTCGGGCCGCCGGTGTGGGGCTGTCTATTAATGGTGGCACCAGTCGGGTCACGGAAGCCTATGATTCAGTCACCACCGTCACCTGCGCCACTTCTTGGGTCAGCACCACCATCCCTTATCTCAAACCCACCAGCGCCAGCGCTTCAGAGACCTATCGGTTAATGGCTCGTCTGACCAGCACCACTTCAACCTCCGGCTTTATCCGCAATTCCCGCATCACTGCCTGGGACGTTGGTGCTGATGCCCAAAGTGCCACCCCCGCCAACAGCACCACCACCTCCGCCAGCTACACCAATATTGCGAGTATGACCTTTACTCCCGATGTCACCCAGGATTGGCTGCTCTTTGCCCATGCCGATATGCGCGGCAGTACCGCTAGCTCGCTCAATATGTGGGTGAATCTACGGTCAGACGGCACTCAACAAGCCGAAGCCATTGAGCGCAGCCAATCCACCTCCGCCAATGTCGGGGAGGTGCCTGTTTTCCTGATGGATAAAGTATCGCTCTCCGGTGGTTCCAGCCACACTATCGATATCCAAATGAAGATCAGCTCCGGCACTCTTACCTATACCTACGTCCGGCTCTATGCCATTCCCGCGTCCAAGTTCGGCGAAGTCCAGTACGCCGAAAACGATACTCGGCAAAACATGAACGGCACCGGGCGGATAAACGCCCTGAATCTTAACTGGACGCCCAATACCCAAACCGACTATATGCTGTTGGCCAGTGGCGGCGAATATGTGTCTGCCGCCACCACCAACTCAGTGCTGGCATTTTTCGTCAACGGCTCAACGGACATGGGTGCGTCCAACTTTGCAGCCGTCGCCGTAGACACCACCAACATCGCCCCCTGCCCCAGCTGGAGCGTTTCCAAAATTCTTAACTTAGCCGTTTCGGCCCAGAGTCTGCATATCCAATTCAACGGTACTGTCGCCGCCACTTTGGTCAGTATAACTTATCCCAAAATCATGGCCATAAAAATGTCGCCCGCCGGTCAATATACCGCCTCGGCCATTTACAGCGGAACGAGCACCGCCACCACCCTCAAAAGCCTGAATTGGCAAATCGACAGCTCTTGGAGCATACCCAGTGTGAGCGTGACGCTAAAACTATATAACTCCAACTCCAGCTCTTGGCCCAGCTCGGGTGACGGTTATCAAAGCTATACTTCTTCAAGCACGGCCAATACCGATGAATTAAAAAACCAAAACATTACCACCAATCCGACCTATTACAAGAATACGGCCGCCAGCGGCAACTGGCAGGTCAATGTCACCGGCGTGGTCAATTCCAGCAGCTGGCTGACTTGGAACGGCGACTGGATATCGTTTGACGAAACTTATTTCTATACTCCCAACCTCGCCCACTGGCGATGGTATGACGCCGAACAAACCGCCGACCCTGCTAATACCAACGGCACTGATATCTCGGTGGGAGATGCTCTGGAGGGCGAAGATACTACTCCTACCAGCACCAGAATTGTTTACAACGGTAATAAGGTGAAGCTAAGGGTTGGTATAAACGAAACCGCCGGCACAGCCGGTGTTGATGTCAGGTTCCGATTACAATTTTCTGATGATGCCGGCTTTGTAAACGTTGCCAACGTCGCCGAGATCGGTAATGTGGCCGTCCGATGGCGATACGCTGACGGCGTTGATACCGATGACACCACTATAGCCAACCGTAGAATTTCTGGCACGACCGCCAGCGGCACTCATAATGAATCGGGCACCACTGCCAGCACCTTTGATCCGGCCGCCAGCACCGACACCGAATTTGAATTTACGATCCAGGATAATATCGCCGCTGTTAACACCACTTATTATTTCCGCTTGTATTACACCGAAAACAGTGGCGGTTCCGGCACACCTAACGGGATAGTGACTAATCCGGCAGCGGCCATCAGTCTCAAAACTGCCGCCGTCTACGATCTGGAGCTTAGTACCGCCCCCACTGATGTCAGCCTTGGCGACTCCAATGGCAATAACGATGTCAGCTATGATTTTACTGCTAGTGAAAAAATCGGTTTTTGGGACAAACGCGGCACTGGCGTCGCTTATAGTGTTACTACTAGTATTCTAATACTCAAGAATGGAGGTAATACCATCCCCAGCACCGACATCACTTGGACCTCAACGGTGGCCGATCCGCCTGACGAAACCAAAATGCTAAAAGGGGCATTTGCGTCCGACCGCACCGGGACGACTACCATTTCACCTTATACCATGGCTATCCCACACAATGCCTATAGTGCCGGTAGCAGCACAGATCAAAAACGCCAGGGCGGTTTCTTCTTCCAACCCAATATCACAGTCACCAACCTTATTGGCAAAGCCACAGGCAATTATGTTAGCACCCCCGCCCTCACCCTCACCGCCGTCTAACCCCCCCTAGCTCCAGGTTAGATAAACTGGAACCAATTTTACACGATCGTACGTTTCTCGTCCCATGCCCACCATCAAACCAACCCCTCGTGCCCTGGTCCGCCAACTCATCCTGCGCGCCCTTAGGCATACCGGCGCTTGGATTTTTGAATTAGCCACCCTTCCCTTAACAGTCGGCTATAAGGGAACACGCTGGTTAACTCAACAGCAAGTACAGAAAATAGTTGATCGACTGACCAGAGAGGGAGAGTTAGAACGTCAAGGCCCAGATCGGTATGTCATCACCCCCTTTGGTGTTACTCGGATGCTGCCGACCATCCGCAAGACCTTGGCAACCGATGGCAAGACCAGAGTCTTGGTTTTTGATATTCCGGAGAGTGAACGCAGACTGCGCGACAGCTTTCGCCGGCACATCAAAGGGCTAGGTTTTAAACAACACCAGCGCAGTGTTTGGATCAGCAAATACAATTGCGAAGAGTGGATCGAAGATTTGGTTGACTATCATCGGGTGGGGGAGTACGTCTCCCTCTATGTTGGTGAACATGTCTGGTAGAACCAAAACTTCACGATCGTGAAGTTTTGGTTCTAGGCCGTAATCAATGTCGCAATTCAAAAAAGCTCTTTGCCAGCTATAAGCCGGATTCTGTCGTGGTGATGATCTATCTAGGTCCTGCATTGCTGCAAGACTCAAGCGTTGGGATCTCCCTGCGCCCAATTGAAACTCACGCTGTTAGCGCAGACAGTCCAGCCCAACTTGCACCGAGAAGGGTTTACCAGGGTTTCCGCCTCGCGGCGGAGCCCGACTAGTAGCTTTGGAGCCAGCTTGCGGGGTTGGCCCGCTTGCCGACACTTCAACACCCAGTCGCTTTTCACCTTTAGGCAATCTTGAGAGATTGCCGAGTATCGTCTCTGTGGCACTTTCCCTATCCCGCTATACAGCAGGACGGTCGCCGTTAGCGACTTCCCGAGCTCCAAATGGTGTCCGGACTTTCCTCCCCCCACTTTCTCAGCCCACAAGGCTATTGCTCAATCTTTTCTTGAGATTGGTATACCCCTGGCTATAGCGTTTGATACTACGCTCACGCTTTAGGGCATCCGCCTTAGCCTTGTATGCCTCGTAATATATCAACTCAAAGGGTGTTCGAGCCTTGGTGGCAGGGCTGGCACCACGATTATGGTCTGCCAGTCTGCAGCGCAAGTCGTCTGTAGAGCCGATATAGAGCTTTCCGTCTTTCAGGCTCCTGATGAGGTAGACATAGTACACCTTCTTATCTTATCAGGGCTGAGAAAGTGGGGGGCCATCACGCACTGGCAAAGAGCAGCCGCATTATACAATTTCCAGCTCTGGATGTAAAGAACTCAACCTATGGCATAATGGGTGTATGGATAAACCCATTACCCCGTTTTTTATCGGCGTCGCCGGCGGCACCGGCTGCGGCAAGACCTATGTGGCCAAGGAGCTGCAGAAAGCCGACCCGTCCAAAATCCTTATTTTTTCGCACGATAACTATTACAAAGACCACAGCGATATCCCACTGGAAGAGCGTAAGGATTTAAATTACGATGAGCCCAAGGCGCTTGATGAGGAGTTGTTTTTCGAGCAGTTGTCCGCCTTGAAACGCGGCGAAGCGATCGAGATGCCGCAGTACGATTTTTCATCTCACGCTCGCAAACCGGAAACCAAACACATCGAACCCCTGCCTGTTATCATCGTTGAAGGCATTTTAATTTTAACTGACCCGCGGGTACGCGACCTGTTGGATTTAACCATCTTTATTGATGTAGAGCCGGACATTCGCTTAGCCCGCCGCTTGGAACGGGATGTCGGCACGCGCGACCGGACATTTGAGGAATCGCTTAATCAGTATTTGATTTCCGCCCAACCGATGCACGACAAATACGTCGAGCCGGGCAAGGAGGAGGCTGACCTTATCATTAATAACAACCGCAGCATTGAGGAGCTGCAGGATGCTCTGGAAACAATTCGCGGGCGCATCAGCGAGGTACTTGGCAAATGCCAGTAATTTGATAGTCTGGGTATGCCTTTTGGGCTCGTAGCTCAGCTTAAAAACGGATCCGTAGCTCAGCTGGTTAGAGTCCTGCTGTACAGCAGGATGGGGAAGGCCAGAGGTATCTTATGGGCGGTTAGCTCAGTTGGTAGAGCGTCACATTGACGTTGTGAATGTCAGAGGTTCGAATCCTCTACCGCCCACCAGCTAATTCCATATTAGTCACTTTAGGGGGGCTATAATTTAGTTATGAAACGGTTCAATCAAGTCTTTACCCTGTTGTTGTTGCCCATGGACTTTCTGATGGTCTGGGCGAGCTTTATTACCGCGTACTTCGTCCGGCTCGACTGGACTGCCGCCGAGGTTTCGTATATCCAACCGCTGCCGGATTATCTGAAATTCACCGCGCTGTTAGCTCTCCTATGGATAGCAGTATTTTGCGTGTTTGACCTCTATCGCTTTCGCGGCTATCGCAGCGGCTGGGAGTTATTAGGCCGCATCATTACCGCCACCTCGGTCGCGCTGGCCCTCTTTGTCATCGGGATGTTTTTGGCCAAAACTTCGTTTTTCTCTCGGCTGATCCTTGTTTATTTTTGGGTTTTAAGCATCATTTTTATTTTCATCGGCCGGGCGCTGGTCAATGTGCTTAAACAATGGCTGAACTATTATGGCGCCGGAGTGGAACGAGTTTGGCTGATCGCTGAAGGCAACATCGTCATTGCCTTGAGAAATTATGTCCGCACCCAGCACCCCAGTCGAAAGTTGCTTGGCATCAGCGGCTACTTTGATAAGGAGATGTTAAGTAACCAGCTGAGCCTTGATCGGGTAATATTGGGCGCCGAGTTAGACCGGGATGCTATGCTGCAACTTATCCGTTTCTGCGAGGATAGAAGCATTATCCTGCAATATATTCCGAGCCTCACCAGCCTTTACGCCTCGCACTTTACTATTGATACTGTTGCCGGTTATCCATTGATCGAACTCGCACCAACGCCGCTGTCGGGGTGGGGGAGGATCGTAAAGCGCATTTTTGATTTTGTTCTAAGCCTTATAGGGTTAGTTGTTCTTTCACCAGTTTTTCTTGTTGTCGCTGTTGCCATCAAATTAGATTCCAAAGGGCCAGTGATTTACGCCCAGAAAAGAGTCGGGGAGCTGGGCAAACTATTCACTTTTTATAAATTCCGTTCGATGTACGCGGAGATGAGCCCGGGGCTGGGCGGGGTCGAAGCCGACAGAATGCTGGAGATCTTGCGCGCCAGCAATGAGGCTAGTGGGCCAATGTTCAAAATTAAAAATGATCCGCGAGTAACGAAAGTCGGCAAATTCATCCGCAAAACTTCTTTGGATGAACTGCCCCAACTTTTTAATGTTTTTATCGGCAATATGAGCTTGGTTGGTCCGCGCCCAGCCCTACCTAATGAAGTCGAGCAGTATGATAAAACTGCCCGCCGCCGTCTGCTAATCAAGCCCGGTGCCACCGGCATTTGGCAAATCTCCGGCCGCAGTGATATTTCTTTTGCTGACTATGTTCAAATGGACGTCTATTATTTGGAGCACTGGTCGCTCTGGCTGGATATTAAAATCATCCTTTCAACCTTTAGAGCGGTTCTCCAGCGCAAGGGGAGCTACTGATACAATAGATCTATGGCTAGGCGACTAGACGACCTGAAGGTGGCCATCGTGGCCGACTGGCTGACGGACAGGGGAGGAGCCGAGCGGGTGATTTTAGCGTTGGCCGAGATCTTCCCACAAGCCGATATTTTCACTTCTGTGTACAAAGCCCAAGCTTTCCCGGAATTTGCTGGTCGGCGGGTATTTAGCACCTATCTCCAGCGCTGGCCGTTCCGTTTCCGCCACCAGCTTTTTCCGATGTTGCGCCCCAAGGCTTTTGAAAGCCTGAATCTGGATGATTACGACTTAGTAATTTCCTCCGCCAGTGCCGAGGCCAAGGGCATCATCACCCAACCCGAAACAGTCCACATCTGCTACTGTCACACCCCCACGCGCTATTACTGGAGCCATTATCATCGGTATTTGAAAGCCAAACAATTTGGCATATTGGACCCACTGATTAAATTATTTGTTCCGTCAATGCTCCATAAACTGCGCGAATGGGACCGTGTGGCCGCTGACCGGGTGGATTTTTTTATCGCCAACTCCCGCCACACCCAAAAACGGATCGCGAAGTATTACCATATGCCCTCGGCTGTGATTCATCCGCCCGTGGATTTTTATCGCTTTAATCCCGCCAGCACCCCCAAAGCAGAAGATTTTTATTTGGTAGTTGGCCGGCAGATTCCTTACAAACGGACGGATTTGGTGATCGAGGCCTTTTGCCGCCTGGGCGGGAGATTAAAAGTGGTGGGGGAAGGGCCGGAGCTTCTGAGACTCAAGAAAATAGCCCGGGGACATAAAAACATTGAATTCTTGGGCCGCATTCCGGATACCGAAGCCGCCAGTTTATTTATGCGCTGCAAAGCGCTGATTTTCCCGCAGGAAGAGGATTTTGGGATCGTGCCGTTGGAAGCCATGGCCGCCGGTAAACCGGTGATCGCTTTCGGTGCTGGCGGAGCGCTGGAAACCGTGGTGAACGGCAAAACCGGTGTGCTCTTTGGCCAACAGACCGCTGATTCATTACTGCGCGCCATTGACCGGTTCGAAAAGTTGGATATCTTTCACAATGATTGCCGTGAACAAGCCAAAAAATTTGATCAGTCAGTTTTCAAGCGCAAGATCAAAGAATTCGCGCTGGAGAAGTTAAATGCCAAACCGGAGCCAAGAGAACTATAGCCACTACTGTCATTCTGGTAAGTCCGTGAGGACGCACCCAGAATCGTATGAATATTTAATAAGATTCTGGACAAGCCAGAATGACGCACAGAGGGGATGCTGAACTAAATTCAGCATGACAAGAATGGACGTTATGACAGAGCAAAAATCATTACGTATCGGCGTTGATTTGCGGCCCGTCCTCACCGGGCAGATTTCCGGTGTTGAACAATACACCATTTCGGTTTTAGGCGAATTGCTCGCGATCGATCCCCACAATACCTATGTGCTGTTTTATGTTTCCTATAAAAATCAAGACCGGCATTTGTTGGATTTGCTGGCACGCTATCCCGCGCTCAAAAGTCCGAATGTCGAAATCCGCAAATTAAAATGGATTAACTGGCCAATGCTGTTGCACGGTTTCTTTAAGCCGCTTAACTGGCCCAAGGCCGATGTTATCTGCGGCGGGTTGGATGCAATGTGGATGCCCTCGCCGATGCTGCTGCCCCTCTCCTCCCGCTGCGCCAGAATTACCACTTTCCACGATCTGATCTTTTTTCTTTTCCCGCAGTTCTACACTCTGAAATCCCGCATCTGGCAATGGCAGATGGACTATCCCTATGAGGGCCGCATCTCTGACGCGGTAATTGCCGTATCCAAAAACACCAAGCGTGATTTGATAAAACTTTTGCATACCGACCCGGGCAAAATCCAAGTGATCTACGAGGGGGTAGCCGAAGCGTATTCCAAGACCCCCGACGAAGCGGTATTCGCGCATCTCAAAAACAAGTGGCATTTGCCGGACACTTATATTTATTATGTCGGCAGTATCGAACCGCGTAAAAATCTGGTCACCGTCGTGCGCGCTTTAAAGCAATTACAGGAGGAGATCGGTGATACAATTAAACTGGTGGTTTCAGGGGGAAAGAGTTGGCTGGAGAATGAACTTTATCAAACTATCAAGGAGCTGGGGCTGGAGCGGCAGGTGATTTTTACTGGCCGGGTCGAGGAGGCTGAAAAAATCGCTCTTCTGCAGCACGCATTGGCGTTTGTCTTCCCCTCATTTTATGAGGGCTTTGGATTAATGGTTCTGGAAGCGTTTGCCGCCGGCTGCCCGGTAATTACCAGCAATGTCGCGTCACTGCCGGAAGTGGCGGGAGACGCAGGCATCTTGGTAGAACCGACTGATAGTCACCGGATCGCGGAAGCAATTAAGAAGTTATTGCAGGATGCATCTTGGCGCGCTGAATTGATCCGACGCGGAAAAGTTCTTGCCAAACCATTCTCCTGGGAGGCTACTGCGCGGCAGACTCTTGCCGCTATAGAACAAGCAGTGCGGGAACATGGCAACCAACAAATATTATTACGTTAAACCTAAAACTAAGACGCGGCTGAGTTACGGCCGGGTGCAGCCTGCCGTATTGGATGAGGAACAAGTCGGGCACAGCCCGTACTGGAAAACCGGAAGCCAGATCATGGATCTGGCTTTTGTCGGCGTCCAGTATCAACGGGCCAAAGCTTCACCCGCCGCCAGATCGGTTCCCCTCATTTGGCTTAAAATCACCCTGCTTTTAGTGTTGGGTCTGCTGTTTTGTGTCGGCGGGGCGGTGCTGTATCAAGGAGCTAGCGTGCTTAAAGGAGACACCATTAGCCTGATGCAAAAAGGCGTCAGCAAATTGGAGGCTGCCCAGCAAGCGGTGGCCATCAAGAATTTGCCCGAGGCCAGAAATCAACTTATTGCCGCTGAAAATCTGTTCACCACTGCTCAGCAGGATGTTCTGTCGCTGGGACAAACCAATTTGTATATGTCCGGCCTGGCCAATGAACACTTTCAAATTATCGCCGGACAAAAATTGATCGACGCCGGCCTAAGTCTGGCACAAGCCGGCCAGTTGTTGATCGCCACCGCCGAACCGGCAATGCAATATTTCAGTTCTGCTGGACAGCAGAACAGCGGCGCTACCCAAGCACAGGATTTTCTGCCGCAAGTCATTCAAATCCTTTCCGCCAGCTTGCCCAATCTGGATAAGGCGCTGGTAAAAGTTGCCAAGGCCAATATATTGCTGCAATCCATCGAACCGGCCATTCTGGGCTCTTCTTACGAAACGACCCTTAAGGTGGCACAGGGGAAAGCCGGCGCTTTGTACGATGCGGTAGCGATGGTGGATACACTATCCAAACAATTACCGCGCATGCTCGGCGATCCCAATCCCCGCTCGTACTTGATCTTAAATCAAAACGATACCGAATTGCGCCCGACGGGCGGCTTTATGGGCAGCTATGTTTTAGTCAAACTGCTGCATGGCAAGATCACCGATTTCTTCGTTGATGACACTTATCGGATCGACGGCCAGTTGGCTCAATCCCTGACCGGCGAAAAAGTTATTCCCAACGCCAATTTTGACCCGGATTTTCCGGCCACCGCCAAATATGTCGCCGATCTTTATGAGCAGTCCGGCGGCGGCACGCCCGACGGGGTTATTGCCATCAATACCCAAGTGATGTCCGCGATCCTCGGGGTGATCGGCAACATCGAATTACCCGACCGGAAATTAGTCATTACAGCGGACAACTTCGCGGATGTGGTTTATGGCGAGATCAAAAAAGCCGAAAAGACCTCGAACCCCAAAGAAGTGCTGTCCGAGCTTAGCCCAATTCTTTTGCAGCGCGTTACCTCTATGAGCCGTGATGATTTGAACCGGCTTATGCCGCTGCTGACTGACCAGCTCGCCAAAAAGAACATTATGCTCTATAGCCGTAATGCCGATCTGCAAGGGGTCATTTCCCAACTTAATCTTGCCGGCGAACTTCACGAGACCCTCCCCAAACAGGATTATCTGATGGTAGTGCGTGCCAACATGGGGGCGGTAAAAAGCAGCGCCAATATTGAGGATAGTATTACGCAGCAGGTGACCGTAAACTCTGCCGGCGAAATTACCGAACATCTGACTTTGACTTACGCCCATACCGGCACCGGCAGTTCGCCTGACGGAGTGAACAAAGATTATGTGCGCATCTATTTGCCCAAGGGCACCACGGTAAAAAATATCATTGGCTATGATGTCGATGAAAAAGTGACAACCGAACCGGCTCATGAAAAAACCTTCTTCGGCTTCTATGTGACCACGCAGCCCGGCGAGACCAAAACCCTGACATTGGATTATCAACTTCCCTTTACGCTGGATCTTGGAAAAGGGGAGAGCTACTCCATTTATATCCAAAAACAAGCCGGCACCATCAACACCACCCTTACCTCCGCTATGCAAACTCCCTCCACCGGCCTCTCCGCCGCTAGCATCCGAGAACTATTCCGCGGGAGCTTCATCGGGGACGTATCAATATGACCGAACTTTCTCGTGGCGTTAAAAAGCCCGAGTTTGCGTATCTGGGTGTATCATTAAGACGGTAACAGTTCTCTTCAATTGGGGTCGAATCTATATCAACTAACGCGAGAGTAGAAATGACTTCTCTTGAAATTATCACTCTGGTATACAGCGGTTTATTTATCGTTTTGGGCGCTGCTCTGCTGCTTAGGGGCGGATATATGGGCAAGATGGTTATGAAGATGACGGATGAACCGTCGGAGATCTTTACTTTCGGCATTCTTACCACCATCTTAGGGTTGATCGTGCTGGGCATCGCGGGGTTTCAAATCGTCTGGACCGGTACGCTCTGGGTCTTGCCGCTACTAGGCTGGATCACATTCATCAAGGGTATAATACTCACCCTGGTTCCGGACATTGCCAAACCGCTCTACCGGCCGTTTGCTAAGTCCAGTGGCTTCCTGATGTTCGGCGGTCTGGTAGTTTTGGCCATCGGCATCTGGCTGTTTTATCTCAGGTAATTATCCCGACAACCAAAAAGCCGTTCTGGCTGGAAAGCTCGGACGGCTTTTGATTTATTAAGATCCTTCGCTTGCGCTCAGGATGACAAACAAAAAGGCGCCCTCGCTCCTTTCATTCCTAATTTGCTTGCTCGCTAACCTGCTGACCCGCTACTTCATGGCTTCTCGCACCACTCGCTCGAATACCTCCGGATGTTGAACAGCGAGCTGAGCGAGGATCTTGCGGTCTAACACAACCTTCTTGGCCGTCATAGCCTGAATGAAGCGGCTGTATTTGATGCCCATTTCACTTACCGCTGCATTGATGCGGTTGATCCACAATCCTCTAAATTCCCGTTTCTTATTCCGCCGATCGCGGTAGGAATAAGAAAGTGCCTTCATCAGCGCCTCTTTGGCGCGCTTGATGTTAGTGCGGCGGGATGTCCGAAATCCCCGAGTTCCGGCCAGAACTTTCTTGTGCTTTCTGCGAACAACTTTTCCCCTTTTGATGCGTGCCATAGTTTAGTATCTAGTATTTAGTATCTGGTATCTAGGGAAACGAATATTAGTGTCTAGTACTAAGTATCTGGTAACTGGAGAGTCTGTAATGTCTGTGTCTCTAGATACTAGCCGCCAGATACTAGATACTGACTGCTAAAGCTTGCCCAGCATTCGTTTTATTCTGCTCACATCGGCAGCCGACACCTGCGCCGGCTGGGCACTGCGGCGTTTGCGATTGGCCGACTTGTTGGTCAGCTTATGCGCGCCCATTGTCCGGCGACGGGAAAGCCTTCCCGTCTTGGTAACGCCAAATCTCTTAGCTGCCGCCTTGTGGGTCTTTAACTTCGGCATTATTTTCTCTACTTTACTGAGGCGATGATAATATGGATACTCCGGCCTTGTCTGACGGGAGCTTGTTCCATTTTAGCTTTGTCGCGTAATCTGTCAACCAGCTTTTGCAAGACCTCGTGCCCCAGCTCCATATGGGCCATTTGCCGGCCGCGGAACATCACGGTGGCCTTCACCCGATACCCCAGCTCCAGGAACTTCTCTGCCTGTTTGGCTTTGACTTCTAAATCGTGTTCGCCGATGGTAGGTCCCAGGCGCACTTCCTTTATCACCACTTCCTTATGGTGCTTGCGCTGGCGTTGCTGCGCCTTGGTTTGGTCATAGCGGTATTTGCCCAAATCCAGGATCTTTGCCACCGGCGGATTGGCGTTTGGGGACACCTCCACCAAGTCCAGCTCTGCCGCTTCCGCCAACCTCATTGCCTCCTGCAAAGACATCTCCCCCCGTGGCTGGCCCGCTTCGTCAATCACAAACAGCCGAGAAGCTCGGATCATATGATTAGCGCGGATTCGGGGTGAGAAGATCGGTCTACTCAAAGCCGGTTAGAAATCATCTTAAATCTATCATCAGGTCGCTGGTCTGGTCAATTCATCGTTTCTTAAATTTCTTAAGCAGCCGCCTTTCCGGGCGCCGGGGTTTTGATGTTTGAGGCACCAATAGCTCAATGTATTTTGTCATCCCTTTGATCTCAACGGGCGTATGTGCCACCTCTTCATTACCCATCAGCACCGGCATTTTTTTATCACCTTCGATTGCGATCTCGTCTGCCCACAGGCGCGTAGGGTTTTTGGGGCCGTCGGTGACTAATTCCAAACATAGTTTCTTGCCGCCCTTTTCATTATTCAAAACCACCGCCAGCTTTTGCAGTGAAGACTCAACCTTCAGGTCGTCATCAAGCTTGATCTCGGTATGCACGCAGGGCAGCTGCCGGGGCGCGACTTTGGTTGAGCCCAAAAATCTTTTCAAAGGCCCCTCCCTTCGCAAATACTTAGCCAGTAAATTTTGGCTGCACAGGATTTCCAGCCGATCCACAAAGTAGTGTTTGCCGATCTTGCCCAGCCTTTGCTCGCGCCGCGCAGGCGCGGCCAATATGCCGCAGGCGGCGCGCCAGCCTTTAATGCCCAGGCTATGCGCCAGATAGTTTGTTTTGCCAACTGGGATAATTCCCATCGGTATGCTTTCGTCCGCTAATGCATTAATAACCGTATTGACCGTTGCATTGCCGCCCACCGCCACAATGCCGGTCGTGTCAGTTTTGATGTGCTTTTTCATCATTTCCTGCGCATCAATCAAATTCGGCAATTCCACCAACTCAAATTTAACTTTCAACCGCTCAAGGGTCTTGAGCAGCTGGTTTTTTACCTTCTGAAATCGTCTGCCGCCGGCTTCTGGATTAGCAAGAAGTAAATACATAAGCCTTAACCAGCGGAAGTATCCTGCTCGGGGGCTTCTTCAGCGGGAGCCTCCTGCACCTCATAGGTCGGCTCGGTTTCCGGCCGCTCGGCTTCCACCTCATGCATCGTGCTAGTGCCTTTTAAGATACCGCCCGATTCGATCGAGAGAGCAGAGGCGGTAACGTTGCCGTCCACCTTGCCGGTTTCCAATATCTCGATCTTCTCAAAAGCGTTGATATCGCCTTTTACCTCGCCGGACACATAAGCGTTCTGGGCGTTGATGTCGGCATCTACCACCGCGTGCTCGCCCACTACCACGTCCTTTTCCGTGATCAGTTTGCCCTTGAACTCGCCGTTGATCTGGATATCTCCGGCGGTCTGGAGGGTCCCCTCCACCTTAACCCCCCGGCCAATGATGGTGTCGGGGTTATTGAAGTCGGCAAAATCTGCTCTGGTTTTAGCCATACGACCCCACAATTGTAAGCAGAATCAGGCATAAAAGTCAAAGGATGGAAGAAAGCCGGGCAGAGCCCGGCTTTCAGAGTTACGAAGGTGACGACACTTTGTCTTGGATGATGCCCGCCTCGCGCAAGCCGCGTTCGTACCAGTCCTTGCCCAGCATTTGAGAGACGAGCAGGAAAAAAAGCTTGAGGGCATTGGGCTGGTCGGCGTCAAGCGCCTTGTTTACCTCCCCAAGAGTCAGTTGTCGGTGGAACACCGCTTCGCCGGGCCGCGGCAACTGCTGGTGCACTGTTTCCTCTCCCCACTGCCCAATAACGTTGGAGAGCAGGCTCTTGAATGAATCTGCGGGGTCGCCAAGTTCCAACCGGCGCTGATGCCAGTAACCAGCATCCATGGGTTGCTGCATAATGGACAAATGCGCGCGGTCCCTCATCACTCGGGCATGCTCGTCTTCAAGCTGCTTGAGCTGGCCAACAGTGACGTTCATCATGCGAAGAGACAGCAGCATACCCGTGATGCACTTCTCTTTGTCGGTCATGGTCTCCATGTAGCAGGAAAGGCATTGCAGCTGTCCGCCATGCCTGCGCAGCCCGAAAGGCAGTCCAGGGGCATCCTTATCGTAATGGGTTCCACACCGCTCGCAGGTGCCATAGCATACTTCGTCGGTCTTAGGCACTTCTTTCACCTCCTTTAAAGGTTCACGGCGGCATTTGGGATTTGCCGCCTGCTAGCTAGAGCCAATATACCACAGCATAGCCATTTCATTTTCTTGACGGATTTGGTGGGGTGGGGGAGAATGCGGGCAACTTGTACCACAGGAGGTTGCTATGTCAAAGCCGCCATTGCTGCAATCCATTCATGACATCGGCGAGCGCACCCGCAATGGTGCCGTAGCCGAGCTTATCGAGCTCCTGGACCAACTGCGCATGGAGGTGAACCACGGGGTAGAGCCCAGCCATCAGGTTGCGATGGAACTCAATCGTCTAATTATGGATGCGCATGACCGCGTTCAGAGCATTACCAGTAAGACCATCCAACGCGCGCAATCCGAGAGGAGCGAGTTCCAACGTGCGAAGGAAGCCTTGACCCTTGCCCTCATTCTCCAGCGGCAACAAAGGGACGCCAAGGCAGCGCAACGGGATGCCTCGCCAGCCAGTACCCCCCAAAGCTCGTAAGCCAGCGCCCCGCCCTGTTCTTTTCTACCCCGCCCAGCAGCGGGGTTTCTCTTTTGACCATTTCCTTGTTTTTTGCTAGGATAGGTAAGACCTATTACAGGTATTTTTATGGTCTGGAGTAAGGTTTTTATTGTTTTTCAGGTAATAATCGGCATCTTACTGATGGCTGCCGTCCTACTGCAGGCCAGAGGCGCCTCTTTGGGTGAGACCTTCGGCGGCAGCGGTGTCTTCTACGGCACCCGTCGGGGCCCCGAAAGGGTTCTTTATTACATCACCGTTATCTTGGCTGTTTTGTTCGTGGCCAGCTCCTTTGCGATATTGTTTGTTAAGTAGGACTGGCCAAACCCTCTTTTATGAAAGAGCCAGCAATTCGTATCATTAAGCGCCTGCGGTTGGATAATACCACCCACGCTGCCATCTCTGCGATCGGGGGATTGCAGAAGTTTTTTGGTGAGACGGTGCTGTGTCTTAGGGCACTACTGCGTAAATTCACCCTTACCGAGAGGGTCGTACTGGCGGGTCTGCTGACTATTATCATTGCCGGCAGCGCCCAGTCGATTTTAAGCGGCAGGGGGGAGACAGAGCTGCAACCGGTTGCCGGCGGCGCGCATATTGAAGGGCTGGTCGGTAAACCAAAAATCATCAATCCATTGTTTGCGGGTACCAATCCCGTTGACCGCGATTTATCACGCTTAATTTATTCCGGTCTGACCAAGATCGGGGCCGGCCGCGAAGTTTTGCCCGATCTGGCCACCAGCTGGGATGTTTTGGACGGGGGCAAAACTTATCTTTTCCACCTGCAACCTAATGCCCTCTGGCATGATGGAGAGCATTTTTCGGCGGATGATGTTGTGTACACTTTTAATGTTTTACAGAACAACGATTACACTGGTGTGTTAAAGACGAGCTTCTCCGGCTTACTGGTTGAAAAGCTGGACGACCTGACGGTGAAGATTACACTTCCCGCTACCTCGGCGTTCTTCCTGACTGACGCCGCAGTCGGCATCATCCCCGAACACATTTACAAAGACATTGTCGTCAAAAATCTTGCCAGTGCGTACACCCCTGACAAAATTATCGGCACCGGCCCGTATGAATACCAACCATCTGATCTCAATACTGCCGTCACCTTAACCCAGTTCAAGGATTATTACGGCCCCAAGCCGTACCTTGAAAGCGTCGTATTTTATTTCTTTGATAATCAAGACACTCTCTATGCCGCCTTCCGCAATCGGCAAGTCAGCGCGGCAGGATTTACTGAACCCGTCTTTGGCGGTCCGGCCGCCAGCGACGCCGCTTATGAGTTTCTTCTGCCGCAATATAAAGGGATCTTCTTCAACCAGTTAAGCGATAACCCGTCCCTCAAAAGCCAGGTCGTCCGCCAAGCGCTGGCCTACGCGGTGAACAAACAACAAATTATTGACCAAGTGGAGCAGGGCTATGCCGCACAGGCGGATTCGCCGATTTTACCCGGTTTCTGGGGCCATAATCCCAACATCAAGAAATATAATTTCGATGTTACCCGCGCTGCCAGTTTATTGAAAAAAGACGGCTGGGCAGATTCGAACCACGATGGAGTATTGGACAAGGGCAAAACCCGGCTAAGTTTAAACATAGCTTTCCGTGACGACGCAAAATCACAGCAGACCGCGGCATTGGTCCAGCAGATGTGGAAGAGTATCGGCGCGGAAGCCATCCTTCAGCCCCTGGATGCCGCTACCCTGATCAAGGATGTCATTCGCCCGCGCAATTATGAAGTATTGATCTTTGGCCAGGACCTGGGCAGCAATTCCGACCCGTACGTTTACTGGCATAGCAGTGAAATCAAGGACCCGGGATTGGCGCTGGCGGTGGAGGTGGATAAGGACATTGATAACAATCTTGAGCAAGCGCGGACAACCACTAATTTAAATCAATCCATCGCCGCGTATTTGCGTTTTCAATCCGCTTTTGCCGATCTGGTGCCCGCCATTTTGCTGTATCAGCCTAAATATACCTATCTGGTGGATAGGAAAGTCAAAGGCATAACTGATAAGATTAACTTGTCATCTACGACAGATCGGTTTACAACTTTAGGGCAGTGGTACGTTAAGAGCAAGAGGGGATAGCGGCCAACGGCAACAGGGGCCGGTGGTGGAACTGGTATACACGCAGCGTTAAGGGCGCTGTGGGAGCAATCCCGTGGAGGTTCAACTCCTCTCCGGCCCACCAGGGCACATAGCTCAGCTGGTTAGAGCGTTCGGTTTACATCCGAAATGTCGGGGGTTCGAATCCCTCTGTGCCCACCATTGGCCAGTTTAGAACTTCAAGAACTTTCCCTTGTAATTGGACGCCTCAGCTATGAACAAATCTCCCTCTTTTGTACTGTGTTCAATAGCATGACAATTAGCACAAAGTAAAACACATTTAGACAGCTCGGCTTTAATTACATCCCATTTCTTATTTGCAACATTGCCAATGATAAAATCTTTTACTTTAGGGTCTTTATGATGGAACTGGAACGCAGCTTGGTGACCCTGCCAGCCACACTTCATGCATTTTCCTCCCAGGCACTGGATAGCAGCAGCTTTTGTTCGGTATCGTCTGATTTTAGTATTGCATGAGCCACAGCGAGATCGTCCCCGGCCTTGATAATCCTCAAACTGTTTCTTACAAAGTTTACAAAACTCCACGTTTATAGTATAGCAGTCTATGCTCTACCGTAGTTTACATGTTGTACTGTAATCTGTAGAATTTTTGTGGAACCGTTGAAAATGCCGAAGTAGCTCAGTGGTAGAGCAGATGACTGAAGCTCATCGTGTCGTCAGTTCGATTCTGACCTTCGGCACCAGGCGGGTGTCGTATAACGGTTATTATACTGCCTTGCCAAGGCAGAGAAGGGAGTTCGATCCTCCTCACCCGCTCCAACAAAAAATCGGACTTACCAATTCAAATTTGACAAGTTTTGGCCTGGTGGCCGAGCGGTTAGGCAGGGGTCTGCAAAACCCCGTACGGCGGTTCAACTCCGCCCCAGGCCTCCGGGCGGGTGGTGGAACGGTATACACGAGGGACTTAAAATCCCTTGCCGCAAGGCTTGTGGGTTCGAATCCCACCCCGCCCACCAGTCTTCGCTACCTTCGGTAGCTATGCCTGGCTTTGCCATTAGAATGTAAAAGGTGAAGACTGTCCTGCGTAGCTCGGGAGAGCGAAGCATGGACTATTAAAAATTCGGGCGAGTGGTGAAACGGTATACACGCAGCGTTCAGGTCGCTGTGGGAGCAATCCCGTGGAGGTTCGACTCCTCTCTCGCCCACCAGCATTAACTTAAACCTATGACAGGACTTCCTCATCAAGCTAGGCGCTATGGTTATCGCATCAAAAAGAGGTTTCGCGAGGAGCCGTTTTCGGTCATCGTGCTTTACGCCCTGTTTTTCTCGCTGATTTTTTTGATTTTTGCTTTCCGCGGGTTAATCGCCACGGTCTTCATTAAACCGCTGGGCATTATTAACCCCTCGATCGGTAATACCACCCCCTCAATTACCAACGAGACCACCAATACCACCGGCGGCTTTACTCTGCACAGCACGCAGAAATATACCGTAAAGGAGGGCGATACTCTTTATAGTATTGCTGACGCCTTGAATTTAGACTGGAAAGAACTGGCTAGTCTTAACAATATCGAGCCTCCCTACGATTTGACGATCGGTCAGGAATTGCAACTTCCGTGAAATATCTGCTCGGGCTAACAGGGGTCTTGGTCATAGTTGTCGGCTTTATTTTCGGCATCGGTTTTTATTTGTCTCCCCAAGATGCGTTAAAGCAGTCTGACGCGATCGTCGTTATCAGCGGGGGAGAGACCGATCTGCGCGTCAGGGAAGGCGTGAAATTATTTCAGCAAGGTTGGGCGCCCCTGCTCATTATGTCCGGCGCCGCTAGGGACGCGGGCGAATCGAACGCCGAAGCGATGAAGCGGCTGGCGATCGATCTGGGCGCCCCGGCCGACAAAATTTTAGTGGAAAAAGAAGCGCGCAACACCGTGGACAATGCCCGCTTTACCCAAGAACTGCTGGCCGGGCACAATGTCACGTCAATTATTCTGGTCACTTCCCCCTATCATCAGCGGCGGGCAGCCCTGACCTTCAGATATTATTTAGGCGGGACGGTTGACATCGTGAACCACTCCGCGCTTGATTCGGCCTGGCGCAAAAACGGCTGGTGGAGCAACTCCTGGGCCCGCCGGATCACCTTTAGCGAATTACAGAAGATAGTGTACCTTACGGTCGTCTTTAACGGAGGGGGGAAAGCGAGTATACTGGACAGGTAATTTTTCTTATAAACCTTACTTTAAGGAGGCAAATATGTGGTGGATATGGCTAATACTGCTTATCCTGTTGGCGCTGGTCGGCTGGGTGATCGGGATGTTCAATGGGCTGGTAGTCCTCAAGAACCGGGTTAATGAGGCGGCTAGCGACGTTGATGTACAGCTCAAGCGCCGGCATGATTTGATCCCCAATTTGGTGAGTACGGTGCAGGGCTATGCCGCGCACGAGCGGGAACTGCTGGAAAGAGTCACCCAAGCGCGCAGCAACGCCGTCGCGGCAGGCAGCGGCGATCTGCAGAAGAGAGCAGAGGCGGAGAACATGCTTACTTCCGCTTTGCGCAGCCTTTTTGCCGTAGTGGAAAATTATCCCGAGCTGAAGGCCAATCAAAACTTCTTGGCTTTGCAGGAAGAGCTGGCCGATACCGAGAATAAAATTATGGCCGCTCGCCGTTTCTACAATACTAATGTGCGTGACTACAACACCCGGCGGGAGATCTTTCCTGCCAGCGTGATGGCCGGTATGTTCAACTTCACCCGACGGGAACAGTTTGAGTTGCAGGACTTAAAAGAACGCGAACTGCCGGAAGTTAAGTTCTAGTATGTATAACGCCATTGCCGCTAACCGTTTCCGCACCATTTTGCTTATGGCAATCTTTTTTGCCGTCATCGTTGGCATTGGCTGGCTGCTGTCTTACACTTACCACGACCCCAGCATTTTGGTTATCGCCGTAATCGTCAGCGTGGTGATGAACTGGATCAGTTATTTTTACAGCGACCGCGTAGCTTTAGCCATCAACCGGGCGCGGCTGGCTGATCCGCACGACCTGACCCAGCAGAAGGTCATCCATTTGGTAGAAAATCTTAGCATTACCGCCGGCATCCCGACCCCCAGAGTCTATATCATCAGTGACGCCTCTATGAACGCCTTTGCCACCGGCCGCGACCCCAAGCATGCCAGCATTGCCTTAACCAGAGGCATCATTGAGGCGCTGGACAAGACCGAATTGGAGGGCGTTATCGCGCATGAACTGTCCCATGTTAAAAATTATGACATCCTGCTTTCTACTGTGGTCATCACTCTCGTTGGGGCAGTGACTCTCTTGGCAGATTGGTTCGTCAGAACACGCTGGCTGTTTCGCAGCCGTGATGACCGGGATGGGGCGGGCAGCATCTTAGTGGTCTTAGGCCTGGTGCTGATAATTTTTGCTCCCATCTTCACCACCTTGCTGCAGTTGGCAATTTCCCGCAAGCGCGAATTTTTGGCTGATGCTTCCGGCGCTATGCTTACCCGTTATCCCGAAGGATTAGCCAAAGCTTTAGAAAAAATTGCTGCCAATCCTAAGAGTTTGCGCACTGCCAACCGCGCTACCGCGCATTTATTTATCGTGAGCCCCTTCGCCGACAAAGTGCAAACAACTATCGCCAGTCTCTGGTCCACCCATCCGCCGGTTGAGCAGCGGATTAAATTATTAAGGAGTATGGGGGCTTAATGAAACAACTGAAACCCCTTCTTGTTCTTCTTCTCGCTCTTCTTACGCTTAGCGGTGCGCGTTGCGGCGGCATTGCCGCGACCCGTCCCGCGGTGGAGCAGGCCGTTATCGCTACCAGCATTCATTACGACAATCAGCCGGACAATAACATAGAGCAGGTGCCCACGAGCACCGCCGTTATCTATCTGGCCGCTGAAGTTACCGATCCCACTTCCGCTACGACCGTGCAAGTGACTTGGTATCAGCTGCCTAATCAAGTTATCGCTACGGAAACCTTCGCCGGCAAAAGGCAGAGCAGCAGTAATCAGTTAGACTTCGATTATCAGAAAAGCGCCAGCTGGCTGGCTTCCCGCGTAGAACGGCCGGGCCTAAGTTGGCCGATGGGGGAGTATCGCGCGGAAGTAAGGCTCGGCAGCCAATTGGCCAAAACAGTTTTCTTCAAGGTGGTGAGCGATATTGCCGCCGAAGAGGCTTCGGCCAAAAAAATCATTCGTTCGGTAAAATTTGGCGACACTTTAAATGACAGCAACCAGCTAAGTTCCAGCAAGACCAGTTTCCGCCGCACAGCCCCCGCCATCTACATTCAGGTTGAGCTTGCCGGAGCCAAGCCCGGCACCGATCTGCAGGTGGGGGTGAGGTATGTAAAGGACGATCTGTTGATCAACACCTTTTCCTCGGTGGTAATGGGGGACGACCAGCTGGTCTTTGCCCTGTCGCGAGACCGTTTCGGGAAACTCTGGAGCGACCAGCTCTGGCCCGTGGGCAGCTTCCAGGTCACGGCCAAGGTGAACGGGGTAGCGGCCTGGACCGGCAGCTTCCTGGTTCAGTCCTGACCCATGCTTTCAGACTATTGCATCCCTCTTAGCCCTCCCTTATAATGGTGCAAGTACGTGTGGAGCTTGACGGCCAGCCCTCTTTTAGTTACTATCCGGCTATCCACCCAAAACTTAAAAGCTGGTTCTATTCTTAACTTTTTGAGCAACTCTCTATTCAAAGAGCAGGCATTTTTATGGCAAGAAATCAGCTGGACCAGGACATTTTAATTACTGACAACCAAGATTTCCCTGATCGATGGTATACCGACAAGAAAAAAGTCCCTCCCCTTCCCGAGCTAAATAATCTGCAGCGCCGTTCCTACGAGCACTTCGTTCGCGAAGGACTGAGGGAACTCTTTATGGAGATCAGTCCGATCGAGGACCTGACGGGAAAGAATCTGGAACTGCATTTTGTCGATTACTATTTTGAGGAACCCAAGTTTACCGAACAAGCCGCGCGCGAACGCTATGCCACGTATGAAGCGAGCTTGCGCGTAAAATTACGTTTGGTTAATAAGAACACCGGGGAAATTAAAGAGCAGGAAGTATTCTTGGGCGATATCCCGACAATGACTGGGTCGGGAACTTTTATTATTAATGGCGTGGAGCGCGTGATCGTTTCCCAGTTGGTGCGCTCATCCGGCGTTCTCTTCACCCGGGAAGACGGGCTGGAGCACGGCCAGTACGGCTGCAAAATCATTCCTGAACGCGGCGCCTGGCTGGAGATCGAAACCAACGGCAAGGGAGTGATCTCGGTAAAGATCGACCGTAAGCGCAAGACCTTCATCACCACTATTTTGCGCGCCTTCGGCATCAGCAGTGATGCCGAGTTGATAGAGCTTTTTGCCGACGTGGACGATAATCCCAAGCTTGGTCTCGTTAAGACCACCATTGAAAAAGATCCCACCAAATCCACCGATCAAGCGCTGCTGGAAGTCTACAAAAAAATTCGGCCGGGCGATCTTGCCACCGTTGATAATGCCCGCACCCTTTTCGTAAATACTTTCCAGAATTTCCGCCGTTATGACCTCGGGGCGGTGGGCCGCTACAAGTTAAACAAGCGCCTGAAAATAGAGCGCCCCAATAAGCCGGACTTTCGCGTGCTGACCAAAGACGATTTGATCGCCATCACCCGCGAGATCATCAGGTTGGATAATAATGGCGGGCTGGCTGACGACGTTGATCATCTGAAAAACCGCCGCGTCAAGGCGGTCGGGGAATTAATGCAAAGCAAATTCCGCACCGGGCTTCTGCGCGTTGAACGTATCGTCAAAGACCGGATGAGCGTATCGGACATTAATACCCTCACGCCCGCCCAGCTCATGAACGCCCGGCCCATCTCCGCGATCATGCAGGAGTTTTTTGGCTCTTCTCAACTCTCTCAGTTCATGGACCAGACTAATCCGCTTGCCGAGTTAGAGCACAAGAGGAGGCTGTCCGCCATGGGTCCGGGGGGACTTTCCCGCGAGCGTGCCGGCTTTGAGGTGCGCGATGTGCACACCAGCCATTACGGCCGCATTTGCCCCATCCAGACACCCGAGGGCCAGAACATCGGCTTGGTCGGACATTTAGCCAGCTATGCCCAAGTCAATGACTATGGTTTCATCGAAACCCCTTACCGCAAGATCTTCTTTATAGTGTCCAACAACGGCAAAGCGGTCGTTGGCCGGACCCTGCACAAAGATGTAATAGACCCGCGCAGCAAAAATATTGTGGCGCCCTCCGGTATGGTAGTAGATGAAGCACTAGCCAATAAACTTGCCCAGATTACAGGCATCACCCAAATCGAGGTGAAATCTTTTGTTACTTCTCAAATTGAATACTTGGACGCTCATGCCGAAGAGGACCTGGCCATCGCCCAGGCCAACATCCCTCTGGATGAAAAGGGGCAGGTCTTAAGTAGCCACGTCACCGCGCGCCAGCAGGGCGAGCCCACCACCGTTTCGGTCGGGCGCATCAGCTATATGGACGTATCCCCCAAACAGATCGTCAGCGTCACCACCTCTTTAATTCCTTTCGTAGAACACGACGACGCCAAGCGCGCCCTGATGGGCTCTAATATGCAGCGCCAGGCGGTGCCGCTGGTCCAGCCCCAAGTGCCGATCATCGGTACCGGCATGGAGGCCGATGCCGCTGTCGGTTCGGGTTGGGTTATTACTGCCCCCGCAGATGGCGTTATCAAATATGTCGACAGCACCCGGATCGAGTTCCAGCCTCAGGGGAGCCGCAAGAGCATCACTTACGCTTTAACTAAGTTTATCCGCTCCAATCACGAAACCAATTTAAATCAAACCCCCCTGGTCAAGATCGGTGACAAAGTGAAGCAGGGACAGCCGCTCTGCGATGGCCCGGCGATTTCCCAAGGGAAATTGGCGCTGGGGCGCAATCTGGTGGTCGCCTTTATGCCGTGGGCCGGCGCTAATTACCAAGACGCCATTGTTATTTCCAGCCGCGCGGTGAAAGACGATGTCTTCACTTCCATTCATATCAAGCGCGAAGAGATCGATGTCCGCGACACCAAACTTGGCCCCGAAATTACCACCCGCGATATTCCCAACGTCGGTGAGGAAGCGGTGGCCGATTTAGACGAGGACGGCATCATTCGCGTTGGCGCCCGGGTTACCTCAAAAGATATTTTGGTTGGTAAGATCACTCCCAAAGGCGAGACCGAACTCACCGCTGAGGAAAGATTGCTGCGGGCGATTTTTGGTGAAAAAGTTAAAGATGTTAAAGACACCTCCCTCACTATGCCCCACGGCGGTTACGGCAAAGTCATCGGCGTCCAGATTTTTGATGCCAGCAAGGGCGACAAGCTGGAAGTGGGCGTATTGAAGCGGATCTATGTCAGCATCGCCCAAATGCGCAAAATTTCCGTTGGCGACAAGTTAGCCGGCCGCCATGGCAATAAAGGGGTTATCTCCAAGATCGTGCCTCAGGAAGATATGCCTTACCTGCCTGATGGCACGCCAGTGGACATTATTTTAAATCCTTTGGGCGTTATTTCGCGCATGAATCTGGGTCAAATTTTGGAAACGCATTTGGGCTGGGCGGCGGGTACCTCTGGCTTCAATGCGGTTAATCCGGTGTTTGAAGGTATCAGCATGCAGGGCATCGTGGAAGAGCTGCGGCGGGCAACGCTTCCCGAAGACGGCAAGATTCAACTCCACGATGGCCGCACTGGTGAGCCCTTCGGCCAACCGACCACGGTCGGCGTTATCTATATGTTAAAGCTGGCCCACATGGTGGACGACAAGATCCACGCCCGCTCGATCGGCCCTTACGCGCTCGTCACTCAGCAGCCCCTCGGCGGTAAAGCGCAACTGGGCGGCCAGCGTTTCGGTGAAATGGAAGTTTGGGCGCTGGAGGGTTATGGCGCCGCTTACACTCTGGAAGAAATGCTGACCATCAAGTCCGATGATGTGCAGGGACGGGCCCGCACGTATGAATCGATCATCAAGGGTGAAGCCATCCAAAAACCCCAGACCCCCGAAGCCTTCAATGTAATTGTCAAAGAATTGCAGGGATTGGGATTGAATGTGGAAGTAGTGCACGACCCCGAATTGCTGAAAAGGCCGATCGGCGGGCTGCGCAGCGAGACGGGCAAGCTAACTGCTGTAAAAAGCAGCCGGCGTAAGTAGATCTTATATGAGAATGATGAATAAAACTGACGTAGCCGAGAGCAACTTTTTAGCCGTGCGCATTGGACTGGCCTCGCCCGAGCAGATCTTGCACTGGTCGCACGGTGAAATTACCAAGCCCGAAACGATCAATTATCGCACTCTTCGCCCGGAAAAAGACGGTCTGTTCGATGAGCGCATCTTCGGACCCACCAAAGACTGGGAATGTTACTGCGGCAAGTACAAAAAAATTCGCTACAAGGGGATCGTCTGTGATAAATGTGGCGTGGAAGTTACCCGGGCGGCAGTGCGGCGCGAACGGATGGGGCATATTCAATTGGCCGCCCCCGTCAGTCATATTTGGTATCTCAGGGGCACTCCTTCCCGGCTGGGCCTTGCCCTGAATGTGCCCGCCCGCCGGATCGAACAAGTCATCTATTTTGCCGCCTACATTATTACTGCCATTGATGAGGAGGCGCGCAGCCGGGCCTTGCAGCAGCTGGAACAGGAGTACAAGGCTCATATCACCAGACTGAAGGCAGAGCGCAAACAGGACCGGCTGAGTGATGCCGAACTGGAAGACAAATTGGAAAAGCTCAAAGCGGCTTACCAAACCGCCATTGGTGAGGTTAAAGACATCCGTCTCAAACAGATCCTCTCCGAGCATGAATATCGTAATCTGTCGCTGAAATACGGCCAGGTTTTCAAGGCCGGTATAGGCGCGGAAGCGGTCTATCAGCTGGTCAAGGATCTTGAACTGGATGAGGAAATCAAACAAGGCCGTCACCAGCTAAAGACCGCCACCGGCCAGAAGTACAAGCGTTTACAGAAGCGGTCGCGCCTGCTGGAGGGAATGCTTAAGGCCAATCTCCACCCGTCATGGATGTTCGTCACGATATTGCCGGTCATCCCGCCGGATCTTCGGCCAATGGTACAGCTGGATGGCGGCCGCTTTGCCACCTCTGACCTCAATGACTTATACCGCCGGGTCATTAACCGCAACAATCGTCTGAAAAAGCTCGTTGAGATCGGCGCGCCGGAGGTCATCACCCGCAATGAAAAGAGAATGCTGCAGGAAGCGGTGGACGCCTTGTTTGACATTACCGCACGGGAAACCTCCACCGCCACCGCCACCAAGCGCCAGTTGAAATCCCTGAGCGATATGCTGAAAGGAAAGCAGGGACGCTTCCGCCAGAATCTGCTGGGCAAAAGGGTGGATTATTCCGGCCGCTCGGTCATCGTGGTCGGTCCCGACTTGGAATTAGACGAATGCGGAGTGCCCAAGTCCATTGCTTTGGAATTATTCAAACCGTTCGTTATTTCCAGTCTCCTGCGCGACGGCTTAGTCCACAATGTCAAGACCGCCGGCAAGCTAGTGGAAAAAGAAACCACCGAAGTTTGGGATGCGCTGGATAGCGTCATCGGCCACTATTACGTGTTGCTGAATCGCGCTCCGACCCTGCATCGTCTGGGGATCCAAGCCTTTAAACCCATATTAGTGGAGGGCAATGCCATCCAACTGCATCCCCTGACCTGTGCCGCTTTCAACGCGGACTTCGACGGCGACCAGATGGCCATTCATCTGCCGCTGTCGGAACCGGCCCAAAAAGAGGCGGAGGAGATCATGTTGTCGGTGAAAAACTTGCTGAAACCGGCGACCGGCGACCCGATCGTTTTAGCCGATCAGGACATGATCCTGGGCTGTTATTATTTAACTTTGATGGCCCCTCCTCTCCCTGACGCCAAGAAGAAATATTTTGCTGATGTCAATGAAGCCCGCCTTGCTCATGCGCATAAGGTAGTTGAACTGCACACCTCCATCGTCGTGCCGGCCAAAGGCGGAATGCATGAAACTACGCTTGGCCGCTTGATTTTCAATGAGATCCTGCCAGAGGAATTTGTCTACTTCAATGACGTTGCCGACAAAAAAGCGCTGAAGAGGCTGGTTAACGATTGTTATAAACGGATGACCCGCGAGCAGACAGTGAAGCTGGTGAACGCCATCAAAGATCTGGGTTTCAAATACGCTACTCTCTCAGGCGCTACTTTCTCGGCTGCCGACCTGGAAATCCCCAATGAAAAAGCGAGCTTGGTAAGCAATACTGACGCCAAAGTGGAAAACATCAAGCTCCAATTCAAAGAAGGTCTCATTACCGCAGATGAGCGTCGCCGTTTGGTCATTAACCTGTGGGAGAAAACCAAACAGGAAGTGGAAGCGCTGCTGAAAAACCAATTAACTTATAAATTGTTTAGCCCCACCGCGATGATGATCCACTCCGGCGCCCGAGGCAGTCTGGAGCAGTTCAACCAGCTGATCGGCATCGTCGGTACCAAAGTAAATGCCGCCGGCAACAAGATCGAATTGCCGGTGAAGTCCAATTACAAGGAGGGGCTGGAATCTTTGGAATATTTCCTTTCCACTCACGGCGCCCGCAAGGGTCTGTCCGATACCGCCCTGCGCACCTCCGATGCCGGTTATCTGACCCGCCGCTTGGTGGATGTTTGCCAGGACGTTGTGATAGCGCAGGCCGACTGCGGCGCCACTCAGGGAATTCGCCTCCATCGCAATGCCGATGATTTGCTTGGCGATCCGTTCCTCAAGCGCGTCGAAGGCCGCTTCGCGGCCGAAGACATTAAGAATCCCGCCGGCAAACTGCTCGTGGCCGCCGGTGAGTATATTACCGAAGACAAAGCTTTAGCCGTCAATGCCAGCGGTCTCGACTCCGTTATCATGCGTTCGCCCATCTGGTGTGAGGCCGAGTGGGGCCTATGCCAAAAGTGTTACGGCAAAGACTTGGCTCGGGGCAGTCTGGTTAAAATCGGCGAAGCTATTGGCATCATTGCGGCGCAAAGCATCGGCGAGCCCGGCACCCAGCTGACTATGCGCACCTTCCACACTGGTGGAGTCGCTTCTACTGCTGACATCACTCAGGGTCTGCCCCGCGTTGAAGAGCTGTTTGAAGCGCGTGCCCCCAAGGCCGAAGCCCTGCTTGCCCCCGTGGAAGGCATAGTCAACATTATGGAAGTTGGTAACAAGAAAATCTTGCGTCTGGAGGGGAATGAAGAAACGGTCGCGCAGCTCACTGTGCCTGCCGGCGGAAAACTGCGGGTGCAAAACGCCGCCAAGGTAAAACGCGGCGACGTCTTAGTGGAGGGTGAACAGGAAGTGAAGGCCCCCGTAAGCGGTACTGTTCAGATCGACGACGATGTCATCACTTTGCGCTACACCAAGAAGCAGGCTTATGAATTTCAATTAACTCCCCGGACTTTTCTGCGCGTGAAAGACAATGAGAAAGTAGGGCGCGGGCAGCAACTCACCGAAGGCCAGCTTAATCTGAAAGATTTAATGCAGCTCAAAGGATTATCTGCCACCCAGCGCTACATCATTGATGAGATCCAGAAGATCTATAACCTGCAGGGCCAGAATATCAACGACAAGCACGTTGAAATTGTCGTGCGGCAGATGTTCTCCAAAGTGAGAATTGAAAAGGAAGGGGACAGCGAGCTGACGGTTGGCGAGATCATTGAACGGCTTAAATTCAATCGTTTAGCGGCGGAAGCGGTAGCCAAGGGCAAAACCCCGCCCATCGCCACCCAACTGTTGTTGGGAGTGACTAAAGCATCTCTTAACACCGAGAGCTTCCTGTCCGCCGCCTCTTTTCAAGAAACCACCCGGGTCCTGGTCGATGCCGCCGTGATCGGAAAGACCGATTATCTCAAGGGCTTAAAGGAAAATGTCATTGTTGGCCGCCTCATCCCCGCCGGCACTGGCTTTCGTGAATATCATAAAGAGGTCATCCCGGAAATTGCTCCCGAAGTTGACAGCACCATACCAGCTTAGCTACACTTCATCTCATGCCGACGATTAATCAATTACTAAGAGCGGGTCGTAAGAGAACAGCGCAAAAGAGCAAATCGCCCGCGCTGCAGCGCCGTTTCAATACTCTCAAAAACCGGTCGGTCCGGTTGAAGAAGGGCTCGCCGTTCAAGAGAGGCGTTTGCACTAAAGTAACCACCACCACTCCCAAAAAACCGAACTCCGCTCTGCGCAAGATCGCACGCGTCCGGCTGACCAACCGGATGGAGGTCACCGCCTACATTCCCGGCATCGGGCATAATCTGCAGGAGCACTCCATTGTGATGATCCGCGGCGGTCGGGTAAAAGACTTGCCCGGCGTAAGATACCACATCGTGCGGGGCAAGCTGGACACTGCCGGTACCAGTAATCGCAAACAAGGTCGCAGTAAATATGGCACTAAGCGGGAAGCGGCAGGTAAATAATGGCACGCGGCAAGGGAAAAATCACCAGGCATTTCAAGCCGGATATCAAATACGGCAATGTGTTAATAGGCCGCCTTATTAATAAGGTAATGCTGAATGGCAAGCGCACAGTAGCGGAAAGGATCGTCTATCAGGCACTGGAAGCAGCCGCCAAGAAGCTAGACAAAGAACCAGTGGAAGTATTCGAAACGGTGGTGCGCAATATTTCCCCCTCGGTGCAGCTGAAATCTCGCCGAGTTGGCGGCTCCAACTTACAAATTCCCACTGAGGTCACTTCCGATCGCCGGCTGGTGATCGCCATGAAATGGCTAGTGCAGGCCAGCAGGGGGATCAAGGGCAAGCCGATGAAAGAGCGGCTCACTCAAGAATTACTTGATGCGTACAATAACACCGGCAACGCGGTGAAGAAAAAAGAGGAAACGCACCGCATGGCCGAAGCGAATCAGGCCTTCGCCCACTTCGCCCGCTTCTAAAAATCAATGGCTGAACGACTTTATTCTCTGAAGAACACCAGAAATATTGGCATTATTGCCCATATTGATGCTGGCAAGACCACCGTTACTGAACGGGTTTTGTTTTATACCGGAAAGACTTACAAGATAGGGGAGGTGCACGAAGGGGAGGCGGTAATGGACTGGATGGAACAGGAACGGGAGCGCGGCATTACCATCACGAGCGCCGCCACCACTTGTTTTTGGAATGACACCCGCATCAATATCATTGATACGCCCGGCCATGTGGATTTTACCGTTGAGGTGGAGCGCAGTCTGCGCGTACTTGATGGCGGTGTGGTCGTTTTTGACGGCGTTGCCGGCGTGGAGCCGCAATCCGAAACCGTCTGGCGCCAAGCCGATAAATACAATGTGCCGCGGATCTGTTTTGTTAATAAAATGGACCGGATGGGCGCCGACTTTTATTTTTGCTACAAAACCATTTTGGATCGGCTAGGCGCCAATGCTGTTCCTATCCAACTGCCGATCGGCGCGACTGAAACCTACAAGGGTTTGGTAGATCTAATTACCGAAAAGGCCTATCTCTACCAAGATGATCTGGGTAAAGATGTTCTTGAAACTGATGTCCCCGAGGACATGAAAGAGCGGGTGAAAGAGTACCGACACCTGCTGTTGGAAAAAATCGCCGAAACCGAAGATGCTCTGCTGGAGAAATTCTTGGCCGATCAAGCACTCACTATGGACGAATTAAAGAAAGCGCTGCGCGCCGCGGTCATCGCCGGGAAGATCGTACCGGTGCTGTGCGGCTCAGCGCTGAAAAACAAGGGCGTGCAAAAAATGTTGGACGCGGTGGTGGATTATTTGCCTAATCCCTTGGATATTCCACCGGTTACGGGCACTGATCCGAAAACCGGCGGAGAACTTACGCGTCTGACCGCGGATGATGAGCCGTTCACCGCTTTAGCTTTCAAAATTGCCACCGACCCGTTCGTGGGCAAGCTGATCTATTTCCGTGTCTATGCCGGAACGCTTAAGGCCGGCTCCTATGTTCTAAACGCCACCAAAGGCACTAAAGAACGCGTCAGCCGGATCCTTAGGATGCACGCCAATCATCGCGAGGAAGTGCAGGAAATCTTTGCCGGTGAGATCGGTGCGATGGTGGGTCTTAAGAACGTTACCACCGGCGATACCCTTTGCGACGAAGCCCACCCCATCATTTTGGAGGCCATTGTTTTCCCCCAGCCGGTTATCTCCATTGCCGTTGAACCGAAATCCAAGGCCGATCAAGAAAAAATGGGCCTGGCACTGAGCAAATTGGCCGAGGAAGACCCGACCTTTCAGGTCAGGACCGACGAAGAATCCTCTCAAACCATTATTTCCGGTATGGGGGAGCTGCATTTGGATATTATTGTTGATCGGATGAGACGCGAATTCAAAGTGGAAGCCAATATCGGCAAACCGCAGGTGGCCTATCGCGAAACCATTACGCAAAAATCTGTGGTGGAAACCAAATACATTAAGCAAACCGGCGGCCGCGGCCAGTACGGCCATGTGGTAATTCGCTTTGAACCGAAAGAAGATGGCGGCTTCGAGTTTGTTAATAAAGTCGTCGGCGGCGTTATCCCCAAAGAATATATCCCCGCCGTCCAAAAGGGAGTGGAGGGAGCTCTCACCCGCGGTGTGATTGCCGGCTATCCGGTAGTGGATATTCGCGCCACTCTTTTCGACGGCTCGTACCACGAAGTTGATTCCAACGAAATGGCCTTCCAGATCGCCGGCTCAATGTGTTTGCAGGAAGGCGTGCGGAAAGGGGAGCCAGCGGTCTTAGAGCCTGTAATGAAAGTGGAGGTGGTTACCCCTGAAGATTACGCCGGCGATGTGATGGGGGATCTCAATGCCAAGCGCGGCCGCATTGAGGGGATGACCGACCGGACTAATGTTAAAGTTATTCGGGCACTGGTGCCTCTGGCCGAGATGTTCGGCTATGCCACGAATCTCCGCTCGATGTCCCAGGGCCGCGCCTCCTATACGATGGAGTTCGACCACTACGAGAAGGTGCCCGCCAGCATCCAGGCCGAGCTGGTCGCCAAAAAAGGCTAGACTTGAAAGTGCTTGCATGGACTTTGATAGAGTAGTTTATACTGGGCTTATGAATGACTGGGGCAAGTTAACCAAATCCTACGGTGGCAAATGGGTGGTTTTCGGTCAAGGGAACAAGGTTGCCGCTTACGATGCAAAGCTGGAAAAGGCATTAGCCAAATTTAGGGTTAAACATCCTAAAATGCGCCCCTCGGTGTTTAAAGTGCCAACAAAATTGATACCCTATGTGGGCTAAATAGGTTGTCATGAAGTTCAAATACAAAAACTTTGGAAAGAATATCTGGAAGCCAGTTATCCCGGTGGTTTTACGTAATGGAAATCAGGAAATAGAGTATAACGTATTGCTGGATTCAGGGGCAGATATGTGTCTAGGGCATGCTGAAGTTGGCAAGGCAATCGGCATTGCTGTTACATCTGGCGCAAAGTATGAATTTGGCGGTATTACCGGTCCAGGCATCGCCTATAAGCATTATCTGGAGATAGAAATTGGTGGTTATAAAATCCCAGACATAGAATTTAGTTTTTCGGCGGATTTACCACTTAATTACAGCTTTGGGGTTTTGGGACACAAAGGCTTCTTTGAGCACTTCAGAGTTATCTTTGAAACCTCAAAAAAGTTAGTAGAGCTAAAGCCCATCAAACAACAACTTTAGACATCCATTCGTACCAAGAAAACAGGTCATGACGGGGATACCATCCGCGACTTTTATTGTTGACTTTACGAGGTGATTTATCTAATCTGAAAGCAGTTTTTCGTACCCTACAATGCATCCGAGGAGGTGCAAGCTAATGTGGTCCTGGTTGTTGACTACCCTGGAGGCTACGCTTCTCCTGGGCGCTCTGGTCGGTGCTTTCATCGCTCTCGTTGCAGTTCTGGGACCGATCCCAGCCATTGCTATCGTTGCTGGAGCGGCTCTAGCAGAGTACGGTGGATACCTTGTCCTTATCGTCATCCCGTACTATCGCTCGCACTTGGCAACGGGCGAAGTGGTTTTGCCCCGCTGGCAAACCCATCTTCTACGGTGGTACTACGAGGATTTCGTTGAGAAGTGGAACGAGATATTTGAGACCGATCCTAATCTGTCCATCGAAGATGAGTTCGAGTTTGAGGGCAGGTATCGCAACCTGTGCTATCTTGGCACGACCGTCTGGAATGTTCTCCACTGGTGGCTCTTCGAGGCAACCATCGGGAGAGTCGTCTACTGGCTGCTTACTGTCCTCTGGGTCTTTGGCCGGTACATAGTAAAACGGTGGCGCTGGACTCGCTGGATACTGCTCGGGCTGTGGCTGTTAAGCATTGCCCTCTAGCCGCTGATGTGGCTCAAGATCCTCGGCTGGGTGACCATCGGACTTCTAATGCTGGGATGGAGCTGGGGAATGGTGGCCGTTGCTATATATTTCCTCCAGCAGCTGGATGATCTTGGTGACGAGGAAGAAATATCTCGCGGCACAATGTGGATCGCAACCGGTGTCTGGGGAGCTTCATGTCTCATCCTGGACCTTGTTGCTGTCCACGCATCATCGGACCCAGAACTCCTCTCCTTCCTGGTTTACGCCACGGGCGCCTTCAACCCGGCGTTCTTGCTCTTCCTTGGAGTACTACTCCCGCTGGTTAGGAATGCTGTCGGAAGAGCAGGTGCCTCTCGTCCGGAGTGGCCCCTCAAGGCAAAGGATATCAAACCCGTCGCCGTACCCAAGATCACCTTGGCCGAAGTCATGGCAGCCCACGCCAGGGACAGGAGATTGGGCATCTGCCCCGTCACGAGAAAGGTGGTACTGTCTGGCTAGGCGAGCCCGGAAATCGGATGTGAACCTAAGGCCACGGAGTAATCTGCGGCCTTTTTCTATGTCCTGCTCCAAAAAACCCTTGCGTTTATCCCCAAGATTGGGTATTGTCTAAAAGTATCATTTTCTACACCTATACCAATCTGTAAACAGTTTCAAGAGGGAATTTATGGCAGAAGCATTCAAGCGAGACAAGGTTCACGTCAATGTCGGCACTATCGGTCACGTCGACCACGGTAAGACCACTTTAACCGCCGCCATCACTCAGGTATTGGCCCTTAAGGGCCTGGCCGCCGCTAAAAGGTTTGATGAGATCGATAACGCGCCAGAGGAAAAGGCGCGCGGGATTACCATCGCAACGAGCCATCAGGAGTATGAGACGGAAAAGCGGCATTATGCCCACGTGGACTGCCCGGGTCACGCTGACTACGTTAAGAATATGATTACCGGCGCCGCCCAGATGGATGGCGCGATCTTGGTAGTTGCTGCCACTGATGGCCCAATGCCCCAGACTCGCGAGCACATTCTGCTTGCCCATCAGGTAGGTGTGCCCTATATCATTGTCTTTATCAATAAGACCGATCAGGTAGATGATCCGGAATTGGTGGACCTGGTAGAGCAGGAAGTCCGCGACCTGCTTAAGAAATATGAATATCCGGGCGATGAAGTGCCGGTAATTCGGGGCTCTGCCCTAAAGGCCCTTGAGAATCCGGCCGATCCGGAGGCGACCAAGTGCGTCTGGGACCTGCTGAACGCCCTGGATACCTACATTCCTGATCCGGTGAGGGCTTTGGACAAGCCGTTCCTGATGCCCGTTGAGGACATCTTTTCCATTAAGGGCCGCGGGACTGTGGCTACCGGAAGGATTGAGCAGGGAATAGTCAAAGTGAACGAGGAAATGGAAATAGTTGGCATTAAGCCGACCCAGAAGTCGGTGGTTACCGGTGTGGAGATGTTCCGCAAGCTGCTGGACCAGGGCCAGGCGGGCGATAATGTTGGACTGCTCCTGCGCGGGATCGAGCGCGAGCAGATCGAGCGCGGCCAGGTCATTGCCAAGCCGGGGACTATTACCCCGCATACCGAATTTGAATCCGAGATCTATGTCTTAACCAAAGAAGAAGGCGGCCGCCACACTCCTTTCTCCAAAGGCTACAAGCCGCAATTCTACTTCCGCACCACTGACGTAACCGGTGAGATCACCCTGCCGGAAGGCACCGAGATCGTGATGCCGGGAGACACTGTCAAGGGTAAAGTAACTTTGATCGTACCGATCGCTATGGATGAAGGTCTGCGCTTCGCCATTCGCGAAGGCGGCCGAACGGTAGGCGCGGGAGTGGTGGCAAAAATAGCCAAGTAGAGGCCCGCGTTATCCCCCTCCGGCCAAAAAATTTCTTGCACACTTAACTATGCCCAAAGCTCCTGCACAATCAGGCTCCAAAAAGGCCAAAACGGATGCTACCCGCTTGGACAAACAGCGCATTCGCATTCGCTTGAAAGCCTACGACCATCGCATTCTGGATCGGTCGGCCCGGCTGATCATTGAAACGGCCGAGCGGACGGGGGCGGTGGTATTGGGCCCCATTCCTTTGCCCACGGATAAAAAGGTTTATACCGTTCTGAAATCCACCTTTGTGCACAAAGATTCCCGCGACCAGTTCGAGATGCGCATCCACCGTCGATTAATAGAAATCGTTGACCCTACGCCCAAAACTATCGATGCCCTCACGAACTTGAGTTTGCCCGCCGGAGTCAGCATCGAAGTCAAAATGTAGCGGGTCAGCGGGTAAGCAGGTCAGTAACAGATTCATCAAATTTTTACTAACCCGCTAACCTGCCAACCTGCTAACCAGCTAGTATGCTTCCGCGCCTCGCCCTTAATGAGGCCGGAAGAAAGATTTATATGAATCCCGTAGAGAAATTTAGAACGCCTTGGGCGCAAGCTATGTTCTCTGCTGGGTAGACAAGATAAAAGTTTATCTATCAGATAGGATAATGAATTGAACAACGCCCAAGTCGGGCAAGAGAATATAGCTTCTAAATTCTTCTACGGGATGAAAGGTTTAATCGCTAAAAAATTAATGATGAGCCAGGCGATCCTGCCGCACGGCAAGACCCAGGCGATCACCATTCTGCAGGCTCCGTCCAATGTGATCAGGCGAATTAAAACGGTGGATAAGGATGGTTACTTTGCGTTGCAACTGGCATTTCCTTCGGCCAAGGCAAAAAAGGCGCAGAGCAAAGAGTTCCGCTTCCCGGAGGGTGAATACAAAGTAGGTGAAAGCATCGCTATCGATATTTTTCAGGTTGGCGACAAAGTGGATGTAACCGGCATTTCCAAGGGCAAGGGCTTCGCCGGCACGATCAAGCGTCATCATTTTAAGAGCGGCCCTGGAGGCCACGGCCACGATCATCATCGTGCGCCCGGCTCCATTGGCCCCATGGGCATTGCCCGGGTTTTGAAGGGCAAGCGCATGGCGGGCCGATTGGGTGCCACCCAGATCACCGTTAAAAATTTGGAAGTAGTGGCACTGGATAAAGATTCCAATTTGATCGCCGTTTCCGGCGCTCTGCCCGGTGCCAACAAGCAATTAGTGATCATCAAGCAACATGGCTCGCGCGACTAAAGATATTACTCCCGAAACTTCTTCCGCCCCCACTTGGCAGGTGGTGTCGGCTGATGCCCTGCAAGGCGTTAAGCTCTCGCCGCAAGTACTGAGAGAGGTGGTCTTAGCCCTCCAGGCCAATCAGCAGCATTCCACCGCCCACACCAAGACCAGAGGGCAGATTAGCGGCGGCGGCCGTAAGCCCTGGCGGCAAAAGGGCACCGGTCGGGCCCGTGTTGGCTCGAGCAGAAGTCCGCTGTGGCGGGGCGGCGGCATCACCTTCGGCCCATCTAAACTCAAAAATTATCAACAGAAAGCGACCCCTCGGCTGCGCCGCCAAGCGCTCCTTGCCGCCCTCCGTCTGAAAGCCGAGAGCGGACAAATGGCCGTCATCGCTTTGTCCCCTGCCCTCGCCAAGACCAAGGCGGCGCTCAAGGAACTAGCCAATGTTTTAATATCCGCTCCCGCCCTTATCGTCACCACCGAAGCGAATTTTACCCGGCCATTGCGCAATCTTGCCGGCGTGAGGCTCACTTCGGTCAATCGTCTGAACGCTTTAGATATCATCCGTTATCGCCAAATAATTTTTGTGAACGACGCCTATACTGCATTAAAAGGCAGATTAAAGATCTAGACTATGCTTAAGCGACCGATCATTTCTGAAAAAAGCATCATCCAGGGCACGGTTAATAAATATACTTTTTTAGTGGAACAAGCCGCCCCCAAGGTACAGATCGCTCAAGCGGTGGAGAAGCTGTTCAAAGTAAAAGTGACCGATGTGAATGTGATTAATCTCACGGGTAAATCCAAACGCTTTCGTCGTGAGAGCGGTCAGAGAGCGGCCCGCCGCAAGGCGATAGTAACGCTTAAAACCGGCGATCGCATTGCACTATTTGAGGAGAATAAATAATGGCAGTCAGAACCATCAGACCAGTTACTTCCGGACAACGCAAAATGCAGTTTGTGCGTTTCCGTAATGTCGTATCGGTAGAGCGGCCGGTCAAAAGTTTGACGCGGGGGCGTAAGCGTTTGGACGCGCGCAACAGCCGTGGCGTAAAGACCCTTACCGGTCGCGGCGGCGGCGCCAAACAACTCCTCCGCTTAGTGGATCTTGGGCAGCAAAGGTTGGGAGTGCCAGCTACCGTGAAAAGCATCCAGTACGATCCCAACCGCACCGCCTTTATCGCCCATATTCTTTTTACCAATGGTGCGCATGCTTATGTTCTGGCCCCTGAAGGCCTGAAGGCGGGGGACCGGATAGTCGCTGGCCCCAGCACCAAGATCAAACCGGGCAATCGGCTGCAGCTTAAGAACATGCCCACCGGCATCGTGATACACAATGTCGAATTGACGCCGGGGCGGGGCGGGCAGATCGCCCGTTCGGCCGGCACCTCGGTAACCTTGATGGGTTTTGACGGCGGCTATGCCCTGTTGAAGATGCCATCGGGTGAAATTCGCCGCGTTTTAGATAAAGGATTTGCCAGTATCGGTATGCTCTCCAACCCCGACCATATGAACATTCGCATTGCTAAGGCCGGCCGGGCAAGAATGATGGGGCGGCGGCCAACCACGCGGGGCAAGGCGAAGAATCCGGTTGATCATCCCCACGGCGGCGGTGAAGGCCACACCTCCATTGGTTTAAAGCAGCCCAAGACCAGGACCGGCAGGCCAGCGCTTGGCTATAAAACGCGCAATCGTAAAAAATTCAGCAACAAATTTATTGTTAAACCTCGCCCCAAGAAGCGTAAGAAATAATCAAGATGGCAAGATCAAGCAAAAAAGGACCTTATATTGATGAACGCCTGCTGAAAAAGGTGTTGGCTGCCAAAGCCTCCGGTAACAAGGCGGTGATCAGGACTTGGTCCCGCGCCTGCAGTATCACGCCGGAGATGGTCGGACTGACCATCGGGGTCCATAACGGTAAAGAGCATATTCCGGTCTATATTCAAGAAGGAATGGTTGGGCACCATCTGGGTGAATTCGCCCATACGCGCAAATTCAAGTCCCATGGCGGCAAAATGGCCAAGGAGCAGGCAAAGGTCGCGATGGCCCCTGCAGCCGCCCCCGCTCCCGAAGCGGCAGCGGCCGCAGGAAAACAAGAGCGCAAGAGTAACCGTAAATAATCGCAATGGAAGTTTCCGCAACCGCAAAATTTGTCCGCATTAGTCCCAAAAAGGCCCGGCCCCTGATCGCGGCGGTACGCAAACTTCCTGTGACCGGCGCCTTAACGGTCCTCAAATATCATCGCAGCAAGACTGCCCGATTGCTTTATAAAGTGATTAAATCGGCAGCCGCCAATGCCACCAATAATTATAATTTGAAAGAGGATAACCTGCGTATCAAAACCTTAACTGTTGATGGCGGCCCCACTACAAAACGTTTTTGGTTTCGTTCGCATGGCGCCGCTGATCCCTTGCTCAAACGCAGCAGCCATTTCCATGTAGTAGTGGAAGAGATCAAACCCACTCTGGTGAAGAAACCCGTTGCCTCTCCCGCGTCCGCACCATCCGCCGGCCCGAAGGAATCCACCCCCGTCGCTACCCTCAGACCGAGCACAAAACTTTCTCAGCCAAGGCTAACCCAAGGACTGAAAAAAATATTAACCCGCCGCACCACTAATAAATAATTCTCATGGGACAGAAGATCCATCCTCATTTATTCAGACTCGGCGTGACCACCAACTGGCGTTCCCGCTGGTTTGATGTCAAACACTATCCCAAACTTCTTTTGGAGGACTATCAAATCCGTAAAGTAGTCGGCGATAAATTCAAGAGAGCAGTCGTAGAGCTGGAGATCGAGCGGGTAGGTGCTGATCTTACTCTCACTATCCTGACCTCCCGGCCGGGAGTGATTATTGGTCGCGGCGGTGCTGGCGTGGAGGAGATCAAGAAAATAATTAAAACCATCACTCACCTTACCAACGTAACCGTTAACATTCAGGAAGTACGTAACCCGGAAACTTCTGCCGCCGTCATTGCCAACGGCATTGTGGAGCAGATCGAGAAAAGGATCCCTTTCCGTCGTGCTGTCAAGCAGGCGCTGGAAAGCGCGCGCCAAGCCAAAGCGGAGGGGGCCAAGATCGTGATCTCCGGCCGCCTCAACGGCGCTGAGATCGCCCGCCGGGAAGCCTTTGGCTTCGGCAAAGTGCCGCTGCATACGATCAAGCGCGCGATTGATTACGCTTTCCGCACCGCCTATACCACTTACGGCACCATCGGCGTCAAAGTATGGGTGTTATCTCCCGCCGACGAGGATAATGCTTCTCCCCAATAAATCATTATGTTAATTCCCCGTAAAGTTAAATATCGCAAACAGCAACGCGGCAAACGCGGGGGCGTGGCCACGCGCGGCGGTCTGGTAAGCTTCGGCAAGTATGGCCTGAAGTCCCTGGAAGCCAACTGGATCACCGCCCGCCAGATCGAGGCCGCCCGCCGCGCCATCACCCATTTCATTAAGCGCGAAGGCAAAGTCTGGATCCGCATTTTTCCTCATCAGGCGGTTACTGCCACCCCCAATGAGACCCGCATGGGTGGCGGCAAGGGGGCAGTCAGTCATTTTGTCGCCACCGTCAAGCCGGGCACGGTAATGTTTGAAATGGATGGGGTGCCGAAGGGGGTGGCCGAACGCGCGTTAAGGCTAGCCGGGCATAAACTCCCCGTTAAGACTAAGTTTGTCACTAAGGTGTAACCTATGGCCAAGACGAAAACCACTATTGCTGATTATCGCAAGCTGGACGATAAAGCCCTGCTCAAGGAATTGGCCAACGCCCGCGCCAAACTGCAGGATCTTAAGAATCAGCTCACGATCGGTAAATTAAAAAGCTACCATCAGATCAAGGCGCTCCGGCGCACCATTGCCCAAATGGAAACTGTTCATAACGAGAAAATTTTGTTGGAGGCGATACAACATGGAGAAAGTTAAACAGCAAAAAACCGGCATTGCCATTTCTCGCGCCGGTCAGCAGACCGTCATCGTGCGCGTCGATACCCAGATCGCCCACCCACTTTATAAAAAACGGGTGCGCAAGACCAAGCGATTTGCCGTCCACGATGCTGACAACGCCGTAGTGGCGGGTGATACCGTAGTAATTGGCGAGACGCGCCCCTTAAGCAAAACCAAACATTGGGAGGTGATCAAGATTATCAAGCATAAAACTGTTACCGCCGTATGATCCAAGAAGGAACCAATTTAAAGGTTGCGGACAACACCGGCGCCAAGGCGGTGCGCTGCTTTAAAGTATTGGGCGGCTCCCGCCGCCGTTATGCCGGTCTGGGGGACATAGTGGTCTGCGCGGTCAAGGAAGCCGCGGCTACTGGCGTAGTTAAGAAAAAGGAGGTGGTTAAAGGGGTTATTGTGCGGACCAAACACGCCACCCGCCGCTCCGATGGTAGCTATATCCGGTTTGACGATAATGCGGTGGTGATCATCGATAATCAGAAACAACCCCGCGGCACTCGCGTGTTTGGCCCGGTTGCCCGCGAGCTGCGCGATAAAAATTTTATGAAAATTATCTCCCTAGCCCCGGAGGTGCTCTAACGCAATGAAGTTACACAAAGGCGACAAAGTGTTGGTGGTAAAAGGCAAGGATCGCGGTAAGACTGGCACCATTTTGGTAATTGACCCCCAGCAGCATCAGGTTAAGTTAGAGGGTCTGAATGTATACAAGCGGCATCTGCGCAAGGCTGCCCGCGCCGGCGCCCCCGGCGGCATTACTGAAAAAGTTCTGCCCATCCACGCTTCAAAGGTTATGCTGCTTTGCGCCAACTGCCATCAGCCCACGCGCGTCGGGCACAAGATCGTTGGTACCAAGAAAGAAAGAATTTGTAAGAATTGTCAGGCCATTATTGCTTATGTTAAAGGATAAATATCAAAAATTGTTGCCGGTCTTAAAGAAGTCCTTGGGCTTGAAGTCGGTCTCCGCGGTGCCGCGCGTCAGCAAGGTGATCGTGCACGTCAGCGCCGGTAAGGCTACCATTGAGCCCAAGTTGATCGAGGTGGTAAGCGGCGAACTGAGCAAAATTACCGGCCAAAAGCCGGTAGTGACCCGTGCCCGCAAATCAATTGCTGGTTTTAAATTGAGGGAAAAAGCCCCCATCGGCGTAATGGTCACTTTGCGGGGGAAGCGGATGTACGATTTTCTGGATAAGTTGATCAATGTCACTTTGCCGCGGGTCCGTGATTTTCAGGGGCTGACCGATAAGGGTTTTGATACTCACGGCAGTTTTAATCTGGGCATCCGGGAACACATCGCCTTCCCGGAAGTAGTGTTTGAGAATGTGGAAAAAATATTAGGATTACAAGTTACTATTGTTACCACCGCTAAGACCACTGCCGCCGCCAAGGCGCTGCTGGTGGCTCTGGGCTTTCCCTTTCAAAAAACTTAAGATAACTTCATGGCACGTAAAGCTTTAATCAACAAATCCAATCGGAAACCCAAGTTCTCTACCCGGATCGTGCGGCGTTGCTCGATCTGTGGACGGGGACGCGGATATATGAGAGACTTTGGCATCTGTCGTATTTGCTTCAGGGAACTTAGTCGGCAGGGACATCTGCCGGGCATTAAGAAAGCTAGTTGGTAATTTAACTTTATGACTATGACCGACCCCATTGCTGATATGTTGACCGCCCTGCGTAATGCCATAGCGGTGCGCAAAGACACCCTCACTGTGCCGTATTCCAAACTGCGGGAGGCGATCGCTAAACTCCTGCAGGAAGAGGGCTATATAAAAGAAGTGACTACGGTGCCGGCGGGAGGCAAGAGCAAGTTCAGCCGGCTCCAGTTAGGTTTGAAATATTCCTCCGGGGGGCTGCCTATCATTCACGGCATTCGGCGCACCAGCCGTCCCGGCCAGCGGATTTACAGTTCTTCTCCGCGCCTGCACAAAGTGTTAGGCGGGGTAGGCACTTCGGTGATCTCTACTTCTACCGGCCTTATGACCGACCACGAAGCGCGTAAGAAAGGCATCGGAGGAGAGGTACTGTTCAGGATTTGGTAATACATTCCCAATATGTCTAAGATCGGCAAACTGCCAATTCAACTTCCTGCCTCGGTCACCGTTAATGTGGCCGGGGATAAAATAGGGGTCAAGGGCCCCAAGGGTGAGCTCGCGATGGAGCTTCCTGCTGGCATTACCGTGAAGCAAGAAGATGGCGCATTGTTGGTAGCCCGCGCCAACGAAGAACATGCTACCCGCGCCCTGCACGGATTGGTACGCTCCCTGTTAAATAATTTAGTGGAAGGGGTAACCGCGGGTTTTGCCAAGACCTTGGAGATCAACGGTGTGGGCTATCGCGCCGAGTTGAAGGGCCAATCCCTCGTGTTGCATATCGGCTTTTCTCACTTGGTGGAAGTTCCCTTCCCGCCCGACATAGATGTTAAGTTGGATAAAAATCAAATCATTATTTCCGGCATTGATAAACAAAAAGTTGGCCAAGTGGCCGCTATTATCCGCTCCAAGCGCCCCCCCGAGCCTTATAAAGGCAAGGGCATCAAGTATCTTAACGAAGTTATCCGCCGGAAAGCAGGTAAGACTGCTGCCGCTACCGGCAAGCCATCGGCAGCCTAATCCCCCCTATGTTAAAAGAACCTCGTCGCATTAAGCAGCAACGCATTACCCGGGCTCGCCGCTCCCGGGCCAGGCTTCATATAACCCCCGCCCAGCCCCGTGTGATCGTTCGCCGGAGCAATCGCTATATTTATGCTTGCATTGTTGGTGCGGACGGCCGGGTATTAGTCTCCGCCTCCAGCATGAAACTCGCCGGTAAACCCATAGAGCGCGCCACCCAAGTGGGCAGCCTGCTCGCTACCGCAGCCAAGGAGGCAAAGATCACCAAGGTGGTCTTAGATCGGGGAAGATATCGCTATCATGGGCAGGTCAAGGCGCTCGCCGAGGGCGCTCGCACCGGAGGATTAATCTTTTAGTAAAATTTTATGGAAAATACTCAATATGTCAATCGTGCGGGGAGTCGGGGCGACCGTCGTTCGCGCCGGCCGCAGCACGCTACGCCCTCTGAATTTCAAGAGCGGGTCTTGGAAATCAACCGCGTTACCCGCGTGGTCAAGGGGGGCAAGCGGATGCGCTTTAGGGCGCTGGTGGTAATTGGCGACGGCATTAATCGGGTTGCTTTTGGCTTGGGCAAGGCCAATGATGTTACTACGGCGGTTGCTAAAGCGGTGGCCGACGCCAAAAAGCGGGTGGCCCCCGTATTTCTCACTGAGGCAGGCACTCTGCCCTACCAAGTGCGCAGCAGCCACAAGAGCGCCATGGTGCTGATCAGGCCCGCCCGGGCCGGTACCGGCTTGATCGCCGGCGGGGCCGTGCGCGTTGTGCTCGAATTGGCCGGGGTCAAAAATGCGGTGGCAAAAGTATTAGGCTCGTCGAACAAAATTAGCAATGTGGTAGCGGCGATCAAGGCATTGACCTCCGTTGAAGCACCCCGGCAGATGCTCGAAGATCGCGGAAAGTTATCCGCTGAAAAATCTCCCGCTAATAAGGAGGGCTAGATCATGGAACAACTGCACGACATAGTTGGCATCAAGAAAAATCCCTCCCGCAAGCGGGTGGGGCGCGGTTCGTCAGCCGGCGGCGGCAACACTTCCGGCCGCGGCAACAAGGGCCAAAAATCCAGGACAGGCGGCCAGATACCGGCCTATTTTGAAGGCGGACAAACGCCCCTGATCCGGCGGCTCGCCAAGCGTCGCGGTTTTCGCTCGCACCGCAAATTCAAGATCCTGCGCATCAATTTAAAAGATCTTGCTAAATATGCCAAGGACGGTCAAATCATCGTTCGCCAGCTTATCGCCGAGGGGCAAATCACGCCGGGCACCAAAGTAAAGATCTTGGGCGAGGGGGGGATTACCGCCCCCTACACCGTTCAGGTCCATTTCGTCTCCGGCTCTGCCCGAGCTAAAATTGAGGAGCAGGGCGGAAGCGTTGAGATCATCCAATAGCGAATGAACCCCGTAGAGAAATTTAGAACGCCTTGGGCGCAGGATATATACTCTGTTGGATAGCTTATTATCAAAACCTTAATCAGATGAAGTCATATATTGGACAACGTCCAAGTCGGGCGAGAGGATATATCTTCTAAATTCTTCTACAGGGTGAACATTATCGAATCAATCCGGCAGATTTTTAAGCACCGCGACCTGCGGATGCGCATTATTTTTACTTTGCTTATTCTGCTGATCGTCCGGCTCATCACTCACACGCCGATGCCCGGGGTGGACTTAGCCGCCTTAGCCCAGGTCTTCTCCCGCAACCAATTCTTGGGACTGATCGATCTTTTTTCCGGAGGCTCGTTAAACCAGTTCTCCATCGCATTGATGGGAGTAGCACCCTTCATCAATGCGTCAATTATTATTCAGCTGATGGGTATGGCCCTGCCCAGCGTCGAGGCGCTGCAAAAAGAAGGCGAATATGGCCGGCGCAAATTGAGCCAATATACCCGGCTGCTGACCGTACCCCTCGCTCTCATTCAAGCTTACGGTATGATCGCTCTCCTGCAGCGTTCTGATATTAATATTTTGGGCGAACTCACTATCCTTAAACTTCTGGCCATACTGCTGATAGTTACTGCCGGTACCATTCTTTTGATGTGGCTGGGCGAACTTATTTCCGAGCATGGCATTGGCAACGGGATTTCCCTGATCATTTTCGCGGGCATTCTCGCTCGTCTGCCCCAGGGACTGGCCAGCACGGTCGCCCTCTTTGACACCAGCAAGCTGTTCGAGGTACTGGTATTTATCGCCTTGGCTGTCGCCACAGTTTATTTCGTAGTTTACATTACCGAGGGGCAGCGCAATATCCCCATTGCCTATGCCGGACGGGGCGGCGGCAATCGTCTGTATGGGGGACAGAGCAACTATCTGCCTTTGCGCGTGAACCAGGCGGGAGTAATTCCCATTATTTTCGCTATTTCCCTTCTGCTCTTTCCCGGGCTCATCGCTTCCTTCTTCGCTTCCGCGCGCACGGCGTGGCTGGCCAGTGGCGCTCAATGGGTCCAGCACGCTTTTCAGGATCAGTGGGTCTATGGCGCCCTCTACTTTCTTTTGGTTGTGTTCTTTACCTATTTCTATACTTGGGTGATCTTCAAGCCGGACCAAGTGTCGGAAAATATCCAAAAATCCGGCGGCTTTATTCCCGGCATTCGTCCCGGCCGGCAGACCGTCGAATTTCTGAGTTATGTTACCAACCGCATCACTTTAGCGGGCGCGATATTCCTTGGGCTGATCGCCGTCCTGCCCACTATTGTGCAAGGCGCCACTCATATTCAAACCCTGACCTTGGGCGGCACCGGCCTTTTGATCGTAGTTTCCGTGGCGCTGGAATTAATGCGGCAACTTAGGGCCCAGCTGATCATGAAGCGCTATGATGCGATCTAGGCCCTATCGGACGGGCAGGCCGGACATTGTTTTGTACGGCGGTCCGGGTTCCGGTAAGAGCACTCAAGCCGGGTTGCTCGCGAAAAAGCTGTCTGCCCGTTATCTCAATATGGGCGCGTCCCTGCGTCTTTTTTCTCGCTCCCAAAGCCACGACGGGATATTGACCTATCAGTTACTGGCCGCCGGTAAATTGGCGCCGGTTCGCATTACGAACGGATTAGTACAAAAATTTGTCGGATCCACTCCTCTTAGGCGGCTGATCATTTTTGACGGCTATCCGCGCAATCTCATCCAGCTCCGTTTTTTTGAGAAGTTGCTGCCTCGCCGCCACCGCTTTGCCGTGATGGTATATATTAAATTGCCTATCGCTGCGGCCAAACAGCGCCTATTGAAGCGCGCGCGCACTGAGAACCGCGCTGATGACCAAAACGTTGCCGCCCTGACCGAGCGCCTGCGGATATTCCATCGCGAGGCCAAAACTCTGCTAGCGCACTACCGCAAACAGAAACTTCTGATTACCATCAACGGCAACCAAACTATCAGTCGAGTAACAGCGGACATCTATCGCGCCGTGCGGGTATTGCAATGATGTTGACCGAACAGGACATTGCCGACCTCAAAGAAGGCGGGAATCACCTGACCACGATTTTGCGTTCGTTAAAAGAAATGGTCCGGGCGGGAGTAAATCTGCTGGAGCTGGAAGAAATGGCCGATCAATTGAGCGCCCGGCTGGGCGGCATTCCGTCCTTCAGGGGCTACAAGGGCTATCCCGCCGCTTTGTGCCTGTCGGTGAATCAGACCGTGGTACACGGCATTCCCAAAGACTATGTACTGCGGGAGGGGGATATAGTTGCCATTGATATGGGTCTGTATTACAAAGGTTGGCACACCGACGCCGCCGTAACCCTTCCGGTGGGCAATATCGCCCCTGCCGCCAAAAGGCTGCTGGCAGGCACTTACACGGCTCTGCTGAGTGGCACAGAAGCCGCCCGGGTAGGCAACCGGGTAGGGGATATTTCGACTGCCATTGAGCAGACACTCCGGGGCAGGGGGCTTACCATTTTTCGCTCGCTGGTCGGCCACGGGGTAGGCAGGGAACTGCATCAGGAGCCGATGATACCCAATTTCCGCTCCCGCGACCCCGGCCTGCTTTTGAGCGCAGGAATGACCTTGGCGCTTGAGCCAATTGCCGGTCTCGGGGAGGAGGAAATGAGCGAGCTTCCGGACGGCTGGACCATCGAAACGGTCGATCGGCAGCCCGCCGCCCACTTTGAGCATACCTTGCTCATTACCCCCCAAGGCCCCGAGATACTCACCCCTCTGGCCGATATCGTTGCCGGACTCTTCTGAAAATCCTTGACTAGTCTGCGAAAACATTGAATAATGGCAGAGTAATTTTTCCGGCCTCTTCTGAAAATCACGGCGCCAATCGGTTATCTTTGACCCCAAGTCTTTCTTAAAGAGCTAAGGTGGGCGGTATAGCGACTTATGGACCCCGTAGAGAAATTTAGAACGCCTTGGGCGAGAGATATATTCTCTGCTGGATAGCTCACGTTTTGAACCACTAACAACATTAGGCTGCATATTAGACAACGCCCAAGTCGGGCAAGAGGATATATCTTCTAAATTCTTCTACTGGGTGAATTTTTCAGAAAAACAAGTTATTGAGCTGGACGGGACTATTAAAGAGGCCCTGCCCAATGCGATGTTCCGGGTAGAGCTTGATAGCGGTCACATTATCCTAGCCCACATTTCCGGCAAAATGCGCATGCACTACATCAAGATCGCGCCGGGCGACAAGGTCAAGGTGGAAATGAGCCCCTACGATATAGAAAAAGGCCGCATCACCTATAGGTACAAATAAGGTGATGAATCCCGTAGAGAAATTTAGAACGCCTTGGGCGAAAGCTATGTTCTCTGCTGGATAAATCAACACGAGATAGTAATCAGGTTAGTATCATAGATTGAACAATGCCCAAGTCGGGCAAGAGAATATAGCTTCTAAATTCTTCTACGGGATGAAAGTCAGCCCTTCCGTCAAACTGATCTGCAAAAACTGCCGCATCATCCGGCGCAAGGGAGTGGTCAGAGTTATTTGCAAAACCAAAAAGCATAAACAGCGTCAGGGATAATCCATTTTTAGCGTTTTGTGTCTATGGTAGTTAGAGTCGCAGGCATCAACTTGAGCAATGAACGGCGCATCGACGTCGCTCTGACGGCTATTTATGGCATCGGGCGCAGCTTAAGCGCCAAAATCCTTGCCCAAACCCAGATCAATCCCGCTACTAAGATAAAGGATTTGACCGCCGACGAGGAAGCCCGCCTGCGCAGTATCATCGAGAAGGATTTACTGGTGGAGGGAGATCTGCGGCGGGAAATCGCAGTGAACATCAAGCGGTTGAAAGACCTGGGCACCTACCGCGGCCAGCGGCACATCCGGAAATTGCCGGTTCGCGGTCAGCGCACCCGCACTAACGCGCGCACCAAGCGGGGCAAGCGGATGACGATGGGCAGCGGCCGCAAAAAATCTTCCGAAAAGACCTAATCCAGTATTGAGTAACGAGAATCGAGTAATGAGAGTAAAGAAACCTCCATCACTCATCACTCATTACTCATCACTCATTACTCACTATGTCTCGTAAGAAACGTTTACAGAAGAAGGTCGAGAAAGGCAAGAAGTCCGAAGCCAAGCGGCAGGCTTATGCCGCCAAAGTTGCCACCAAGACCAAGCAGAAGAAAAAGAAAGTTAAACGGGTTGCCGCCGAAGGCAAGATCTATATTAAATCCACTTTCAACAACACTCTTGTCACTGTAACCGACTTAGAGGGCAATGTTGTGAGCAGTGGCTCCAGTGGGCGGGAGGGCTTTAAGGGCTCCAAGAAATCCACTTCTTTTGCCGCCTCCAAAGCGACCACTGCCGCCGTGACCAAGGCCATTGCTACCGCCGGCCTGCAGAAAGCGCACATCTTCGTACAGGGAGTCGGCACCGGCCGGGAAGCCGCCATTCGCTCGGTAGCCCAGGGCGGCTTAGAAATTCTTTCAATTAAAGATATTACCCCCATTCCCCATAATGGCCCTCGGCCGCGCAAGGCTCGCAGGGTGTAAGCAAAGTAAAAATGGTAAGAACGTTGGGACCAAAAATGAAACGGGCAAGACGGCTAGGCGAAAGCTTCGCTTTGGGCAGTGACCGTTCCGTCGCGGCCAAATATGTTAAATTGCATCGTAAGCAACCCCCGGGCATGCACGGTAAAAAGGCCGGCTTTGCGAGATTAACCAGCTATGCTCAGCAGTTGCGCGAGAAGCAGAAGGCACGCGCTTTTTACCACTTGACCGAAAAGCAACTTCGTCGCTATTACCGGCAGGCCAGTCGTGAGCATGGTTCTACCGACATTACCCTGCTCACCGCTCTGGAGCGCCGGCTGGACAACGTAATTTATCGCGCCGGCTGGGCTAATTCCCATCCCGCCGCCCGCCAGTTAGTTTCCCACGCCCATCTCACAGTAAATGGGCGCAGAGTCAAGAGTCCTTCTTTTCAAGTTAAACCCGGCGATGCGATCGCTTTTGCCAGCCTGCACCAGGCATTGAAAGAGCAGCTTCAGGAACTTGCCAAAGCCAACAAACCCACTTCTTGGCTCAAGGTGGACCCCGCCGAGCTTACTATTCAGGTGCTCTCTCTGCCTACCCGCGAAGAGATCGAAGCGCCGTTTAATGAGAAAATCATCATTGAATTCTATTCGAGATAATAATTTTTGTGGGGAAAACTATGATTGAAGATATCAGCATCCCAAACATCAAGATCGAAGAAAAAGCGTTAAATCGCGCGGTCTTCGTCATCGAGCCGTGTTACCCCGGCTATGGCACAACGCTGGGCAACGCATTGCGCCGCGTGTTGCTAAGTTCTTTGCCGGGCGCGGCGGTAGTCGCCGTGAAAATTGCCGGTGTTGAGCACGAATTCTCACCTATCCCCGGCATCACGGAGGACGGGGTGCAGGTTATTCTTAACCTCAAGAAATTGCGCTTTCTGCTGCACGATGATGGCCCAGTCGCCTTGAAGTTCAAATCAGCCAAGACGGGCGAGATCACCGGTAAAGAACTGGACATTCCCTCTTCGGTCACCCTCGTCAATCCTGATCAGTACATTGCTACCGTGGCGGAAAAAGGTGCTCTGGAAATGGAAATTCAGGTCGCCCGGGGCAGAGGATATCTCCCCAGCGAAGCAATGGATGAGAAGGGTTTTTCCATCGGCACCATTGCCGTGGACGCTGCCTTTTCCCCGGTGATCAAAGTAATGTTCAATGTCGAGCCGACCCGGGTGGGCGAAATGATCAATTATGACAAACTTACCCTGAATGTATTAACCGACGGCACCATTACTCCCGAAGAGGCCATGCGTCAAAGCGCGCAGATCTTTGCCCGCCAACTTAGCATTTTTGGTGTCGACTTGGAGAGTTTACCAGTGGGCGAGCCGCAGGAGGAAGCCGCCGCTATCGATGCCAAAGATTTCAGCATTGATGAGGTTAATCTGTCGGTGCGTACTACCAATGCGCTCACCAACAACGGTATCAGCAAGGTCAGTGAAATTTTGGAGCTTGGCCCCACGCGGCTTAGCGAATTGAAGGGTTTGGGAGCCAAGGCCCTCGATGAAATTACCAGCAAGCTGGAAGAATTGGGCTTAAAGTTTAATTCACTACAGTAATGCGCCACCTAATCGAGGGGAGAAAACTGGGACGGGTGAGAAGGCAGCGCACTGCTCTGTTGCGCAACTTACTCACTGCTTTGATCCTGCATGAACGCATTGTTACCACCACCGCGAAAGCTAAAACACTGAAACCCAAGATCGAACGGTTGATGACTACGGCTAAGCGGGGGAATTTAGCCGCGAAACAGCGCTTAATGAAAGCTTTGTACAATGATCAGGTGGTCGTAAAAAAAATGCTGCAAGTGCTTGCTCCCCGCTACAAACAGCGCACAGGCGGATATGTCCGCATCATTAAAAAAGGCTACCGCGCGGGGGACGCCGCGCCGGTTGCCATAATCGAATTCGTATAACTCATTATTGTCATCCTGAACTTGTTTCAGGATCTAAAAAAGCGATTATGCAAAAAGCTACACCTCACATGCCAAGTCAAACACTTCCCGAACGCTGGTTTTTGGTTGACGCCAAAAACAAAGTACCGGGGCGGTTGGCGGTCAAGGTGACTAAACTTTTGATGGGCAAGGACAAAGCTACTTTCAATCGGGCGGTGGATGCGAAAACCAACGTGGTAATTATCAATGCTGGGAGCATCAAATTCACCGGCAATAAATTGGCGGGTAAGACCTATGTCTCGCATTCCGGTTATCCGGGAGGCCTGCGCGAGAAAACTCCCGCCCAAGTGCTTGCCGGTTCATTTCCCACGCGGGTGGTTACTCACGCTATTGCCGGGATGCTGCCCAAAAACAAATTAGGCACTGTGATGCTGAAGCGACTCAAGGTGTATGCTGGAAGCGAACATCCGCACGCCGGCCAAAACCCGATCACAGTAGACTTATAGACTAATAGCCAAATAGCTTAATAGACTAATAGCCAAACAACTATTTCACTATCAAGCTATCAAGCTATCTCGCTATCAAGCTAAATATTATGGAACAAACGCTTAAACTTTCTGGTCAGTATTTTTACGGCGTCGGTCGCCGCAAAACCGCCACCGCTCAAGTGCGTTTGTATAAGGGCGATGGCAAAATTACGGTCATCAATGGCCAAGTTGGCGGCCGTTATTTTAGCCCTAAGGATTTAGTTGCCCGCATCTACCAACCGCTCGAGGCGGTCGGTATGCTGAAAGATTTTAATATTTCTGTACGCGTTCACGGCGGTGGAATGGCGGCTCAAGCCGATGCGATCCGCCATGGTGCCGCTCGGGCGCTGGTCGCCTTTGACGTGAATCTCAAATCTGCGCTGAAAAAGACGGGTTTTCTGACCCGTGATGCCCGCGCCAAAGAGCGCAAGAAGTTTGGTCTTAAGCGTGCTCGCCGGGCGCCCCAATTCTCGAAACGATAGCTCCGCTACCGTTTCGCCCCGAGCAACGTCGAGGGGCTACCCGATTATTCATCTACTATGCTAAAAGCAATTACCAAATTCATCCATGAAGCCCGCGTGGAGCTGGCCAAGGTCACTTGGCCCACGCGCCAAGCCGCCATTAATCTGACCTTGATCGTGATCGGTATCTCGGTTCTGTTTATGCTTTATCTCACCGCCGTGGATTTTGGTTTAACCACCAGTATTAAATGGATAACCAATTATGCCGAACAGCTTAAGTCCGGTTCTCCTGCCAACCCCAGCGATATTCAAGTCACTCCCGTTACCAACACCACCCAATAATGATGGATGATGAATCACCACAACCAGAACGAACAGACGAAGAAGTGATCGAACAAGCCGCTCCCGTGGAGGGCGCTGAAAATATCGAAACTCCCGAAGAGGAGATGGCTGAAGCCGAGGTGGAGGCTGAAAGTCCGTCCACTAGCGTGACCGAAACCAAGGGCGACTTAGCCGAGTTGGAAGACTTGGAAGCCACAGGCGAATTTTCCGAAAATCCTAAACCTGTTGAAGAAGAGACCTTATCCGACAAGCCGGAGGCGCAGTCCTCCGACGGCGAGCCCTCCGAAGCCTCGGCGAAGGAGGGAGCTTTAGCGAAGGAGGAAGCCATCGAAGAGGAACCCGCCCCCTCCGCCGATACCGCCGCCTCGCTTTCTCAAAAGTGGCCCGGGCAGTGGTATGTTCTGCACACCTATTCCGGCTATGAAGACGCGGTGGCTGAAAGCCTGAAGCAACGCATCAGTTCTTTGGATATGCAGGATAAGATTTTTGATGTTTTAGTGCCGAAAGAAAACCAGATCGAAATTAAGAATGGCAAACGCAAGATAGTCGAAAAGAAAATGTTCCCGGGTTATGTCTTGGTGAATATGAAAGTGACCGAAGATTCTTGGTATGTTGTCCGTAACACTCCCAATGTCACCGGCTTTATCGGCTCCGGCACCGTGCCGGTTCCAGTTTCCGATAGTGAACTTAGGGCTATCTTCAAACGGATGGATGTGGAGGAACCCAAGTACAAGATCGATGTTAATATCGGCGATCTGGTCCACATCAAAGACGGCCCGTTTAAAAATTATGATGGTTCCGTTTCCGAAATTGACGAAGAAAAAGGCAAGATCAAGGTGCTGGTTTCTATCTTCGGCCGCGAAACTCCCGTCGAACTAGACTTCCTCCAAATTAAAAAGGCCTAATAGCGGGTCAGCGGGGTAGCGGGTTAGCAGGTCAGTAGAAAACAATGGGGGATAAGGATTATCACAACTTACGAATCTGGCAAAAGGCTGACCAGCTTGCCAAAGATGTTTATCTGCTGACTAAAGCATTTCCTAAAGAAGAACTATTCAGTCTGACATCGCAACTACAGAGAGCATCCCTGTCTATCCCTACCAATATTGTAGAAGGATTTTACAGGGGGCGGAAAGAGTTCGCACAATTCTTGGTCGTTGCCATTGGATCGCTGAAAGAAACTGAATACCTGCTAGATATTGCTAATCAAAGAGGGTATATTAAAAGCCCCGAACATCAAAATCTCCAGAATCAACTCATTGAATTGTCAAAAATGATATCAGTATTCCTCAAGAAAATCCGCCTCTCCCCACTAACCTGCTAATATACTAACCAGCTAACCTGCTAATACATGCCGAAAAAGGGAAAAATCACTAGAAAAGTCAAACGCCCCATCATCAGGTTGATGTGTTCTGAATGTAAGCAGGGCGTCTATTCCACCCGCAAGAATCCGACCAATACGCCGGACCGGTTGTCTCGCAAAAAATTCTGCCGCATCTGCAAAAAGACCACCCTCCATAAAGAAACCAAATAACGCTTTGCGTCATCCTGAGCGCAGTCGAAGGATCTATTAATAAAACCCCGCTACCAGAGCGGGGTTTATGGTAAAATACACCTGTTAGTATCTGTAGGCCTGTGGTGTAGTGGTAGCTCGTCGGTCTCCAAAACCGAAGGCGGGGGTCCGATTCCCTCCAGGCCTGCCAATCAATATAATAATCTATCGCGGAGGTAAGTATGAAAAAGATGATGAAATTCCATCGAGCCTCCAGTGCCATCTACGGGCTGGGATTTATCGGAGCAGCAGTCTACTTCATTAGTATTGCTACTAGCTTTGGGGCTGGGGTGCTCGGCTTTCTGAAGGCCCTCGTCTGGCCAGCGTTTCTGGTCTATCAAGCATTTCAGTTCCTGGCCCGCTAGGTACACTAGCAATGGGGAAACACTTCCTTTCCGCCCCCGCCACCCAAAATGGCCTATTTTATGAAATAATAGAAATAGTTTTAGTTATATTGAACTAATCCTTATTGTGATGCGAGCTAAACACGCGGCTAAAATCGAACAAAAAGTAAGGTTAGCCATACAAGTCGTCGCGGTAGCGATCGCCGGCTACCTGATAATTAGTTTTGTGCGCGGTTATATGGGAGCAGGTGCATTCCCTATGGGTCTCACCGGCACAACAGGTACACAACCAGCAGATTCGGTTTGTTCAACTTGCGCAGAAACGGGACGATTGGCTCCTAAGTGTGCAGGTACTTGTCCGAAGGGGCAATCTTGCACACTAATCGTAAGCGGGGAAAAGGACCTTGGGACTTGCCAATGCGTGTGATGCCCAAACTAACCCAAAATCAAGTTAGTAATTAGCAAAACAGACCTAAAGTCCAGTCCAGCAGGCCATTTTTTCCGCTTGAGATAATCAGCAATTTTACGCTCCTACATTGGAATATCTCTTGACATATTCTTTGTTTTATGCTATAATCAGGTGGAAAATTAGAAACCAAAACTAAAACAAAAAAGTTGGATAAGCTCAAAAACCAAAATACAAATCATTGGATGTGGCCGGCTCTCCGAGCCGTTTTTGCGATAACTGGTATCAGTATTATCTGCTGGTCTGCTCAACCGGCATTGGCAGCCGATAACCTCCTGTTGGGTCAGGAATGGGCCATCATTACCCAGACCAATCAGATCCGCGAACAGGTTGGCCTGCCCCCGCTTATGCAGGACGGCCGCCTGATGATTTCCGCTTCCCGCAAGGCCTTGGATATGGCCTCGCGGGGATATTTTGACCATGCCAACCCTGACGGCTATCGGATGGCCTACTGGATCAACGGCGCCGGCTATACCTACTCTCTGGCTGGCGAGAACTTAGCCAAGGGCTTTTCCTCGTTGGACCGGCTGATGAATGCTTGGGTCACCAGCCCCAGCCATTACAAGAATCTAGTGGAATCCAAGTTTACTGATATCGGCGTGGGCATGGCCGAGGGCTGGTATGAAAATCAGCAAACCCTCTTCATTGTCCAGCATTTTGGAGCTCCAGCCGCTTCCACTACCCAAAACATCGCCGAACTGGCCGCCCCGCTGGTTTCTCTAATAACGCCTTTAGTGGAGTCGGTAGCGGGGACTAGTGAACAGCAAACAGCCATCAACACCAGTCCGACACCCAGCCGGTCCGCCTCAAAAGCGCTTAATTCCGTATCCACTCCAGCCCCCCTAACCGTTCCCAGCCAACTAATCGCAGCCGCCAACGCCCAGTCTGCCGATGCCGCGCCGGCTATTCCGACGGGTTCTGATTCGGGAGCAATCCAGTTCTGGCCCATTTTTGCCCTGATCGGATTGGCCCTTATCGGCTATTTGGACGAACTTTTGTCGGTATGGGCTGACCGCTCTAGGCCGACTTTGAGCCATTAAACCCTCGCCAATCCGCTTGACACCCCAAGGGCTCCCCCCGTACTCTTTGAATAGGGGTAAAGGTTGGCGGGTTTTTAATTTCTTATTTATTACCTGCCTGACCCGTTCGGGCATATTGATTAATAAATTGGGAGTTATCTACATGGAGCGCGAGAATCATCCCGGTGGTTTATCCGTCGGAAGCTTAGTAGGGGGTTTCATAAAAACCATCACAAAACAAAAATCCGTAAAAAAACTCATTTTGCCAGTTGCAGTAGCTTTGGTAATTAGCACGCTGCTGCCTTTTGGTAACCAAATACCACTGGCCAAAGCCGCAACAGCCACACTAAGTCCTACATCGGTAGGTTCCCTTAACGATTGGTCTGGTCATCCAAACAACAATAATGCTGGTAAAGTTAGTGCAGTCCAGACCAATGACGCTGATGCATCCTATATCAATGGTGATGACAACCATGATAGGCAAACATTTAATTTTCCAGGTGCTGGTATTTCATTGGGCTCCACCATCAATTCAGTTAAGCTATACGCTGTCGCTAGGGGTACTGGCAATGGTGGCCAAAAGAAGTTTTCCCTTCTAGCACACCACAATAGCGATAATGAAGACGGTGGCAATATAAATGCCACATCCAACTACGCACAATATAGTTGGACGATGTCCAATAATCCGTTTACTCACAGCCCATGGACATTGTCAGAGGTGAATAGCTGGACAACTACCTTTGGTGTTGAAAGAGAAAACTCTGACGGATCTGTGCGTGTCACCCAAATTTATCTTGAAGTTGATTATTCTCTCCCAGCCCCTCCGGCTACTTGGACCATCTCCGGTTTCAAGTTCAATGATCTTGATAGCAATGGGGTTTGGGATAAGCCGGACGAACCGGGATTAGGGGGTTGGACAATCAGTCTAGACGGGACCGGTGAAACCCAACATCACGAAACTACTACCACTCTTGCGGACGGCAGCTACAGCTTCACTGATTTAGCAGAAGGACAATATGTAGTTAGCGAGGTCCTACAGGATGGTTGGACACAAACCTATCCCGAATCGGGTGAGAATTCTGTAACGATCAAGGGGGCAAGTGTGCCCGATCAAAACTTTGGCAATCATCAAAATTCAGAAGAACCAGCCTGCAATCCAGAAGCTGAATTAATCACTAACGGCAGTTTTGAGACTCCAGTAGTAACTAATCCTGCCCAGTGGGACATTTTTGGTCCCAGCATTCCTGGTTGGACCGCAACTTGGATGCCGGGCTCTGGCGATGAGCAATATCCTCCGCAAATTGAACTCCAGAATGGTGTTAATGGCTGGCTAGCTCAAGACGGCCAGCAATATACCGAAATGGATACCGATTGGGATGGTCCCGGTGGCGGGATCAATAATGAAGCCGCTTCAATTCGGCTGGCCCAAACCCTGAGCACAGTTCCCGGCAGGCAATATACTGTCAGTTTTTGGACTTCGCCCCGTCCGGGATTGGACACCTCCGAAAATCAGACTCAAGTTTGGTGGGATGGAGTGTTGCAAGATACTGTCATCGAGGACGGCACGAGTAATGCCAACACGGTCTGGACGCACCACAGCTATACCCTTACTGCTACTGGTACTACCACCGGGCTAGCTTTTGCTGATGTCGGCACGGCCGACTCACTGGGCGCTTTCTTAGACAATGTGAGCGTAAGAGCGCTTTGTCCGCCGCCGGAAGAACAGCACGTTACGATTGTTGCTCACAAAATTGTCTGTGACTCAGAAGCCGATTTGCCCAACTGGGGTAATGGCGGGCCGGATATTAATGCCGATACTGCCCAAGCTTGGGTTGCACAACATCCGGGTTGTCGTTTTGTCGAGGGTTGGAACTTCCAATGGGGACCACAAGATGCCTATGATCCCGGTGACACGCTGGTCGGCCCAGCCAATCCACCATGGCAAACTATTGGTCCAACCGACAGCAATGGTGAGATAGTTGCTACACTTACAGCCGAAGATATTGCTAATAATGAATATCTCTGGTTTCGTGAGGAACTGAAAGACGGCTACATCCCATTTACTTTCGACCAAAACAACGACACTAATATTGACCCTGTTAGTGCCGAGCTCTACTGTCACATTGATGTGCTCAACTATGATAACCGCGATCGCATTGATGGTGTCCAACTTGGCCAAACCTACAACTGTGTAGGATTTAATGCTCTTATACCGCAGGAACAAAATCCCTGCGACTTCGGCGATCAGACTGGTTGGTTCGGTCAGTACTATAACTACGACGCCACCCATCCGGACATGAACCTCGATCCGAGTTTCTGGCCGGACAAAACTCACGGTGACCCGATGGGAAGCTGGAACACGGATTGGTACGATTCTCAATATCTGGTCAATAGCCAAGTCGATCCAAATCTCACCTTCGGTCCGTTCTTCCCGCTGGATGCAATGGGTGAAGATCCGTCTGGTAGCGGTCATAACTATCACTTCGGTGTCCATTGGAGTGCCGCAGTGACCGCCGGTACATCGGGGGATTACAATTTCACTCTGAATTCCGACGATGATTCCTGGGTTTATCTTGATGGCACTTTGGTAAAGGACAATTCCGGCATTCATCCGCCGACAGAAAATGATGGTTCAATGCATATGACGGCCGGCACACACATTGTCGATATCTTCTTTGCCGAGCGGCACACCGTATTGTCAGCGATGTCATTTGCTTTTGCAAATCAAGACCTGCAAATCGTTCCGTACAATGCCGCTTGCCAACCGCCGGTACAGCATACCCTCATTGGCGGAATGAAATTCGAAGACTTCAATGGCGATGGTAGCAAAAATGGTGACGATCATGGTCTGCAGGATTGGACCATCTATGCGGCACAGCAAGTTGCCTCATTTGATGTCGATTCGCACGGCGATGTAACCGGGACTCCAATCGATTCGCCGGCGTTAGATAATGGCGCGCAGTATTTAGTGCGGGTCTTCAACACCTTTGATGCGGGCGATTCGATCACTGCTGACGCCAAATATTCAGTTCGGGCGCCCAACACCATCTGGACCGATGTAGTCCAGAACTACGAGGGCTACGGCCCAACCCTGTTGGACCTTCAGCTTGATGGCGTGTCACCTGATTGGGGCGCTTATAACTCTGGCCATGTCTACTGGCACACGATCACTGGTACAGGCGCTGCGGTTACATTCCAAATCTATGACATCTATGCTTCCAACAATGTTGGTAAGCTCAATATCACGCTATACAAAGTTCTGGCTAGCACACTAACGGACATCAACGGGGATTACTCATTCGACCTGACCGGAGTTGATGGCGATATCATTATTGCTGAACAAACTCAGGACGGTTGGGTACAAACCGATCCTTTACCAGAAGGTTTTTACACTGTAAACGGGACTGGTGAATTTGGTGGCAAGGACTTTGGCAACCAGTTTGACCCGAACCAAGAACAACATGAACAGCTGGGGTCAATTAGCGGCAAGAAGATCCATGACCACAATGGCGATGGCATCCAACAAGGGGGCGATGAAGGTTTGGGGCAGTGGACCATCTACATTGATGTGAACGATAACGGCATATTCGATGGTGGCGATGTCTCGACGTTCACCGCTGGAGACGGCAGCTATTCATTCCCGGGTCTTGATGCTGGTACTTACATCGTGCGTGAAGTTGGTCAGGGTGGCTGGACGCAAGTTTGGCCTAATCCTCCGGCCTACAGCCTAACTATTGGTGGAGACAACTGGGACTGGGCCAACACCAACTTCGGTAACATCACTAATATTGAAAATCAAGGCAACCCCGGTGGCGGTGGGGGAGGCGGTGGCGGTTATTACACTCCACCTACACCTCCCGGCAATGAGGGAGTGCGTGGTGAACAAACCGGCAACGGCGCTGGCGCTGGCAATGAAGGGACCGGCGGCGAGCAAAGTCTTCCGGTCACCGGCACTTCTCCTTGGGTCATTCTCGGACTTGCCCTATCTAGCCTAGTCGTTATTTACGGCTGGCGGCGGCAGTATCAGACACGCTAATAACTCTTTTAATCGAGGGTAATAAGTACACAGGCGGCATCGCAAGATGCCGCCTGTTGCGTTTCATTTCTAGTTTTACATTCTTACACTGAGATATCTCGCCGGTTGAAAATCACTATCCCGGCGAGTGTTGCCACCACAATAATCCCTATAAATACCCACAAATTCAAATTATCGACACTGGCGGTCGTGAGGATGGTACTCGGCGTTCCGTAATACTTGAAAATTGAAAACCAATCCAAATTTTTCCAATTATTGTTTAGCCGGGCGAATATATCCATTGCAAAGGAAATAATTACAAACAGCAGGCCCATAAGCATTGCCCGCCCCCGCTCCGCCACCATTGTGGAGAACATCATAGAAACGGCTAGGATGCTGGCGAAAAACAGAATGGCCACACTAATAAAGAGCCAGTAGCCCTCGATCGGCGCGAGAGTGATGCCTGACCGGTGAGCCTGCCAGATCACCCCGCCCATCACTGACCACACTAATGCCACTATTCCCAGCACCCCCACTACCAATTTACTGAAAAAGACCTGCGTGCGCGTGACCGGCTGGGATAACAGCAGTGCAATGGTTCCTTGCTCCACTTCTCCGGCAATAGCTCGAGAGGCAAAACCAATGATAAAAGCGCTGACGGCAATGACCCAGAAAAAGTTGAGATGCTCCAATGACAAAAATCCTTCGAAGGTCAGCCCCCCGCTAACGAAGTTCGTGCCGCCCATCAAATCACGGACTTGGGACGGGATCTTATTAAAAATGTCACTATAGGTACTGCCTAGATCGTGAGCGACTGGATAAATGGAAGTCAAAAACATGCTGTAAAGCAGCAACCCGCCGCAGTAGAGGCAGATGGTCAGCCAGTAGCTCTTCAAAGTTTGCCAAAAGATCGGCCAGTTCATCCCGTTACAAATCCTCGGCGAAAAATATTTCTGGAGAAATATTTTTACGCGCAGTTAATAGTATGTCGGAGGCAATAAGATTCATATTCTTCAATTTGAGTGTTATGCAGGAACTGACAGATTTGTAACGGGATTCATTATCGGTACCAAGTTAAGAATATGTCTTCCAGCGTAGGCTGGGCAACGGTGATGTTAGTAATGGAGTAGCGGTTAAGCTGCGCTAGTACTGCATTAATTTCGTTTCGTCCCACTTGGAGCCTCAGCGTCTGTCCATTGCGTTCAGTTATTTTCAGATCCACCAAACTCGCTTCATCGGGCATCTCTTGGAAAGTCACATCCACCGATAAATTGCTTTTGTTAATGAGAGCGCCAACGTCCTCCACCGCTACCACTCGGCCGTCTTTAATAATGGCCACTCGGTCGCAAATTTTTTGCACTTCCGTCAGATCGTGCGAGGAAAAGAATATTGTTGTGCCGCTTTGCTTCAAAGTTTGCAAGATAGCGTAGAAGTTTTGCTTGATGATGGGGTCCAAGCCATTGGTCGGTTCGTCCAAGATCAGCAGGCGCGGGCGATGCATTAACGCTTGGATTAGCGCGAGCTTTTTGCGGTTGCCGCTGGAATAACCTTTGATGAAATATTTAGGATCGAATTGCAGGATTTCGCATAAGCGTGTTGACGACAGTTCTCCGCTCCGCGACCGGAAGGTCCTAAGCCAATTGAGCAGTTCGCTACCGCGCATAAAGGGATACAGAAATGGCTCGCCCGAGACATAGCCTATGTAGCGATGGATCGCTGGGGCGTCCCGATGGGCGTCAAAACCGAAGATGTTGATGCTCCCTGATTGGGGCCGGATGAAGTCCAGCATCAGCCGGATGGCGGTCGTCTTGCCCGCCCCATTGGGTCCCAAGAAGCCAAAGATCTCACCCTCGTTTACCGAGAAGCTAAGCTGCTCCACCCCCCTGACACGGCCGTAGTACTTGGTCAGATTGTTCACCTCTATTACTCCCATAATGGCCAATTGTACGCCTAAAGTGAGCCCCCAGACAAGCTTTTCTGTAAAGGATGGCAACTACCCTCCGGAAGGTTGATTCCGGCATAGGTTGCCGATATACTAACAAATACCAACCGATATGGTTATTCTTATTGCATTCGCCACATTTGTTGCCACCCTACTGGGCGGGTTGCTGGCTCTTAAATTCAGTGACAAGTTACATTTGATTCTCGGCTTCACCGCTGGCGCCGTTATTGGCGTAGCATTTTTTGATCTCCTGCCGGAAGCCCAGAAGCTGGGAGCCAAATTTTACGATCCCAGCTTTATCACTATGTTGGTAGCCGTTGGATTCTTGGGGTATTTACTGCTGGACCGTTTGCTCTTGATGCACAGCCACCCCGAAGGCGAGTATCACCATCATCACGACCTGCGCCGCGGCTTGCTGGGCGCGGGAACATTGTCTTTGCATAGTTTTATGGACGGCGTGGCGATCGGACTGGCCTTCCAAGTCACCCCTGCCGTTGGTTTTATTGTTGCCATCGCTGTGTTAGCGCACGATTTTTCCGACGGCATCAACACTGTTAATTTCTTGGTCAAACATTCGCACACTAACAAAATTGCTTTCCGTTGGCTGCTGGTTGATGCTATCGCGCCGGTATTGGGAGTGATGTCCACTTTTCTTTTGAAACTTCCGGAATCTGCTTTGGGATTAGTGCTGGCCGTCTTTGCCGGTTTCTTTCTCTATATTGGTGCCAGCGATCTTATTCCCGAAAGCCATCACTCTCATCCCAAGCTGTTCACCACAATAATGACCCTCCTTGGCGCAGGGCTGATTTTTACTGTAGTACGCTTGACCAGCTAGACTTGGATTTTGGAGAACGAATAGCTGCCGATTGCTAAGAAGAGCACCGTGACGGTGACTAGCACCACAGCGTCAATGTGAAGGCCGAAGTGGGTCACATTAATTAACATGCCTCGCAGGGCATCCACCCCATAGGAGAGGGGATTGAATTTCACGATGGTCGTCAGAGCTTTTGGCAAACCCTCTATCGGGAACATTGCGCCCGACAGGAAGAACAATGGCATCACCAAGAAGTTAGTGATCAGCTGGAAGCCCTGCATATCAGCTAACTGCGAAGCCAATGCCGTGCCCAGCGCTGTAAACAATAGTGCGATTATTAGCATGATCACGATGGCCCAGGGAACCATCCACCAGTTTACCGGCCGAAATCCAGCGATCAGTGAAATTGCCAGCACAAGAATACCCTGCAATGTTGCCACCGTCGTGCCGCCCAGAGTTCGCCCGAACATAATTTGAAACCGCGATACTGGCGCCACCAAGGTTTCTTTCAAAAATCCAAATTGCCGATCCCAAATCACCTCCATCCCGTTAAAAATGGAAGTGAAGATAATGGTCATAGCGATAATGCCGGGCGCCAGGAACTCCAAGTAGTTTCCTTGTCCCGCCCGCTGGAATATCGGCCCAAAGCCATATCCTAGGGCCAACAGGAACAAGAGCGGCTGCCCTAACGCCCCTACGATTCGTGATTTTGATCGCAGAAATCGTTTTACTTGCCGCAGCCAAAGAATGTAAATAATTTTCATAAGCTAAAAGTTTAATGCCGCCACATTCTCCGACCCATTCGCATCCGGTCCGCGGGGCTGGAGGATTCTTCGCGGATGGTGTCGCCGGTCAGCTTCAGGAAAGCCTCCTCCAGCGATTTAGTGCCCGTTTGCTGCTGCAGCGCTGCTGTAGTACCGATAGCGATTATCTTGCCGTGGTCAATAATGGCAATACGCTGTGCGGTCTGTTCCGCCTCGGCCATATAGTGCGTAGTGAAAAATACTGTAATGCCCTCCTGTTGGTTCAGGTTTTTCAAATAATTCCAGATGTGGTTGCGAGTTTGGGGGTCCAACCCCAGCGTCGGCTCATCCAAAAAAAGAATTTTAGGGTGATGCATCAGCCCGCGGGCAACCTCCAGCCGCCGTTTCATTCCGCCCGAGAATTCTTTCACCAAACTATTACGCCGGTCCCACAATTCCACGAACTTCAACAACTGTTCAATGCGTTCGCGGCGCAGCTTTATTGGCATGCCGTATAGTACGCCATGGAAATCCATGTTCTCGTAAGCCGTCAATTCATCGTCCAAACTGGGATCTTGGAACACAATTCCGAAAGACTTGCGGGCGGCACTGGAATCCTTTACCGGATCGTGACCATTTAGCTGGATTCGTCCTTTGGTCGGGTGCAGTAGGGTTGTTAGCATTTTGATAGTAGTAGATTTGCCGGCACCGTTGGGCCCTAAAAAGGCAAAAATTTCACCCTTGGCTACAGTGAAATTGATATTGTCCACAGCGGTGAAATCACCAAACTTCTTGTTTAGATCAATAACCTCAATGATGTTCATTTTGTTGGGTTACGCGGCTAACTCCTCCCCCCGAGGAAAATGGGGTATGGGTATAGTATACAGCATCTCGCCAACTTGCCATCCCCAAGGAGCTCTTGACGACTTTGATATGCTGAAAATGTAGAATGACTGGCGGCCCTCGGGCCGTTTTGTCGTCTCTACGCAACCCCTTCAGGGAGGTGAACCCTATGCGCAGCAAGCGCTACTGGCGCCAGACGGGCATCTTGGTTGGTCATAGATGCCCGAGCTGCGGCTCGTGACCCCGCCCCTTGGGACCCGTTCCCAAGGGGCTTTTCCCTCATCTGTATTTTTATCGTATGATGTTAGGGTTCAAACACGATGATGACTGGATGGTGGGAGATTTTAATTAGCCAACTGCACATCAGCTGGACCCAGCTGAGCGCAACCGCAACTCTCTTCTGGAGCAGTCTCTTTCACCAGTTTTCTCTCCTGTCGTTGCTGGACGTTATCTTGGTGTTTGCCCTGCTCTGGTGGCTTTATCGCAAACTGCGCCGCACCGAGCTGATCAAAATTTTCCCCAAAATATTTCTTCTGCTCATCATCGTGCTTTTGGCACGCACCCTCGGCCTCTGGGCATTGTTTTATGTTACCGGCGCCCTCCTGCTTATTATGATCCTGGCGCTTGGCGCCTTATATGCGCCGGAAATCAAACACATTTTGGAGGCGGATGTAAACCTCAATTATCAGCGGCGGGCTGCCAGTCCACAAACCAGTACCGGCGATATGCAGACCGCCATTAAAGTCATCATTGAAGCATTGGCCGTTCTTACTCGTGCCCACAGGCCCGCTCTTATTGTCATCAAAAAAGATAGACCCCTAACGCGTTTAGTTGATAATGGCACCAAAGTGAATTCGCCCCTGCGCGCGGATCTCCTCATTGATTTTTTCACCAACGGCTCCGTCCTAAGCAAAGGAGCAGTTATCGTCGAGGGCAACAAAATAGTTGCGGCCGGCTCGAGCCTGCTTAAGCCCCATGCCCGGGTGCTCTTCAGCGCCGCCCACCCGGCCATCCAGCGCACGGCAAAAGAGCTTGGCGCGGTGGTGGTGATCGTCAATAAGACTCTGGGCAATTTGAGTTTGGTTTACGGCGACAACAGCTACAAAAATTTGGCGCTGGCCGATCTCACTAAGCTCTTGCAAAACATATTAGTTTATCAACGGGGATAGATGCGGCTTAGTTCACCAGCAATTATGCGTTGGGTCATCCTGATCGCCGCTATCTTGGTGTGGATCAATGTTTATGCTTTCATTGATCGTACTGTTACTGTTTCTGCTCCGCTCTTAGTAAAAAACCTTAGTGAGAATCTTGCTATTGCCGAGCCGCTCACGGTGGTGGATGCCACCGTCATTGGCGGAATACGCGATACTGCCCGGCTTTCTGGCGAGACGCTTCAGTTTTCTCTCGATGCGTCAGAGGTAACCACCCCCGGTCGCTATACTTTGGAAATTCAGCCTGAGTTACTTCCAGAGTCGATTAAATTAGTCAGTTTCGTTCCTCAGCAAATTCAGGTAACGGCCGAAGCGATTGCCTCGAAATCAGTACCCGTGACCACCCTCTCGCAAGGCGTGCCCAATGATAGATACAGCATCAACGCGCTGACCGCGGTGCCAAGCGAGGTGTTAGTCTTTGGCGCCCCCTCTTTGCTGGCGCAGATATCGGAGGCGCGGGCTTATGTTGATGTCTCCCGGCGGCGCGAATCGTTTGCCGTGCCAGCTGCCGCAACCGTGCAGGACGCCAAGAGTCGGACCATCTCTTCATTGCGAGTGGCTCCGGCAACGGTGAAGGTCAATGTGGAAATGATTGCCGGCGCCAGTATCCGCAATCTAGGCCTCCAGCCTGCCTTTTCTGGTGAACTGCCCGGCGGCTTTTGGGTGCAAGAGGTTAAATTTGATCCGATGGTCGTGCAAGCGAGGGGGCCTCATAAGATCTTGAGAAATTTGACTTCTTTGTTTTCCACCCCCATTAATTTGACCGATCGTCGCGGCAGTTTTAATGAACAAGTTGCCGTGAATCTGCCTAGTGGGGTGGAGTTGGTGGGGGAGAATGTGGTGATGGCGCGGGTTACCATCAGCTCCAGCGAAGGCACCCGCCAGCTGGACATCGTCCCGCAGTATGTTAACGTAACCGAAGGCTTCGGAGTAACTGCCGCCAACCCCGCCAGCATTCAAGTGGTCATTTCCGGCGACCCCAAAACCATCAATCAACTTAAACGCTCCGATGTCGGGCTAAATCTCGATCTTAAGGGCACCCTTTCAGGAACTAATCAAATCACTATCACGCCGGCGATGTTTGTACTGCCCCCCAACATTCAAATTGTCAGCTTCACTCCCGCTACCATGGAAGTAATTTTAAGCCGCCTGTAAAAATGAAATATTCTGAATTTATTGTCTTAGACGTTGAATCCACCGGCATCGATACCAAACACGATGACATTATTGAATTCTCCGCGGTTAAACTGAATAGCAAAGGCGAAATTATTGATAAGCTGGATACTTTGATCTCAACCAATCTGCCCATTCGTCCTTTGGTCACCGCCCTAACCGGCATTCGCGCGGAAGACTTAACCGATCAGCCGACTCTGGAGGAAATTCTGCCGCGCATTGAATCTTTCATTGGCGACTTGCCGATCGTAGGGCATAACATCAGTTTTGATGTTGAATTTTTGCATGTCAAAGGACTTAATCTCAAAGGCGATCTTTTGGATACCCTCGAACTTGCCCAAACGGTCTTACCCAAACAGCCCCACTATAGTCTGGAAAGCCTGTGCTGGCGGCATAATTTACCCAATCAACCTTCTCATCGGGCAATGGCGGATGTAATGGCCACAGCTGACCTGATGAAATTTTTAGCCCAGCGTGTTGCTTCGTTTAAATCAAATACCCGCAAGAAAATATTGGATATTTTGCCTGCCGATTCCTGGTCTTGGCTGTGGCTGTTTGAAGAAATTAAGTGGCCGCTGGATGCGTTGCCCTCTCCGCACATTCCACCGCACACGAGTGCTTTGTTAAGTGGTATCGCGCAGGCGGAGCAATATCTGCCGGAAATCGAGAGATGCCTTGGGGACAAAATTAATTTTGTTGAAACCCACTTTGCGGTGGACCAGCTTTCCCTGGCCGTTGCTTACGCCATGGCCCATAAGCCGGCAGTCTTAGTGGCGCCGTTTAACGCTTGGCGGGAAATAGACTGGACGAGTATGGGCAAAACCCATAAAATTGCCGTTGCCACCCGCGACCGGCAGGAGTTTTTCTATCGCAAGGATAGCGAATTGGAATTAGCCAAGGCCTTGCCCGCGCTTTCCGTGACCGAAGCACGGCTGGTTGCCAAAATCATCATCTGGCGCAACGAATGGGATGCCAACCCCACCCAACTGTTTTTAGTTAATGAGGAGCTTTACCAATGGGAACAGAAGTTCTCTCCGAGCGAAATAAAAAAATCAGATTTGCCGGAATATGACAAAGTAGATTTGCTGATAGCAACCCCCAGCTCCGCCTTGGAGCTGGAAAATCTTAATCGCTATAATTTGGTCATTCTCGACCCATTGGGGCTTGAAGAAGCAGCTTTGCGCTCTTCCTCCCGCACCCTGTCGATCAACTATTTTAATGCGCTGGTCGCCAGCCGCCGCGATTTTGTGCATTTGTATGTTCGCCCCAAGGATGTTAAGTTGGCCGACAATTTGTTCAAACTTCTAAATGACATCAGCTCCAACCTGACGCTTCTTGGCCAGCAATTAACTACTTGGTATACCGCTAATCCGCCCAGCAATGTTTTTGACCGCAATACGGAAATAACTGGTCTTAATATGACCGATGAATTACGCAGCCGGCTGGGTGTTATTGCCGGCAGCCTTTCGCAATATTTAGCGCTGCTGAGCACAGCCAAACTGTCCGATGCCAAACAACAAATTCAACGCACTGAAAAACTGCTTGCCCACTTAAACGCGCTGGCGGCAACCGACCCCGCATATCGCTATTTTCTTAATGCGGCCGATAATCGCTTCTATCTGGACATTCTTCCTGCCCGCCCTGATTTCTCGCTCCTGAAGCACATTTTGGATGAGAGTAAGTCCTGCACCGTTTTAGGTGCCGGCCTTTCCATCCAAAATAAATTTGATTATTGGCAAACTTCTTTCGGTGAGTTGAAGGGGAAGATGCTTAAAGATACAACTCCACTTGAACTTTTGCTGGTCAAAGATTTACCGGAAGGGGATGAATACGACGGGGCCATCGAAAAACTGGCTCGCGAGCTGGCCAACGCCAATGAGCGGCTGCTGGTGCTGACCGGCTCAGCCTATGAAACCGAGGAATTGTTTGACCAACTGTTTAACCCGTTGAGTGAGGCAGGCTTCACTGCCGCCAGCGCCAACACCACCAAGGCATTGGAAAAATTACCGGAATTAGTTGGAGCTAACCGTCAACTTGCGCTTATTGCCTATTACTGGTGGCTGGAGCGCGCCCGCTTGTATTTGTCTGATTTCCCGACTCTTTTACTGGGCAAAATCCCGTTTGATCCCGGCAGCCGTCCCCAAGCCAAAGTTATGCAGGGGGATTACAACGGTTTTGACAGCTACACCATTCCCCGGACCACAATGAAACTCAAAGAAGTGCTCCACATTGCCTCGCTGATGAACTTCAAGACCCTTGTTTTGGCGGATAGCCGTTTGGTTAAAAAAGATTACGGCGAGCGCATCATCGGCTCCCTGGAGGGCTTTGTGGTAGTCCCTCAAACTACCAAAGAAATTCTAGGCTAGACATCTCATGGTATGCCGGTAAAGGGGTTGACAAAACCATTGTCTTATGCTACAATAAGGCAATTTGGTAACCCTGTAGTGTGCTTTGTTCTACTGCGGGGCGGCGGACCTTTGAAAATTCACCCAGCCTGTTCGTGCTAGCCTTGCTAGCAGGAAGAGTAGGGGACTGCGAGATATCACTCCCCCCAGTGGTGTCTCGCATTCCCTTACTGTCCCGTATCAAAACCAAAACAAAAGGTTGTTCTTGCACCTTGGATGAAAAATTATTCCGGTGCCGGTGCTACTAAGCAGATAAGCAACTTATCTTCTTGGCAGCACTGGCAGCGGCGGGATGGGAGGTGAACCCTTCTTGTCCCCCTGACCGTGCCAAAGTTATTCAATTTTGGGCCCGCTGATCAGGGGGACTTTTTTGTGCCCAAATCTCAGGGCATTTCAGATATACTTGAAATATGTCCGGCGGAATTTTATCAGGGGTTGGCATTGCCACGGCCATGACGCTGGCAGCGTGGCTTCTAGTGCTGTTTTATTTTGATCCTACTACTGCAGGCATTCCCGGCTTGGTTTTGTTTTTTGTGAGCCTAGCCGCCACCCTGGGCGGTCTGCTGACTTTATTCCTGCATTGGTTGCGCCGCCGCTTTCAGGCCGTTTCCGCACCGCTCGCCGTGTCAATGAGGCAGGCTGCCTTGATGGCTTTGGCGGTCTCGGGTATCCTGTTGCTGTTGGCTCTGGGTAAGTTAAATTGGTGGAATGGGGCCGCCATTGTTGTGGCTGGCCTCGTCGTGGAATCCTACAGCTTAATCAGGCCTGAATAATATCCCATCCGTCATCCTGAACTTGATTCAGGATCTAGCCTGCCCGGCCAGGGATTCCGAAACAAGTTCGGAATGACAAAAAAGAAAGTACTATGCGCGATCAACTCCAGAGAATTTTAGATGCCGCCCGCAAGGAGATCTCTTCGGCCAAAAGAGAGGATTATGAATCCCTGCGAGTAAAATATCTCGGCCGCAAATCCGAATTGAGTTTACTGTTGCGCCAGCTTAGCAGTCTCTCGTTGGCGGAAAAAGTTGAGCTGGGCAGTCTTGGCAACCAAATCAAATCTGAGATCGCCGAGCTGCTGGAACAGCTTAAGCAACTTCCCCACGAGGGCCCGCTCAAAAATTTTGATCCCACTATTCCCGGCATTACGCAGGAGCTGGGCCGCCTGCATCCCATTACCCAGACCACTAATGAATTGATCGATATTTTTGCAGGCCTTGGGTACGATGTCGCAATCGGCCCCGAGGTGGAATTGGAAAAATACAATTTTGATATGTTAAATATCCCCGCCGATCATCCCGCCCGCGATCAGTGGGACACTTTCTGGATAAAGCAGGTCGATGGCGCGCCAGACAATACTTTGTTGCGCGCCCACACTTCGCCGGTGCAAATCCGCTATATGCTGGAGCACAAACCACCAATTCGCATCATTGTGCCCGGCCGCACCTTCCGCTACGAGGCCGAAGACGCCACCCACGCCTCGGTTTTCTATCAACTGGAGGGACTATTGATAGACAAGGGGATTACCGTTGCCAACCTCAAGGCCACCTTGCAGACAATGATGCACCAGATCATCGGGCCGGATGTTAAAATCCGCCTCCGCCCCAGCTTTTTCCCGTTCACCGAACCCAGCTTTGAAATGGATATTTGGTTTCAGGGCAAGTGGCTGGAGCTGATGGGCTGCGGCATGGTGCATCCGGTTGTACTGAAAAATGGCGGCATTGATCCGGAAAAATATTCCGGTTTTGCTTTTGGCGTGGGAATCGACCGGTTGGTGATGCTGAAATATAACATTAAGGATATCCGTTACTTTCTATCCGGCAATTTAGATTTTCTGGAACAATTCTAAAATGAGATTTTCCTATAACTATCTGAAAAAATGGCTGAAGTTCAAAAAAACACCGCAAGAGATCGCGGAAGTTATGGATTTGCATATCACCGAAGTAGAATCCGTTACTACTGCCGTGCCATTTACCAAAGTGGTGGTGGGGGAAATTATTGAAATTCGCCGCCACTCCAATGCTGATAAGTTATGCCTGACCAAGGTCGACATCGGAACTGAAACAGTAGATATCATCTGTGGTGCCGATAATGTCGCCGTTGGGCAAAAAGTGCCGGTGGCGCTGGTTGGCGCGGTCTTGCCCGGTGGTTTGGAGATAAAAGAGGCCGTGATCCGTGGCGAAAAATCTTTCGGGATGATTTGCAGCGCGCAGGAACTGGGTTTACCTGAAAAATCCAAAGGAATTTTGGTACTGAAACCTTCTGCCGTTCCCGGTACGCCAGTGGAAGAAGTCTTAGATGTTAATGCCGATGTTATTATCGAACCAAAAATTCTCTCCAATCGTCCCGACTTTATGTCCTATGTCGGAATGGGCAGGGAATTGGCTGCTGCTTTAAATATTGACTTCAAACCGCCCATTGATTTGAAATTTGCTGAATCCAAGACCAAAACCCTAACCGAGCTGAAAGTTAAAGTGGAGGATACAAAACTTTGCCCCCGATATCTGGGGAGAGTGGTAAAAAACGTCACTCTTAAACCGTCGCCCAAATGGATGCAGGATGTCTTAAGTGCCGCGAATCTTAGGCCCATTAACAATATTATTGATATTGCCAACTACGTAATGTTAGAACTTGGTAATCCGGTTCACACCTTTGACTTGGCCAAAATAGGGGATAGGGAAGTCATCGTTCGTCTGGCTCGTGATGGTGAAACCCTGCTTGGCTTAGACGGAGTTGAAAGAAAACTTGATAGTAAAACTTTAATCATTGCCGATAGTCAAATTCCTATTGCGATTGCCGGCATTATCGGGGGAGAGGCGAGCGGGGTAGACGAGCAAACTTGCGATTTGGTGATCGAGGTCGCCGCCTTCGATAAGGCATTAATTCGGCGTACCGGAAAAAGGCTGGGAATTCAAACCGACGCAAAATTTAGATTCGAGAGGGGAGTGGATCCCCTTTCGACCGAAATTGCAATGAACCGCATGCTTAATTTATTGCAATCCGACTCCCCCGGCTGCGAGATCTTATCTGGCACCGTTGATGTGCATGGGAAACTGCCAGCCCCGTTTACCCTCCTAAGAGTTTCTACTGTTGCCATCAATCAATTGCTTGGCATTACCCTATCTGCTCAGCAAATGGCCGGGATTTTAAAGCGGCTCGACTTGCCTACCGAAATCCGCCGAGATGACTTGGTCGTCAAAATCCCCAGCTACCGCAAAGACATCACCGGTATGCCCGACATTGCCGAAGAAATCCTGCGCCTTCAAGGCAGCGACCAAATCCCCTTTATTATGCCGGTAGTTTCATCTAAGCCATTTGAAATGCCGGAGATCGAACAATTAAAAAAGCGCATTCGCGACCTAATGGTGCGTCTCAAGTTCACCGAGGTCTACACCCACCCCTTCGATGCGATCAATTCCGATGACAAGATTCCCCTACTCAATCCCTTAAGCGAGCACTGGACCTATTTGGTGGATGATTTATCCCCCGGTTTACTAGCTTTGGAAATTAATCGCCCGAGCTATCGCGTTTTTGAGCTTGGCACCACTTTCCGCGATGCAAAGGATATTCTGCCCGTTGAACAGCAACAGCTTGCTTGTCTTCTGCATGAATCGGATGCTTACCGCGCCGCCCGCGGAGCGGCGGATATTTTCATTGATGAATTAGGACTGAACGGTGGCTGGGAAGAATATCTTAATTACGCCGGTTTGCAGTTCAAAATTGACGGGCATTATGTCGGACATATCAAAGCGCACAGTGAAAATCGGGCGGAGGTTTCGTTTAACGTTAGCCAGCTCTTGCCCTATATCGCGCCGGCCAAACAATTCATTGAGATGAGCAAATTCCCCGCCCTGAAGATGGACATTGCATTCATCGTGAAGCCGGAAGTCCGCATTGGTGAACTGCAAAAAACCATTCAGGGAGTTGGTCGGTTAGTAAGCAAAGTTGAATTGTTTGATGTTTTCGAACTGTCTGAGCAGCAGCGCAATGTCGCTTTCCACATTGAACTTCGTGCGGAAGACAGAACCCTAACCGGCGAAGAACGGGATGCCATCCACGCCCGCATTGTCGAAGCCGCCAAGGAGACCTTTGGAGCCACTCTGCGAGAGTAGGGGCAAAGCTTGTTCTACCCCTGTAAATCAGGTATAATTCAGGTACCGAGAAGTGAGGAGGTCGGCAGGTTCTGATTGACCATTTTTACCCCCTAACTCGCTACCCTGCTAACCCGCTATTCAAATGGCTGACGAAGACAAGAAAAAAACCAGTTCCTACGGTGCCAAGGACATTCAGGTCCTGCAGGGCCTGGAGCCCGTCCGCAAGCGCCCGGGTATGTATATCGGCTCCACCAGCGTGGAGGGGCTTCACCACCTCATCTGGGAGGTCGTAGATAACTCTATAGACGAGGCAATGGCCGGCCACGCCACCACCATTGATGTCGCTCTGCACAAGGAGGGCAAAGTCACCATTACCGATGATGGCCGAGGCATTCCCGTTGAAAAACATCCCCAAACTAAAAAGTCTACTCTGGAAACTGTACTGACCACCCTACATGCCGGCGGTAAATTCGGCGGCGCTGGGTATAAAGTTTCCGGTGGTCTGCATGGCGTCGGCCTTTCGGTGGTCAATGCGCTGTCTGACTGGATGCGGGTGGAAGTTACCCGTGATGGTAAAACCTACGCGCAGGAATATTCCAAGGGCAAAGCCAAGACGCCGGTCAAGATCGTTAACAAAAATGCCAAAGGGCACGGCACCAAAATTTCCTTTCATGCCGATAAGGAAATTTTCACGGAGGACAACGAGGGATACGATTGGAAAACCGTTTTAGAGCATCTGAAACAGCAGGCCTATCTCACTAAGGGCGTACTGATAAAAGCCAGCGATGAACGCAATGGTGAATCGGAGGAATTCAAATTTGACGGCGGCGTCCAATCCTATGTAGAAGATTTGGACAAAAACAAGAACCCGCTGTTCACCCCGCCTTTCTACGTGGATAAAGAGCGCGATGGTGTGCAAGTGGAGATCGCCATCCAATACACCGAAGATTTCAACGAAGCGCTTAAAGCATTTGCCAACAACATTTACAATCCCGAAGGCGGCACTCATGTGGTCGGTTTCCGCGCCGCCCTCACTCGTATTTTAAATAATTACGGCAAAAAGGCCGGCCTGATCAAAAATACTCAGGATGCCCTTTCCGGTGATGATGTTCGCGAAGGGCTGACCGCGATCATTTCTGTAAAATTGGCCAATCCCCAATTTGAGGGCCAGACCAAGGCCAAACTAGGTAACACCAATGTGCGCACGGCGGTTGATTCTGTTTTTTCCGATTATTTCGGAAATTTCTTGGAAGAACATCCGACCGAAGCTCGCCGGATGATCAGCAAGACCATGCTGGCGGCCAGAGCTCGTCTGGCGGCCCGTCAGGCACGAGAGACGGTGCTCCGAAAGGGGATCCTGGAAGGAATGACTTTACCCGGCAAGTTGGCCGACTGTTCCAACCGCGATCCCGCCAAATCCGAGATTTTTATTGTCGAAGGTGAGTCTGCCGGTGGCTCCGCCAAAAGCGGTCGCGACCGCCAATTTCAGGCCATTTTGCCTCTGCGCGGAAAAATTTTGAATGTAGAAAAAGCGCGTCTTGACCGGATGCTTTCATCCGAAGAGATCAAATCGCTGATTATAGCTCTTGGAGCCGGCATTGCCGAACAATTTGATGTTGATAAGATCCGTTATCATCGTGTCATCATTATGACCGATGCGGATGTTGACGGCGCCCATATCCGCACCCTGCTTTTAACTTTCTTCTACCGCTATATGCATGCCGTTATCGATCGTGGCTATCTTTACATCGGCCAGCCGCCCCTTTTCCAATTAAGACTGGGCAAGGATGTGCGTTGGGTTTATTCCGATGCCGAAAAAGAAACGGCAATGAAAGAAATGTTGGAGACCGCCGCCAAGAAAAAGGAGGGCAAGAAAGCGAAGACCAAAACTCCGGACTCTTCCCCCGTCACCCCGCCATACACCAGTGATGGCGGGGTCCAGATCGAAACAGAAACAACCGCAGAGGACTTATCTTCTACTAAAGGCATATCTATTCAACGCTACAAAGGTCTTGGTGAAATGAACCCGGGCCAACTTTGGGAAACTACAATGGATCCCAAGGTGCGCATCTTGCATCGGGTTACCATCGACGATGCGACCAAGGCCGACGAGATATTTATCACTCTGATGGGGGATGAAGTCGCCCCTCGCAAGGAATTTATTCAGCAGAACGCCCAGTTCGTCCAGAATTTGGATATCTAGGCCCAAAGCTACTTTTTATCTTCCAATGTTCAGGTGTTGGTCAGTCTTGTAGTATCATAGTTGCGGTAGCCCTGAGGGGATGGGCGGCCGGCGGATACCGGTTTTGCATTAAATAAAATTTTTTGGGAGGCGATGGCTAGTCCTTTAGCTTGGATTACGGTTGATCTAAAAGCAATTGATTTCAACATCAAACAATTTCGGCGCCTCTTAAAACCTCAAACTAAAATTATGGCGGTAGTGAAAGCCAATGCCTACGGGCACGGGCTGTTTGAAGTTGCCAAACAATCCATTAAATCCGGCGCAAACCATCTGGGTGTTATTACTGCCGAGGAAGCCATCACTTTACGCAAGCATGGAGTTTTACAGCCGATCGTGGTTTTGGGCGCCGTTGCCAAAGATGAGATCGCTCCGCTCATCCGTAACAAAGTTGCCATTAGTATTTTTAATGAAGAATCCTACCGTGCCGTTGCCCGGATGGCCGACATTATCAATCGCAAGGCGATCGTTCACGTGAAATTGGACACGGGCATTAATCGTCTGGGTTTCCCGAGCGTTGATAGCGCCCTACGCGTTATTAAATTGATTTCCGCCAAAACCCGCCAGTTTGAACTGGAGGGGCTGTATTCACATCTGGCCAGCGTGGAAGAACTAAACCAAAGCTACACTAACGAGCAGGTGTTATTGTTTGAACGGTTAGTGCGCAAAGTTGCCAATGCCGGCATTAAGATCCCAATATTTTCTTTAGCTGCCTCTGCTGCCGCGATTATGATGCCCGAGAGCCGGTTCAATTGTATTCGCATCGGTATCTCACTCTATGGCCTTTGGCCCTCGCGGGGGGTGGAGCTTTGGTGCAAGCGCAGCAAAAAAACCCGCAACTTCCGCTTAAAACCCGCGCTCACCTATAAAACTCGCCTCGTTCAGATAAAACGGGTAAAAGCGGGTAGCTACATTGGTTACGGCTGTAATTATCAAGCTAAGTCCGCTATGACCGTCGGAGTGATTCCCGTCGGTTACTTCGAGGGCTTGCCCCGGCGCTTAAGCAATCTGGGATTCGCTTTATTCAAGGGCGCAGTAGTCCCCTTTGTTGGCCGCGTCTGTATGAATATGACAATCTTGGACATCAGCCGTCGCCCTCGGGCCAAAGTCGGCGATGAGATAGTTTTGATCGGCCGCAGCCAGCACAAAGAGATCACCGCTACCGATGTGGCCGATTGGGCGAGTACAATTAATTACGAGATAGTTTCACGCCTGCCGGAGCACATCACTAGAATTTATAAATGACGCACGGTGTCATCCTGAACTTGATTCAGGATCCAGAAAAGAAAATAAACAATTTATTTTTTATGTCTGGATTCCGGCTCGGAGGCCGGAATGACGGAAGGGAAGCCATATGAGCGAGACACGTACAAAATACATTTTCGTTACGGGAGGAGTTCTGTCCGGCCTCGGCAAGGGCATCACCGCTGCCAGCATCGGCAATATTCTCAAGGCGCGCGGACATAAGATTTTTATGCAAAAGCTCGATCAATACATTAATTATGATGCCGGAACACTCAACCCCGGCGAGCATGGCGAAGTGTTCGTTACTGATGACGGCGCAGAGACCGATTTGGACTTGGGGCACTACGAACGATTTATTGACGAAAATTTAACCCAAGACTCTTCGATTATGACCGGCCGGGTTTACAGCGATTTGATCGCCCGCGAGCGCCGCGGTGATTTCTTAGGCAAAACGGTGCAGGTAATTCCTCACCTGACCGATGAGGTCAAATCGTTCGTCATCGGCGGTGCCCAGAAAGTGAATGCCGACATTGCCATTATCGAAGTCGGAGGCACGGTGGGAGATTACGAAGGCTTTTATTATTTGGAAGCCATTCGCCAATTACGCGGGGAGCTGGGCCCGGACAATGTGATGTACTGCCACATGGTTTTCCTGCCGTACTTAGGAACCTCCAAGGAAGTGAAAACCCGTCCGGCCCAATTCAGTATTCGTGACTTGCAGGGTATCGGCATCGCGCCTGATGCCGTCTTTTGTCGTTCTGATCACCCCATTCCTCAAGCCGCATTGGATAAAATCGCCCGCTCCGCCAACCTGCCGGCGGGCAACATCGTGCCCCTGCAAACCGCTGATACTGTCTATGGAGTGCCGCTGACGCTGGAAAATTTTGGCATTGGGAAAGTTATTGAAGAAAAACTCAAACTCCCGCCCGTTGAGCCGAATTTAACTGAATGGCGCGAACTAGTCGGCCGGATCAAATCTGACAAACGCAAACTTAATATCGGCATCGTCGCGAAATACACTACGATGGAAGACACTTATATTTGCATCTTCGAGGCTCTCCGTGCCGCCGGCTGGTTCCATAATGTGGATGTGAACATTCGCTGGATCGACGCCGAAGAACTGGGAAGCCCCAATGCCAATGTTGCCGAACTAATGGCCGGCTGCGATGGTTATGTCGTGCCGGGAGGTTTTGGCATTCGCGGGATTGAAGGAAAAATTAAAGCCGCCCAGTATGCCCGCGAAAACCAGATTCCCTACTTGGGCCTTTGTCTTGGCCTGCAGGTGGCGGTAGTTGAGTTTGCCCGCAATGTTTTGGGTTGGCAGGATGCCCACAGCACTGAATTTGACGAGAACACCAAGCATCCGGTTATTCATATTATGGAATATCAAAAAACAATTATTAACAAAGGCGGCACAATGCGTTTGGGCGCTTATCCGGCGGTTTTGCGCAAGGGTTCGCGGGCTTATGAAGCTTATCGCACTAACAATATCTCCGAGCGCCACCGCCACCGCTATGAGTTCAATAACAAGTATCGGAAAGATTTTGAAAAGGCGGGAATGATTCTTTCCGGTGTTTCCCCCAACAATGAGTTGGTAGAGATCGTGGAGCTTAAAGATCATCCGTGGTTCGTCAGCTCGCAATTCCATCCTGAATTCAAATCCCGTCCCAATCGCCCTCACCCGCTTTTCCGCGATTTCATTGGTGCTGCCCTGAGAGCCACTTCACTATTGGAAGGGATCGGAGAGGGAAGCCGCGAATCCCAGCTGCTGCCCACGAGATAGCCGCTTTGATTGACCGGGAGTGATTTTTATCTTACCGTCAAAGTACGGGGGAATAGTTCCCCTGAATTTACATAAAGGCGGTGAGACCCAGTGTGGCTCATCGAGCTCCTTACCAAGTGGTGGGAAATCAATGCTCGGAAGGAAGAGGAGAGGCTCCGCGCATTCCTTCGTGAGCATCCTGATGCGCGGGGACTAATAGCCGCCTTTTCCATCGGCCTGAACAAATGCGGTAAGCCAACTGCAGCCAACGAGGAAGTCGTCAGCAGAGCCTGCTGGGTCTATCGTGACTGGCCTACCCCCGCTGGCAGCCCTCTCCCTCGCCGTGAACTGATGTTCTGCACGGGACAGAATCAGCCGGTCGGTATCTCTAGCGCTCGGGCGATGCTGGAATACGCAAGGGAGACAGTGATGCCTTATGAAATGCAGGGCTATACCATCGACAGGCAGCTTATCATGCTAGACGAAGTATCGCTGGACACCCCCGGCAATGCCCGTGCCGTTGTCCAGTACATTCTCACAAGCATGCCGTCGGGAAGCCGCATCGCTGTGGTGCTGGCCTGTCACCCCCTTCATATGCGCCGTAGTCTGTTATGTCTGCGGCAGGCCATTAGACTCTCGCGTTGGGCATTTCGGCTGTATCAAATGTCGGTTGAGGTGTTTGCTTGGCCGGCTATCTATGCCCCGGAATACAGCACGCTAGAGTATCCCGCAGGCAGACGGATATACGAGCATACCCCCGGCCAGCCCTGGCTTAACTCCCACGCCTCCCTCCTCTTCTACGAGATGGCGGCCTACTGCTTCAATCTGCTTTTCCCGGGAGTGAGCAAGAGGACCAAGAGGGCGGAGAAGTCGACAGCAATTCCCAACCCATGAACCCCACCACTTACAAAACAGCCCATTGTCATCAATCGGGCTGTTTTCATTTATTCAAAAACCGCCTCTCGGCAGCTCTCCCTTTGTCATTCTGAACTTGTTTCAGAATCCCTGGCCGGGCAGGCTAGATCCTGAAATGAATTCAGGACGACGTTTCTTATTTTGTTGCCGGCACTATACTGATGTAAGTAGCCGTAGTGTGGCCAGTGCCGTTTTGATGCACCCGTTTTACCTTGAATTGTACATTCCCGTCCTTCACTGCGAAGATGGTGTGATCCCGCCCCATCAGTACATTATCGCCGGCGCGATATTTCTGCCCCCGTTGGCGCACGATAATATCGCCCATCTTGGCGCGTTGATCACCATAAATTTTGACTCCAAGCATTTTCGGCTTGGAATCCTTCAGGTTCTTGGATGTACCGGCTGCTTTTACGTGTGCCATGGATAGGGATTAGTATCTAGTATGCAGTATCTAGTATTTAGCATCCGGGGGTAGGGTCTTAGATACTAGATACTAGTTGCTAGATACTGACTTTACTACTCGGCCAGATTACCGTATCTGGTGAGATAGGTCAATAGACTGAGAAAAAGCCCCGCAAAGCGGGGCGGGGCGGCTTCATGGCACAGTTTAGCCGCGGGAGCTGTCACGGTCCTCCTTATAGGCCACTCGGGCAGAACTCAGCAGCCAAATCATGCCGATAAAGGCAATCATCCAATCTGAGCTATGGCATAGTAGCAGGTATACTGCGAGCCATGCACACAGACCAGAACCAACAAGATACGTCCACCACATAACCAACCCTCCTTAGGTTGAGATCGGGATGGTTCTAGTGTAAGCATTTTATGCTCCCGGTCAAGCTTTCTTCTCTAGTATGAAAATCTCTCTAAGCACAAAGGCATCGGGGCGGGCATAGAGTAAACCGCCGCGGTGGGTCGCCAAAGCTTCTTTTTTCGCAACCTCTGCCGGCAGGAATTGCTTTGGCACAAACCCCAGCGCTTTGATTCTATCCAACACATTCATATACAGCAGGCCTTCATTGGTCTTCAGTACAGGCAGGACTATGCCGACTTTGTTGATCTTTCCGTAATTCCTATGCAAATTCTCAAAAAATCCGACATATAGCTTCTCCAGTTCCCCAGCCAGTTTCTTAGCATGGTACAGCAATACCGGCCCCCTCTGCGGCGGCCCCAGATACGGTTCGGTCACCACACAGACGTCCAATTGGTTTGCCTTTGTCCAACGCGAGCGGGTAGCATCCGCCTCGCGGATCCGCCCGGCAATTTTTGTCATTCTGATCTTTTCATAGCCAAGTTTTGGCGCGGCGGCATCGTGGGTCTTTATCAGCCAAGTTAAATTCTCCTGGGTTGATCGCACCGCGCCCTCGTCAATATCCGATGCCAAAATGTCCAATCCCAAAAGCAATGCCTCTTGCGGGATAATGCCGCTGCCGCAGAAGGGATCAAAGATCTGTTTATGCTTAGCATCGCGTGACAAGTTCACCATCATCTGCGCAAGTTTGGGCGGCAGCATACCCGACTTCGGGTTCGGTGAAGGCTTTTCCATATCGCGCTCCGCGTAACTGCGGAAATCCTGCACCGTTCGCGTCCGCCCGATCTTGAAATTTTTGTCTTGTTTGATAATGACAATTTCCGCCCCAGTTTCCATTAGTTTGTTGTTCGCCACCATTACTGAGCTCAAATCAAAATTTTTCTCGTCCACATAGCGAATACTGTATGTCGACTTGAACCGCCGCTTGATCTGATAGGCAAAATTACGCAGCCAGTTGATTTCCGAGTAGACCAGATTAGTGATGGAATAAACCGAGAACCCGAAATTGATCTTGCTCTGGTGCTGGGCAAAATATTTATGGAGAAGGGTCTCGGGCGTCAGCACTCGGCCGACCTGAAAGATAGTACCCTCAAACTCGTCCACGATCTCAATGATCTTGATCGTTCCACCCAAAAGCCGTTGCAGTTTCTGCAGCTTCGCGTCGGACATTTTCAGCTCGATCATTAAAATGTCCTCGCCGATCCGAGTATATTTGCCCTTCGGGATCTTCTCCACGTCCAAAACATTCAGGATCTCCAAAAAGCTCATTAGAGGATGAGACCCCAGCAAGAAGGCGTATTTAGTCATTTCCATAGGTGGAAAAATTCAGTCGTAGTATAGCTTTTTTTATCTCTCACCGCAATCGGCAAAATCAGATAGAATAAGGGGGTAATGAAGACAATTCAGCAGCTTATCGAAGCCGAAGAAAAGAGGCAGCGGGACACGATTTCCCTGATCGCCTCGGAGAATCTGGCTACTCCCGCCGTGCGGGCGGCGGCCGGGTCGGTTTTGATGAACAAATATTCGGAGGGCTATCCAGGCAAACGCTATTATGGCGGTAATGACATAGTGGACGAGATCGAAAACCGTGCCATCGAGGCGGCCAAGAAATTATTCAAAGCCGAGCATGCCAATGTTCAGCCCTATTCCGGCAGTCCCGCCAACATCGCCGTTTATACCGCCCTGCTGGAATTTGGCGACACAGTGATGGGAATGAGTTTGGCCCACGGCGGCCATCTTACTCACGGCCATAAAGTGAGTTTCTCCGGCAAAGCATATAAATTCATTCAGTACGGCGTGGACCAGTCCACCGGTCTGCTAAACTACGACGAAATAGAAACAATGGCCAAAATTTTCAAGCCGAAGTTGATTGTCTGCGGCGCCACGGCCTACCCGAGGGAAATTGATTTCGTCCGCTTTGGAAAGATCGCCAAGCAAGTCGGCGCGTATTTGTTGGCAGACATTTCCCATATTGCTGGATTGATTGCCGGCGGCGTCCACCCTCAGCCTTTTCCTCACGCCGACGTTGTGATGACTACTACCCACAAAACCCTCCGCGGCCCGCGGGGAGCGATTATAATGTGCAAAAAATCTCTGGCCTCCCAGATCGATAAAGCGGTATTCCCCGGTCTGCAAGGCGGGCCGCATGACAACATCACTGCCGCCAAAGCAATTTGTTTGGAGGAAGCGGCTAAACCCGAATTCAAGAAATATGCCAAGCAGATCATTGCCAATGCCAAAACGTTCGCGGCGAATCTTGCCCAATTCGGCTTTAAGTTGATTACCGGCGGCACCGACACTCATTTATTGTTAGTGGACTTAAGTAATAAAAAAATCACCGGCTTGGAAGCCGAACGGGCGCTGGAAAAGGCGGGGATTATCGTTAATAAAAATATGATTCCCGGTGATCTTCGAAGTCCCTTCGATCCTTCCGGCATTCGTCTGGGCGTGCCGGTAATTACCAGCCGGGGGATGGGGGAACCAGAGATGGCCGAAATTGCTTCTGTTATCAGTGTGGTGCTGGACAACCCAACCAGTAAAAGCGTATTATCACAAGCGAAGAAACGGGTGACGCAGCTTACCCAAAAGTTCCCAATTGAGTGATTTAACAACTTTTGCTTCCGTGATGGCCGAGTGGTGGAATGGTATACACGCACGACTCAAAATCGTGTGGGGAAACCCGTGAGAGTTCGAATCTCTCCTCGGCCACCACGGGCGCAAAACACGCACGACTTCCGCCGACGCTAACCGACTACGCCAAGGCTACGACGGTCAAGAAGCTTTGGCGGACAGGCGCCATCGTGTATCCGCAAGGACATGTGAGTTCGACTCCCACCCTGGCCACCAATCTTTAACCGGACCTATGTATAAAAAACTGATTTTATTCTCTGTTTTATTGGCTGGCATTGCTGTTTTGTCGGGCTGCTCCCTCAATCTTGGTAGAACGGCTACTACTAATTCAACAAACTCCGTCTCTGTCCAATGGGAGGGCTTAGCCAAGGCTCTTACCAATAGGGGCGTGAAAATGTACGGGGCTTTTTGGTGCAGCCATTGCCAAGACCAAAAAAAGATGTTTGGCGACGCTTTTCAATACATCACCTATGTAGAATGTGCGCCCGACAAGAATGATCCCTATAAACAGTCCACGATCTGCATCGCCAACAAGGTCGAGAGCTATCCCACTTGGATCTTTTCCGACGGCAGCCGCGTTGAAAGCGAAATGTCTTTTGATGAGCTTGCCCAAAAGATCGGCTATTCACCGGCACCATAACTTATGTACACCCTGTCTAATCCTCCCCAACTTGATTGGCTGATGTCGCCCCCGCCGCCCGCACGCCCTCCGCGCCGACGGAGCCTCCCTGTTGAAATTCTGAAGTTTTTGGGTCTGTTCGCTTTTTTCTTTGCCCTGCTGGTATTGATCGTAATGGGGCCGACTTATTACACCCAGATCTCTTACTTATGGCAGAAGCCGAGCAATAATCTTTCCAAAAAGTATGATCTGCCGGCCTCGGTCGCTGACAGTGCGCAGGACATTACCGCGCTGAATGACTTGTTTAACCAAAAACAAGCGCTGTTTGCGGAAGATACTGTTGTTATTCCCCAGATCGGGGTTGATGCGCCGATCATCTATTTGGACACTGCCGACAATGACAAGATCATAGCAGCAATTCAAAATGGTATCGGGCACTACCTCGGCACGGCTATGCCCGGCCGTAACGGCAATGTTTTTCTCACCGGTCACAGTTCGTATTACTGGTGGAGCGGCGGAAAATATAACCAAGTCTTCGCCCGGCTGGAATATTTAAAAGCCGGCGACCTGGTTTACATTTATTATCAGGGCGGCAAGTATATTTACCGGATAACCAATAGTTTCGTTGTCCGTCCCGAACAAGTAGAGGTATTGCAGCCAACTGTCAGCCCAACGCTGACCTTGATGACTTGTGTGCCGGTGGGAACGAATCTTCGCCGCCTGATCGTTCAGGCGGAACTTATCGGTCAACCTGCCGTCAGCGGCGGTGATTTCGGCAATATTACTCTGCCTAAGCCGCCTACTATTCTGCCACTGTATTAACTGTATTCAGGGTGGCGCCCCAATGCCAGTTGGTTAATCCGCCAAAGATCCCGGGGTCATTTTGGCGTAGGGTCCATTCAGTAAGGACGCCCTTTTGCAGCAGCCACACGTGCTTGGCGTCGTTTCCCAAGAACACTTCAGCGCCCGCCGCGCTTCCCAGAGCGTAAACATTTGCTCCGGCAGTATCGCTGACCATTAATTGGTTGTCGGTTACAATAAACAGACTTTCGTCGCACTTGCCCAGCAGTTGAATGTTGTGGGGGAATGCTTTTAATAATTTTTCTGTTTGCGTGGTGAAGTCATAACCGAACAGGTTGCGGGTGATGGTGTAAAACAATTTGGGCTTTAAATTGTGGTGTTCGTACCACGCATTGCTGACATTGCTGGCAACTTTCACCCATACGGTTTTATCGTTGTGATTTTTTAATTCCAGTAGCCACAAGCCGGTAACTTGATTGCGGGCCAAAATAATTACCCGCTCGTCATTCACAAATAGCAGGTTATAGCTTTTGGCGGTTGGCAGGTCGTCAACGAACACTTCTCCCGGCTTGTCATCAAATAAATTGCCGTCGCGCATCAAGGCAAACTTACCGCTGGCGCCGCGCACGACATAATAGAATTTCCCGTTCTGATAAGTCGCCCCCAAGCTCACCTTGGTATATTGGTTCACCCGGTTGAGATTCAGGTCCACTGCATACAGGCTGGTGCCAAGTGTCGCCAGCATTTGATCACTGCCGATCCAAGTTAGATTGTCGGAAGTGGTCTGATTGAGCGGCGCACCAAACAATTGCCCGCGATAACTTTCCTTCAGATCCGCCACCACCAGCCAGCGCCGCCCATTGGCAATGACGCCGAGCGCCCAGGTGTTGCCATCGGATTTTTTGGCCAAATACACATCCGTGGCCGCCTGCAGCACACTTTTAACATTCACGGGCAAACGGCTAAAATCCAACGGCGTCTCTTGCCCATTATCCAATCGCATAAATGTGTGCTGTTTGTTGAAATAAATAGTCTCGCTATCCACGGTAATTACTCGGCTGATATCCTTTGCGAGTGCTTGAGTGGGAATGGTCTCCAAAACCAGATCTAAATTGTGCTCCTCGGCAACTTGGCGGGAAATAACTTCGATCGTTTTGCTGTAGGGACGGTAGTCGGCAAGCTCCAGCTTGACGGAATATGTCCCCGGGAGCATATTGCGCAAAGTAATGGGCGTGGGGCGGGCATACTTTCGCCCGTTGATATACGCCGTTGCCCCGCTGGGCTTAGTAGAAATTGCCAGCACGCCGGTCTTGTGCAGTGTCCAGTCGCGGAAGTCGATCCGGTATCCGGTCGCATATAGCAGTGCGTATCCCGCCACCACTACAAAACCAGCGATGGAAACGGCATAAGCCAGCAGGGTGGGCCAATTTTTCTGGTATGACATATCGTTTACAATGAAGAATGCCCCGAGCCTCAAGACCGCCCTGATCTGGGGCATTGGCTCCCACCATCATAATCTAACCAACGGGGATAAGACAAATCAGGTCTGCCAGTCCCGTTAGAAGTTTAGAAAACATATGTTATTCCCAGAAACTAACTACACTCGACTATACCAGCCTAAACTTCTAATGGGATGAAGATCGGCATTGATGCTACCGCCCTAACCCACAGCCATCCTACTGGCGTAGAGGTAGTTACCCGTGAGCTGCTGCAGGCCCTGCTCGCTACCGACACCGCTAATCAGTATATTCTCTATACCCCCGTTCCTTTGGGGCCGGATTGGCAAAGATATCCCCAAGCAACAATTAAGATGCTGCCAAAAACCCCTTGGTGGGTATGGCGTCGCTTAGGCCCCGCCCTGCCCCAAGACCGTCTGGATGTCTTCTGGTCGCCCAGCAACCTTCTTCCGAGCCACTTGCCGCCCAGGAGCCTCGCTACCGTCCACGACCTGGCCTTTATGCATTTTCCCCATTACTACTCTTGGAGGAGCCGCTGGCTGTCTTGGCTGACCGTTTGGCGCGCCGCCCGCTTGGCTACCCGCATTATTGCCGTGAGTGAGCAAACAAAACAGGACCTCATCTATAAGTTCAAAGTCGCGGCAGGGCGGATCGTAGTGATCCCTAACGCCTTGCCCCATCTTCCTATCGCCGCTGTTACACCGGTTGTTAACGGTGATTATATTTTAGTAGTTGGGCGGGTAGAGGCTCGTAAAAATCCTACTGCGGCCATTAAAGCTTTTGCTCTTATTGCCGCTGATTATCCGAAGCTGCAATTGGTTTTTGCCGGGAGTCCCGGCTTTCAGGCAGAGCACGCCAAACAATTAGCGCAAGCTCTGGGGCTAGCCGACCGCATTCAGCTCTTGGGGTTTATTAGTCCTCAAACGCTCGCCGATCTCTATGCCTATGCCAAAATCCTGCTTTTTCCGTCATTTTACGAGGGCTTTGGCCTGCCCGTGTTAGAAGCTTTCCATTATGGAGTGCCAGTCGTGGCCTCTACCACCCCCGCCGTTAGCGAAGTTGCTGGTGATGCCGCTCTACTGGTCGAGCCCAGTGACGCGGTCGGCATCAGCCGAGCGCTTGCCCGCCTGTTGGAAGAGCCGGAATTGCGTACCGCATTGATCGCTAAAGGAGCAGAGCGCCTAAAACAATTTACCTGGGATGCTTCTGCCGGCCGGCTGCGGGAGCTAATCAATAATCTTGATGAATAAAGTACCGCGTGTCGCGATCGTGCATGATTTCCTACAATCTCTCGGCGGCGCCGAACGAGTTACTTTGGCGATCAGCGAGATTTATCCCGATGCTCCCATTTACGCTCTGACCTACGACAAAAAACTCGACCCGCTGTTTGGCAGTAAAAAAATTATCACTTCATATTTGCAAAAATGGAGCTGGCTGCCGGCCAAATTTTTATTGCCGTTTTATGCCCAAGCTATAGAAAGCTTTAATTTTGACGATTTTGACATCGTCATTTCCAGCAGCCACTCCTTTGCCAAGAACATTATTACTTCACCGGCCACTATCCATATTTCCTACATTCATTCGCCGATGCGCTATGTTTGGGATGCTTGGCACAGCTACCTAGCAGGCCAGCGGGTTAGCGGGTTGGTAAAGGGAGTGGCTATCAATATCTTGCATCATTTAAGAATTTGGGACCGGCTGGGTGCTTCGCGGGTGGATTATTTTGTTGCTAATTCAAAATATGTTGGGCAGCGGATTCGTAAATTTTATCGCCGAGAATCCCAAGTTATCTATCCGCCCGTGGACACCGATAAGATCCAGCCCAGTCCGGATAACGAAGGCTATTTCATCGTAATATCGCGTTTAAGCCAATATAAACGGGTGGACCTAGCGCTGCAGGCCTGCCAGGAACTTGGTCTGCCGCTGGTCATCATCGGCACGGGCGAAATGGAACGGGAACTGCGCCGGCAAAAAGCACCCACTACCTCTATGTTGGGTTGGGTGGATGACGAAAAGAAAATTCAGTATCTTCAGCGCGCCCGCGCCCTTATTTTTCCCGGAGAGGAAGATTTCGGCATTGTGCCGGTGGAAGCACAGGCTGCTGGCAAACCGGTGATCGCTTACCGCAAGGGAGGAGTTTTGGAAACGGTTATTGACGAAAAAACCGGCTTCTTTTTTAATGAACAAACGGTAGACAGTCTGAAAAAAACTCTTCGTCTGTTTCTCGCCAAAGAAAGAGATTTTAACCCCGACGTCATTACTACTCACGCGCAGCAATTCAGCCGCCAGCGCTTTCAAAAAGAAATCCAGCAGTTGGTTGACAAAATTTGGTCATCCCCCTCCTGTCATTCCCGCGAAGGCGGGAATCCAGTTTCTTTAAACAAAAATAGATTCCGGACTAAATCCGGAATGACCGAAGAAATAGCATCATTATGAAGAATTCAACTGATATTTTAGGAGTAAAGATAGATTGTCTGACCCTGCCGCAAGCCTTGCGGGAAATTATTGAATTGGTGCGCCGTTCGGCCACGTCATCGACCCTGAGGGGCTCAGACCCTTCGAACAGGAGCTCACGGCCGAGTGGCGGCCGCCGCAATTACTATATCGTCACTCCCAATCCGGAAATGGTGATGTATGCCCTGACCCACCCTTGGTTTAGGGAAGTTTTGAACAACGCCGATCTCTGTCTGGCAGACGGCGTTGGTTTGCTTTGGGCGGCTAAGTATTTGTCCCTGCCGCTGACAATAATACCCGTTCTGCGGCAAATCCAAGAATTTTTCCAATGGCTTGGAACTTCTGCCGTAGTGGTTTTTGCCCCGCGGCTTTTAAATGTTATTCCTGAACGATTGACGGGTGCCGATATGGTTTGGGAAATCGCTAAGCTAGCCTCTGAACGCGACTATCGCATCTTTCTGCTGGGCGCCGGCCCCGGTGTAGCCCTCAAAGCCGCCCGCATTATGCAGCAGCTTCATCCGCGCTTGAATGTCGTTGAGGTAATGGTTGGTCCGCCTTATGAATCGCAAGACGAGGTCATCCGCCGTATTCAGCAAACCAAACCGCAAATCATCTTTTTGGCTTTTCCCGCCGATGAACAGATGCGCTGGATGCGTGATGAACTCCCTAAGCTGCAGGATGTGATCGCGATGGGGATCGGAGGCGCGCTAGATTTCATTGCCGGCGGGGCGGCGTTAAACGCTGAAGGAGGCTATTTTCCCGCCAAGCGAGCGCCGGAGTGGATACAGAGGAGGGGATTGGAATGGCTTTGGCGCTATTTCACGCAGCCTTGGCGTAAAAAACGCATCCGAACCGCCACTATTGAATTTATGAAACAGGTCCGCCACTCCAAACTCTCCGCGTAGTTCCCAGTCATTCCCGCCCTTTCCTTCTTGTCATTCCCGCGAAGGCGGGAATCTATCTGGTAAAATAAAGGTATGGAGGAAAAGGTGCGGGTTAGATTTGCCCCGAGTCCAACCGGCCCGCTTCATATTGGAAGCGCGCGAACGGCGCTGTTCAATTACATTTATGCGCGTCAAAACAAGGGGGTATTTATTTTACGATTTGAGGATACTGATATTTCCCGCAACCAAAAAGTCTTTGAAGAGAACATTCTTGCCGGACTGAAATGGCTGGGGCTAAATGCCGACGAAACTTATTATCAAAGCAAGCGGCCGGAAATTTACAAAACTTACCTGCAAAAACTAGTCGATAAAAACCTGACCTATGAGCACGATGGGGGGATCTATTTCCGCTTGCCGACCGAAAGCCGCAAAATCATAGTGGATGACTTTATTCGCGGCAAAATTGAATTTGCGAGTGAAGATTTTGATGACTTAGTGTTATTCAAAAAAGACGGCACCCCCACTTTCCATTTTGCTAACGTTGTAGACGATATCGAGATGAACATTACCCATGTCATCCGCGGCGAGGATCATTTAAGCAACACTCCCCGCCAAATTCTGCTCTATGAAGCTTTTTCCGCTAAACTGCCAAAATTTGCCCACCTTCCTTTAATTCTTAATCCTGATCGCACTAAGATGAGCAAACGGGCAGGAGATGTGGATTTGGATGAGTATGTCCGCGCCGGCTATTTACCGGAGGCAATAATCAATTTTCTGGCGCAACTAGGCTGGGCAGATAAGGCTGGGAAGGAGTTTTTTACGCTTGCAGAGCTGCTGCAGACATTTGAGCTGGAGCGGGTCCAGAAGGGCGGAGCGGTTTTTGATGTCAGGCGCTTAAACTATCTCAATCACCACTATTTAATGGGAAAATCGTTAGGTGAGTATACTAAGCTGGTCGAACCCTATCTTGGTGTCATTCCTTCTTTGTCTCGTCATTCCCGCGAAGGCGGGAATCCAGACAATAAAAATCAAAATCTTTTACGTTCTGCCCTAAAATTGGTCCAGGACCGCGCGCAAATTCTGTCTGAAATTCCCGGCCTGATCGACTTCTTTTTCGCTTTGCCGGATTATCAAAAGGATTTATTGGTTTTCAAAAAAAGCAGTCCTGAGCAAACCGCAAAAGGTTTAAACACTGCGTTAAAAGTGCTGGAGACCATGGGAGAGCAGGACTGGAAGCAGTCCAAACTCCAACAAATTTTAGATGAAGCAACAGCCGCCGAAGAGTTGCAGCCCGGTGATTTATTTTGGCCAGTGCGGGTGGCACTCTCTGGCCGTGATGCCAGTCCCAGCCCTGTCGAATTGCTGGAGGCCTTAGGCAAACAAGAGTCTGTTGCCCGCATTAGAATAGCAATTAATAAAATGGGGTGAAAAGAAATAGGTCATCTTTAAGTGTATTTGAGATCATTGGCGACAGCTCCCTAACCGGTGCGCCCCGCCATTTGCTAACGCTCTTAGAGGGCATCAACCGCCACAAATTTATCGTGAGCGTGATTTGCCCGCCGGGGCCGTTGGTGAGTGAATTAAAAAAACTAAAAGTGCCGGTCTTTCAGGTGCCGATGCGAGGCCGCTCCGATATCGCCGCCGTTAATGCCATCACCAAGCTGCTTAAAAGATATGATCCGGATATTGTTCACACTCACGGCCAGCGTGCCGGATTGATCGGCCGCACGGCTGCCAGAAATCTGCCGATCAAGAAAGTGCACACCGAACATACCTACACCCATGAATTTCGTCTGCATAATCCGCTCCTGCACTGGAGCCACCTGCGCGCGATGCGGATGCTGGACCGCTGGACTGACCAGGCCATTGCCGTAAGCAATGCGGTTAAAAAATTTATGATCGATGCTCATCTTACCAAACCGAACAAGATCGTGATGATCTATAACGGCATCAATCCCCATATCGCTAAGATCGCCCAAACCGAGATCGAGAATTTTCGTAAAAAATTTGATTTGAACAAAACCGACATTGTCATCGGCACGGTTGGCTCGTTTAATACCGCCAAGGACACCGCCACTTTAATTCGCGCCTTCGCCCGCATCGCCGACCGGTGGCCCAAAGCCAAATTGGTATTGATCGGCAGCGGCCCCCTAAAGCGCGACCTGACTAATCTCACTAAGAAATTAAAACTGGAGGACAAAATTACTTTTGCCGGCAGCATTGATAATGTCCTTCCTGCAATGAAGGCCTTCAATCTATTTGTTCTGCCCTCGCTCTCCGAAGCATTCGGTATCACTTTGCTCGAGGCAATGCGCGCCGAAGTGCCTATCGTAGCCAGTAGAGTAGGGGGCATTCCCGAAATCATCACCAACAATCTCAATGGCATTCTGGTGGAGCCCAAACAACCCAAAAAGCTGGCCGCCGCTATCTTAAATCTCGTTAACGATAAGCGCCTCCAGCGAAAGCTTGTCGGAAATTATCCCCAAACCCTCCAGAAATTCTCCGCCGACAAAATGGTACACGCCACTGAACAGGTCTATTCCGGCTTGTTTAGGTAATCCCTGTCATTCTGGCTTGCCCAGAATCGTACTAAGCGATACACTTCTAGCCGTTATTGGGTGGCAACCCGCCCGAACGTACCGTTCGGTACGGGCGGGGGCAATGGGTGGCGCCTGTCCCGTACCAAATTTATTGATAAATTATTTTTTTCACACTCTCCTTGATGGGGTGTAGCCAAGTGGCAAGGCAACGGATTCTGGCTCCGTGATCCCTGGTTCGAATCCAGGCACCCCAGCCAGTGTGAAAAACGATGAATTTTGGTGCGGGAGTCCCATGATCGTTCTGCTGTCCAGCAGAACCACCCCAGCCATTTAGATAAGAATAATCACGTTGCCAAATAGGCCCCTCGGGTCTATCCTGTTCATAACTAGCACCTTAAAGGAGGCCGCTTATGGAGAGGTTAGACGAAATGACCCTCCAACGGCTTTGTCATAAGGCCTATGACTTGCTGAAACAACGGTGGGCGCCGGAATGGTGGTTTGACCCGCTGAGGTTCGACGAACTAAACCCCTGTGGGCAAGCTGGAGACCGGATTTGGTTTTGCGGCGATGTCCATCACAAAGCATCTCCTCGCCGGTATGTCTGCATTGCCACACCGGTTTTGGAGTATCAAGGTCACGCTTCGGATTTCGAAACCGACCTGTGCACATTCCCGCACAACGCCTATCTTGATCTGTTGTTCATCTGCACGCTAATCCAGCAGCAGCAACTACAGGACCCCGATCTCTTCAGCCGCGACCGACCGCCGCCCGACTGGCTCAAGCAACTAGGCCTCCACCAGCGCCCCGAATAGGGGCGCTCTTCTTTGGCTCTGGTACAATGAAGCTGGATTTAAATTTGAAGGAACACTATGAAAGGATTTAACATCGCCCTTGAGGAAGCTACGGTCGAAAATGAGGATTTTCGTCGCGTGCTTTATACCGGCAAGCACAGTCAGTTGGTTTTGATGAGCCTGTTGCCCGGAGAGGAGATCGGGATGGAAGTCCATCCGGAAATCGATCAGTTTTTCCGGTTCGATGCAGGTATCGGCAAAGTGATCATTGATGGAGTTGAACATATTGTTGAGAATGGCTCGGGAATCATTGTTCCGGCTGGCGCCCAACATAATGTCGTCAACACCTCCGCCGACCAGCCGCTAAAACTCTATACGATTTACTCACCTCCGGAACACATTGATGGCACTATCCGCCACACTAAAGCTGATGCAGTCGCCCAGCCGGAAGAGTTCGATGGCAAAACCAGCGAATAGCCGCCTTATGTAACCTCGGCCAGTTCCATAGTAAAATTATTACAGAACGAATCGGAATATGCCGCAAACTACCAAAACCAGTATTCGCAATGTCAATGAGTTGCACCATGCTACCTTCACTCCGCTCGATCGGCTGGCCATTACGGTGACCAACCATATCGGAACGATGGGGTTCTTTCTGGTTATCTTCGTCTGGACATTCGGTTGGCTGGGCTGGAATTTATTCGGGCCTCGCGAGTGGCGCTTTGATCCCTATCCCGCTTTCGTGATGTGGCTGTTCATTTCCAATATGATCCAGATAATGCTGATGCCGCTGATCATGGTGGGACAGAACTTACAGGGTCGTCATGCCGAGCTCCGCGCGGAATCCGATTTTAAGGTCAATGTTCGCGCCGAGCGGGAGATCCAGGAGATATTTAATTACCTCGAGCGCCACGACAAGGTTCTTGAGCACATCCTCAGGGAAATCAAAAAGTAACCGCCCTATCCCAAAATCTGCTTCCGGCCTAGAATAGGGGAGTTATGCAGCGGCTCGCCCATAGCTTTATTAATGCCTTTCGCGGCATTCGGGACTTAATCCGAACTCAACCCAATTTCTGCCTTGAGACAGTTATTGCCATTTTGGTCCTCGTTGCCGCGTATTTTCTCCACCTGCACACCCTGGAGCGCGTAGCCCTCGTAATAATGGTCACCATTGTTTTGGCTGCCGAGGCGGCCAACAGCGTATTGGAGAATATTCTCGATGGGGTGAGCAAAAACTTCTCCCCCCGTTTTCGGGTGGCCAAGGATATGCTGGCCGCCATTACCCTGATCGTCGCCATCGGTGCCGCCATCATCGGCGTTATCATCTTCTATCCCTATCTGAAGGCCCTGCTCTGGCCCTAGAGCCCCCCAATCTGATTTTCTCCTAGACATAGGAGAAGCCCATCTGTACAATGACCCTGTAGTTATAGTGGCTTTAAGAAAGAGGAGTTCTATGGCGTACAGCTACAAGAACAAGAGAGGTTCAACATATTACTTGCACTCCAAGAATGTGACACTCAAGGGCGGCCGCAAACAGTGGATTTTTTACTTTGGTAAGGAAGCTAAGGCCGATGCCATCGATGCCGTCCCAGCGGGCTACAAGATTAAGGAAAGCGCTCGGACCGGTTTGCCAATTCTGTACAAGGGTTAATCACAAATCCAAACTTAATAACGAAAACATCCTGCTGACTAGCAGGATGTTTTTGGTAGCCCTAGTGGGACAGAATTGGAACCAACTAATCACAGAAATCAAAGCCTGGTCTATTCTCGGTAAAGAGCCAAGAACAGCCTTTTCAATCTAAGCCAACAACACCGTTAGAGACTACCCTCCAAGAATAGAACAAAGGGACTATACCACTAATAGCAGGCAGAAAACATTAGGGTCTATCTCCAAACAGATACTCGAAGCCATATACAGCTCCCGTAACGCCTGCCGCTCCCAGTCCCCAGATGAGAATAGCTTCTGCTATGTTTTGAGTCATAAGAGTATAGCCAACCACCGAACCTCCTAAGAACATAGCCAATAGAACCTTCCATGAATTGTCCCTTTTCATAGCTCTAGCTTACCAGATTTAATTCTCAAGCTCTTTAAGTCTGCGGTATGATAAGAATATGAAAAAACATCTCATTAAACTTGGGATCTGGGTTGCACATAGAGGGCTTCGTTTCGCTCTATGGCTCGTGCTCCTATGTGTTGGGGTAGGCGTAATCTTTGTCTGCTTAGGAATCTGGGCTCGCAACTACAATCTGGCAGTTGCAAGAAACAACCTTCAATCCATTACCGAGGTGAGGCAATGCTACAAAGATTTCTCTGGAGAGGGGGAGAAGGATTGTGCGAAAAGAGCCATCGAGTCCGAACGCAAACCGATCTACGACATCAGACAGCTATTAGAATTTCCGAGCAGGTATAATCCATAGTTGTGAGTGTTGTTAATGATTTTTATGACGAGCTGGAGCAAAACTTCAAGGAAGCACTCCTAACAAAAATTTCTGGAAAATATAACCTTACCTGTTGTAAATGACAAGTGATACTTGGAAACAAATTGGTCCAATGGTTCTAAACGGCATAGTTGTAATACTAGTAATCGCTGGTGGACTCTGGTTACTAGATGCGTGGTCTGCAGACAAGCAAAAGGAGCTAGATAACAAACTGAAGAATGTATGCAGTGTGATCACCCAAGAGCAACCAAGCAATATAGACCTCTATGATAATTGTATGGATAGGGGTTATGAGATGTTCGCCCCAGATACAGTCGATGACAGAAGTTACAACGGCTATTAAGGGCCTTGGCTAAGCAAACCAAGGGTGCTACAATATAGATAACGTGGTCCCAACAAGCAGGATGCTTGTAAAACTTGGGCCAAGAGTCATAGACCTCTCCGAGTCGTTTACGGGAAAAGCTGATGCTTTTCTCGTTTTTTGTGAAGAGCTTCAGCCGAAGCTTTTTTCTTATATCCAGAATAAGCCATAGACCTAGGCTCTGGGAACGAATAGGAGGGATGGAATTCAAATACATATTTCTCCTTAGAGATTCCTAGAAGCTAGCGTCTCCCTGTATCAACGGAGCGATATGTATACCAATCAACTAGAGAAAATCAATGTATCCGATTACTTGGGTGAATGCCTGATACATCTTCATCGTCTCTATGACGTACCAGACAGAGTAGTGACTGAAGAACAGGCTGAACTGGTCAAGGCGGTCCTGAATAACCCCGAGAATACCTTCAGCGCCTCTATAACCAGCATGTACGATGAGCCTTTTTGGGGGAGGCAGGAAGTAGACTATGTCCCTTCTAACCTTGGAGAGAATCGTGGCTATATCTACTACTTTCGATGCCACAACTGTCTTAGGCGAGTCAGGCATCTCTACAGCAACTCAATGCAGGACGCACCATCCTGCAGGCATTGTTTCAGGCTGAAATACCGGCATAAATCTAGAAAGGCCTTATGCTAACTCTGGAACAGTGTCGAAAAAAGGCACCGGCACTAAAGGGCCTCTCTGATGAGGAGGTGCTGACCATGCTGAGCGATATGTGTGACGTTGTACAGATGGCTTTTGATCAAAGACCAAACAAAAAAGTGGTTCCAAAAATCCCATTAGGGTTATTGAGCAACCCACAGAAGAAGGATACGCTTAACCCATGAAAGTTATAGACGAAACTACTGATGAGGAGATGAAAAGAGGCATTATTTATTGTCGAGTTTCTTCTAAGGAGCAGGTCGAGGGTACAAGTCTAGACTCCCAAGAGCGCCTCTGTAGAGAGTATGCAGAGCGACAGGACATCGAAATCTTGAAAATGTATGTCGAAGAAGGAGAAAGCGCCAAGACTGCTGACAGGGCAGAATTCAAGAAAGCACTCGCATTTTGTGCCAATAAGAAAAATAATGTTAATTACTTCATTGTCCACAAATTAGACAGGTTCTCGCGCAAACAGGAGAACCATCTGACCATCAGAAGCATCTTACATCTTGGCGGTGTTGAATTACGCTCAGTCACCGAACCCATCGACGAAACCCCCGTCGGTAAAGTTATGGAGGGGGTGCTGACGGCCTTCGCTGAGTTCGATAATAATGTTAGGAGCGAGAGAAGCCAGGGTGGTATGTTAGAGCGTGTTAAAGAGGGCATATGGTGTTGGCCAGAGCCTCTGGGCTACTACAGGCCCACCCAAGGTGCCAATATAGCTCCACAACCCGAGATTGCTCCACTCATCCTCCTGGGGTTTGAAGAGTATTCAAAAGGGACTCACACCTATAAAAGTCTAGCTACATTTTTAGGAGACAGGGGGGTGAAGACTAAAAAAGGGAAGATACCTTGTCCACAACTCATGGAAAAGATGATTAAGAATCCCATTTATTGGGGATTCATGAACGTTTGGGGTGGGTATATGGGGACTTTTGAGCCAATTGTATCTAAAGAGCTTTTTGACAAATGCCAAGAGGGGTTTAAGAATTCATCTCATTCAGCGCCTAGGTCAAAGAGTAACCCATTATTCCCCCTGTGTGGTGCTGTTTGTAGTGTTTGTCACGGCTCTATCAGTGGTAGCTCTTCAACCGGACGACGAGGCAAAAAATATCCCTACTACCACCATCATAGTGGTGCACATTGCTCTCACACTGCATCTATTCCTAAAGAGAGCTTCGAACAGTCGTTTGTCGAATTATTAGGTAGTATCACACCAGATAAAAAGTATGAGAAGTTATTCAAAGCGGTCGTGATTGATATTTGGCAGAGCAACTATAAGAAACTCGACGGGGACAACTCTCGTGTTAGAAAAGAAATTGAGAAACTGGAGCAAGACCGTCAGAGAGTGTTTGATCTCCATAGAGCACATAAATACACCGACGAGGAGTTCGAAGAACAAAAAAGAATTGCCAACGAGTCTATATACCAGAAAAAGCGGTTGCTTCAAGAGAAAGCGGTCGAGGAGTTCGACATGGAAGAGGCTCTGGATTATTGCTTTAACTTTGTCAGAGCCACGTCAAAAACATGGCTCGAGGCAAATGACCAGAATAAACGGCGGTTCCAAGGACTGGTATTTAAGGGAAAACTAGAATTTGACGGTGAAAAATTTGGAACCCCTAAATTATCTGCTCTGTACAAGCTAAATCGGGAGTATTCTGGCAAAAAATCTTCTTTGGTAGCGCTACAGGGAGTCGAACCCTGGTTACAAGAATGAGAATCTTGCGTCCTAACCGCTAGACGATAGCGCCTCGCCTAGACCTAG